>Ga0070697_100000837_pt1 | contig 23106 bp, 17 predicted proteins | sample KBSK1501metaG_FD_65475 | JGI IMG/M metagenome (GOLD analysis project Ga0070697, IMG submission 65475) | Corn, switchgrass and miscanthus rhizosphere microbial communities from Kellogg Biological Station, Michigan, USA - KBS K1-50-1 metaG | ecosystem: Host-associated > Plants > Roots >... | reverse complement strand
GACCTCCCGGACGGTCTCCAGCACGATCGGGAACGCCGGGTACTGGCTGGCCACCTCGAGCAGCTGCGCGGACCGCTGCCGCTGCTGCCACAGCGGCGTGCGCTGGCCCGGGTTGCGGCGCGGCAGCAGCAGCGCCCGGCTGGCGCACTCACGGAACCTGGACGCGAACAGCGCGCTGGCGCCGACCTCGGCGGTGATGAGGTCGCCCACGTCGTCCGGGTCGACCAGCGCGATCCCGGTGGGCGGCGGCTCGTCCGAGTCGGGCACCCGGATGATGATCCCGTCGTCGGTGTGCAGGGCCTGCACGTCCATGCCGCCGTACCGTTCGCGCAGCCGGGCCGCGATGGCCAGCGCCCACGGCGCGTGCACCCGGTCGCCGTACGGGCTGTGCAGCACCACCCGCCAGTCGCCGAGCTCGTCCCGGAACCGCTCCACCACCAGCGTCCGGTCGTCGGGCACGTGGCCGGTGGCCGTCCGCTGCTCGGCCAGGTACCTGATCAGGTTGCGCGCGGCCAGCTCGTCCAGGCCGGCCTGCTCCAGCTTCCGCAGGGCCTCGTGTTCACCCGCCGCGGACAGCTCGCGGACGGCCGCGCCGATGGCCCGGCCGAGCTCGGCGGGACGCCCGGGCGTGTCGCCGTGCCAGAACGGCAGCTTGCCTGGCTGCCCGGGCGCGGGCGTGACCAGCACCCGGTCCGGCGTGATGTCCTCGATCCGCCACGAGCTGGCGCCGAGCACGAACACGTCGCCGACCCGCGACTCGTACACCATCTCCTCGTCGAGCTCGCCGACCCGGCGCGGCTGCCTGCTCGCGTCCGAGGCCAGGAACACGCCGAACAGCCCGCGGTCGGGGATGGTGCCGCCGCTGGTGACGGCCAGCCGCTGGGCGCCCGGCCGGGCCCGGATGGTGCCCGCCACCCGGTCCCAGACGATGCGCGGCCGCAGCCCGGCGAACTCCTCGCTCGGGTAGCGCCCGGCCAGCATGTCCAGCACCGCCTCGAGGATCGGCCTGGTCAGCCCGCCGAACGGCGCGGCCTTGCGGACCGTCTGCTCAAGCTCGTCCACCACCCAGTCGTCGAGCGCCGTCATCGCGACGATCTGCTGGGCCAGCACATCCAGCGGGTTGTGCGGGATCTTCAGTTCCTCGATGGCACCGGCCCGCATGCGCTCGGCCACCACAGCCGCCTGGACCAGGTCGCCCTGGTACTTGGGGAAGATGATGCCGCGGGAGACGTCGCCGACGTTGTGCCCGGCCCGGCCGACCCGCTGCAGCCCGCTGGCTACCGAGGGCGGCGCCTCGACCTGCACCACCAGGTCTACCGCGCCCATGTCGATGCCGAGCTCCAGGCTGGACGTGGCCACCACGGCGGGAAGCCGGCCCGCCTTGAGCGCCTCCTCGATCTCCGCCCGCTCCTGCCGGGACACCGAGCCGTGATGCGCCCTGGCGACCTCAGCGGGCGCGCCAGACGCGGCGCCGGCCTGCGCCATGACCTCGGCCGGCGGACGGGTGCGGGCCAGCTTCGCCTCTTCGGCGGCCTCGTCCCTTGATCTTCGCTCGGCCGCCAGTTCGTTCAGCCGGCCGCACAGCCGCTCGGCCAGCCGCCGCGAGTTCGCGAACACGATCGTGGACCTGTGCTGCTCGATCAGGTCGAGCACCCGCTCCTCGACGTGCGGCCAGATCGAGCGCCGCGGCGCGGCCCCCTCCTCGTCGTCCCCGGTGCCGCGGCCCGGCATCGTGTCCAGCTCGGTCATGTCCTCCACCGGGACGACGACCCGCAGCTCGATGCGCTTGGGGCTGGGCGGCTGCACCACGGTGACCGCCCGGGTGCCGCCGAGGAACGTGGCCACCTCCTCTACCGGTCGCACCGTCGCGGAAAGGCCGACCCGTTGTGCCGGGGAGGCGTCGCCTCGCAGCGCGTCGAGACGTTCGAGGGACAGCGCGAGGTGCGCGCCGCGCTTGTTGCCCGCGACAGCGTGCACCTCGTCCACGATGACCGTCTCGACCCCGCGTAGGGTCTCCCTGGCCTGCGAGGTAAGCAGCAGGAAGAGCGACTCCGGGGTGGTGATGAGGATGTCCGGCGGCTTGGTGGCCAGCTTCCTGCGCTCCTCTGCGGCGGTGTCGCCGGTGCGCACCGCCACCCTGATGTCCGGCTCGTCCAGGCCGAGCCGGTGCGCGGCGTGCCCGATCCCGGTCAGCGGAGCGCGCAGGTTGCGCTCGATGTCCACGGCCAGCGCCTTGAGCGGGGAGACGTAGAGCACCCGGGTGCGCCGCTTGGGATCCGCGGGCGGCGGCACCGCCGCCAGCTTGTCGATCGCCCACAAGAACGCGGCCAGCGTCTTGCCCGAACCGGTCGGCGCCACGACCAGCGTGTCCTCGCCCTTGCCGATCGCCCGCCAGGCGCCCGCCTGGGCCTGCGTCGGCGCCGCGAACGCCCCGTCGAACCACGCCCGCGTAGCCGGCGAGAACCCGTCGAGCGGGTCGTCGCCGGTAACGGACCAATCTCTTGCCATCCCTCCATACTGCATCGCCCCACTGACATTCGCGGCCAGCCGTTGCAGTAGCCTCGGCTGCACTCGGACCTCAGGACGGATGCGTGGCGGGGTGGCGGCAATGAGGTTGTCCCGGCAATCGGCGCTGGTCGCGACCGTCTCGCTGGCCACGGCGGTCCTGCTCGCCGGGTGTGGCGGTTCGCCTGGTCAGCCATCACCGACCGCGAAGGCGAGCGCCGCCGGGACCGGATCGCCCTCGGCGAAATCCGCGTCACCGGCGGCCAGCGCGACGCCACGCGCCACCGCTAGCGCGTCCCCGGCCGCCCTCCCGGTAGCGCCGGGTGCGGGCTCGCTGCCCCAGACCCGCGCCTTCCCCCGCACGGATTCGGCTGCCTTCCGCAACGCCATGGCCGATCTGTGGCTGGCGGTGACCACGGGGAACCCGCGTTTCGGCCTGCCCGGCTTCTTTCCCGTCGCGGCGTACAAGCAGGTGAAGGCGGAGCCGTATCCCGCCGCTGACTGGCAGGACCGGCTCTGGTACGACTTCGTCCTCGATGTCCGCGCGGCGCACCGCCTGGTCGGCTCCGGTGCGCCGCTGGACCGCGTCATCGTGCCCAAGGCGTACGCGGCCTGGGTCTACCCGGGTGCCTGCCACAACTCGATCGGCTACTGGCACGTGCCCGGCGCCCGCGTCGTGTACCGCGAGCGCGGAAAGGAACGATCGTTCGGCATCTCCTCGCTGATCTCCTGGCGGGGCGTGTGGTACGTGGTGCACCTCGGCGCCGAGCAGCGCACCGTGGTGACCGGGATCGTCGATCAGCCCGCCGCCGGCCCGGGTGTGCCCGGTCCGCCAGGCGGTTGCTGACAAAATTCCGCTCCCCGTGGTATCGCGAATGCGTCGTGCCGCCATAAACTGCGCATAATCGCGCAGATAGCTTGCGCGTTACCGGGGGAGGTCCCTTCCGTGGCGAGGTATCAGCGCTGGAACGCCCTGCTCGACCTACTGCCCGGCGACGGGGAGCTCACCGTGGCCGAAGCCGCCCGGGCGCTCGGCGTCTCCGAGGCCACCATCCGCCGTGACCTGGATCAGCTGGCCAGACAGCAGCTGGTGACCAGGACCAGGGGCGGCGCCACGGCCGGGCATGTCTCCTATGACCTGCCGCTGCGGTACAAGACCGCCCGGCACGCCCCTGAGAAGCAGCGCATCGGCCGCGCGGCCGCCGCCCTGCTCGCCCCGGGAGCGTCCGTGGCGCTGAACGGCGGCACCACCACCAGCGAGGTCGCCCGGGCCCTGGCCACCCGGCCCGACCTGCAGGACGGGGTCGGCGCGCCGGCCATCACGGTGGTGACCAACGCGATGAACATCGCCAACGAGCTGGCCGTCCGCCAGCACATCAAGATCGTGGTAACCGGCGGGGTGACCCGCGGCCAGTCCTACGAGCTGATCGGCCCGCTCGCCTCCCTGGTCCTGGCCGAACTGACCCTGGACTGGGCCATCCTCGGCGTGGACGCGCTGGACCCGCGCACCGGCGCGACCGCCCATCACGAGGGCGAGGCCAGCATCAACCACCTCATGGCCACTCGCGCCGAGCAGGTGATGATCGTGACCGACAGCTCCAAGCTCGGCCAGCGCGCGTTCGCCCGGGTCTGCGCCACCGACGAGATCGACGTCATCGTCACCGACCGCTACGCCCGGCCGGACCTGCTGGCCGCGTTCACCGAACGCGGCATCCGCGTCGTCACCGCCTAGCCCGCCGCCGCCCACCGCCCGCCGCCCGCCGCCCGCCGCTCGCTGCCCGCCGCCCGGATGGGCCGCTGCGCCCCGTTCCCCGGCCTGGTGCGCTCGCTCCGGATTCGCCATTTCACGATCACTGTTACCGACCTATAATGCTCATATAGAGCATTTATCGAGCAAAAACACGCATAACAAATGATCGATTGGGGCGTCATGAGCTATCTGACCGACGAGATCGCCAGCCAGCCCGCCTGCTGGTCCAGGGCGATCGAGCTGGCGGGTTCGGCGGGATCCGCGCTGCCCGGGCCGGGGGATCGGGTCGCCGCGATCGGCTGCGGCTCGTCGCTCAACGTCGCGCGCTGCTACGCGGCCCTGCGCGAGGCCGCGGGCCAGGGCGAGACCGACGCCTTCCCCGCGTCGGAGGTGCTCGCCGCCCGCCGGTACGACCGCCTGGTCTATATCTCCCGCACCGGCACCACCACCGAGGTGCTCGACGCCCTCCGCCGCGCGCCGCGGGACACCCCGGCGACCGCCATCACCGCCGTCCCGGACGCGCCGCTCGCCCGCGAGGCCCGCCACGTAGTGCTGCTCGACTTCGCCGACGAGCGCTCAGTGGTCTCCAGCAGGTTCATCACCAGCTCGATCGTGCTTCTCCGCGCGCACCTGGCGGCGCACCCGGGGACGGATGTCCTCTCCCTGCCCGCCGCCGCCGAGCGTGAGGTGGGCCGCCCGTTGCCGCCCGAACTGGCCGAACGGTCCGAGTTCACCTTCCTCGGTCGCGGCTGGGCCGCCGCGGTGGCGGATGAGGCTGCGCTGAAACTACGCGAGGCCTCACGGACCTGGGCCGAGTCGTACCCGGCGATGGAGTACCGGCACGGCCCGATCAGCGTCAGCGACGAGAACACCGTGGTATGGGCGCTCGGCGAGGTGCCGTACGATCTGCTCGCCGACGCCCGCCGCACCGGGGCCACCGTGATCGCCTCGGACGCCGACCCGCTCGCCGCGCTGATCGGAGCCCAGCGGCTCGCCGCCGCGCTCGCCGAGCGCAAGGGCATCGACCCGGACCAGCCCCGAGCCCTGTCGCGTTCTGTCATCCTGGCGTATTGACATCCTCCCCAGCCCAAGGGCAGGGGATTCCAACTACTACACCGATTGGAGCAGTAGTTGAGGTTCGCGGTTCATTGGCTGGGTAACCCCATCGCCTCCCCGCGCAGTCACGGCGTGCCCCACCGCGATGTTCATGGCTGCGTTAACATCAGCGTTGCAAGCGAATCCGCAGGCCATGCAGGCGAAGAGAGCTTGGCTCTTGCGGCTCTCCGCTGCTATGTGCCCGCACGGCGAGCATCGCTGGGAAGTGAACGCGGGACTAACCTTCTCCACTCGCCCGGGGGCCTTGTCCTGCAGACGGCGCACCAGCAGTCCCCAGCCCGAGCGCATGATTTCCCGGTTAAGCCCGGCTTTCTGCCGGACCTTATGGCCTGGATCGGCCCCAGTACCCTTTGCCGACCGCGTCAAAGCAGCGGCGACGGCTACACCACGATCCACGCCGACGACCTGCTTGTTGCCTGGGGCTGGGACAGGCTCCGGAATCGCAGCGAAGGCGACATGCCAGCGTCCAGCTCGGTCCCGTGTTACCCGGACATGCGAACACATTAGCGATTGCCACTGACATTTCCGGAGAGGTGAGGCGGCGTTTTTTTCCCGGCTTGAAGACCGGGATATCCCAGTCGCGATCCAGATGAACACGGTTCCTCTACCCGCCCGGGCTTCGGCCAAAGAGCCTTGGGATATCCCTTATCGCCTGCTGACCCGCGGTCGCGTCGTGACGCCCGGAGGTGTACTCAGCCCCGGCTGGATCCGGACGGCCGGGAGCGTGATCGACGCGGTCGGTCCCGGCGAGCCATCGGAGCACGAGTCGTCCGGGCTTGCAGCCACCGACCTGCACGGGCACTGGATCCTGCCGGGATTCATCGACATGCATGTGCACGGCGGCGGCGGCACGTCCTTCACCGAGGGAACGGCCGAGGACGCGAGGCGCGCCGCGGAGTTCCACCGCCGGCACGGCAGCACCACCATCGTGGCCAGCCTGGTCACCGCGCCCCTGGCCGACCTGGCGGCCCGGGCCGCGATGCTGGCCGGGCTGGCCGGCGAGGGCGTGCTCGCCGGGCTCCACCTGGAAGGGCCGTTTCTCTCCGCGGCCAGGTGCGGCGCCCAGGATCCGCGGCACATGATCGCTCCCGACGTCGCCGCCTTCGAGCGCCTGCACGCGGCGGCCGCCGGGCAGTTGCGCGTCATCACCCTGGCCCCCGAACTGCCCGGCGCGACCGCCCTCATCAAGGCGGCGGCGCGGGCCGGGGTCATCGCCGCCGTCGGCCATACCGACGCCACCGCGGACGTCACCTCGGCGGCCGTCGACGCGGGCGCGAGCCATGCCACGCACCTGTTCAACGGCATGCGGCCGCTGCATCACCGCGAGCCGGGCCCGGTCGGCGCGCTGCTCGACCGGGACGAGGTCAGCTGCGAGGTGATCGCCGACGGCGTGCACCTGCACGACACCACGGTCCGCCTGGTGGCCCGCCTGTCAGGCCCGGGGCGGCTGGTCCTGATCACCGACGCGATGGCAGCCGCCGGGATGCCGGACGGCCGCTACCGGCTGGGGTCGGTGCGGGTCGAGGTGGAAGGGGGAGTGGCGCGCCTCGCGGCAGGCGATCATAAGGACCGAACGGACCACGCGACAGCCCCCGCCGTCGCTGCGACGGCAACCCCGGCGGGCGCGATCGCCGGCTCGACCGCCACCATGGCAGGCGTCGTCCGGCATGCCATCGCGGCCGGCCTGCCGGTCACCGATGTGGCCGCCGCGGCCAGCACCACCCCGGCCCGCGTGCTCGGCCTGGGCGATCGCACCGGCGCCCTGCGCGCGGGCCTGGACGCGGACCTGGTGATCTGCGATGAGGAGTTCGGGCTGCGCGCGGTGATGCGGCACGGCGAGTGGCTCGACGGCGGCCCGTGAGTCCCGCCGGGGTCATCCCCCCGCCCGGACCGAACCGGTGAGCCGCCCGGTCACCGCGCGGACCTCACACACCACGGTGCGCTCGTCGGCCTGCCAGGCGGCCTGGTTCGGGTAGACGTATTCCTGGGTCAGGCTGGCCGTCGCGAGCTGCGGATCGATGTAGCTGTCGAACCGGCTCACGCAGCCGTTGCTCGCGTCTGCCTGCACCGCGGAAGCGCCCGGCCAGGCCGCGGCCGGCAGGGTGAACCTGCCGAATACCTCGGCGTCGTGCGGGCGCGCGCAGGACAGCACGGTGACCTTGAGGGCGTCCGACCCGGAGTTGATGCACTGGCCGGGCCGCAGCCCGAACACGGCGGCCGGCCGGTAGCTGACCACCGTCTTGGGCCGGAACCCGTGGGTGACTATGGCCAGCACGCCTACTGCCACTCCTATCAGGGCGATGACCCCGAGGATGATGCCGGCTACCGCGAGCGGTCTGACATCCCGGCTGCCTTTCTCCGCCTCCCAGCCCGCCTCGCCCGCCCCGGCCGGCTCCGCCTCGCCCGCCCCGGCCGGCTCCGCCTCGGCCGTCCCGGCCGGCCCGGCCGGCTCCGCCTCAGCTGCCCCGGCCGGCTCCGCCTCAGCCGGTATAGCCGCCTCGACTGGCTCCGCCTCAGCCGTCCCGGCCGCCTCCGCCTCAGCAGGCCCGGCCAGCCCGGCCGCCCCCCGTTCCTCCGGTGCGGGTTCGGCCTGCTGGGGAACCGCCCCGGCCGGCACCACGCCGGCCGGCTTGGCCTTTTCTTCAGTCTTTTCAGTCTGGGCCCGCGATGTTTCCGCGGTTTCCGCCTCGGCGGCCGGCGGCTCCGCGAGCTCTGCCGCCGCCGACCCGGCCTTCACCGGTTCCCGAGGAAGCTCCTCGTTCACCCCCGTTGGCGCAGCCATCCGCCCTCCATCACGCGCAATGTCCGCCACGGCCGGGCCCGCTATGCCGGCGCTCTGGTCGGACGGCGCACGACCAAGATCACGAAGTGCGCCCTGCCCCCACTACTTCCCACGTATTTAATAACGACACATCGGGAGAAAAGTCGCCCGGGTGCCCCGTCCGGCCGGCTGGCCAGCACCGGTCTATCCCCTGTCGCCGCGCCGGTTGTGGCCCCGCGGCGGCAGTAACCTAGGCGCGTGCGGCTGACGGAATTCTGGGATCGGATGAACACGCAGTTCGGCGACGTCTACGCGCAGAGTGTGGCCAAGGACTTCGTGTTCGGTCAACTCGGCGGGCGCACGGTCGAGCGCGCCCTCGCGGACGGCGTGGACGCCAAGGTCGTCTGGCGAGCCGTCTGCGACACCTTCAAGGTGTCGCAGAACCTGCGCTGAGCCGGAGGCCGGCGGCGGCTAGCTCCCGAGCAGGCGCGGGGTGTTGATCTTGTCCGGCGTGACTTTGAGGATCACCCGGCCGTGCGGGCCGACCGGCGCGGTGAAGTCGTGCCCGGTGTACTTGCGCGACAACTCGTCGATGTGCTGCCGGGCCTCGTCGCCGTCGACGGTTTCCGCCACATGTCCCCGCACCTCGGCCCAGTCCTGCGGATCCTCGCTGTGGATAAGCACGGTGATGCGCGGGTCGCGGGCGACGTTCCTGGCCCGCTGCCGCTGCGGTTCGGTGTTGACCAGGACGTGCTCATCATCGGCGTCGACCCAGGTGAGCAGCGCCTGCGGCTGGCCGCTCGGCATCAGGGTCACGACCGTGGCCATGTTCTTGCCCTTGGCGAGCCGGGTCACGTCCTCGTCAAGCGGCATCACGGATCTCCTTGCACTGGGGGGATTCGGGGGTCGGCTGCTGCTGATGTTAGTCCCGCTAACCACCAGGACCCGTGCGAGGTCCCGCCTCCGCGCGGGCCTTTATTTCCTGGATTTCCGCGTCGCTTTCGGCGTGTCGCTCATGATCGAATACACGTTCGTTCTATAGTGGTTGGGTGGCGGTGATCGCTGATCCCCGAAGTCAGCGAAAACGGCCGTGAAGATCCCCTGGGCCAGGCACTATGCGGAGCCGGGCGGAAATGTCAGTGGCGGCGCGTACCGTGTCCACCGATAACCGCCGGGGGATGTCCGGCGGGACCAAAACTCAGACGACCTGGGCGGTGCGGGAGGTCCCCGCAGGCCCCTTACCCGGCAGGGAGTCCTCATGGCAGCAAATAGCAGGTCGAGCGTTGAGCGGACGGGCGACAGGGAGAAATCCCTGGAGGCCGCGCTGCTCCAGATCGAGCGGCAGTTCGGCAAGGGCTCGGTCATGCGCCTCGGCGACGAGACGCGGGTTCCGGTCGAGGTGATCCCGACCGGTTCGATCGCGCTGGACGTGGCACTGGGCCTCGGCGGCCTGCCGCGTGGCCGCATCGTCGAGATCTACGGACCGGAGAGCAGCGGCAAGACCACCGTGGCGCTGCACGCCGTGGCCAACGCCCAGAAGGCGGGCGGGATTGCCGCGTTCATCGACGCCGAGCACGCGCTGGACCCGGACTACGCCAAGAAGCTCGGCTGCGACACCGACGCGCTGCTGGTTTCCCAGCCTGACACCGGCGAGCAGGCGCTGGAGATCGCGGACATGCTCATCAGGTCCGGCGCCATCGACGTCGTCGTCATCGACTCGGTCGCCGCGCTGGTGCCCAAGGCGGAGATCGAAGGCGAGATGGGGGATAGCCACGTCGGGCTCCAGGCGCGGCTCATGTCCCAGGCCCTGCGCAAGATCACCGGCGCGCTGAGCCAGACCAAGACCACCGCGATCTTCATCAACCAGCTGCGGGAAAAGGTCGGCGTCATGTTCGGCTCACCCGAGACGACTAGCGGCGGCAAGGCGCTTAAGTTCTACGCCTCGGTCCGGCTGGACGTGCGTCGGATCGAGACGCTCAAGGAAGGTACGGACGCGGTCGGCAACAGGACCCGCGTGAAGGTCGTGAAGAACAAGATGTCGCCGCCCTTCAAGGTGGCGGAATTCGACATTATCTATGGCGTCGGGATCAGCCGGGAAGGCAGCCTGATCGACCTCGGCGTTGAGCAGGGGATCGTGCGCAAGTCGGGCGCCTGGTACACCTACGAGGGCGACCAGCTCGGCCAGGGTAAGGAGAACGCCCGCAACTTCCTGCGGGAGAACCCGGACCTGGCCAACGAGATCGAGAAGCGGATCAAGGAGAAGCTCGGCGTCGGCCCGCGCCTCGATACTGACGCCAACGCCAACGCCAACGCCAGCAACGGCAACGGCAGCAGCACCACCAACGGGCGCCCGGCCGGCAACGGCAACGGCGCCACGCCGCCCCGGGCCGCCGCCACCGCCACCGTCCCCGGTGTCACGGTCTAGCCCGTGGCCGGCAATGGCCGGGCTTCAGGGTCCGGGGAAGGGATGTCCGCGGCCACGGCCCGCGGCACTCAGGACCCTGAAGCCCGCGCCAGGCAGATCTGCCTGCGGCTGCTGACGGCTGCGCCTAGGACCAGGGCGCAGCTGGCCCAGGCAATGCACCGCGGCGGCGTCCCGGACGAAGCCGCCGAGGCGATCCTCGCCCGCTTCACCGACGCCGGCCTGATCGACGACGCCGCGTTCGCCCGGGCCTGGGTCGAGTCCAGGCACCACAGCCGCGGGCTGTCCAAGCGGTCCCTGTCCGCCGAACTGAGGCGCCACGGCGTCCAGAACGAGGAGATCCGCGCGGCCGTCGATGCGCTCGACCCCGAGCAGGAAGTCGCCACCGCGAGGCACCTGGTCGAGCGGAAGCTGGCGAGCACTCGCGGGCGGCCACCGGAAACTCGCGCCAGGCAGGTGGCGGGCATGCTGGCCAGAAAGGGCTACCCGCCGGGCCTGGTCTTCCGGCTGATCAGGGAAGCCATGCAGCAAGAAGGCACCAGGCTAGACGAACTGGACGCCGACCAGTACCTCGACCCCGACGCCGAGGACCCCGAGAGTCCTCACGCCGACCTGTAGCTCTATAGGCCAGCTGCTCACCCCCGGGATCGCCTGGGCATTCGGCCTTGAAAATGGCTCGCGTGGCGTGCCGGGATGCGGGAGCCTGGCCGCATGGACCTGTCCGAGGCCGCGGCCGCCTGGCGGCGTGATGGCTTCGTGGTAATACCCGGCTATCTCGCGGGCTCCGGCCTCGCGGCTGCCCAGCGGGACCTGGCCGTTGTCTATCCCACCGCCGAGGAATACCACGCCGCTCCCGGCGAGGGGCGCAACCGCGCCTACACCGGCGACGAGTACGGCGGGATCATCCCGTTCCCGTTCCCCACAGTCGCGCTGAGCCGCCTCGTGGTGCACGACAAGCTAGTTGCCCTCGCCGAGGCTACAAGCATGCCGACAACCACTGGACCGGCCGCCATTCGTGGGGAGACCGTTCCTTCCACCCCGACTGGAACCCGTTCGCCGAGCAGGCCACCGTCCGCCAGCTCCAGCTCTTCGGCTTCCCGCCGCCCGGCCACCCCTACTGGACTCCGGTGACCCTTCGCGAGCTTGCCGTCCGTTACCCCGGCCTCGACACCCGTCCATGGCAACTGGAGTGCCAGGACAAACTTCGCTGAAGGTAGGGCACTTCCCGCCGCGGAAAACCAGCCATCAGCGGCCCGGTCCTGAGTGCAGCGGGGTGGCCAAGCTCGTCTCGGGTTTGCCCAGGTGGCGCCGGCAATCTCGGCCGGCTCTTGCCCTCCGGCCTCACAAACGGCCGGGCTGTCTCGTCATGGGTGGCAGAGACAGGTTCTGATCAGGAAGGTGATGATCATGCGGGTATTCGTGGCCGGCGGAGCCGGGGTGCTGGGGCGGCGGCTGGTGCCGCAACTGGTGGCGCGGGGTCACCAGGTGACGGCGACGACGACGAGCGCGGTCAAGCTGGATCTGCTGGCGCAGCTGGGCGCCGATGGCGTGGTGATGGACGGGCTGGATGCGGTGTCGGTCGGTGAGGCGGTGGCCAAGGCCCGGCCGGACACGATCGTGCACCAGATGACCGGAATCAGTCTTACTCACGCCGGCAAGCCCGATCTGAAGCACTTTGACCGGTGGGCCGTCCCCACCATCCGGCTGCGCACCGAAGGGACGGATCACCTGCTGGCCGCGGCCGAGGCGACCGGTGTGTCCCATTTCGTCGCGCAGGGCTACGCCAACTGGAACGGAATCCGCCAGGGCGGATGGGTGAAGACCGAGGAAGATCCGCTGGACCTGCACGAGGGGACGGCGGCGTCCACGTCGATGGCGGCGCTCCGTCACGTCGAGGACGTGGTGGGCAAGGCTGGCGGCGCGGTCATGCGGTACGGCGGATTCTACGGGCCTGGCGCCACCGACGACCAGGTCGAGCTCGTGCGCAAGCGGCAGTTTCCGCTGGTCGGGAGCGGCGCCGGCTACGCCTCGTGGGTTCATCTGGACGACGCGGCGAACGCTACCGTGCTGGCCGTGGAGCAGCACGCGCGGGGTGTGTTCAACATCGTCGACGATGAACCGGCCCCGGCGAGTGAGTGGCTGCCTTATCTGGCGGAGTGCGCGGGGGCGAAGCGGCCGATGCGGGTCCCCAAGTGGCTGGCCCGGCTGCTGGCCGGGGAGGTGGCGGTGGTGATGATGACCGAGGGGCGCGGCTTCTCCAACGCCAAGGCCAAGCGGGAGCTCGGCTGGAAGCTTCGCTATCCGTCGTGGCGGCAGGGCTTCAAGGAAGGGATGACGTGAGGCGGGTCGAGGAGTTCGAGGAGCTGCGGCCGCTGCTGTTCTCGATCGCCTACCGGATGCTGGGCAGCGTGAGCGAGGCGGAGGACGCGGTCCAGGAGAGCTGGCTGCGCTTCGAAGCCTCCTCGACCGAGCCCAGGTCGACTAGGGCGTTCCTGTCGGCCACGGTGAGCCGGATCTCGATCGATGTGCTGCGGTCGGCCCGCGTCCGCCGGGAGAAGTACGTCGGGCCCTGGTTCCCCGAGCCGCTCCTGGCCGACCCCTACCAGGACCCGGAGCGGTCCGCGGAGCTGGCCGACTCGGTGTCGATGGCGGCCCTGCTGCTGCTGGAGCGGCTCTCCCCTCTCGAGCGCGCGGTCTTCGTGCTGCGGGAGGTGTTCGCCTTCAGCTTCCAGGAGATCGCATCGGCGGTGGAGAGATCGGAGGCGGCGTGCCGCCAGCTCGCGGTGCAGGCGCGCCGCCACATGGACGCGGGCCGGCCCCGGTTCGAGGCGGACCGCAAAGAGCGCGAGGAACTCGCCGGACGATTCTTCGACGCCTTCCGGGAAGGGGACATCGACGGGCTGCGGGAGCTGCTGGCCGCCGACGTTCACGTGGTCGGTGACGGTGGCGGCAAGGCACCGCAATTGGCCAGCCACATCATCGGCGCTGGAAACGTGGCACGGGTGCTCGCCGCGTTCGTCCCGCTGTTCGCCTCGATCGACGGCGTCGTGGAGCCGCATGAGGTGAACGGGCAGCCGGGCGCGGTCTTCCGCGACCGGGACGGCAAGGTCCTCAGCACCTGGGCGCTCGACATCCTCGATGGGCAGATCCAGACGATCCGCACGGTGATCAACCCCGACAAGCTCGGGCACGTTGGTCCCGTGGGAGACGCCTGGGCGGCCTTCCGCGAGGCGAACCAGGGCCGCCGGCCCGCAGATTGACCGCAAGAGCCGGCTGCGAGAGCCGGCTGCGCTCCAGGGTCGATCATTCGCGCCCGCATGCGCCAAGTAGCCGGCGTGCACAACAACTCGCCCCGATCATCGCGTCCCGTCCTGCTATACCCGCAGGCAGCAGGCATCGCGCCGTCGGTCCGGCTGGCGCGCCGCCCGCGACCGCCGACGATACTTTGCTTGATAAAAAGGTTATAAACCCTTAACCTCACGGCAGCGAGGTGTTGTCTCAGGCTGCACACAGCCGCAAAGGAGGAGCGGAGGAGTAGCAGGCGGATACGTTATGTAGTCAAAGCTGACAGCAAGATCAGCTGACGGGCGGCGTGGCATGCGACCGCCCGCGCCAGGGCATAAACCCCTGGTACCCAGACAGCTACAACACAAGGGTGCCCCGAGGGTTATGGACGGAAAGGGGTGGCCGTGAGCAGCGGATTGTCGCTCGCGTTCATGGTAATCGGGTTGCTCGCGGTGGTATTCGCGCTCGTCGTCGTCTGGCGCCGGACCCCGGGTGCCACCAGAACCCCGCTCGCCCAGACCACCGACCGCAGCCAGCTCGACACCGCCACCTCCGAAGCCGAGCAAATCCGTGCCCGCGCCCAGACCGAAGCCACCGGGATCCTGGAGCGAGCCCGCCAGGAAGCCGAGCAAGCAGCTCAGGGCCGCCGCGAGGTCGAAGAGGAGATCCGCGCGGTCAAGGACGAGGTGCGCGAGCTGCGCGGTGACCTCGAGCGCCGGGAAACCCGTCTCGCCGACCGCGAGCAGCGGCTGGACGAGGAGCTCAAGCGCATCGAAGACCGTGCGCAGAGCCTCAGCCAGCGCCGGCAGGATCTCGACCGGCGCGCAGCCGAACTGGACAAGCTGCAAGCCGACCGCAGCAAGGAGCTTGAGCGCGTCGCCGGGCTCACCGCGGACGCGGCCAAGGCGGAACTCGTGGCGACGATCGAGAACCAGGCCAAGCGCGAAGCGGCCCTCATCGTCAGGGACATCGAGCACGAGGCGAGGTCGGAAGGCGAGAAGCGGGCTCGCAAGATCGTCACCCTGGCGATCCAGCGGGTGGCGACCGAGCAGACCAGCGAGTCGGTCGTCTCGGTGCTGCACCTGCCCGGGGACGAGATGAAGGGCCGGATCATCGGCCGCGAGGGCCGTAACATCCGCGCCTTCGAGTCGGTGACCGGCGTCAACCTGATCATCGACGACACCCCCGAGGCGGTGCTTCTCTCCTGCTTCGATCCGGTCCGGCGCGAGATCGCCCGGCTCACCTTGGAACGTCTCATCACGGACGGGCGCATCCACCCGCAGCGGATCGAGGACGCCTACGAGCGCGGCAAGACCGAGATCGAGCAGCTGTGCAAGCGGGCCGGCGAGGACGCCCTGGTCGAGCTGGGCATCACCGAGATGCACCCGGAACTCGTCGACCTGCTGGGCCGCCTGCGCTACCGCACCTCCTACGGGCAGAACGTGCTCCGGCACCTGGTCGAGTCGGCGCACATCGCCGGCATGATGGCCAGCGAGCTGCGGCTGGACCCGCTGCTGCTCAAGCGGTGCACGGTGCTGCACGACATCGGCAAGGCGCTCACCCACGAGGTGGAAGGCAGCCACGCGCTGATCGGCGCCGAGATCGCCCGCCGCTACGGCGAGCCTGAGGACGTGGTGCACGCCATCGAGGCGCACCACAACGAGGTCGAGGTCCGCACCGTCGAGGCGGTGCTCACCCAGGCCGCGGACGCGATGAGCGGAGGCCGGCCGGGCGCCAGGCGCGAGTCGCTGGAGATGTACGTCAAGCGCCTGGAGCGCCTGGAGCAGATCGCCGGCGGCCACGAGGGCGTGGAGAAGGTCTTCGCCATGCAGGCCGGCCGCGAGATCCGGGTCATGGTCAAGCCCGACCGGATCGACGACATCCAGGCCCAGGTGATCGCCCGCGACATCGCCAAGCAGGTCGAGGAGGAACTCACCTACCCGGGCCAGATCCGCATCACCGTGGTCCGCGAGTCCCGGGCCACGGAATTCGCCCGCTGAATCAGCCGCCTGCCAACGGCACTACCGGGACGCCGGGCGGGGTGAAGCCCATGATCTGGCCGTAGAAGGAGAGCTCGGCCTCCAGGCTGGCCACGATGTTCTCCGCCTTCCGGAACCCGTGCGACTCGCCCTCGAAGGTGATGTACGCGTACGGGATGCCGTGCGCGGCCAGGTCCGCCGCGATCGACTCGGACTGCGCGGGCGGCACGACCGGGTCGTCGAGCCCCTGCAGCAGCAGCACCGGGCAGGTAGCGTCGTTCACGTGCCCGACCGGAGCCCGCTCAGCGTACAGCGCGTCGCACTCCGGCAGCGGCCCGATCAGCCCGTCCAGGTAGCGCGACTCGAAGTCGTGCGTGTGCTCCGCGAACCCCCGCAGGTCGGCCACCCCGAAGTAGGACGCCACCGCGGCGAAAACGCCGCGGTTCCGGGAGGGCTCGTCCCTTCCCGAGGGGGGTCCGGGGGGATGGGTCCCCCCGGGGGAAAAGAGGCCAGCAGAGCCCCCTTCCCGCGACCCGTTCGGCCCCGCGAGCACCTCGATGCCCGAGGTCACCGCGGCCAGCGCGGTCCAGCCGCCCGCCGAACCGCCGCGGATGCCGAGCCGCTTGCCGTCCGCCTCGCCCGACTCGGCCAGGGCCAGCGCGGCCGTCATCGCGTCGGCCACGTCCACGACCCCCCACTGGCCGCGCAGCCGCTCCCGGTAGGCCCGGCCGTACCCGCTCGACCCGCCGTAGTTCACGTCGATGATGCCGATGCCGCGGCTGGTAAAGAAGGCCTTCTCCAGGTCCAGCCGCGGGACGACCTGCGAAGTCGGACCGCCGTGCACCCAGACGATGTACGGCGGCCGCTCGCCCTCCGGACCCCGGAACGCGGGGTTAGCCGGCGGGTAGACGATCGCGTGCACAACCGAACCCGACGGCCCGGTCAGCCGGGCCGCCCGCGGTACCGGCAGGTAAGCCGGATCCGGCAGCGAGCCGGCGCTGTGGCTCAGCTCGCGGACCTGCGCGTTCCCGCCCGGTGAGGGGACTTCGACGCCGATTACGGTCGTCGGCACGGCCGGCCCGCCCGCGATGGTGGCGACGGTCTGTCCCGCCGCGGACACCCCGGACGTGAACACCTGGTAGGGCAGGTCCAGGTCGGTCAGGCGGCCGCTGTCCGGGTCGAGCACGGCCAGCCGGGTCTCGCCGGTGCCGTAGGCGACGGCGAGACGGCCGTCGCCGAGCACCGCGTACGGGCTCAGGCCTAGCTGCCACAGCGGGCCGGCGAACTCCTCTTCCCGCGGGCACAGCGCCCGGGGGAACGCCAGCAGGTCAGCCAGGTAGAGGTTCCACCATCCGGACCGATCGGAGATCACATACAGGCTGCGGTCGTCTCGCCAGACCGGGGCCAGCACCGACTCGGTGTCGCAGCCCATGATCAGCTGCTGCTGGCTCTTGTCGCTGACCGGCCCGCCGCCATTGAGCGCCGCGACTCGCAGTTCGGTGCCGTCCCACGGCATCTGGGGGTGATCCCAGCAGATCCAGGCCAGCCGGGTACCGTCGGGTGACGGCGCCGGGTAGGCGTAGAAATCCGAACCGCTGACCAGGATCCGGATCGCGGCGGGATCGCCCGCTCCGGAGCCGTCCAGCGGGACCGCCACGATCGCGCGGGTGATCCGGTCGTCAGCCCCATGTCGCTCCCTGACGCACCACACCTCGTCCCCGCCCGGGGGCAGGACAAAGTCGGCGAACCGGTCAGCGGCCTCCCTGTGCGGTGCCGGGGTCAGTGCTACCGGGGTGGGAGGCTCCGGGGCACCCGACGCCCTGCAGCGGTACAGCCGCTGGTCGCCGAAGTTAGCGAAGATGAACCCGTCCGGCAGCGGCAGGAACGACTTCCCGCCGTACTCGTGCACCCGGGTGCGGGCGTTCCACGGCATCGGGAGCATGTCGCGCTTGACCCCATCCGGCCCCTGGCGCACGACAGCTAGCCGCCCGCCCTCCTGCGGCCGCGACTCCTGCCACCACACCCCGGTGGCGTCAATGACCGGGAACGCCAGGCCGACCTGCTTGCGCGCCACGTCGGCACCGTCGATGGGGGAGCGCCATTCGCCATAGATGTGCGTTTCCGTAGCCATTCGCATACAGACATCATGCCGGATTCGGCCACTGGAATCACGAGGCACTCTGCTACCGGATTCAGCTGTCTGCAATCGATAGCGTCCTCGGCTGCCGAGTCCTGCCCGCCCGGGTCCGCCCCTATCCTGGTCGTGTGACAGCAGGCGGCCGCACCTACCAGATCCGCACCTACGGGTGCCAGATGAACGCGCACGATTCCGAGCGCCTGGCCGGCCTGCTCGACGAGGCCGGCTACCAGCCCGCGGGCGACGGCGAGACCCCCGACGTGGTGGTGTTCAACACCTGCGCGGTCCGGGAGAACGCGGCCGACCGGCTGTACGGCAACCTGGGTCACCTGCTGCCGCAGAAGAAGAAGGGCATGCAGATCGCGGTGGGCGGCTGCCTGGCCCAGATGGAACGCACCCGGATCACGCAGCGCGCACCGTGGGTCGACGTCGTCTACGGCACGCACAACATGGCCTCGCTGCCCGCACTGCTGGAACGGGCCCGGGTCAGGAACGAGGCCCAGGCCGAGTTCGCCGAGACGCTGGAGACCTTCCCCTCGCTGCTGCCCGCCCGGCGGCAGTCGGCCTACGCCGCCTGGGTCGCGATCTCCGTGGGCTGCAACAACACCTGTACCTTCTGCATCGTGCCCAGCCTGCGCGGCAAGGAGAAGGACCGCCGCCCGGGCGACATCCTGGGCGAGATCCGCGCGCTGGTCGCCGATGGAGTGCTCGAGGTCACCTTGCTCGGCCAGAACGTGAACTCCTACGGGGCGGAGTTCGGAGATCGGCATGCGTTCGGCAGGCTGCTGCGCGGGTGCGGTGAGATCGGCGGCCTGGAACGCGTCCGCTTCACCTCCCCCCACCCCAGGGACTTCACCGACGACGTCATCGAGGCCATGGCCGAGACCCCGAACGTCATGCCCAGCCTGCACATGCCGTTGCAGTCGGGCTCGGACCGGATCCTGAAGGCCATGCGCCGGGCCTACCGCCGGGACCGCTACCTGGCCATCCTGGACCGGGTGCGGGCCAGCATCCCGGACGCCGCCATCACCACCGACATCATCGTGGGCTTCCCCGGCGAGACCGAGGAGGACTTCGCGGACACCCTGGACCTGGTGCGCCGGGCCAGCTTCGCCGGCGCGTTCACCTTCCGTTACTCCGTCCGCCCCGGCACCCCGGCGGCCACCATGGACGATCAGGTGCCCGCCGAGGTCGTGCAGGAGCGCTACGAACGGCTCACCGCGCTGGTCGAGGAGACCACCTACGCGGAGAACCAGAAGCTGGCCGGGACGACCGTCGAGGTCCTGGTGGCCGAGGGCGAGGGTCGCAAGGACGCCGCCACGCACAGGATGTCGGGCCGGGCCAGGGACAACCGCCTGGTGCACTTCACCCCGGACCAGACCGCCCCGCGCCCCGGCGACGTCGTCACGGTGACCGTCACCCGCGGCGCCCCGCACTACCTGCTGTCCGACGCCGCCCCGTTGTCCGTCCGCCGTACCCAGGCCGGCGACGCCTGGGCCGCCGCGGCCGCGGCTTCTGCTCCGGTCAGCGCTGCCCCGGTGAGCGCTGCCCCGGTGAGCGCTGCCCCGGTGAGCGCCGCCCCGGTGAGCGCCGCGGCCCCCGTCCTGCTCGGCATGCCGGCCCGTCATCCCGCCGGGTAGTCAGGCTCCGCACGCAACCGTGGCCCGCGGGCGCCCCCGCGGCTTCTTCTGCGCCGTGACCATGCCGCGCTGGAAGATCTCACCGCCCCAGACCCCGTAGGGCTCGCGGCGCTCGACCGCGCCGGACAGGCAGAACCCGCGCACCGGGCAGCGGCGGCAATGCACCTTGGCCTGCTCCAGGTCGGCGGGCTGCTCCGAGAACCACAGCTCCGGGTTCTCGCGCTGGCACGGCAGCAGGCCGTCCAGTGCTCCGGCCCGTCTGGTCAGCAGGACCATGTTGGCAGGCGGCATGACGCTACCGGCCGCCCCGGGTCGGCCTGGCCGGCGCGGGGTCGCGGAACTGCCGTCGGCGGGCCACCCGATGGGCGTGCACGATGTCGGGGTCCCGCGCGTCAGCCGGCAGCGGCATGGGCTGCCGCCGACCCGGTCCGTGATGGCGCTTGGTCTTGTGGATCTGTCTCATGAGCGGTCTCCTCTCCGGTGGCAGCTCTCCACCGGCAACCATGGGCACGCTGGGAACACTACGAAGGCACCCCGGCCCGCACGTCACCCGAAAGTGGACATGTCAGGTGGAATCTTCTGCGGCGAAGGGGAACCGGCAGGCCAGCCAGGGGTGATCCGTACGCCGCGGTCAGCAGTACGCTTTCCGGTGAAAACGGCCCGGTATACGATGTTTCCGCGAGGCCGGGCGGGAGCCTGCGGCGCCCGGCGGTTACGACGATCGTCTTCCGGCAGCGGGCGGCATGATAAATCCCTGGAGATCCTGAGCGTGCAGGTCAGCGATGGCTGAGCGGCCCGCGGCGGCCGGGCCGGAGTTGGCCGGGCGGAGTGCCTTGCTGTCCACCAAGCTGCACCCGCCCGGGCCGCGTCCGGATTTCCTGCCCCGCCCCCGGCTGGCCGAACGTCTCGATGAGGCCTCCAGACGCGGTCTGGTGCTTGTCTGCGCGCCCGCCGGTTACGGCAAGACGTCGCTGCTGGCCAGCTGGGCCCGGCACAGCCAGCAGCCGGTGGCGTGGCTGTCCCTGGACGCGAGCGACAACGATCCGGCCCGCTTCTGGCGCCACGCGGTGGCCGCGCTGGACGCGGTCTGCCCCGGGATCGGCGAGCGGGTGAGCCCGCTGCTCGGCCCGCCGGCCCCGCAGTCATTCGAGGGGCTGGTAACGGCCCTGATCAACGAGCTGGCCGCCCGGTCAGGTCCCAGCGACGTACCGCTGGTGCTCGACGACTACCACCTGGTCGGTTCCCAGCCGGTGCACGCTTCACTGGGCTTCCTGCTCGACCACCTGCCACCTGGCCTGCATCCCGTCCTGGCCAGCCGCGCCGACCCGCCGCTTGCCCTGGCGCGGCTGCGGGCCCGGGGCCAGCTCACCGAGCTGCGGGACGCCGAACTGCGTTTCACCGCCGACGAGGCAGCGGCCTTCCTGCGCGAGACCGCCGGCGCCGGCCTGCCCGATGCCGCGGTGGCCGCGCTGACCGCCCGCACCGAGGGCTGGGCGGCCGGGCTGCAGCTGGCGGCGCTGTCGATACGCGGGCAGGCCGATATCGACCGGTTCGTGGCCGCGTTTACCGGCAGCCACCGCTTCGTGCTCGACTACCTGACCGAGGAGGTGCTCGAACACCAGCCTGAGCAGATGCGCGCCTTCCTGCTCGACACCTCGGTGCTGCAACGTCTCAGCGGACCGCTATGCGACGCCGTCACTGCCCGGGCCGGCAGCCAGGCCCTGCTCGAGCAGGTGGAGCGAGCCGGGCTGTTCCTGCTGCCGCTGGACGAGGTGCGCGGCTGGTGGCGCTACCACCAGCTGTTCGCCGACCTGTTGCGCGCCCGGCTGGAACAGCAGCCGGACCGCGCCATGCAGCTGCACCGCAACGCGGCGGCCTGGTACGCCGATCATGAGCTGGCCGATGACGCCATCGGCCACGCCGTGGCCGCCGGGGAGATGACCTGGGCCGCCCGGCTCATCGAGGAGCACTTCGATGAGCGCTTCTACCTCCACGGAGAGGTATCGACGATGCGACGGTGGCTGGCCCTGCTGCCGCCGGAACTGGCCGGCTCGCGGGCCCGCCTGCTGGTGGCGCGGGCCCGGCTGGCCCTGCTCGATGGCGGCCTGGAGGAGGCCGAGGGACTCCTGGATTCGGCCGGACGCAGGTCGGCGGATGCCGATGAGGGGTTCGAGCCGTCCGCCGGGAGGGCTTCGAGCCTGCTGGTGAACGTCCCGGCGGCGGTCACGCTCCTTCGCGTGTATCTCGCCGAGCTTCGCGGCGACGCCGAGACCACGGTCGATCTCGTCCCGCGGGCCATGGCCGCCAGGCACGAGGGCGAGGCGATGCTCGGCACCATCATCGGGTGGTACGCGGGCATGGCCGAGTGGCTGCGCGGCCGGCCGGCCGAAGCCGAGCGATTGCTCTCGCCGGCCGTCGGCCAGCGCTCCGCGGCCGGCGAGGGCTTTCTCGCCGCCTGGGTCTGCCACGTCCTCTGCCAGGCCCAGCGGGCTCAGGGCCAGCTCGACGAGGTGGTCACGACCTGCCGCCGGACGCTGGAGATCACCGCGCCACCCGGAAGGCCGGCGGCCCTGGCCGCCGGTGCCGCCTACGTCAACCTAGGCCAGGATGCCTACCAGCGCGATGAGCTCGACACCGCGCTCCGGCATGTCACCGCGGGCATTGCCCTGTGCCGTCAGCTCGCCTACCCCGCCCCGCTCGCGGCCGGCCTGGTCACCCTGGCCTGGATCCGGCAAGCCGGCGGCGACCAGGCCGGAGCCCTGGATGCGATCGGGGAGGCCGGGCGGTTCGCACCGGGTCCGGCGGTAAACGGCCTGCTCAACCCCGTGCCGGCGGAACGGGCCCGGCTGCTCCTGGCCCAGGGGGACCTGGCGGGCGCGGCCCGCTGGGCGGTGGAGAAGGGCCTCGGCGCCGGCGACGAGGCACGCTATCCATCCGAACCCGAACATCTGCTGCTGTCGCGCGTCCTGCTCGCCCAGGATCGTCCCGGTCCGGCCCTCGAGCTGCTCGACCGGCTGTACGCGAGCGCCGTCGCCCAGGACCGGATCGGCAGCGTCATCGAAGCGGGAGTGCTGCGAACCCTGGCCCTGGCCGCCAGCGGCCAGCAGGCGGACGCGGTAACCGCGCTGGCCGACGTGCTCACCCTGGCCGGCCCGCGCGGCTACGTCCGGGTCTTCGCTGACGAGGGCCCGCCGATGGCGGCGCTGCTGGGTCGGCTCGTCGCCGCCCAGCGGAAAAGCCGGGGCGAGGGCGGGATCCCGATCGGCTACCTGGCCCGGCTCAACCGCGCCTTCGACACCGCGACCGTCAGGTCAGGTCCCAGACGAGGCAGAGCGCCGGTCGCACCGGGCATTGTCGAGCCGCTGACCAACCGCGAGCTCGAGGTGCTCCAGATGCTCGCGGCAGGCCAGTCGAATCAGGCCATCGCCGGCCAGTTCGTCGTCACCCTCGACACCGTGAAGAAACACGTCAGCCATCTTCTCGGCAAGCTCGGCGCGGCCAACCGCACCGA
>Ga0070697_100000836_pt1 | contig 23116 bp, 12 predicted proteins | sample KBSK1501metaG_FD_65475 | JGI IMG/M metagenome (GOLD analysis project Ga0070697, IMG submission 65475) | Corn, switchgrass and miscanthus rhizosphere microbial communities from Kellogg Biological Station, Michigan, USA - KBS K1-50-1 metaG | ecosystem: Host-associated > Plants > Roots >... | reverse complement strand
GGGGTCATCGCATGCTCCTTTCAGTTTGCCAGCTCAAATTCCTCTTCGTCGTCATCGTCCTCTTCGGTCGCGGGCGGCGGTGGCGGGGCTACGCGGGGCGCGGCCGGCTCCCAAATCAACCCCTTCCATTCATCCGTTTCCCCAAGCAGTTGGAGCGCCGCGAGTGGATGGCCGGGATTGCGCTCAATACGCAATACCTCCGCGACCACCTGCAGTGTGTGTCCATCTTCACCATGCACTTCGAGCCGCACTCGACTACCAACTTCAGGCAACTTCTTTGGTAAGTGAACCAGCGTACCTTCGGGACCTACGTTTTCGGTGATGCCTTCAGATAGGATGTGCGTGCCGCCTGGCTCGTCCCATTCGGCTCGCACTTCAAATGCTGCCAAATAACGCGGACCTGACCGAACTTCAATTTCCATGTGGCGGGCCATATTTCAAACTCCTTGTCGGGTAAGAGGAAACGTAGTCTATAACAACTAGTTTCGAGTTCCTAGTTCCAAGTTTCAAGTTCGGATCTCCAAGTTAGAAGTTTCGACTTTTCATCCACGGCTTGAAGACCTTCAACGTGAAATTCCGAACTTGAAACCTGGAACTTGAAACCTGAAACTCGGAACTATTCTTCCTCGGTTCTTAGTTTTTCCAGAACAGAAAAGTCTTCGAGCGTCGTTACATCTCCGGCGACGGTTCCGCTAGTGGCAATCTCCCGCAAGAGGCGTCGCATGATCTTTCCAGATCGCGTCTTGGGCAGCATATCGCTGAATCGTATTTCGTCCGGACGCGCCAGCGCTCCAATCTCTTTGGTCACGTGAGCGCGCAGCTCCTCGTTTAATTGTGGCGACGGTACGTGCGTTCCCTCCAGAGTCACAAAAGCCACTATCGCAGATCCTTTCAATTCATCTGGCCGCGCAACCACCGCTGCCTCAGCGACGGCTCCGTGCGATACGAGCGCGCTTTCTACTTCCGCAGTGCCGAGCCGGTGACCGCTGACGTTAATGACATCGTCGATACGGCCCATGATCCAAAAGTAGCCGTCTTTATCACGCCGAGCGCCGTCGCCGGCAAAGTAGATATTTTCGATCTGCGACCAATACTGTTCGCGATAACGTTCGTCATCACCCCAAATTGTCCGCAGCATCGAGGGCCATGGCCGTTTGATCACGAGATAGCCACCCTCGTTTGCACCGACCGGTTTGCCGTCGCGCGTCATTACATCGGCTTCAATACCGGGGAATGGTTTGGTCGCAGAACCGGGCTTGGTCGGTGTCGCGCCGGGAATGGGCGAGATCATGATGGCTCCGGTTTCGGTTTGCCACCACGTATCGACTATCGGACAAGCGCCGTGGCCGATAGTTTTGTGATACCACATCCAGGCTTCAGGATTTATGGGCTCGCCTACCGTGCCGAGCAAACGCAGGCTCGAAAGATCGTGTTTGAGTGCCCACTGTTCGCCCCACTTGATAAACGCGCGAATGGCCGTAGGGGCGGTATAGAAGATGTTGACGCGATGACGCTCGATGATGTCCCAGAAACGATCTGGTTCGGGATGGTTCGGCGCGCCTTCATACATCAGGACAGTGGCGCCGTTCGAAAGCGGACCGTACACGACATAACTATGACCTGTTACCCAGCCAATATCAGCCGTGCACCAGTAAACATCCTCATCCTTGATATCGAAGATCCACTTCGTCGTGAGGTGCGCTTGCAACAGATAGCCCGCAGTCGTGTGCAGAATGCCCTTTGGCTTACCAGTCGTTCCTGAAGTGTAGAGAATATAAAGCGGATGTTCACTGTCTAACTCCGCGGCCGGGCACTCCGCGTTTTCAATCGACATTAACTCGTGCCACCAGTGATCGCGACCGGTTTGCATGGGGACGGGCATTCCAGTGCGACGAACCACGATGCAGGAACTTACCGAGGGAGTTTCTTTCAAGGCCTCATCGACTGCGGGCTTAAGTTTCACTTCTTTGCCGCGCCGCCAGCCGCCATCAGCCGTCACTATCACTTTGCATTTCGCATCGTTAATGCGATCGACCAGCGCGGTGCTGGAGAAACCGCCGAAGATCACCGAGTGGGTCGCGCCGATGCGCGCGCACGCCAGCATCGAGATCGCTAGTTCCGGAATCAACGGCATGTAGAGCGCTACGCGATCGCCTTTTTCGACGCCGCTGCGCTTCAAGACGTTGGCGAACTTGCAAACTTCGGAATGGAGTTGCTGATAGGTGAGCGTGCGCTGGTCACCGGGTTCGCCTTCCCAGATCAAGGCGGCTTTGTTTCGTCGCCAGGTATTAAGATGTCGGTCGAGGCAGTTGTCGGAAATATTGATCTTGCCCCCGACAAACCACTCAGCGTGGGGTGGCTGCCAGTTCAAAACCGTATCCCACTTCTTAAACCAGTGAAGCTCTTCGGCCATGCGCGCCCAGAAGCCTTCCGGGTCGGCGCTCGCCTCGGCCCGCAGCTTTTCGAGTTGCTCCATTGACTTAATGTGGGCCTGCTCGGAAAAAGCCGGCGGCGGCGGAAAAACTCGATCCTCCGTTTGCAGCGACTCGATGTTCGTAGTGGTTGACGACATATGTGGGCTAGAATCCTTCGGTAAAAGGCCTGCAGCTCGTGCCTGTGTTTATCATAGATTCTTTAACGCGACAACAAGCGGCTTGCGGATTAGTAGTGTCCTATTATTTTGAAGTCCAGCGATTTGATCACCTGTTGGTAAGAACCGATCCACGAAGTTACACGAAGAAGAACCTTTCAACCCCTCGTCGACAAATAGACAACAATAGATAAATGACTCTCTACGTCGGCACCAGCGGCTACAGCTACAAGGAGTGGAAGGGCAGCTTCTACCCGGAAAAGATTCCTGCGAAAGACATGCTTCGTTACTACTCCGAGCGACTGAGCACGGTCGAGATCAACGCCACCTTCTACCGCATGCCGCAGACGAGCATGCTCGAAAACTGGAAAGAGCAGGTGCCGGGCTCTTTCCGCTTTGCGCTCAAAGCTTCACAACGCATCACGCATTTCAAACGGTTGAAAGAGACGGACGAAGAGACGAAGTATTTTCTGGATACGGCGGCAGCTGTGCTCGCGGAGCAGTTGGGCGTAGTGCTTTTTCAACTCCCGCCCAATATGAAAAAGGATTTGCCGCGACTGGAAACGTTTCTGACGCTATTGCCGGCCACCACGCCTGCAGCTTTCGAGTTTCGTCATCCCACCTGGTTTGATGATGACGTTCTGGATTTATTGCGCAGCCAAAATCGCCCGCTCGTCGTTTCTGATACTGACGATCTGCCAACTACTCACATCGACAAAACGGCAGACTGGGGATATCTGCGGTTGCGGCGCGTTAATTACTCGGAAGAGAATCTGGTGGAGTGGGCCGCGCGCATTCGCAATCAGAATTGGAAAGAGACGTTTCTATTTTTCAAACACGAGGATGCGGGAACCGGGCCCCGACTTGCCGCACAGTTTCTCAAAATTGCCGGCTCAGCTTAAGTCGCATCGCTTCGACAAACAACGTGAGCGAAATAAAAAGAGGCGCGATGAGCGCCTCTCTTTTGAGCTAAAGAATGCCGACAACCGTTTAGAAATTGCCGCTACATTCCGGGTGACCACAATCGCAATCAAGCTCAATTGTCTTGCCGGCGCCCTCGCATGAGGCGCTGCAATATTTTCCGCCCGGCTGCGGCGCACAACTACAAACCGGGTTCTTACAAGTTACTTTCTCGTCTGCCATGAAAACCTCCCCTGAAATATCGAATTGCGCATAGAGTAACACATCTCAGATGAAGGTACTGATTCAGTTGAGGCCAGGCAGTTCAGAATTCAGCCTTTAGGCTGTGACTTTCGTTCGCAAATCGAAAGCACAAACTAAAGTTTGAACTCCAAACTGCTTGAGTGCCCAGGTGAACGTCAATTTCAGTCAACGGCGGAATAGATGTCGACCCCTCAAACTTAGTAAAAAGTGTTTACTCCTCGTCCTCCTCCTCCTCCTCCTCCTCCTTTTTAACCTTCGCCACAGTTTCGAGCGCTCCTTTAGATTTTAGAAATCTAACCACTGCCGCATGATCGTTTTCCGTAGCGTGAGCCAGCGCATTCATCTTATCTTCATCAGTGACGTTGATATCCGCGCCTGCCAGAACCAGGTTCCGAACGATGTTTACATGACCCTCGGAGGCTGCGAGCATCAGGGCCGTTCGTCCCGACTTGTTCTTAAGGTTTATTTCAGCGCCGGCATCAAGCAACGCTTTCAGCGCCTCCAGATTGTTGGCGGTCGCTGCCTGCATTAGTGCCGTATTCCCGAAATCGTCCTTAAGATTCACTTTTGCTCCGGCGTTGATCAGGTCCCACATCAGATCGCTGGTCGCGTCGGCGTCAAACATCATCAACACGGTTTCGCCGGAGGCATTCTTCAGGTCTACCTTTGCCCCCGAGGAAAGCAGCAGTTGCACCATCTCGCGGTTGGCGTTGCGCACCGCATGTTCGAGCGCCGTAGTTTTGCTACGCGGATCCCGCAGGTTCACGTCCATGCCTGAAATCAAACCAGTCAGAGTTTCCAGGTCGTCTTCCTGAGCGGCTCTCACAAAAGGATGTTCGGGCGCCACGTACGCGACCATTCCTCCGCCAGAGAAGAAACGAGTTTCGCGTTTGATCTCAATTTCAGAGTTCTCTTCGATCGCGGCGACTTTTAGACTGCGGTCGATCCGCATTTCGCCATTTTCACTGAGGTAAATTCCGTTGCTTTCATCGGCCGCCGCAAACCCCGGCGCTTCGATACGGAGTTTGTAAGAACCAGCTCGCAGGCCATCGATCCGGAAGCGCCCGTCCAGGCTGGTGCTCGCGTAGAGAGCGAGGTTGAATTCCTCGTTCGAGACAGAAACGGTGGCGCCAGGTATCACCGCGCCATTCTGATCCGTAACTGTACCGAGGACGCTCGCGCCTAGTGCCCAACGAGCCAGTGGTTGCGTCGCCCGCGGCACATCCGCACCACCTATCCGAGCCCCAGTCGACTCTTGAGCGATTGCACTGGTAACGCTCAAAGCCGCAGTGAATGCGCCGGCGGCGATTTGTGATACGCGCCGACTGATATGGTGAAGTTTTTGGCCCACAGGCAAAGTTACAGGTCCGCCATTGGGATCTTGAATGTACTGAACGCACAGTCGGCCATTTGAACGAGCCACCAGACGCTCCGCCTGACTGCGCGTCATCAATGACAGGTTGTGCACCTCAAAATTACAATGCTCGCAGAAGCGCACCTGATCGTTTCCGATCATGGAGTTCCAGTCAGCGGGACATGGTGAAGGAACAGTTAGATTCTTCAGGAAGTTCTTGGGTGCCATCGTAGATCTCCTTATCAAGTTGCAAACCTGCCGGAGGGCCCTGGGGAGAGAAGCTCAGCGCGTTGGTGCAGAGTTAGACCGCGAGTCCGAACGGATGTTCCGGACTCAGAATTTTGCTTGTATGGACAAGGTCAATCGTTGATCTGGGGAGGAGCCTAAATTCATCTAATAAAGAATGTCGCCGGAGCAACCACCGCGCGAGCCATCGGGTTGTAGTAGTCATAGACGATTGAGGGCGCCGCTTTCGCGGTTAACCCAAAGCGCGGGCGAAACTTGAAATCAAAATTGATACCGCCCGCTCGCGGCCAGAGATAGATGACAACCCGATCGGGTAAAACATCGTATTGACTGATGGCCCAGCCGGAACTCTTCATTGCACTTTCGATTGAGGCACGATCGACATCGGCGCCGGGGGGCAGGCCAATTTCTGCGAGCATCATCCCGCAACCACTGAAGCCGACCCGCTCGGCGCTCACGTGGCAAACAATCTCTTCGTTGATCTTCCCGGTGTTCTTATCAAACGTTGTTGCCAGACGCAGTGATCTGGTTTCACCTCGTAGTGTGCCGGCGTTCTCAGTTGCAGTAGACGCCGACCAGGGCACGTAGTAGTGGGCCACGATTTGGAGTGATGCGAACGGTGAACCTGCCGGCCGCCGCAATTCAATGCGGTTTGCGCCGCTGCGCACGAAGCGTGAGATATCCGCGCGCACTGGGCCGGCGGTTTGATTGCCGGGGGGCAGGTTCACCGAAGCTGCGGGTTGACCATTAACGACGATCTCGACAGTGTCGGCAAGCTTGCGGCCGGCATCGTCGGAGGTCAACAAGGCCATCATGGTATCCAGCACATTGATTGTCGCCTGCGTCGAATACCAAACGCCGTAGCGATCTTTTTCTTTCAAAAGAAAGAGCAAGCCGCTTCGGACTAGTTGATCGTTCGTCTGACTCGTTGGCCCGGATCGTGTGTTAGCGAATCGCGCCAGAGCCTGAATAGCGAGCGCCGTAGCTTCAACTCGTCCCGCCAGACCCCAACCATAAAAAGGCGTGTTGGTTTCGAGCGACCAATAGGTTGAGTCTCCTTCGCGATGCACAAGCTCGCGCAATCTGGCAGTTGCACGCGCGGCTCCGGCGTCGTCACCCGCGTCGATCGCCGCCAGCGCATACGAGGCAATCAAATAAGGCTCGTCTATCTGGCTGATCTGCGTGGCGAGGTAAGCCAACGCTCGCTGGAGTTCGGGTGATGGAGTTTTGCGAGACTCTCGTTTAGCTCCAGCAGTGTTGTCGGTCGGAATTATGGGCTCGGTGATCGCCAGCACGCGGGTGACGAAGGCAGTCAGCACAGCATTGCGGCGATCGTTTTCGGCTTGCTGGGAATAGTAATCGTAGGCGACCCAACTGCCGTCGACGCGTTGCCGCTTCATCAACCACTGCCGAGCGGCTTTGATAGTTTCATCGTCGATCGCGACAAACGCGCGCACGTCCTGCAGGAACCGTAACGCATATGCTGTCAACGCGAGATCCGCATCGCCCCGGCCCCAATAAGAAAAGCCGCCGTCGGCAGTGCGGTAATTGAGCAGGCGCTGATAACCCAATTCGGCGTAGCGCTGCGCCTTTACGCTTTCTCGCGACACGGTTCCAAGTTGCTTATCGCGGCGCAAGAGCAACACGCTGGGATAGGTGGACGAGATTGTTTGTTCGCCGCAGCCATGGGGGCGCTCAAGAATTCCTTCGATGCTTTCGATCACGTGGGCCATCAGGCTGGGGTAGATCTTTACCTCTGCTTCGGTGGAGCCAGGAATTAGCTGGGAAGGGAGGTTTAGATCCATGGCGGCCGAATCGCGCAAGACATCGGCGGCAGTTTGCGTTTTCTCTTCGCCGTCGGGATGGACAGTGACCGGCTTTTCAATCGCATCGCTCGCTTCCGCGCCGCGAGCCGTAACGCGTTGTTTCCCGTCCTTCACAGACGTGACGGCCGTCAGTGCAAACGTCTGTCGCGCGGCGTCGCCGGCTGGAACATTCGCGCGCTGATGCGCCGGGCCCTGAAGCGTAAACCAACTCTCGGCTTTGATTTCGAGATCGACAATCTGCGGGCTTTCGAGATAATTGCGCAGCACGACCGGTAACGAAATCTGATCGCCTTCGGTGAGCACGCGGGGCGGATCATGTTCGACAAAGAAAGGTTGAAATGACTTAATCTCCGTTTCCGCCGTTCCGATCTCGCCGTCTTCAGTGGAACCAATCACTGACATTTTCCAGGTAGTGATGTTGTCAGCAAGTTTGAACTTCAACTGCGCGCGGCCTTGTTTGTCTGTTTCCAGCGCCGGTTGCCAGACGAGCGTCTCAGGAAAATATTCTCGAAGCCGAGGCGTTGACAACTGCGGCGCGAGCCCGATGGACACGCGCGTACGGCCCTCGGTCACGGTTGTTGAGACTGACGACTGGGTTTGATCGATGGTGTTCCCGCGTTCGGCAGTTACGGTAACGGTCTCGCTGACTTGTCCGACCTCGAGTGTGATATTCAGAGTTGTAATATTAGAGGAGCTGACCGGAACCTCGCTGATGACTGCCGACTTGAAGCTCGCGGCGTCACAACGCACGCTGTAGAACCCGGCGGGCAGATTTCGCAAAAGGAATTTTCCAGAGTCGTCGGTTTCGGACTCAAACTCCTGCGATGTATTTTTGAGCGTCGCTTTCACGTTGGCACCGGGGATCGCGGCGCCCATCGGATCGGTAACAGTTCCCTTGATCGCTCCCTTCGCTCCTGAGAATAAGACCGGCTGTGCCGGCTGCACCGATACTGGATCATTGCTGGACTGTTCGCCCGTTAACTGTGAAAACACCGCGACGTCGAAGTCGTCCGCGGTTCCTTTCTGGCCGTCCTCGCCGCGGCTGCGTAAGGTGACGGAGGTGACCTGTTGAGTGACTGGAGTTATTTCCGTTCGCGTTCTCGTCGGTTGGCCGAACACGCCCACAGTCTGTAGAGACGCGCGATCGGCATAGCGAGCTGTAGTTTGGTACACGCCGTAAAAGCGGTGTCCCCACGGATCGGAAAGACGTGATTGTTCAACCGGAACCAGCGCCAACTGCAACTGGCTGTCATCGTGAGGCAGCCCTTGCGTAGCTTTGAAATATTCGCCGAGCGCTTGTTCTATGCGGCCACGTGTTTCGGTCAGATAATCGATACTCGCAAGCCAAATCGTGAAGTCATCAGACTTTGCATCTTCCGCTTCAAACTGTTTATTGGGTCCGCTACTGCGAACGGTGACATTGAACCGGTTGCGCGCGGTGGTGAAGCCGACGCTGTAAGGTTGTCCCCAGGGATCGCGCACCGAGTCGATGTCAATCCCTTCAGTTTGTAATTCGCTTTTTAGTGCATTGGCATCGCGAATGAAGCCGCCGGTGCGCGCGTGAAAGCGTTCGACGGCACGACTGATTGCCTCCCCGGTAAAACGAAAATAACCGCGGTTGATTCGACTAACAGAGAAATCATCTTTGGTGGCGAAGACTTTGTCTGGGCCGGCACTGATGACCTCAAGCACGCTGTCGTCTTTGTCTATTGAGAACAACTTGCGATAAGGCGTTCCCCACGGATCTTTAAGCTCGTCGACATTGAGTCCTGCTTCAAACAACAGGCGGCGCAGAGTCTCAGCATTGTCGGGAAACACGCTGCCGGTGCGATATTGCTCGTCGAGAATGTTCTTGGCAGGCTGGAAGCCGAGGGTGGTCAGATTGGAAAAGACCTCTTTATGATCTGTCGCGAAACTTTCCGTCTCGAAAAAATCGGGCCGCCCCGAATACGCGCCCAGCAGAAACTCAGCGACCAATTCCATTCCCTCTGGCAGCGGCTTACTGAGATTGAGGCGCTGCAGGTCCTTGCGCGTTATTCCTCCAACTTGATCGTCGTAGCCGCGCCATTGACTGAAATAGCCGTAGAAGCCAAAGCCGCCGCGAAAGTCCTGATTGGTGCGCGCTCGTTCCTCAACAGCACGGTCGAAGATGACGACGCCCAGCGCGCTGGAAGCCGGCCGTCCTTCAGAAGTCAAGATGCGAAAGTCGACGGTTGCATCATCGCCCGGTTTGTAGTCGACGTGGTCTAAGCGGAAATTGAGTTTCAGATCGCGATCACGCGGAAAGAGAATCGTTCGTGAGCCGAAAGAATAGTCGTACACGCTCGAAGCCTCAGCGGCCAGGGCGTAGGCGGAGATTGTCAACTCATCGCGAAACTCGGGTCGGTAGGGTAGCGTGAAAGTAGCAGCGCCGCCTTTGAGCGGGACGGATCGCGATTCGATGATGTTTGCGGCACGCGAAATATCAACAAACAGATTCAAGTTCGGCTCGCTTGCCGTGACGTTTACTTTAATTGTTTCGCCCGGACGATAGAGGGCCTTGTCAGTTTGCACGCGAATTACCGGCACATCCGCGTAGTAGAACGACTCGGTGTGTTGACCGTTGAAGTTGCTGTCATTTCGTGCGTTAAACTTTAGTGCCGTGGAATAGTTGGTGGTGGCGCTTGCGGTCAGGCCGGAAACAACGGCGAGTCCGTACTTGTTAGTGCGGATGGTTTTCAGGAGTCGCGTGGATTTTGCGGTGTCAGCATCCTCGTCAACTATTTCGCTGATCGCCACGTCGCAGGAAACCGGCGTCCCATCCGCCAGGGATGTCGCCACGTAAAACTGCATCGGAAAGCCGCGCGCCTGTTTGTAACCGGCTTCGGCGACGTAGATGTGAATTGCATTTTTTGTAACCCGGAGATCGAACCGTCGCTGTTCCGTGCGGTTGGTGGTTGGGTCAGTAAAATAGGCAGCGAAGGTCAGGTCCCGGTAGCGTGAGTAATCCTCTTCGGCGAGATCCTCGTGATACTTCCGGAGATCAACGTGGATCTTGAAGAGTCCCGTCTCGTCAGTTTCTCCTTCAAACTTGTCGGCGGCGGTAATGTCCCACTTCTGTTCGCGATAATTCCAATGGCGCTCTTCCTCACGTATTACGCGCACGTGTCCGCGCTTCACTGGTTGTCCAAAAAGATAATCGGCGCGCACTTCAACGTCAGCATTTTGCCGCGGCAAATAAAATGAGCGATCCGGCTTAACGCTGACCGTGAAATTGGGCAGGTCGTAACGACTAATCTTGACTGATTGGTAGCCGTTTGACTCGCCATAGTCTTCATCGTCCATTTCAACCGCGACGGCGTACTCGCCCAGATTCGTATTGTCAGGAATAGTCCAATCGGCATTGGCCACGCCAAACCGCGAAGTCACCAGCTCGGTTTGAAAAACAGTGGCGTTCTCGGGATCGGTAATTTTCAGCGTGGCCTGCGCACTGGCCGCTGCGTGGTTTGCAGAATCAAACATCAGAGCGCGCACATGAAGTGACTGGCCCGGTTGGTAGATAGGCTTATCGGTCGTGACCATGATCCGGGCCTTATCACTTAGCTCAATGTCGTTGCTGGCTTCTTTGATAAAGCCGCCGTGCCGAGCCACGACCTTGAGCTCGCCTTCGTCCGCATTGAGTTTCGCGGGAAGATTCAAGCCGACCAGAGCATAGCCGTTGGCATCGGTGAGTGCGGATCCTTGCAAAGTTTGTTTAGGATAACTGTCAAGATTTAGTTCGACAGTCACGCTTACGTCCTTCACCGGCTGCGCCGTTAGCGGATGCAGCGCGCGAACGTGTGTGTACTGCCGGCTGCCGCGATGCGTATCGCGCGGAGTGCTGACTTGAATGGCAAAGATGTCGGGAGTGTCGATTTCAGAGAGTGAAATAATGCCGCTGGCTGCGTTGGGTGGGGCGTCAACCGCCGCGGCCGCAGCGATCCGGTAGCGCAGCCGGTACCAGGGCAACGCGTCGTCTTTATACACGCGCGCGTCAGTGAGGGTCAGGGGTAAGGACAGTTTGTTTAGGCCGGGCCGCAGCTGCGCATCACGAATGACGATGCCGCGAATAGAGTCCTGCGGATCGAGAAGCTCTATTTTTATCTTGACCGTGAGATTGTCAGAGGCCGGATTGACGACCTCCAGCGCGATGATGGTCTGGTCCTCTATGAGGAACCTGGTTGCCGACTCATTCACCCTCAGCCCGCTTTGGGCCAACGAGAGTTGAACAAAGACAACCGCGGCGCAAAAGCACAAGAGAGAGAGAAGCCAGGTGCGGCTCATGGCGGCCTCCGATTAATCCTTCAGGAAGACACACTTCAACCTGGGGAGAAACTCCTTTGTTTCAACTACCGTACTGCTACCCAATTTTTGAAATTGAACCGTGAGCCTGGGGAGGAGCTTTTCAGATTGCGGCGTTGTGATGCAGCGGAGTTGCCGCCTGGTTGTCAGTATTTCGTAAACAAATACGAAAAATCGTAAGGAGGTGAATTCCAGGGACGAGTGGTCGCTTGCTAAACAGCGAGCGCGCCGGCGATTGACGCCGCGACGCGAGCGTTGTTTTCCAGCAAAGCGATGTTGGTTCTGAGCGTAGCGCCTTCGCTCATCTGGGCCATACGTGACAGGAGAAAAGGAGTCAACTCACGCCCGCCAACCTGCTGGTGCTCTGCTGCCTGCAACGCTGCGTTGAGTGTGCGCTCCAGTTCCGCCGCGGGAAATTCAAACTCCTCCGGCACCGGAACGGTAACGAGCAAGGCGCGTTCGATCCCCAGGTTCTGTTGCGCGCGAAAAAGCTGAGCCACTTCAGTAGGCGAATCTACGCTTACGTCTACAGGCAAGCCGCTGCTGCGCGAGTAGAAAGCCGGCATTTCATTACATTGATAGCCAATGACTGTTATGCCGTAGGTTTCCAACCACTCGCGAGTCGCGGGTAAATCTAAAACTATCTTGGCGCCGGAACATACAACAACGATTGGTGTGGTTGCGAGGGCGGGCAGGTCTCCCGAGACATCCGGCAATGAACCACGATGAACGCCGCCGATGCCGCCGGTAGCAAACACCTCGATGCCCGCGCGCTGCGCGATCCAGCTGGTTGACGCGACCGTTGTAGCCCCGTTCCATTCCTGCGCGACGGCTATCGGCAAATCGCGAATGCTGATCTTTCTGATCCCATCGCTTCCGGCGATGCAACAAATTTGTTCGTCACTAAGTCCGGCGTGGAGTTGGCCGTCGAGTATGGCGATCGTTGCCGGCACAGCACCGGTTTCGCGAACGATCTGTTCCAAACGGCGAGCAGTTTCGAGATTTTGCGGGCGCGGCAAGCCGTGAGCAATCACGGTAGACTCAAGCGCGACGAGCGGCTTGTGTTTTTCCAAAGCAGCGGAGACTTCAGCGTTAAAGTTGATAAGAGAACGGTCCATAATCAGTTCAACTTTTGGAGTGCGGTGACCGGTCACCGCTTTAGTCCTGGGCGGCTTGACGCCCAAGTCGCTTAGTAGATTCGGCGCTACGATGGTCGCGACAGGTCGCGACCGACCAAAGCAGTGACAGGTCACCGCACTCCAAAATGGTCAGGAAGGCGGGCTTGCCCCCGCTGTTTTTAATTGCAATGTAAATACTGTCCCGCCGCTTTCCTGCTTCTCCCACGAAATCTCCGCCCCAATCAAGCTGGCACGCGCGCGCATGTTTGCTAGACCACGACCGCCGAGATTCGTTTGTTCGCGGGGATCGAAATCACGGCCGTTGTCCTGCAGTTGCAAAACAAAGTCGCCGCCCGGGTCTGCCGCGACAGTCATCTTCACATGGGTTGCGCCGGCGTGTCTCCAAATATTGCTCACCGCCTCCTGCACCATGCGGTAGATCTGCATCTGGACATTAGGTGGCAGTTGGGCGCGTTCCTCCAGCAATTCGTCGCAGACAAATTCATAATCAAATCTTCTTTCGGCAGGCGCGTCCTGCACCGCGTGCGACAGTGCAAACTCCAGCGCCGCCGCAAAGCCAACATTCTGGAGCACCGAAGGACTCAGGTCTTCGCAGATACGGCGCACCTCGTGCGAGATCGACTCGATCTCGGTTCGCAGCACGGCCGGATCAAGTTGTTTGCCGGCGGCGCCATTCGCGGGCACCTGATCGCTAAGCATCAGCAGGTGACGCAGATCGGCGAGCGTTTGATCGTGGAGGTCGCGCGCGATCCGTCGTCGCTCTCGCTCAGCTTCGTTGGCAAGATTCAAACGCGCGTCGGCAAGTTCGTTATTGGCCGCAACCAGCGCTGCGCTCGTGCGCGCAATTCGGCGCCGCTCAAGCACCGCCCAAAGCAACGCCAATAACGCCAGAGCCAGCAGGATCGCCAAAGCGGTCGAGGTCCAGGGAAACGGTGCTTTAGCAATACTCAACTCAAACGACAGCGCGTCGGAGGCAACCAGGTCTTTGCTAAACGCGCGCGCGGTCACGCGATACTTACCCGGATGCAGGCCCTCCATAGTGAATTGCGAGTCGCGCGATAATTTTTGTTTGATGGACGCGCCCTTTGCATCTACCAGTGTGAACGCATACTGAAACTGCTCGGGAAAAGTGCGGCTACTAATTGCGGCGACGTCCAGCAGCAAACTGTTTTGGGGATACTCGAGATAAAGACCCGACTGCAATTCGCCGGCGGAGTGGACGCGCTTGCTGATAACGCGTGTTGCAAACAGCGTTGGCGCCACGCGGTCCGGCCGGTAATGCGCGACGCCGCGACCGGTGCCGATCAACAACGATTCGCTGCCATCCGCATTAGCCAGCGCTTGCACTGCGAAAACATTTTGCGAAGGCAGTCCCTGCTCCGCATCCAGTTGAGAAAAGACCGGGCCAACCTGGTCGTCAAGCTGAATTTTCAAGAGTCCGGCCCCGCTGGTTGCACACCACATCTGGTTTTGTTTTCCGCTGGGGTCCGGCGCCAGGAAGCGTGCCTCAAAGCCGGGTGCCGCGAGCAGGCAATCGCTGTCTGGTTTGCAGGCATAGACTCCGCGATTTGTAGCAAACCATATCGTGCTGTCGGGTGTGCTTTGAATCGAGCGCACCGTGCTGCCCTTCAATTTAACGAACGCCGGATCGGGTTTTACTTCCGCACCATCATAAACAAACACTCCGTCGGTAGCGGAACCGATAAGCAGCCGTCGCTCACCGTCGGCAAAGAGACTGATGATGTCTCGCGGGATCGTGGAGTTTGGGGTCCAGACATTTGTAAGCCGACCGGCTTCAAATTTTTCAACCCCGCGCCCATAGCTTGCAAGATAGGACGAGCCCCGAAATGACGTAATCGCACGGATGCTGCCGATGGCGTCTGCATTGCCGGAGCTGGCTTCAGCACGGCTGAAGCTGAGCGATTCGATCTTTGTATCCCTGGACATCTGCAGACCGACGAAGAACCCCGCTGCAGATCCGACGAGCAATCTGCCCGAACTGTCTTCGTCCAGGCTGTAGATGATGTTGTTACTCAGCCCGGGAACCGGATTCCAGGCGGCTGGCGATGTCTGGTAGACAAAGAGTCCCCGATTCGTTCCGGCCAATAGGTGGCCGGCGGTGGTTTGATAGAAAGTGCGAATGAAATTGCTGTCGGAACTGTTGCCGACTGCTTCCAGTCTGGCGGCGTTTGGGTCGTAACGACAAACTCCGCGATCGGTTCCAAACCAAACTACCTCTTCGCGATCCTGGAAAATGGCATAGACGTGATCTGAACGCAGCCCGCCGCCGGTTCCATCAAAAGTTAATCGCTGCACTTTCTTGTCGTCGGCGAAAAGCAAAACGCCATTGCCGTCTGTGGCCACCCAAACGTCGTGACCAACGCTGTGGATGGTAGTAATCGTGCCGGTTGGATTTTCATTACGGACAAGATCTGCGGCGCTGCGGCCGGTCAATAAGCCGGGCTCGGCTTTTCTTACGCGCGTGCCTACCCAAAGTTTACTGCTCTCGTCAACTGCCAACGCGCGAACGAAAAACGCCGACGGGCCCGTCTCGCGTTCGCGGGCCATGCCATCGATGATTGTCAGGAGTCCGCGACTCATCGAGCCGGCCATGACCTGGTTATTCAAAAGCGCCACACTTGTAAAAGCGAGCGGACCGGGGTGTTCTCTATCAGCGCTTTCCAGTGGTTGATTCAAGAGCGGCGCTGTGTGTCGCTGGCCGTTTGCCTCCACGCGACACTCAAAAATATTTCCCCGTTCCGTTGTCAACAAAACGCGACCAGCTTCCGGTGTCAGAATGCTGGTGATTGAATTGCCGGCTATCTCGCTTATCACTTCAAAGTGACCATCAATTAGACGGGCTGCACCCGTCTCGGTACCAATCCACAGTGCGCCCGCCTGATCGCTTTGCAAGGCCAGGATTTTGACGGACAAGTCGGGAATGGTAATGGTTTGAGTCCTACGCCCGTCGAATTTTGCCAAACCTGCTTCGGTGCCGAACCACATTGCGCCATCCGGTCCCTGCGCAATTGCGCGTACACGATCCGACGGTAAGCCATGAAAAAGTGTGACCGCGCCCCACTGATGCAGGCCGGTGACTGGTGTGGGTGACGGCGATGGCGAAGGGGATGGCGAAGGCGACGGAGAAGGAGTTGGCTGAGTCTCAACCGCTTGTGAGGATGCAGGGGCAGGAGGTAGGAGCAGGAAAAAGCAGAAGGCAATAAGCAGAAGGCAGAGGGCAGAAAGGCGGACGCGCGAATGCGAAAGGCGGGACAAGACGGCGGGGGCGAGCCCACCTTCCCAACCTCGAGCTTGACGACTTGAACTGCCGGCTCCTGATTGAAAGGCTTTCAAAGTTGGATTAGTCGAGTTATTTGGCTTTCTTCTCTCGCTTCTGCTCCTCCAGGTAGCGCTTTCGATCGCGTTCGATCCAGGCCTCTTGCTCCTGCGCAGCTTTTTCGAGTTCATCGTTGTTGAGTAAACCGCGTCGCAACGCTTCAAAGAAGGCACGCGTGCGCACGTTGTAGGCTAGTTTTTCGTAGGCTTCGTGGTCAGTGCCTTCCGCGATCGACACGAAAAGCTTTTCATACAATGTCGCCAGCCGGCTTTCGACGCCGCGCAGACTGAGCGAACACTTGCGCGCGATCGCCCAGTTTGAAAGGCCAAGCGCGAGGTAGTAGAGCGCTTCCGATTCAAACTCCGTAAGCAGCGGCCGCTTGAATGAATCCTTGAACGCCGGGTCGATCATGTCGGCGCCGTCTTCGAGTACGGCAGCGACGAAACGCAGAAAACGTGATTCGGGATTGTTCTTGTGAATGAAACCGTAGGCCGGCGGCGGATCGACTGACTTCACAATCTTGCGAATCTCGTTGATGTAAATTTCGTGGGGAAACTGCGTCCAGAAAATAATGCGCGCCGCCGGGAGTTCTCGCCAAATAGCCCGCGCGGCCTTCACGCCCGAGAGCTTCGGCATTTGAATGTCCAGAATGGAAACGTCCGGTTTGTGCTCGAGCGCGAGCTTCACTGTCTCTTCGCCGTCGGCGGCTTCGACAATAGGCGCATGCGCGGGAAATTCCTTTTGCAGAATCTCGCGCAGGTAGTGGCGCTGGGCCACGTTGTCTTCGGCGATTAGGATCGACATGGCGTTAATGATAGCTCGAAAGCGTTGCTTCCCGTAATGTGGCTCGCCACAGCTTTCGGGTCCAGATTCCCGGCGGTTATGTGGCTTGCCACAATTCACTTTCCGGCAAGCGCGCCACACCCCTGATGATCTCAACGTGTCGCCGACTCGGCAGCTTCATTGATACTGAGCGCGATTAGTCGGTCGAGGTCAAACTCAATGTCTGGCGCGCACTTCCTTCCGTTGCCAAAGTCGAGAAATGCGAAGTTGCTCGGTGCAGCAGTGGTGCTGTTTATCGCCACCGCTTTCAGCCTGAGCTTTCACCGCAAACCGCGCGTGTGGCCGTCAGCCGCCACGCCCGTGGCATTCTGGGCCTGGCGCAATCAAACACCGTCTGAAGCTGACGTGCGCGCGGCGATTGAGACCACGAAGGCGCGGGCGATCTTCCTGCGGGCGGGCCAGATTGATTTCGAGGACGGCGCGCCTCGCCGAATCCGCGCCGTGACCGGCTCGCTGTCGCGAGAGGTCGATCTGCATCTGGTCTATAACGCCACGCGCTCCTTGCTGGCTCAGCTGGATCATATCGATGAAAGTGCTCTGGCTGACGCGATCAACGCGGCCTACCAGGTTGATACGGAGCGCGCCGCGCGGGAACAGGCGCGCGTAGTTGGACTTCAGATCGATATGGATGTGCCGACAAGATTACTCGGCCGCTATGAAAAGATCCTGAAGGCGCTCCGTAGTAAGCTGGAGCCAGGCACTCAATTATCCATCACCGGCCTGCCGACTTGGATGGAGTCAACTGAACTCCGATCGACGCTGACAGCGGTCGACTTTTGGATTCCGCAACTCTATGGCGCCGAGATTCCGGAACGCTCCGATCAGTTGGTCCCCATCTCTTCGCCCGCAAACGTCGCGCGTTTTGTGAGCAGGGCCCGCAACCTCGACAAACCCTTTTACGCCGGTCTGGCGGCCTACAGTTACACGCTGCTCTACAACTCGGCAGGCTCACTGATAAGCCTGCGCGGCGACATGGATCCGGGATTGCTCGCCGCAGATCCAAATCTCGAGCTTACAGATCTGCGCGCATTTCCGGCGCCGGCCGAACTTACCAGCAACACGCACAGCCCTGCGTCGAGTGGCGAATGGCGCTACGTCTATCGCGCGCGGGTTGACGACGTGATTGATGACCTCGTCTTGCACGCCGGTGATGTGCTGGTGGTTGACGTGCCCAGCGCGGAATCGTTGCGCTTGTCGGCGCGGATAGTTCGCGAGTTGGCAGGCCAAAAGCTGCTCGGCATCTGCGTGTTTCGGCTGCCGGCCGGCGACGATAGGGCCACGCTGCAAATCGCGCAAGTGGCGTTGGCTCTGGCCGATCTCGATTCAACAGCCGACGTCGCAGTCCGGATGTTTGCTCACGCGCAGGTTCTCGAGGTGAAGAACCTCGGTACCTCCAGCGCGATCGTTGGCAGTGTAAAGATCGATCTGCTGTTGACGCCCGGAACGATCGACAGCCTGACGCCACACGGCAGTGCTTCAGTTGAATCTTTGTGTGCTGCCGCCGGCACCAATCCCACGCCTTGCAGTCAGCGACGCGCGAACGTGATTCGCTTCAAGCCCCGGACGCTTCTCGCCGGCCAGACGGCGACAGCGCGACTGGCGATCAATCCCGGTCGCGCGCGCGTGATTCCTGTTTTGATCGAAATGCAAACTGACAACGGACAACCTTATCTCTTGCGCCGTGAAGTCGCCGTCGAAAGCGGCCCGAAACAATGAAAGACACTATCAGAAAAGCAAACCGCCTTACGTTAGGTGTGTTTTTGCAAATCATCGCTGGTTTGTTTTTGTGTCTCGCGATCGTCACCGCAACCGTCATCGGTTGCGGTTGGCCCGGCACTACTTCACATTCGGTGCGCTTCAATGATTACCAGAGCGAGCGCGAGATGGGCCGGCTGCCGCCGTTGCCGACGCTCGCGCGCGGGATAAACGAATTCCGTGTCAATTGGGGGACCGAAGATCCAGGGGGTTCTGACGATGGATACGCCGCTGCGGAAAAGCGAACGCAGGACGTTAACGCCTGGTGGGACGGCGCCGAAGCGGCTGAGAAAGACGGCAACCTGGCATTAGATCAAGATCTGCTCAAGAAATATCTCGCGAGCACCGATGTCTCTCGCGACCTCTGGTTTTCGCCGTATGGTAGTCGCAATTCCGCGATTGATCGCCTCGATGCCGTGAGCGCGCTTGATCGCGGCGCAAACGCGGCGAAGCTGAAAGCATATCTCGACGCGCGACGCGCTCATGATTCCGGCAAGCCCAGCGCGGGGGAGATTGAGCACGCGCTCAACCTGGCCCGATCTGATATCAATCTCCAGGACAATGTTGCTTATCTGGAAGCGGCCGAACTTTACCGTCTGGGGAGTTTTGCGGAGGCGGCCAAAGCCTTCGGCGATTTGGCTCGACAATACCGGCGTAGCGAGAAACGTGACGCCGCGCTTTTCATGGCTGCGGTCGCCACCATGAAGACCAGCGCTTTGTACATTCCGGCCAGCGGAAATTCCGATTACACCGATGAGGCTACGACTGAAATTGACACTGACCAGGCGTGGCGCGATGCGTTCGCGGCGTTCCAGAAAATACTCTCCGAATATCCACGCGGGAGATATTCCAATGAAGCGAGGGGTTGGCTGGCGTACCTGTTGCTGCGCCGACACGATCGCGCCGGAGCGTTGGTCGAATACTATCGCTTGCTGGCAGAGAAGAATGACAGCGCGCGGATCGACGCGGCGTTTTCGCTCACACTCGTCCGCTCGTCCGCGACCGAAGATGAAATGGCGCGAGTTGAGAAGCAACTGGCGAACGAGCCGGAAGCCGCGCTCGCCTATGCATATCACAACATCTACAACTACTCGATTGACCCGGGTGTTGCCTATCCACCTTACGACAGGGAACAAATCAAAAACAGCCGGGGTGAGGTTGACTACGAAGCACAGCAGCGACGGGATCAGGAGCGCGAAAAGGAGTGGGATCAGGCACGGGCAGCGACAACACGCAGGGAACTAATGCGCACCCTCAACTTTTCAAAACTCCTGATGACGCGTTATCCCAAACTGGCAATCGGCGGCGCCTTCGCGTTGCGCGCGGCCCAAGCCAGCGAAGAGTTGGACGACAACGAGGCGGCTGCAAATTTTGCCCGGCGAGCCTTGCAGAGTCGACTGAACAGTGAGGAGCAGACCCGGGCTTTCTGGACACTGGGTATTGCCGAACATCGCCTGCATCGCTTCGATGCCGCCCGCAAAAGTTTCACTACGCTGTTGCGAGAATATCCGACGAGCCATCTGACCGAAGGCGCTCGACGGACACTGGCGATGATTGCGGAGGATGCCGGCGATATCGACGGCGCGCTGGAGCAGTACGTTGCACTTGATTACGACCTGGATGTCGGTTACTTCGTCGACCGGCTGATGACCCCGGAACAGCTCGCCGGGTTTATTCAGCGGCATCCTAATTCACCCAAACGCAACGAGTTTACTTATGCACTCGGACTTCGCTACCTGCGCGCCAATCGCTGGGACGACGCGCGGAAAACGCTCAGCCAGGTGCGCACCACTGGCGCGGGTTCTGATTACAGTTCTTACTATTATAGTGGCGACTGCCTCGGCGATCCTCGTCCCGGTTGCGCCGATCCCAAGTTGGGCGATCATGACAAAAACGATGACCCGATTATCACGCCGCGATTGGTGATGCGCGACATTCAAACTGCGAACGATCTGGAAGCCCTGGAACGACGCATAGACCAGGCGGAGGGGGACGAAGCAAAGGCCGAGGCGCTGTATCAGTTCGCCAGTTATCAATACGAGGCGAGCAGCCTGCTGTTTTATAACCCGCTGGCCTCTCCGAGCTATTGGAATTTGTCGTCGCTGGCGGGTGAAGGAAAGTATCGAGTTGCGAACGAGTCGCAATTGCTTTTTAACTCAACTCAAGAGCATGAGAGACTGGCGCGCGCCCTGAAGACTTATCTCGACGTCGTTAATCGATTTCCGCGAACGCGTGCCGCCCGCGACTCGCTTTACACCGCGGCGGTCTGCCACGAACGCCTGTCGAATTACAATCCTTATTGGCGTGAGATCTATCAGAACGGGCTGCACGCCGGCGAGCGAATGGTTACTTACCAGGACGTCAAAGCGACCTATCCCAACTATCAACTTCCGCGGGGAACCTTTGGCTGGCAGCCGTCTACTCGCACGGTCAACGGTGGACCGGGTTGGCAGGCGCCGCGCCAGCCACCGAAGCCTCGGCCGCGTTTGACGAAAACCGCGCGCCTGAAAATATTAGGCAACTCCCTTGTGGAAAGCTTGTCGTCTTTCTGGAATGAGAAGGGCCGGCGCTGGTTAACCGAGTGCGTAATTGTTCTCGGATTGTGGTTTACGCTTCGGGTCGCGGCACGAAACCGAAAGCGCCTTCGTGCGCGACTGACTCGCCAACGGATTGCACAGTCGCGGCAGGCCGTAAGCTATCCGTGGTTGGATCTGTTTTGGATTGATCATGTGGAACCCAGCCGGCGCGAGCAGATTAAGCAATTCCTGGGAGAGAAGCGGCAGGAGTTGCTGGAGTTAGCCAAAGACCGTCGCAGCCGGCCGGTGCTGCTCAGAAGTCTGGTTTCGCACTCCTTATTGTCGGGACTCGTGTTGGCACTGATTTGGACCGTTTGGTGACCCTGCAAGTCCAAAGTCCAACGTCCAAAGTCAAAAGTCAAAAAGCCAGACCGGGCAGTCAAACTTGGACGTTGGACTTTGGACTAGAAATCGTTTGTGGTAAACCTCTACGACATGAAACCACGACGACACCTGCTAATATTGATTTCTTTGCTTCTCTTTCTCTCCTGCTTCTCATTCGCAATTCCCAGCGCCGCTCGGCGAACGACTCAAACACAAACAGAGATGGCAACCGCGCCGCAACGCGATGAAAAGCTTTGGAAGAAAGCCCTCGAGATTCATCGCCGGGCGATCGTCATCGACACGCACAACGACGTGACGACGCCGATGACGAACGACGACTACGATCTCAGCGGCCCACCGCCCGTGCCTTACCGAACCAGCATCGATCGCATGAAGCAAGGTGGACTGACTGCTGAATTCTTTTCTCTCTACGTACGACCTTGGTATGTCGCGCACGGCGGCGCCGCGCGTCGCACGCTCGACATGATCGATTCGGTTTATCGCGCGGTCGAGCGTCATCCAAACGATCTGACGCTGGCCACCTCAGCGGCAGACATTCGGCGCGCCAAGAAACAAAAGAAGATTGCGGCGCTGATGGGAATCGAAGGCGGGCACGCCATTGAAAACTCGCTTGCCACGTTGCGCGAGTTTCATCGTCTGGGCGTTCGCTACATAACGCTCACCTGGAACAACACCAACGACTGGGCCGACGCCGGACGCGGCGAGAAAATACATCACGGCTTGTCTCCTTTCGGCGAAGAAGTTGTGCGGGAGATGAACCGGCTGGGAATGCTGGTGGACGTCTCACACGTCTCTGACGAAACGATGAGCGATGCGCTCGACGTTTCGAAAGCGCCCATCATTGCTTCGCATTCATCGGCGCGAGCGCTTAGTGACGTGCCGCGAAACATTCCTGACGATCTGTTGCGGCGCATTGCGAAGAATAACGGTGTGGTACAGGTGAATTTCTATAGCGTCTTCGTTGACACAGCGACCGTGACGCCGCAAAACGAAGAACGCAATCGCAAGCAAAAGGCACAACAGGACGCGCTCAACGAGAAGTACAAAGACGACCCGGAACGGCTGGCGGAGGAAGGCGACAAACTCGACGCGTCCATGCCTTTGCCGCCACTACCGCTTTCAAAGCTAATTGATCATATCGATCATATAGTGAAGGTTGCCGGTATCGATCATGTTGGACTGGGGGCCGACTTCGATGGCGCAACCGATTTCCCAGAAGGCGCGCAGGATGTTTCGATGTTGCCGAATATCACTTATGAACTCTTGAAACGCGGTTACAGCGAGCAGGACATTCGCAAGATTCTGGGCGAAAACTTTCTGCGCGTGTTTGCGGAAGCTGAACGGGTTAGCCGTGGGATGAGCAAGTCGATCAGCGGCGACGGCAGTCTGAAGAGGATTAACAAATAGTGTCCGCAGATTCCGCCGATTGCACAGATTAAGATGAAAGTCACAGTTCAATTGAGTCGACCAGAAACCATTGGAAGTGTGAATAGTTAACCTGAGGAGGGTTCGACGAGTCCGCCCGCCGTTTGAAGAATCTGTGTAATCTGCGTAATCTGCGGATAGCCCTGATTAATCTGCGGATAGAAAAGATGAAACCCGCCGGAATCTACATTCACAT
>Ga0070697_100000835_pt1 | contig 23121 bp, 20 predicted proteins | sample KBSK1501metaG_FD_65475 | JGI IMG/M metagenome (GOLD analysis project Ga0070697, IMG submission 65475) | Corn, switchgrass and miscanthus rhizosphere microbial communities from Kellogg Biological Station, Michigan, USA - KBS K1-50-1 metaG | ecosystem: Host-associated > Plants > Roots >... | reverse complement strand
CAGTGCTTCGAGCCGGGTCCGAAAGGCCTCGACAAGACTCTCAGTGAGCATGAAAAAAAAGCGCGGGCCGAACTTCGCCCGCTGCAGTTGGGGAATGTAGCCCGGCGCTTCTCTATGTCAACCGAGCGCGCGACCGAGGTACGCGACCATCCGGCCGTCGCGCCCGCGCGACGCCCGATGCGAGTAGAACCGGTCCCGCGCCTCAGCGCTGCACCACGGCGAGACCGTGATCTCCCCGATCCCCAGTGCCCGCGCCTGCTGCGCCAGGATCGCGCGCAGGTCGAGCAGGACGGTCCCGTTCAGTCCAAACCGCACGGCGACTTCAGAACCAACTTCATAACACTTGCCACAAATACCTACGCCACAATGCATTACAATGTCGCTCGCTTTGGCGAAGCCGCGCCACTTGAGGAGCTCGACACACTGCTCGAGGATGCCGTCGGCGGTCCCGCGCCATCCCGCGTGGATCAGCGCGATCGCACCCTTCTCCGGGACGGTGAGGTACACCGGAATACAGTCGGCGACGGTGACGGTGAGCAGCACGCCGCGCTCGTTGGTCGCGTGTCCATCGATGCCGTCGAGGAGGAGCCACCCGTCGGGCACCGACTCGTGCCAATGCACGTCGGTCCCATGTACCTGGTGCGCCAGCACCGTGACCGGAAAGCGTGCGCCGAATGTCGCGCGAAACGCGCGCCACCGCCCGATGACCTGGCCGACGGGCTCATCGCTCCACAAGCCGAGACTGAGGGGCCGGGTCGTGATTCCGGCGACAACACCGTAGCGCTGGGCCCATTCCTGGAGCTCGAGACGCGGGACGGCGGCGTCGCCGGCGGGGCTTTCGGCTAGCTCCGGTACGGGCGCAGCATGCTGCGTCCCTACAGTGCGCTCGGGTAGGGGCGCAGCATGCTGCGCCCCTACATCACGTTCTGCGCTCAATTTGCGCCCCCAACGCTTTCAACCGGTCGTCGATGTGCTCGTAACCCCGTTCGATCTGCCCGATGTTGTGAATCACCGAATCGCCCTGGGCCGCGAGGGCCGCCAGCAGCATCGCCATACCAGCCCGGATGTCGGGACTTTCGACCGACTGCCCGCGCAAGGCCGACGGTCCCGCGATCACGGCGCGATGCGGATCGCAGAGCACGATGCGCGCACCCATTCCGATGAGTTTGTCTACGAAGAACAGCCGCGACTCGAAGAGCTTCTCGAACACGAGCAACAGCCCTTCGCATTGCGTCGCCACGACGATCGCGATGGACATGAGGTCGGCAGGAAACGCCGGCCACGGTCCGTCTTCGAGCTTGGGGACGTGGCCGCCGAGGTCGGGCCGAATCCGGCGCTCCTGATCGGCGTCCACGATCAGTTTGTCGCCCTCGAGTCGCGGCCGGACGCCCAGACGCTCGAACGCGAGCAAGGTGGACCGCAGATCGTCGCCGCGCACGCCGTCGATCGTAATCGCACCACCGGTGACCGCCGCCAATCCGATGAACGAGCCGATCTCGATGTGATCGGGGCCGACGGTGTGCGGCGCCCCCTTGAGCGTTGGGCGGCCCTCGACTGTAAGCGTGTTGCTGCCGATGCCGTCGATCGCGGCGCCGAGCGACACGAGAAACCGTGCGAGGTCCTGGACGTGGGGTTCCGACGCCGCGTTGCGCAATACCGTGGTGCCAGTCGCCCGCACCGCGGCCATCAGCGCGTTCTCGGTCCCCGTGACGCTCGGCTCATCGAGAAAGATGTCGGCGCCTTTGAGCTTCCCTTCGAGCTTGTAGGCGTCGCCGACACTGACCTCGGCGCCGAGCCGCTCGAGCGCCAGGAAGTGCGTATCGACGCGCCGGCGGCCGATGACGTCGCCGCCTGGTGGCGGGAGCGTGACGCGGCCGAAGCGCGCCAGCATGGGACCCGCGAGCAGAATCGACGCACGGATCTCTTTGCTCAGCGCGGGATCGAGCGACTTCGGCTCGGCGCGGCTGGTATCGACTTCGACGGTATTGGCGCCATGCCATTGCACCGTCGCGCCGACGTGTTGCAGCAAAGCGAGCAGACTTTCGACGTCGCGAATGCGCGGCACGTTGTCGATGCGGCACGGGCCGTCGGCGAGAAGAGTGGCCGCGAGAATGGGAAGGGCCGCGTTTTTGTTGCCGGCGGGCCGGATCGTGCCCGAGAGGGCGCGCCCCCCCGTGACACGGAACGACGGTGGCATAGGTCCGCCCAAGCTACGGGGGCGCTTGCGCCTGCGTCAAGCGTTCGCGAACGTTGGCCCTCGTGCATCCCGTGTTAGCGCTGGCGCTCGTCATTCTCGCCGGCATCGGCGTCACGCGCCTGTCGCGGCCCGCGTTCCGTCATCCGCCGCTGCTCAGCAATCTCCTCACCACGGGCGTGCCGTTCCTCCTGCTGGGCCTGCTGTTGGGACCGGGACTCGGGGTCATCGATGCCGCGGGCCTGCGCATGTTGGAGCCGCTCATCGTGCTCGCGATCGGGTGGACCGGCGCGGTGTTCGGTGCGCACCTCGAATGGCGGATGGTGCGGCGCATCTCGCGTCGCACGTGGGTCATCGGCGCGACGCTCGCCCTTCCGGTCCTGGTTGTGACCACAGTGATGGCGCTGACGTTGGGGCGCGCGCTGCCGTCCCTCGCAGAAGTCTGGGGGGGGGGCCGACCCTTGCTCCCCGCGGCCCTCGTTCTCGGCGGCGCGCTGACGACCGCAGCCAGCCAGCGCGGCCCGCGACTCGGCCGCCGCAACGCCCTGCTCGATACTGCCTTTGGCGCGGGCGCCGTCACGCTGGGCGTCGCGCTGTACCATCCCCACGTCGCGTTGCGCAGCCTCGCGCTCACCGTGGTGGCGGGGCTGGCACTCGGCGGCCTGTTTGTCGCGTTGGCGCGAACCGAGTTGTTGTCGGAACCCCGCGACGCATGTCTCGCGGCGTTCGCCGTGATCTTGTGCGGCGCCGGGCTCAGTTACGTCGCCGGTCTTTCACCGTTCGTGCTGTGCGGGTTGGAGGCCGCCGTCTTCATGAGTTTTTCGCCGGCAACGGTACGCCGCGCGGTCGCCGAGTTACTGAGCCGCTGGGAGGTGCCGCTGTACGCCGCCTTCCTTATAGTCGCCGGTGCCCTGCTCCGCCCGCTGACGGCGTGGCTGCTCCTCGCCGCGCCGGTGCTCGCGTTGCTGCGCGTCGTGGTGCGCTGGGTGACGGTGCGATTTGGCCTCGATCAAGTAGATCCGGTGTGGCGGTCACTGCCGTTCGCGCCGCCGCCGGAGTTCGCCCATTCCGTCATTCGGCAGGGCGCGACCGCGGTGGCGCTGGCCGCGGGGTTCGACCTGACACGGGACGTCCCCGGCCCGATGCTGGTGACGGTGCTGTTGAGCGTCATGGCCGCGGAAGTCCTCGCGCTGGTGCCCCCGTTGACAGCACGCCCGCGACCCGCAGAGGTTACGTGATGCTGCCAACCTGGGTCGGCGTCGTGTCGGCGCTCAGTCTCGCCATCATCGCCGTCGCAGCCCTGGTGACCGCGGTGGGAATCACCGCCGCGGCGCTCGGCGTCCGCGAGGCGGTGAAAGCCCTCAAGGGTTTTGCGGGACCCGCGATCGCCGATGTCCGCCAGCTCATCGGGTCGATCAGGACCGAGGCCGACGCCTTGGTCGGCACGTCGCGGGACGTTCGGCAACGCATTGTCCGGGCGGTGGATGCTGCCGAGGATCGGCTCACCTCGCTCGATGCGCTGGCCGAGGTAGTGCAGGACGAGCTGGAAGAAACGGCCCTCGACGCGGCGGCGACGATGCGGAATGTCCGCCGCGGCCTGTCGGTCTGGCGCTGGAGCCGCAAGCTCCTGAAGGGTAAAAAGCGACGGTGAAACACCTCGGCGCGGCCATCGCGCTTGCCGTGATCGCACTGGTGCTCTTCCCCGGCGTCGCCCACGCCTGGACGCCCGGCACCCACATCTTCCTGGGCGAGTCGGTGCTCGCAAACCTGCACCAGCTGCCCGCCATCGTCGCCGATCTGCTCCGCGCCTTCCCCTACGATTTCCTCTACGGCAACATCGCGGCCGACACGTCGATGGCGAAGAAATACGCGCCCGTGGGCCGGCACTGCCACGCGTGGCACGTGGGCCAGGAAATCTTCGACCTGGCGCCGAGCGATCCGCTACGCGCGTTCGGGCTGGGCTACCTGTCGCATCTCGCGGCCGACACGATCGCGCACAACTTCTTCGTCCCGCGCCAGCTCGTGCTCACCTCGAGTACGGTCGCGCTCGGCCATTCCTACTGGGAGAGCCGCTTCGAGACGCATCTCGGCGACGCGTACGCGCGCGAAGCACGCGACGTCATCCTGAAGGACCACACCGCGAGCGATACCCATCTCGACGAAATCCTCTCGCCCACCCTGTTCAGTGTGCGAACGAATCGCCGGCTGTTCCGCGGCATGGTGCATCTCACCGAGAGTCAAAGCTGGCAGTGGGTGTTTCAGGTCATCGCGGGGACGAGCCGGTGGGACCTCGCCGACTCGGACATCGAAAAGCACATGGCGGTGGCGTTCGAATACGTGATGGAGACGTTGGGTGCCGACGCGAGCGACGCGGCCGCCCGCCGGTTGGACCCCGCGGGTGAGAAGGCATTGGGATTGGCGAAGCGGATGCGGCGTCAGGCGCTGCGGGAAGGCGGGCGGCACGAGCCCGAGCGCGTCGAGGAAACGGCGCAGCAGCATTTTGGGTTGCCCACGCCGGCGCTCGCGTACTGGAAGCAGTCGCGCGCGCAGCGTCCCTGGCGGGAGAGCTAAGGGGCGAGCTTTTCCTCGAGCACGCGCTGCGCCAACTTGGGATCGGCCTTGCCTTTCGACGCCCGCATCAACTGACCCACAAAAAACGGCAACAACTTCGTTTCGCCCTTCTTGTAGCGTTCCACTTCGGACGGATGAGCGGCCAACACTTCGGTCACCCACCCTGCGATCACGTTGGTGTCGCCCACCTGGACGAGACCGAGCGACTCCGCGAGGGCCCGGGGATCGCCGCCCTTGGCGGCGACCTCCGCGAACACCCGCTTCGCCGCCTGATGACTCAGCGTGCCGCCCTTGACCAACCCGATGATTTGCGAGAGCGCGTCCGGCGACACACGCAGCTGATCGCCGTGGTCCTTCGCGTCGGCGAGCGCCTCGGTCATGACCCAGTTGGCGGCGTGCTGCGGCTCGGCACTGGTCTTCGCGACGGTCTCGAAATAATCCGCCACGGTGCGCGTGGCCGTGACGACGGTCGCGTGCTCCTTGCTGAGGCCGTAGCTCGCGACGAAGCGATCGCGTTTGGCCCCCGGCAGCTCGGGCAGCTCACTCTGCTGCTCGGCGACGAACTCCGGCGTCAGGACCAGCGCCGGCAAGTCGGGTTCGGGAAAGTAGCGATAATCGTGGCTCTCTTCCTTCGAGCGCTGTGGCCGCACCGAATTCTCTTTTGAGTCGTACAGCATCGTCTGTTGCGTCACTGTGCCGCCCGATTCTACGAGCGCGATCTGCCGGTCCCGCTCAACGGTCAGCGCTTTCTCGACGAACGCAAACGAGTTGATGTTCTTGACCTCGGTGCGCGTGTTGAGCGCCGTCTCACCGGCCCGGCGCACGGAGACGTTCGCGTCCACCCGCAGGCTCCCCTTCTCCATGTCGCAATCGGAGATGCCGATGTACTCGAGGAGCTGCTTCAGGATCTGGAGGTAGGCACGCGCCTCCGCGGGCGAGCGGAGATCGGGGCCACCGACGATCTCGACGAGCGGCACGCCCGCGCGATTGAGGTCGACCGCCGTCGCCTTGGCGAACCGATCGTGAATGGACTTGCCGGCGTCTTCCTCGATATGCAGCCGCACGATCGTGGCGTTCACGACCCCGCGCTCGGCGGAGAGGAACGACAGGGTCCCATTCGTCGCCAGCGGCTGATCGAATTGGGAGATCTGATATCCCTTGGGCAGATCGGGATAGAAATAGTTCTTGCGCGCGAAGACGCTCTTGGGATGCACCGTGCACCCGAGCGCGAGCGCGCCGCGGACGGCGAGACCGATGGCGGCACCGTTGGGCATCGGTAGCGCGCCCGGCAGTCCCAGGCACACGGGACACACCTGCGTATTGGGGGGAGCGCCGAACGCCGTGGAACAGCCGCAGAACATCTTCGACTTCGTGCGCAGCTGCACGTGCGTCTCGAGCCCGATGATCGTTTCCCAGGCGTGGCTCATCAGGCTTCGTCCGTTGCCGGGACCACACGCTCGAGCGCGTAGGCGGCCTCGATCATCTCATCTTCGAGGAACGCCTGGCCGATCAATTGCCCGCCGATCGGTAACCCCTTCACCCGGCCGATCGGCAGCGAGATGGCCGGCAGTCCGGCGAGATTCGCGGTCACCGTGAAGATGTCGGACATGTACATCGCAATCGGATCGGCGAGCTTCTCCCCCGCCTTGAACGCGGGACTGGGGACCGTCGGTGTAAATAAGAGATCGACGCCGCGATCGAACACGTTGCGAAAGTCCTGGGCGATCAGCGCGCGCATCTGCTGGGCGCGGCGGTAATACGCGTCGTAGTAACCCGACGACAGGACGTAGGTGCCGATCAAGATGCGGCGGCGCACTTCCGGCCCAAATCCCTGCCCGCGAGTCGAGCGATACAGGCTGCGAAGATCGGCGGCGCCGTTGAACCGCGGCCCGTAGCGCACGCCATCGTAGCGGGCCAGGTTGGAAGACGCCTCGGCGGGCGCGATGACGTAGTAGGTCGGCACGGCGTACGGCGTATGCGGCAGCGAGACTTCGCGGACGGCGGCCCCCAGCTCCTTCATCATCCTGATAGCGCGGTCGCACGCGCGGCGCACCGCCGGATCGAGCTCTGGCGGGAAGTACTCCTTGGGCAAGCCCACCACGAAGCCCTGGAGCGATTCGGGCACCGTCGGCAGCCGCAGCGGATCACGGTCTTCGCAGGTCGAGTCGCGCGGATCGCGCCCGCTGATCACCGACAGCACCCGGGCGGCGTCGTGTACGCTCCGGCCGAACACGCCGATCTGATCGAGCGATGAGCCGAACGCGACGAGGCCGTAGCGACTGACGCGGCCGTAGGTCGGTTTGATGCCGACAACGCCGCAGAAGGCAGCCGGTTGGCGCACCGAGCCACCCGTCTCCGAGCCGAGCGCCGCGGGCACGGCGCCCGCGCCCACGAGCGCCGCGGATCCGCCGGATGAACCGCCGGGCACGCGCGCCTTGTCGAGCGGATGGATCACGCGGCCGTAAGCCGAGTGCTCCGTGGACGAGCCCATCGCGAACTCGTCGCAGTTCGTTTTTCCCGCGATCAGCGCGCCGGCGGCCTTGAGCTTCGCGACCGCGGTCGCTTCATATGGCGAGCGATAGCCCTCGAGAATTCGCGAGCCGCACGTCGTGGTGAATTCCAGCGTGCAGATGTTGTCCTTCACGGCCACCGGCATGCCATAGAGCACGCCGGTCGGACGCGCCTCGGCCGACTGCGTGTTGAGCGACTTGCGGAGTTCTTTGGGAGGCGTGAGCAGCGCGTTGAGGCGCTTCGCTTTCACCAGGCGGTCGGCGACCGCTTTCGCGTCACTCACTCGAACTGGCCAAGCTTCGGCACGACGAAGAAGCCCTCCTTGAAGTCGGGTGCGAACTCCTTCGGACCGAACTCGAGCTGCGACGGCACGACTTCGTCGTTACGAAACCGAATCGCGTCGGGACCGGGCACGAACACCTTGACGGTGCCGTTCGCCGGCACGGCGCTCAGCTGCGCCACGTAATCGAGGATGCGTGACATTTGTTCGGCGAGGGTCGGCAACGCTTCCTCGTCCACATCCAGCTCCGCGAGCTGGGCGATGCGAAGAACTTCCTCCCGCGACACACTCATGCCCCTTCTCCCTCCCAATCGCGCTCGAGGCCCGCGTAGGCGGCGAGCAGTTGCTTGGTACCGATGTCCGGATCGTCGAAGTCCACACTTACGCGCAGGTCGCGGCCTTCGCCCGACACTGCACGTACGATCCCGCCGCCGAATTTGCGGTGGCGCACGCGCTCACCCTTTACGTAGCGCGGCGCGTCTTGCGACACGTCGTCGGGAAATTCGATGTCCGGCGGCAGCCGTCGCGCCGCGGCGCCGCGAGGCCGTGACGGCCGTGGCGGCATCGCTCCCGACCCGCGCAGCGGCTTCCACGAGGGCGTCGTGCTCCGCTCCTCGACGACCTCCGGCGGGAGCGCGTCGAGAAAGCGTGACGGCTCCGCAAGCTCCAGCCGGCCGTTGCGATACCGCGTGCGCGCCCATGAGAGATACAACTTTTCGCGCGCGCGCGTGAGACCCACGTAGCACAATCGTCGCTCTTCTTCGACGCCGCCCGGCTGCTCGGTCGAGCGGCCGAGCGGGAACAGTCCATCCTCTAGACCCGCGAGCGCAACGATCGGCCACTCGAGTCCCTTCGCCATGTGCGCGGTGAGCAGCGTGACGCCCGGCTCGTTCTTATCCTCGTCCACCGGCGTGATGAGGGCGGCCTGCGTGAGGTAGCGCTCGACCGGAGTGCCCGTGCCCTCGGCCGCATCAGGGTCCTGGACCTCCGCCCACGCCGCCGCGCCGGCGACCAGCTCGCGCACGTTCTCGACCCGCTCCAGCCCCTCGGCACCCTCATCCGCCAGGTACTGCTCGTAGCCGGTGGTGGCGAGAATCGTCTCGAGCGCCGTCGCCGGGTCGGCCTGTCCCACCGCCTCGCGCAGCCGGTCGATCAGCGCAGCGACGCCGGCCAGAGCCTCCCGGACGTTGGGGCGCAGGTCGTTCACGCTGCCGGCCCGGCGGGCTGCTTCGAGCATCGGCTTCTGCCACGCCGCCGCCGCCCCACCGAGCAGGGCCAGCGAGGCGTCGCCGATACCGCGCCGGGGGACGTTGACCACCCGGAGAAACGCCTCGTCGTCGGCCGGATTCGCGATCAGCCGCAGGTAGGCCAGGAGATCCTTGACCTCCCGCCGCTCGTAGAAGCTGATTGCGCCGATCAGCCGGTACGGAATGCCGCGGAACCGAAACGCTTCTTCCAGCGGACGGGACTGCGAGTTGGTGCGGTACAGGATCGCCATGCCCTCGTACGCCAGGTCCCCGTCCGCCGCGCGGCGGGCGAACTCGTTCGCCAGCCACTCCGCCTCGTCGCGCTCATCGGCCGAGCTCAAGAGCGTCACGGGATCGCCGCCCTTCTTCTCGGTGAAGAGCGTCTTCCCGAGGCGTGCCGAGTTTTCGGCGATGATGCCGTTGGCAGCGTCGAGGATGATCTGGGTGGACCGGTAGTTCTGCTCCAGGCGCACGAGCTTCGTACCGGGAAAGTCGTTCTGGAACGTGAGCATGTGCCGCACGTCGGCGCCGCGCCAGCCGTAAATCGCCTGATCGTCGTCGCCCACCACGCAGAGATTCCCGTGCTGCTTGGCCAGATGCCTCACGAGCAGGTACTGCGCGGCATTCGTGTCCTGAAACTCGTCCACGAGCACGTGCTGAAAGCGGTCCTGCCAATACGCCAGCCGCTCGGGGTGCTCGCGAAACAGGGTCAGGGGATGCAGGAGGAGATCGTCGAAATCCATCGCGTTGGCCTGCTTCAGCGCCGGTCCCAACGCGGCATAGATCTCGGCCGCGACCTTGATCAGCGGCGTATCCTGCTGCGCGCCGAGCTCCTCCGGCGTCAGCATCCGGTTTTTGGCGCTCGAGATCACACCGTGGACCGACCGCGGCGAGTAGACCTTGGTGGAGAGCTGCCGCGCTTCGAGCAGGCGCTTGACCAGCGCCTCGGAGTCGTCGGAGTCGTAAATCGTGAAGTTCGACCCGAAGCCGAGCAGGGGCGCCTCGCGCCGCAGCAGCCGCGCCGAGAGCGAGTGGAACGTCCCGATCCAGAGGCCGCGCGGATCGGCGCCGAGCAGCTGGCCGATCCGGCTGCGCATCTCACCCGCTGCCTTGTTCGTAAACGTGACCGCGAAGATCCGCTGCGGCGCGACATGGAGGGTGGTGATCAGGTGCGCGATCCGGGCCGTCAGGACGCGTGTTTTCCCCGACCCCGCCCCCGCCAGGACGAGGAGCGGGCCGCCCGGATGCTCGACCGCCTCCCGCTGCGCGGGATTGAGAGGAAGCGGCTGCGTCACGTCAGCGGGAATTCCAGCACAAACACCGACCCCCTGCCCTCGTCGCCCGGCCGAAACGACACGCTGCCGCCATGCTGCTGCTCGACAATTCGGCGGGCGAGCGCGAGGCCGATGCCCCAGCCGCCGGTCTTGCTGGAGACGCCCGGCTCGAACAGCTGATGCTGCATTTCGGCCGAGACACCCGGCCCGTCGTCCCGCACAGTCACCCGTGCCATCCCGTCGCTGCCCCCTTCGACTTCCACGTCGATGCGGCCGCCGCGCCCGCTCAACGCATCCACGGCATTCTTCACGATCACCTCGAGCGCCCATTCGATCAGCACAGGATCGCCGATCGCGGTCGGTCCGGCGCCCGGCGAGCTGAGCGTGATGGTCACCGAATGCGCGAGCGTCGGCAGCCGCGGCCGGAAATACGCCACCACGCGTTCGGCAACGGTGCCCAATCCCACCGGCTCCCGGCGCGACGGGCGGCCGATGCGTTCGAACCGCTTCGCGACGCGCTGCAGCCGCTCGGCGTCCGCTTCAAGATGGACGATCAGCTCGCTTCCCGGTGTACCCGGATTCTCCCGCAGGTAATCAATCCATCCCGTGAGGCTCATCAGCGGCGTGCCGAGCTGATGGGCCGACTCGCGCGCCATCGCCACCCATATGCGATCGCGCGCCGCTCTGACGCGCTCGCGCATCGCCCAGACCGCCAGGATCACGAGACAGAGGAACATCGCGCCCTGCAGCACCGCGAGGCCGGTGAACGCGCGCGCCGCAGGCAGCGCGCCGTAGTGGATCGTGCCCACGCCCGGTTGAATGAGCGGCGGGTGGATGCGATCCAGCTCGGCGATCCAGACGCGCCGCGTCGCGTCGCTCGCGCCGGCGTCGAACGGCTCATTGTCGAGCGCGGTGATGCGGCCGGCCGTATCGGTGACCGCCAGCGGGATGCCGAGATGTCGCACTTCATCGGCCAGGGCGAGCAACGCGTCGGCCGCCGCGCCTTCGCGCGGATCGTTCAATCCGGCAAAGACGTGACCCAGCAGGCGGCTGGTCTCACGCGCGTCGTCGCGGAGGTGGCGGGCCACGATCCAGGCGTACCCGACCGAGAGCACGCCGAAGAGCAACGCGGCGGCCATGAGCGCGGGAGGACCGGCGCGGCGGAGCGCGCCTTTAGGCAATGCGGTCAGTGCCGACATACGGCACCAACGCCGGCGGGACGGTAACGGAGCCGTCGGACTGCTGGTGGGTTTCGAGCAGCGCCGCGATCGTGCGCGGCAGCGCAACTCCCGACGCGTTCAACGTGTGCACGAATTCGGGCTTCTCGCCGGGCCGCGGGCGGGCGCGAATGTTCGCCCGCCGGGCCTGAAAGTCGGTGTACGTGCTGGAGCTCGAGACCTCGAGCCATTGGCCGACGCCGGGCGCCCAGACCTCGAGGTCGTAGGTCTTGGCGGCCGCGAAACCGAAATCGTTTGCGGGCAACACCGCGACGCGATACGGCAGCTCCAGTTTCTGCAGCACCGCTTCGGCATGGGCGGTGAGTTTTTCATGCTCCACCGGCGAATCGGGGGCCAGGCAGAACCGCACGAGCTCGACCTTGTCGAACTGATGCACGCGGAGCAGCCCGCGCGTGTCTTTCCCCGCGGCGCCGGCCTCGCGCCGGAAACAGGGCGTGTAGGCGGCATACCCTTTGGGCAACGTCGTGCCGTCGAGAATCTCGTCCCGGTAGAGGTTCGTGACCGGGACCTCCGCGGTCGGCACGAGAAACAGGTCGTCCGGCACGGTCCGATAGAGATCGTCTTCAAACTTCGGCAGCTGACCAGTGCCGGTGATGACCTCACGCCGGACCAGGAACGGCGGCTCGACTTCGATGTACCCATGCTCACGCGTGTGCAGGTCGAGCATGAAATTGATCAGCGCGCGCGCCAGCCGCGCGCCCGCTCCCATCAGAAGCGGAAATCCTGAACCGGCGAGCTTGGCGCCGCGCGGCAGATCGAGGATGCCGAGGTGCTCCGCGATTTCCCAGTGCGGCTTGCCGCCTTTGGGGGCCGGGGTTCCCCAGCTACGCAGCGTCGTCTGCTCGTCGGGCACGTCGGGCAGCGGCGAGTTCGGAACGAACAGCGCCTTCGCGTCGAGCGTCGTCTCGATCTGGCGCAGCTCCGATTCCAAATTGGTGATCCGGTCGCCGAGTTTGCGGCGCGCGGCCACGATGTCGTCGGGGAGTTTGCCCCGCGCCTTCGCCAGCTGGGCGTCGGTCTTTGCCGCGTCGTTGCGCTCCGCCTTCAGCGTATCGAGCTGCGCGGTCAGCGTACGGCGCTTCATGTCCAACGCCTCGATCTCGTCGAGCAGTCTGGTCAGCGACGGATCGCCTCGGCGTGCGACTGCCGCTCGCACCTGGGCGGGCGAGGCACGTAACAACTTCAGGTCTATCACGATTCTAGTGGTGCGGCACGCCTTCTTCGAGGCCGCGATATCCGCAATTGAGGTCGCTGAGAATTTCGAAATCGATCCGGCGCCCGTTCGGCGCCGACGTGGTGTCGATGGCCAGCACGTGCAGCTTCGCGTAATACGGCGACTGGATGCCGAGGGTGCTGATGCAGGGGGTCGTGGAGGTGAACGCGATCAGGACGCTGTTCTCGTGCACCACGATAGCGCTGTCAGCGTTGTAGCCCGTGGTCGGCGCAATCTTGACGGAGTCGTATTGCAGGGCACTGATCTGGAACCCCGACACCTTGCCCAGCTTCAGCGCCCCGGGGACGAAGAGTCTTGCCTCACCGGTCGAGTCGATATCGAACGCGAAATCGAAGGGTTGACCCTGGTCCGTGCGCACTGGGGTTCGACCGAAGATCGAATACGCCGACGGTTGCGAGACAGGCGTGCCGCTGAGCGCGTAGAGCGAGACCAGCGTATCGACGAAGTTGGTACCGGCCGGTTGCAGTGCGAACGGATTCCCGCACGCCGCAGCCCCGGCCACCGCACAACCCAGTAGTGTCAGAATGCAGTAGCGCATGGAGTGTGGACAACTTACAGGGCCATGTTCGAGTGGGTCAACCCATAGTCGCTGCTTGACTTCGACTTGGCGGAAACCTACGTTGCCCGCGCGTATGGCGACCATCCGCGATGTGGTCGAGGCGCTCAGCCGTTCCAACGGTGTGGACGCCGTGCTGGTAGTGGGCCGCGATGGGCTGCCCATCGATTCGCGCGTGGCCAACGGTGTCGATGCCGAGAGCGTGGCCGCGCTCCTGCCGTCCGCGATCAAGCACATGGCCGAGTTGGGGGGCGCCGGGGGACGCGGCGACTTCACTACCGCCGTGCTCGAATTCGGCCGCGGACTCGCGATCGTTGCGGTCCTCAACGCCGAAGCACTCCTCATCGTGCTGGTGCAGCCCGCGACGAACGTGGGCACCCTCTTGTTCGATCTGCGCCGACACCGCACCGCAATCGCCGGTCTGTTGTAACCCGACGGTCGGCCCGTGTCAGACCCCGCACGACACCTCCTCGTGGTGGACGACGAGCCACATATCGGGCTCGTCTTGCGTCCCTATCTCGAGCAGCTGGGCTACCGCGTGAGCTTCGCCCGCACGCTCACTGAGGCGCGCAGCGCGCTACGCGCCGATCCCGCGACCGATGGCCTGTTGCTCGACCTCCATCTGCCCGACGGATCCGGCCTCGATTTCCTGCGCGACCTGCGCAAAGAGGGCGGCACCGCGCGGCTTCCGGTTCTCGTCCTCACGGCCGAGGGTGAGGATCGGATCCTCCGCGAAGCGCGCCGGCTCGGTGCCGCGCTCGTGACGAAACCGTTCAGTCCGTCCAAACTCAGCCAGCGCATCGCCATGATGTTCGGCGACGGCGAACCCGAGGGAGAGGCCACGTGAGTACGTGGGCCGCGATCCTCGCCGGTGGATCGGGCACGCGGTTCTGGCCGCTCTCGACGCCCGAGCGACCAAAGCAGCTGCTGCCCCTGACCGGCGACCGGCCACTGCTGGCGCAGACCGTGGCGCGTCTGCGCGAGCTCGTGCCACCCGAGCGCACCTTGATCCTGACTGCACCGTCGCTCGTCGAGAGTGTCGCCGCAATTGTGCCGGAGATTCCCAAAGCGAACGTCTTCGCGGAGCCCCGCGCCGCATCCACGGCACCGGCGCTCGCCTGGGCGGCGCACTGGATCGCCAAACACGATCCCGGCGGGCAGATGTTGTCGCTGCATGCCGATTGGGCGGTGGGCGATGACCGCGCCTTTCGAGCCGCAGCCACGCATGCACTCGACGTCGCCGCCGAGCACGATGTGCTCGTGACGGTCGGCGTGAAGCCGACGCGGAACGAGACGGGGTACGGCTACATCGTACCCGGCAAGTCGCTCGGCACCGGGCGCAAGGTGAAGCGCTTCATCGAAAAGCCGAGTCCCGCGCGGGCAGCGCTGCTCCGGCGACGCGGCGCGCTGTGGAATACGGGTCTGTTTGCCTGGAGCGCGGCGCGGTTTCTTGGCGAAGCGGGCGCGTATGCGGAGGAGCTCGCACGGGGCTGGCCGGCACTCACGAAGGGCGACGCGACACGCTTCTTTGCCGCGGTGACGCCCGTCGCTGTCGATGTGGCGGTGCTCGAGCGGACAAGCCGCCTGGCGGTGGTGACGGGCGCATTCTCGTGGGACGACATCGGCTCGTGGGACGCGCTGCTGCGCATTCGCCGCGTCGACGCGCGCGGCAACATCACCGTGGGCAATGTCACGCTGGGTGATGACGTGAAGAACTGTGTGATCTGGGCCGAGAAAGAAGACATCGCCGTGGTCGGCATCGAGGACATGGTGGTCGTGCGCGCCAACGGGCACACCCTGGTGATGCCGACCGGGCATCCGGACAAACTCAAAGCGCTGGTGCAGAGGCTGTGACGCACGCGCTGTATCTCCTCGATCCCGATCCCACGCTGGTGTGGGCGCCGTTCGCCGGGATCCGGCCGCTGTCCGAGCTGCGCGCGGGGGCGCACTTGGTGCGCGAGCGGTGGGAGACGTGCGTCGGCACTGAAGCGTCAGCGATTTTCGCGCTCCCGCATCTCGCCGGATTCCCCGAGCCGGGCGTGCCACCGGTCGCGGCGCGGCGCGCCGTCGCGGGACCCGCCGTGATCGGCTCGTCCACGTTCGCGCCGCGCGGACTCGCGGGACCGTTACCAGATGCTCCGGCGCGACTCACTCATGATGGGATCACTGTCGGTTGGGCGGTCCCGGCGGGAACCAGCTGGACGGGCCCGGTCTCGAACGCCCAGGCCATGAATGTGGACGGGGTGCTGCTCCGGGGGGTCCATGACCTCGTGAGTGCACTGGAGAAACTGTTGCGCGACGACGTCATCAAGCTGCTGGGCGATTCGGACCCCGTGCCCGGAGGCTCGATCGTGATCGGCGACGCTGCCTGGGTGTCGGTACAGGAAGGCGCGATCGAGCCCGGCGTGGTCTTTGACACACGCAACGGGCCGGTGGTCCTGGAGAGCGGAGTCGAAGTGCGGTCAGGTGCGCGGCTCGAGGGACCGCTGTGGGTGGGAGCGAATACGCGAATCATGGGAGGCGCGATCCGGCATTCTGCGATCGGACCCTGGTGCGTCGTTCACGGCGAGGTGTCCACCACCGCGATGCTCGGCTACGCCAACAAAACCCACTACGGGTACCTGGGACATTCGGTGATCGGCCGGTGGGTCAATTTCGGCGCCGGGACGACGACCTCGAACCTCAAGAGCACCTACGGTCCCGTGCGCCTGGACGTCGCGGGCACGAAGCTGGAAACCGGGCACCAGTTTTTGGGTAGTCTAATCGGCGATCACGCCAAGACCGCGATCGGCACGTTGCTCGATGCCGGTTCGGTGATCGGCGCCGGCGCCAGCATCTTCGACGATGTGCGTGCACCCAAGTACGTAGCGCCCTTCTCCTGGGGAGGCTCCGCATCCGAACGGATGACGCTCGAGAAGTTTCTGGCAACGGTCGAACGGGTGCTGCCGCGCCGGCACGTCGAGGTGACGGAGCCGATGCGCTCCTACCTGACGCGCGCCTTCCAGTGGTTGACTCAATGAGCGACGGGTCGCAGCGGTACCGCCGGCTCGGCAAGTACGAGCTGCATCAGCTGCTCGGCGAGGGCGCGATGGGCATCGTGTGGAAGGCGTACGACACGGTGCTGCGGCGCTACGTCGCCCTCAAGCTCCTGAGCGCGAGTTTCCGCAAGACGAAAGACATGCAGGAGCGGTTCCTCCGCGAAGCGCGCGCCGCCGGCGCGATCCAGCACGCCAACATCGTCACCGTGTACGACCTCGGCGAGTCCGAGGGCCAGCTCTTCATCGCGATGGAGCTGGTGGAAGGGCGCGATCTCTCCGACATGATCGCGTTGCGCGATCCGCTCGCGCTGGAGCGCAAGCTCGACATCGCGACCGAGGTGCTGACCGGCCTCCAGTTCGCGCATCAGCGCGGCGTGATCCATCGCGACGTGAAGCCGTCCAACGTCCGGGTGATGCCCGACGGGCGCGTCAAGATCATGGACTTCGGGATCGCCCGGTTGCAGAAGGCCGACTCCACGGGCTCGGGTGCAATCGTGGGCACGCCGACGTATATGGCGCCGGAGCAGATCACGAACGGCGCGATCACCCCCGCCACCGACGTCTTCTCCGTGGGCTGCATGCTGTACGAGCTGCTCTGCTACCAGCGCCCGTTCGAGGCGGAGTCCGTGCACGGCGTGCTCTATCAGGTGCTGACGACCGAGCCGCGGCCGCTGCGGACCGTGGCGCCGTCGATCCCGGCGGCACTCGAGCGCGTCGTCGCGAAGGCGATGAACAAAGTCCCGCACGAGCGCTACGAGTCGGCCGGCCAGATGATGTCCACGCTGCAGCAGATCCGCGCGGCCTTGTCGGGCGCCGACGAAGAGGCGACGCAGCCGCTGGGGCGCTGGACCCCGCTCCCCCGTCCGATGTTGAAGCTCATTACGCATGCGTCGATGAGGGCGCGTCTCATCGTGCTGGGCGCCCTCGCGGCCGTGGTGCTGCTGTTGGTCTACGCGCCGGGCCAGACCGCCGAGGATCCGAATGCGGGATTCGTGAATCCGCCGCCTCCCGCGCCCACCGGTCTCGTCGCACCGCCCGCCGCTCCCACCAGCGCTCCCGTCTCGATCGCCGTCAGCTCGAGGCGCGATTCGGCGATTGCGGCGCACGACCGGGCGATCGCGGCGGGTGCGCAGAAAAACAGCGTGCCGGCGCTCATCCTGGCGCAATCGATGTTCGAGGCGGCCGATCAGGCGCTGCAGCGCGGCGATCAGTCGCTCGCGCTGCGCGGGTACGTCGAGGCGACGCAGGCGTACAACCGCGCGCGCGACGAAGCGCGCGCGATGGACCGCGAGGCGCAGCACATGATCGAGCGCGTCACACCGGTCGTACAGGCCATTCCCACGGGACGGGCGTCTTCCAATGCCGGCATCTTCCTGGCGCGCGCCGAATCACTCCTCCACGAGCAGGATTTCACGCTCGCCAAAGTCGCCGCTCAGAGTGCGGAGCAGATCGGGATCGACGCGGGGATCGCGCCACCGAGCGCGCAACCGGCAGGGGCGCGCGAGGGCATAGACGTGCTGCTCAGCGACCTCGCGCGCGCCCTGGCGAGCCAACGGATATCGAACATTCGCGTGCTGTATCCCGGACTGACGGACTCGGAGCGCCGCGGCTGGGAGGCGTTTTTCCGCGACTGGAATCAGATCACGGCGAAGTTCACGGTCGAGGATTTCAGCGTCCGCGGCACCACCGCAAACGGCAACGTGCGCGCGATGTTCGAGTATATCCCGGCCAAGGGCGGCGCGCCGCGGGTGGACCGGCGGCGGTTCGCGATGCGGTTTGAAAGGAAGGACGTAGGCTGGCGATTAGCGGCGGTTACCGAATTGAACTGATCACCACGCGCGCTGATTCGGCGCGGGTGGCTCGGGAATCGTCAACGTATCGGGACGCGCCGTCGGCGGACCCACCCGGCGCAGCGTGACCGGCTTCTCCAAGTCCCCACCACTGATCGTGAGCTTGTCGCCGTTCAGCTTCATCCCGTAGACCTGCCACACGCCGTCGCCCAAGGTAATCCACAGGCTGTCGCCCACGATGCGCCAGCGCGCGAGATCGTGGCCGAACTGTGCCGAGCTGTCGCCCCGCACCATGATGTGACGGATCTCATCGCCCGCACGGGCCTGCCAGTCGCCGGTCAACCGTACGGGCGACTGCGCCACGGCCACAGCCCCAAACAGAATCATCCAACGCATCACGACTCCTGAATGAAATTGATGTAGGGGCGCAGCATGCTGCGCCCCTACGTCAAACCGATGGCCAATCATACCCCGGGCTGTTCCGGTTTTGCAGCGGGCGCGGTCACGGACGCCGATACATCGGGCAGGACGGCGACCTGTCCCTCCCACTGCTTCATCATCCGCACGAAGCCGCCACACAGCTCGGGGTCGAACTCCATCCCGGCGCGTTCGTCCAGATACCCGAGTGTCTTCTCGAAAGACCACGCCTCACGGTACGGTCGCCGGGTTCGCAAGGCGTCGTACACATCGCAGACATGCACCAGCTTGCTCGCCTGGTGGCAGTCGCGCGCGTACCGCAACACAGGATAGCCGCCGCCGTTGATCATGATGTGATGCTCGTAAGCGACGACCACGGCCAGGTCGAGGTCTTCATCCACTTCCAGCAGCATGCGCGCGCCCGCGACGGGGTGCTCGTTCATCAACGCCCGCTCTTGGTCGGTGAGTTTGCCGGGCTTCGTGAGCACATCCAGCGGGATCTTGGTCTTGCCGATGTCGTGCAGCAGACCCGCGACCCCGAACGTCCGCACGTCCGTCGCGGAGAGGCCGAGAAACTCCGCCAGCGCCATCGACAACACGGCCACGTTCAGCGAGTGCGTCGTGGTGTACTGGTCGAACTCCTTGAGCTGGAGCAGCGGCAGCATGACCTGCCGGCCGCCGTGCATCGCGACCGCGAGCGACCGCACCACCGCCTCCGCCTCGGCGAGCGGCACGGCGCCGGTCGTCTGCACTTCGCGTTGCAGCCAACGCAGCGTGTCCACCTCTTCGCCAAGCGAGAAGCTGATCGTCGCCGTCGGCAGCGGTTCCGAGGCGAGCTCACTTTCGCCCTTCAGCCCGACCGCGCCGAATCGGATGCTGCTGCGGCGCATCTGCCGCGCTTCGGTACTGATGACGGACAGCGTCAGGCGCGCGAGCACCTCCTCGAGAAATCCCTCGAAGTCCTCGCGACTCACCGCATCTTCGAACTCCAGCCGCTGAATTCCGGCCTGCGCCAGGCGCTTGCCCCAATCCCACGACTTCAGCTCGCGCAGCGGCAGCCGTCCGAACACCACCTCATCACCGAGAAAAGTGAACAGCGGGCGCGCCGTATCGGACTGGAGGTCCTTGATCTGCTGATGGGCGACGTCGAGGGCGCGCTCGCGCGCGGGATGGCCGTCGCGATAGAGTGCCATCGCGGCGAGCGCCTGAGCAAAGGCGTTGAGAAAGCGAGCCGGGTCGCCGCTCATCGCTTGACCGTGGCCATCGCGGCGGTGGTGCGCGGCGTCGGACTCGCCGCGCTGCGAATGTCGGGATCGGTGGACGCAGCGGCCAGCGCCAGGAGGGCGGACGCCCGTCCCTCGTTCCGCCATCCCGCCGCAAGTGCCATCAACGCCGCGAGCATCTCGAGCGAGCGGGCCGCGAGCCGGGGCCGCCCCAGCCAGTTTTTGCCGCCGTCCACGATCTCGAGCAGCGCGGTGAGGGCGGCGACGTTCTGCACGCGGCCCAGGACCTTGATGGCCAGGACCCGCAGCTCCGAGGCCACCGCCGGGTCGTGCGCGAGCTGCGTGATCGGCGCGATGGCAGACGGCGGACAGTTCTCGAGCGCCGCGGTCAGGGCGACGCGAACCATGCGCGGATCGGCATCGCGCAGCGCGCCCAGCATTGCGGCCTCACGGTCCGCCGGGACCTTGAGTGACACCTTCAACGCCTCGCGCCGCACGCGGGCGTCTTCGTGCGCGATGAAGGCGGCCGCCCGGAATCCGTCGGGAAGCGCGGGCAGGCCGTCCAGGATGAGCAGCAGATTGCGCGTGACGTACCAGGGGATCTCGCGCGCGAGACGGGCGGCGATGAGCGGGCCGAGCTCGCGCGGTGCGTGCGTCAAGCGATCGAGCAGGCCGCGACGCGTAGTGCGGGACTCCGACGCGCCGAGCACGTCGAGCAGCGGCTCGAAGCCGTCTACCGGCAACCGCGGCAACACGCGGTCCAGTGTCGCGAAGTCCGGTGGCTCGGTGCTGGCGAGCTCGCGCACCACGTCAGGGGAGGTGACGCGGGTCCACAGAGGCGCCACGTCGGGCGTGGACGGCGACACGGCCAGCAGATCGACGAGGTTGCCCACCTGGTGTTCGGCGACGAGCCGCTCGATCGCGCGCCAGGCGCCGAACCCGAGCACGCCGGTCTCGAGCGCCGTCTGCACGATGCGAAGCGGCTCGGCGGTCTGTTGCCAGGTACTCCGCGCGCCCGTGACCGGCGCTGCCGCGGCCATGCGGTGCAAGGCTTTCCCGTATGCGTCGGGATTCGGATCCTCGAGCGTCCAGCCCGTGAGGAGCGCGCGCACCTGCTCGCGGAGCGCCTCGTCGGCCTGGGGTCGCGCTTCTGCGGTCCCCTGCTCCGCATGCTGCGCCAGCTTGGACAGCATCCGCACCAGCGGCTCGGAGACCGTCTTGTGCGAGGCGTCCGCCATCGCGCGCACGATCTCGAGGACGGCATCCACCGCAAGCCCATGCGTCGCGTCGATCGCGAACTTGGTGCGCTGCGCGTTGTCGCCGCCCATCTCGATCAAGCGCCGCAGCGTGCCCGGCTGCAGGGCGCCGACCAGCTTCGACGTGCGGCGGCGGAGCGCGGCGGCTTCCGCGCCGCCGGTGTGCTTCAACTCATCGGCGATCTGCAGCAGGTACCCGACGATCACTTGATCGTACGCGGCGTTGTTCTGCCGCTCATCGATCGCTTTCGCGATCACCGACGGTTCGGTCGCGGGCGGTGGACCGTCCTCGCTCGCGATCGAGTCCGCACTCAGCGCCGCGCGGGCGAGTCCGACCCAGAGCTGCGCGCCGCGCAAGCCGCGTTCCTTGGCCCCCTTCTCGTCAGGCGTGGCCTGGTCGTCCTCCTGCAGCAGCTCGAGACGTTCGTACGTGACCGGATGCAACCGGACGTGATCCCAGGCGCGGAGTTGCTCTGGCGGGCCGAGGCCCAGGGGTTGGCCGGTGCGCTCCGCCTCCTGCGCGAGCGTCTTCAGCACGTCGACGACCTCGTTCACGCGCAGGCCGCGATGGAACGTCACGGCGCCGAGATGGTGTCGATGCAGACGGCCGGCGAGCTCGGAGAGGAGGGGGTTTTTAGGGTCGGTTGCAACGCCTTCGATGACCAGCTGCTGTCTTGCCACGCCCAGGGCGAGGGTGGCGCGCTCCTCGAACAGGTGCTCTGCGCGCCGAGTCACCCCAGCCGCCGCCGGGGCGAGCGAGGGATGTCCCTCCGGATACATCGCGTGCTTGTGCAGCGCGATGGACAGCTCAATCAGGAAGTCGGCCAACTCTCGCGAGAGGGCCGCCTTTTCCGAGGGGACGGTCATGGGCTCCCAAAATAGCGCTCCCCCCCGTGCGGAACGTCACACGGAGGGGAGCGCACTAGGTAACTACCTAGTTCTCTAGTACATACCTCCCATGCCGCCACCACCGGGCATGGGCGGAGCCTTGTCCTTCTCCTTCTTCTCCACCACCACGCACTCCGTGGTGAGGAGCAGGCTCGCGATGGACGCGGCGTTCTGGAGGGCTGTGCGGGTGACCTTGGTCGGATCGATAACACCCGACGCCACCAGGTCCTCGAACTTATCGGTCTGGGCGTTGTAGCCGAAGTTCTTGTCCTTCGACTCCTTCACCTTCCCGACGACGATCGCGCCTTCCGCGCCCGCGTTCTGGGCGATGATGCGGATCGGCTCCTCGAGCGCCCGGCGCACGATCTCGATGCCGGTCTTCTCATCGTCATCGTGACCCTTGGTCTTGTCGAGCGACTTCTGACACCACAGCAGCGCCACGCCGCCGCCGGGGACGATGCCTTCCTCGACTGCCGCGCGAGTGGCATGCAGCGCGTCCTCGACGCGAGCCTTCTTTTCCTTCATCTCGGTCTCGGTCGCGGCGCCGACATTCAGCACCGCCACGCCGCCGGCGAGCTTCGCCAGCCGCTCCTGCAGCTTCTCTTTGTCGTAATCGGAGGTCGACTTGTCGATCTGAGCCTTGATCTCTGCCTTGCGGCCTTCGATCTGATCGTCCTTGCCCTTACCGTCGACGACCGTGGTGTTGTCCTTATCCACGATGACGCGCTTGGCGCGGCCGAGATCGTTGAGCGTCGTGTTCTCGAGCTTCAAGCCGAGCTCTTCGGAAATGACCTGCCCACCGGTGAGAATCGCGATGTCGCGCAGCATCTCTTTGCGGCGGTCGCCAAAGCCCGGCGCCTTGACGGCGCAGACCTTCAGCGTGCCACGGAGTTTGTTGACGACGAGCGTCGCGAGCGCTTCACCCTCGACGTCCTCGGCGACAATCAGCATGGGCCGGCCGGACTGTGCGACCTTCTCGAGCACAGGCAGCAGATCCTTCATCGTCGAGATTTTCTTGTCGTAGATGAGGATGTAGGCATCCTCAATTGTGCATTCCATCTTCTCGGGATCGGTGATGAAGTAGGGCGAGAGGTAACCGCGGTCGAACTGCATCCCGTCCACCGTCTCGAGCGTGGTTTCGAGGCTTTTGGCTTCCTCGACTGTGATAACGCCGTCTTTACCAACCTTGTCCATGGCATCGGCGATCTTATCGCCGATTTCAGCGTCGCCGTTGGCGGAAATCGTGGCGACCTGCTTGATGTCCTTCCGGCCGGAAGTCGGCACCGAAATCTTCTTCAGCTCGGCAACGACGGTCTCGACCGCGTTCTCGATGCCGCGCTTCAATGCCATCGGGTTGGCGCCGGCCGTAACCGACTTCAGGCCTTCGCGGTAAATCGCCTGCGC
>Ga0070697_100000834_pt1 | contig 23131 bp, 17 predicted proteins | sample KBSK1501metaG_FD_65475 | JGI IMG/M metagenome (GOLD analysis project Ga0070697, IMG submission 65475) | Corn, switchgrass and miscanthus rhizosphere microbial communities from Kellogg Biological Station, Michigan, USA - KBS K1-50-1 metaG | ecosystem: Host-associated > Plants > Roots >... | reverse complement strand
CGCCTTTACCGCTTTGCCCGATTCCATCGCCAGACGAAGCCGATCGCTGTAGCGGATCAGTTGTGCCTCTGTCTGCTTCCTCTTCGCTCGCTGCCAGAGAAGCGCGGCAATCACCAGAGCCTGTGCTAAGAGCACAAGAATCCCCGCGATGATGTATCGCTGGTACGCTTCCCAAAAGGTTGGCTCGCGATCGAGAACAACACTGCCAGGGGGCAGGTCGCTCTCCTCGAGCCCCCACCGGCGCAGGGCACGCCAATCAAACAGGTAGATGTTTGCGCCTCTGACAATCGGGATATCCTGCGGTTTTTCCCCGTTGAGAATCCGGGCGGCCATCCCGGCGGCGACTCGACCCGCTAGGGAGGAGCTGAAGACGTCCCCGCCTACCGTTCCTCGACCCACGTCTTCCTCGTCAATAGTAAACACCGGCGCGTTTGCGGCGCTGGCCACCATTGGAATTGACTGAGTTTCGTCGTCGAAGTGCGTTCCCGCTGCATCCTGCAGAATTGAAGTGTGATAGACGATCGTGTTTCTTGGCAGGTGCTTCAGTCGCTCGAGTAAATCCGGCATCGCCAAGTCGGTGAGATACGTGAACTCGAGTTTTGATTCGTAGTTGAGAAACTGTTCCTTGGCAAGGGTCTCAAGGTGGCGGTCATACGGTGGCACGCCGCCTACCACCATCACATGTTTGGTGCGGGGTTGCAGGTGAAGGGCCGCTTCCAAGGTCTTCTCCGGCTGTGCTGTTCCCCAAACCCCAGTAAAGTCACAGTCGAGCTTCGGCGGCTCCGCAAACTCCTGGGCACTCCCCCAGAAAACAATCGGCGTATGCGGGGCAAGCATTTCGTGCGACGCGGCCAGCAGCTTGATTGGGGATGGGCCGACTGCAATGATCAAGTCTGGCGTGCGATCTTGGTACTTACGAAAATACCAATCGCGAAACTGCCGCTGCGCAGCTTCATCCCGAAACAAGTTTGCGTCCAGATCTTCTGTATAGAACTCAATATTGTAAGGCAAATCTTCTAAGGCACTGAATATCTCCTGGTTTATGTTGGCAACGCGTGGAGACCATGACCCCAGTTCATTGAAAATCAGGACTCGTCGGATTTGTTGGAACTGTGCCCCGGCGTTCGTCTGAAAGCCGAGACAAGCCGGGAGCAGCAAGAGTGCAAGATTCAGTAGGTTCAGACTATTGTGCGTCGCTCGGGGACGGCGCGCAGAGCTGCGCGCGGCGATTTGTCGACAAACCGCAGGCCGCGCTTTGGAGGGGAGTGAAGCGCGCATAATTCCACAGTATGTCAGCTTAAAGGCGGCTAAATTCCATACTAATTATATCACACCAGCTTGCTTCTTGAAGAAGTCTAGAATCAATCGGCCATCCAATGTCACCGCTGTCCCGCGGATAAGACAGCTTCACTCTTTGTCTTGCTTTCCTTCAGCTTGGCACGGTACACCATCGCCCGGGTCTCAAGGAGTTCGGCTTCGGCTTTCCTTTTCGTCTTCTCGAGCACCACGGCGTAATTCGTCAATGCTTGAATCAGCGCTGTATAATTCGGTGGTGATGATTTTTCCAAGATGCTGAGCGCTCGTTGGGAGGGCGATTGAGCCTCGGCATAGTAGCCGCGAGCCAAGCTGGTAGCAGCAACCTTGATCAGGGCATCGGCCACGCCGGGATCGTCCTTGCCCAATAAATGTTCCTTGATCGTGGCTGCCCGATCAAAAAGCGCTCCGGCCGCATCGTATTTCAGCAGATCGAAATAGAGCACACCCAGATTTTGCAATGTTTGCGCATAGTCAAATGTTTGTGTTTGGGATGTTTTATCCCACGCGCTTATAGCTCGTTTGTAAAGTGACTCGGCGCCTGAATTATTGTGGCGCAAGTAATCGAGCATGCCCAGGCTGCTGAGGATGGATGCCACTGTCGGGTGTTCCGGGCCCAGCGTTTTTTCTCGTATGGCAAGTGCGCGCTGAAAGAGGCTCTCAGCAGTTGAGTATTCGCCATCACTAAGCTTCAGAGTTCCCAAATTGACGAGGATTCTGGTCACCTGTGGCTGCTGTGGTCGAGGCGTCTTTTCCCACATGGCTAGAGCGCGCTGGTAGAGCGACTCGGCTTCCTCGTTCTTGCCCTGCGAGCTATAATTGCCCGCCAGATTATCAAGAATGATAGCCACTTCGGCATGGTCCTGTCCGAATGTTCTTATCCGAATTTCTAGCGCGCGCCGAAACAGGGGTTCGGCTTCCGAATACCTACCTTCCCTATGGAAAACCGACGCGACATTGTTGAGGCCAGTCGCCACGTTCGGGTGTTCCGGTCCAAGACCCTTTTCCCAGACAGCGAGAGCGCGCTGGAAGAGGAGTTCAGCGGCTGAGAAATCGCCCTCCCCTTGCCGGAGCGTTCCCAAATTATTGAGAACGGAAGCCACCTCCGGATGATCGGGTCCATAGGTTTTCTCCCGAATCGCCAAGGCGCGTTGGTAAAGAGCTTCAGCAGCCGAGTATTTGCCTTCATCGCAAAGGAGCGTGGCCAGATTGTTGAGGACGTTGGCTACCCGCGGGTGCTCTGCCCCAAAGGCACTTTCCGTAATAGTTCGAGCACGCTGGAAGAGAGGTTCAGCTTCCGCGTACCTGGCTTCCTTCAAAAAGAGTGAGGCCAGATTATCAAGGATATTTGCCACTCCAGGGTTGTCCGGTCCTAGAGTCGTTTCCTTGATGGCCAGCGCCCGCCGTAAATGCGATTCAGCTTCTGAGTACTTGCCTTCGTCTTGCTCGACCGTGGCCAGATTGTGCAGGACTGTGGCTATGTTTTGGTGCTCAGGCGCGAGAGTCTTTTCCCATATGGCGAGTGTTCGGTGGTATTCCAACTCGGCTTCCTTAAACCTCCCTTGCTTGTGATAAACGCTCGCCAAGTTATTGAGAACTAAAGCCACTTCTGGGTCTTCGGGTCCTAAGGCCTTTTGGTCCATCGCAAGTGCGCGTTTAAAGAGGGACTCGGATTCCGAGTATTTACCTTCCGACCACTTTAGTCCGGCAAAATCGCTGAGGACCTTTGACAAATCGGGGTGCACCGGTCCAAGGGCTTTTTCGCGGATTGTGAGAGCGCGCTCGAAGAGTGGTTGAGCGTCCGAATATTTGGCTCGTTGTACGAGAAGTTTGGCGAGATCTTCGAGTGATCTGGCGACCTCCAGCCGTTCCGGTCCGTACACCTTTTCACAGATGGTCAGGGCACGGTCGTAAAGCAGCTCAGCTTCGGCGAACTTACCTTTCGCTTTCTGCACCGCAGCTAGGTTACTGATCGCTGCTGAAAAGCGAGGATCCATTTCTCCGAATTCTTCGGCCCGTCGAAATGCATCTTTGAACAGAGTCTCAGCTTCCGCGTAATTCCGCTTCTGATACGCCTGCATCCCAGCTGCGTTCTCGCTTTCCCAGGAGGGCGCCTGAGCAAAGCTTGTGACCGCCCACAAGGTCATGGCAAGCGGCAGGACGATTTGGCGGGATTTCATCGCACAGCCTCCTCAAACTGCCCTGGCCGAGCGATCGAATTCTTGCGTGTCGCGACGTTGCTTCAAACTGTCAGAATTGCCAGTTTGGGTGGGAACTGTGCTGCTCAGTCTTGATTAGGGAGTTTGGGCTGGGTGCTTCGGGGGGCCTTCCGCTCTGCGGTTACGTTCTAGAGCCGGATGTGTTAACCACGCAGGCTAGTAATAATTTCCGGCTCATTAATTCGGCGAAGCGACCGGTCCATGATCGACTGTCTTGGGAAGAAAAGTTGCCAATGCTGACGTGAAAAGCTCGGCGCCCTCAGAATTGAGATGGAGTTCATCGGGCTGGTAATACTTTGCCGATAGTGCCGTGGGATCGATCGGGACCAATGTATCCACGCCGGCATTTTGCGAAGCGATAGTCATTTGCTTGACCGCAGCTTCTGAAGATGGCGTGGGCGGTACGAGAATGATCAGTTTCGCACCATGCTTTTCGCATAGGTCGCGAAGTTGCGCCACCCGGAAACTCGCCGTGGCCTGGAACTGCTGGGGAGGAGGAATGGTGGGCTGCGGTTTCAGGAGTGAGACAAGTTCTCTGTAATGGGGAACGGTGTGACTTAGAATCTGCGTGCGAAGGACGCTGCGCGTATCCCAGAACACACTGGAATGCGCAAGCAGGAGATTGCTCGTGGCAGTGCGATCCATGTTCAGGTCGGAAGCCACACCGAGAGTGTCTCGCAGGTCGAAAAGCAGCAATGGAGCATAGTCCTGGCGAACGCTGTTTGCGAGGAAACTGTTGACGCCAACGCCGAGTATCACGACCTGCGGCCGCGAGCCTTCGCGGAAGAGGCGTTGCAAGCCATAAAACCAGTCGTAGTAGCCCGTGGCTTCGAGAAAGATCGGATAGATGTGCATCTGGCCAGAAGTCAATTTCTTCAAGCGGTCAACGTCCACTCCTTCTAACAATAAGGAGTTGCCGACCATGAGAACCGAAGCCGGCTCGCCGGGATTTGCGGGATGCACCTTGACTGCTTGTGCGTACTCCCGAGAAACGCGGTCATAGGTCTCCGAGTCATGTTTGAGGAGGTGACCACTGGCCATCTCGAAAGCCGCAATAAGAATCGCACAAGCTGCAAGCAGCAGCTTGATGTAAAAGACCGCTGAACTCTTAGAATTGGAAGTAGACGAAGGCATTGAGATTGCTCCCGGAAAAGAACGCCAACACGACAAGCGCGAGCGCCGCGAATCCCGTTCGAACCAAGTAAGGGGAGGTCGCAAACGGGTACTCCTGATTGCTGGCTTCCTGAAGAAGGTCCGCCAGGAAGAGAGGAATGGAGAATAGGCAGAGCATGAAGAATGCTGAAAGGTATTCGCTCCGCCAAGCAAAATTGGAAAGCCCGGCAAGAAAATGGACGGCGGCGCTGAGAGAAGGCGCCCGGAAGAAGGCCAAGCTTAAGCCAAGGATGTTGAAGGTGAGAATTCTCTGGGTCCAGAGACTAAAAAATCCCGTGGAGCGTTGCTGCGCGGCCGGATCGGCAGATTGGGCTTTGGCAGGGAAGAAGTAACGCTCCACGGCCAGGACCACGCCATGGATGGCTCCGAAGATGACAAACGTCCAATTGGCGCCATGCCAAAGGCCCGCCAGGATCATGGTGATGAAAAGATTCTTGGATGTTTTCCAATTGCCCCAAGCGCTGCCACCGAGGGGGATGTAAAGATAGTCGCGCAGCCAGGTGCTAAGACTGATATGCCAGCGACGCCAGAAGTCCTGAAGGCGGTGCGCGAGGAAGGGCTGGCGGAAATTGACCATGAGATGGAAGCCCATCAACTGGGCTGAACCGCGCGCGATATCGCTGTAACCGCTGAAGTCTCCGTAAACCTGCCAAGTAAAAGCATACGTTCCGAGCAGGACGATCCAGAAGTTGGGGGGCCCAAATTGACCGCCGAAGGCCGCGTTGGCCAGGAGCGCGCAATTATCCGCAATCACGCATTTTCGTATCAGCCCGGAGAAGATCAGCATAAGGCCATCAAAGAATCGATCGGCATCAAAGGCGCGAGCACTCTGGACCTGAGGAAGCAATTGTCCCGGTCTTTGAATAGGGCCGGCGATCAAGTGCGGGAAAAAGCTGATGAAAAGTGCGTAGTCCAGGTAAGAAGTAGCCGGCTGAAGTTTGCCCTTATAGACGTCAACGACGTACGCAACTTCCTCGAAGGTGTAGAAGGAAATGCCCGGGGGAAGAATGATGCGGATCAGCGGCAATGGAACATTGTGAAAGCCGAGGTGGTTCAGGGAGTCCACAAAAGAGCCCGCGAAGAAATCAAAGTACTTGAAAACTCCTAAAATCGTGAAATTCCAAACAAGGGATAAAATCAGCCATTTCTTGCGATGGGGCCCCGGTCGGCTGGGAGAGATTTTCTGAGCGATCAGGAAATCGACGGTTGTACTGGCGATCATCAGGGCCAGAAAGCGCCAATCCCACCAGCCGTAAAAGAAGTAACTGGCGAGGAGGAGGAAGATATTTTGGGCGCGATGGCTCAGGCGCCAATACACCAGCACGACGGGAATGAGGAACAAGAAATAGGCGGGTGAGTCAAAGAGCATATCGTTGTATCAAATCCAATGTAAAACGATCTGGCCTGCGCATCGCGTACGGGACAGCATAGGTAGAGGTTCATGGGGCGAACAATCAGGAGAATCATGGCATAGAGGCCAAGGCAATACCTGAGGGCCTGCTGTGAGGCGTGCCGTTCGACACGCATGTGCCACCGGTCGATGCCTGCCGCGGCCCGACGCAGAGAAACGTCTTCGGGCTGCTCGGACTACCGTCGGGCGGAGGGCCGACGACTTTCGCATTTCATTTCGGACGCACGACGTTTAATCGCACGACGGCGAGTCGATGCCAAGAGGGCAGGCGGATCCCCTGAGGAATTTTCGATGCACAGTTTAGGGTCTAGACCCGATTGTGAGGAAGTTCAGCGTTAGCTACCGTGCCCAAGCGCCGTCATACTCCCCGTCCGTTAGCAGAGTCTTGACGAGCTAACAGAACGCAATCCCCCGGGGCGTGGCGGTACAAGGGTTCCACCAGAATGGGACTCCTATGGCGGTAGTTTGTTTTGTGGAAATTACTATGGGTACGCGAAAACATCAGTGGCCTTGGTACGCGATCCGGGCCAGAACGGGCAGAGAAAAGAATGCGACTTTGTCCCTGGAGAACGCCGGTTACGAGTGCTACTTGCCTCTGATCAAGTTCACGCGCCAGTGGTCGGACGGGGCGAGGGACACTGCAGTGCCCCTGTTTCCAGAATATCTCTTCTGCCGGATGAATCCGGATAATCGGGTCCCAGTTTTGATGACGCCTGACGTAGTCCACATCACCGGAGTCGGTGAGACATTGCTCCCTGTCGACGAGCAGCAGATTTCCGCGATCCAGCACATTGGGAAGAGTGGCGTCTCGATGATTCCCTGGCCGTACTTGCAAACCGGGCAGGTCGTTTGCCTCGAGAATGGGCCGCTGAACGGTTTGCGCGGAATCATTCTCAGAATCAAGTCGGGATTGAAGTTCGTACTGTCTGTTAGCTTGCTGCGGCGTTCGGTTGCGGTCGACGTTAACCGCGGGTGGATTGGCGAAGCACATCGCGTCAGGCCACTCGGTCGAGCCGCAGGCGTTCAGCCGATTCGCTCGTCTGCGAGGCCGAATCCGGAGGGCGATATTGTTTGCTCTTCCTAGTCGACGACATGCGGCGAACTGAGTCGATTGAAGCGCGAACGTAATGCAGCTGATTCGTTCTTCAGGCATTAGGCCGGCACAGTAACACAGATGTCTACATCGCCCACACTTCTCGATTTCTACCAACTGCGGGAGCACCCGTTTGGAGTAACACCGGACCCGCGCTACCTTTATTTTAGCCCGGGGCACAGCGAAGCCCTGGCGTCCTTGCTGAATGGGATTGAAACGGGGCGCGGTTTTCTCTCTCTGGTGGCAGAGCCAGGAATGGGAAAGACCACGTTGCTGTTTCAGCTCTTGCAACGCTGGGAGGGCCATGTCTACTCCGCCTTCCTATTCCAAACGCAGTGCAATTCGCTGGAGCTTATCCGCTACTTGCTAAACGACTTGGGCCTGAACAGCGACGGCGAAGACATTGTGCGGATGCACTCGGAGCTTAACGAGTTTCTGTTTCGCCAGAAGTTGGCGGGAAAACAAGTCGTTGTTTTCATTGACGAGGCTCAGAATCTTTCGGATACCGTGCTGGAGACGGTGCGCTTGCTCTCGGATTTCGAGGCGACCGACAAGAAACTGCTGCAGATTGTGCTTGCGGGCCAGCCGGAACTAGCAAACCGATTGTCACATCCGGGCTTGGCGCAATTGCGCCAGCGAATCGCCGTGCAGGCACGTTTGGAGGCGCTGAGTCCCAGTGAGGTCGTTCGGTATATCAATCATCGGCTTCAAGTGGCTGGACGTTCGGAGCCCGGACTGTTCACACCTGGGGCCCTTGAGCTGATAGCGGAGCGCAGCAGCGGGATACCGCGGCTCATCAACAATCTCTGCTTCCGGGCACTGTCGTTGGGTTTCGCCTTTCAAAGCGAGCAAATTACGGCTGACGCCGTTCGAAGAGCTGCCGGGGACCTGTCGTTGGAGCAGCATGCTGAGACGGATGCAGTCCTGCACCAGCAGGGAGCGCCACAGGCTACTCGTGGTGTTCGACAATTGTGGGAGACATGCTATCGCTGGTTCAGAGGAAACCTCGTCAGACCGAGGCGTTTTCAGGTGTCTCTAGCCGCGCTGGTGCTTGGAAGCTTAGCGATCTTTCTCACTTTGCACGGGAGATCAGGGACAGCTCAGCCAACGCCCGAAACTAGCCCGATCATCGCGAGCGGGGCGAAGGCGCCGGAATTGGAACCACTGCTCGCGTGGGCCGTCGCGAACAAATCCGACGCCATGCATGGCCAAGAGATACCAAAAGCCGGCAGCAGCCAGGACCTACCTGTCTCTTTCACCTACGTGATCCAGCCGAACGACACGCTCAGGAATCTCTGCATGTCCACAGTCGGGCAGTACGACAATGCAGTGCTTGCACAGATCCGGAAGTTGAATCCGGACTTACGAGACCCCGACCATCTCCTGGTTGGGCAAGAGATTCGTTTCCCTCTATATCCCCCTAAATGAAAGCAAGCCGTCCACACCAAGGCCGGGATTCTGAGACTTCGAAAGACAGAAAAATGAGCGAGTGCGAGCAAAAGTGTAGGAAGACGCCAAGACAACTGCGGTCATTCCCTTATGCGTTTGTCCGGGATTCCCCGCTTTCGAATTGCAAGCGGAACCGGATTGGCGAGACCACAGCGCGTCGTTATGGTGGTGTTGTTTGAAAGTACTCAAGGCATTTGCCCGCGGAGGTTGGGCAACTGAGCGCCATAGGCTGTTTGGCAGTACGCGTGGCGCTCGCGCGGGTACGGTGCGCAACGCGGTGGCTCGAGTTTCAAAGACCGAGACATGTGGTTCTCGGGGCGGTAGCGTGGGCCGGTGGCCGCTTGTGCTGACTTGAACTCAGAGAAAGGCGCAAAACTCTAACATGACGTCACAGATGAATAGCTATCCGTGGTTCGCGCTGCAGACGAAGTCTAGAAGTGAGCACGTCGTGGACACCCAGCTCCGGGGCAAAGGGTACGAGGCATTCCTTCCTCTCTACAAGTCCCGGCGGCGTTGGTCTGACCGGGTAAAAGAACTCGAACTGCCCTTATTCCCTGGCTACCTGTTTTGCCGGTTCAACCCGCTCGATCGTTTGCCGATACTTGTGACGCCAGGCGTACTTCAAGTGGTGGGAACAGGCAAGAACCCCATACCAGTCGATGACGAGGAAATCGCCACGATTCAAAAGGTGATGCGATCCGGGCTCCCCAGGCAACCGTGGCCGTGTCCACAAGTGGGGCAAAGGGTAAGAGTCGAATATGGTCCGCTTAGCGGGGTTGAGGGAATCTTGCAAAGTTTCAAGGGGGGGCATCGCATCGTGCTGTCGGTGGCGCTGCTGCAGCGATCTGTCGCCGTTGAGGTGGACGAATCCTGTGTCAGCCCGATTCATCTGAGCATCCCAGCGAGTTCAGCTTCCGCATACCTTCCGGCCGAGCTATAGAGAGTTCGTAGTGCGACTGGGGTCAAATATGTTCGAGACAGAGGAACCCGCCAATGAAAGTGCAGTCGATGGAAAAGTCGGAGTTGCCAAGAGTGCTTAAGTTCAGCTTCCGGCTCCGCCGCTCGTTGAGCCGGCCACGCCACGAAGTGCTTGCGGAAGACGTGTTCCGGAGGATTTTTTGCTGGGAACGGAAGCGGGCGGAGAGGTCTGGCCGAGGTTTTCTGCTGCTGCTTGCGCATGTGGAGGAGGTTCTCCAGGCGAGCGAGGGAGGCACAACACTGTCCGTAATAGCGTCGGCACTTTCGTGTGCGACCAGGGAGACGGACATAACCGGCTGGTATCGGGAAGGCATGACGCTCGGTGTCATGTTCACGGAACTCGGTACTGGAAACTGGGAAGCCATGCAAGAATCCGCGCGCAACAAGGTAATAACGGAGCTGCGGGCAAAGCTGGGATCGAATCAAGTCGATCGAATTCACATCTCTTTCCACTTGTTTCCGGAGAGTTGGGACAAGACCGGCGACAACGGAGTGGCCAACGCGAAACTTTACCCCGACTTGTTCGAGCGGGACGAGGCGAGGAAATTCTCGCGGATAGTGAAGAGGGCGATAGATATTCTGGGGAGCGTCGCAGCTTTGGCATTTTGCTCTCCCTTGCTTGTCATCATTGCCGCGGCCATCAAACTTGCGTCTAAAGGGCCGATCCTGTTCAGGCAGGAAAGAGTAGGGCGATACGGGTCGCGGTTCACGTTCCTGAAATTCAGGACGATGAAGTGCGAAAACGATCCGAGCATTCACCGGGAGTATGTCAAGCGGTTCATCTCGGGACAAGTGGATCCAGCCGGGGATGGCCCCGACCAAAATGCGGTTTACAAAATTCAAGACGACCCGCGGGTCACCCGCGTAGGGAAGTTTCTGCGCAAGACCAGTTTGGACGAGCTTCCCCAGCTCATCAATGTGCTGAAGGGCGAGATGTCTCTAGTGGGACCGCGTCCCCCGATTCCATATGAGCTGGAGGCATATCAGATCTGGCACCGACGTCGCGTGCTGGAAGCTCAGCCGGGAATCACGGGGCTGTGGCAAGTGAATGGCCGCAGCAGGATTAAGTTTGACGACATGGTTCGACTGGATCTCCAGTATGCAAGAACGTGGTCGGTTTGGCTGGATATCAAGATTTTGTGGCAAACCCCGCGCGCTGTTCTATTCGGCGCAGGTGCCTACTAACGCTCGCCTTGTGTCACTAGTTCCGGAGGAAGAAGCCAAATGGCAACGCATGTAGATCCCGTTGGACACGACCATCCGTTAGATGGTGCGCCGGGCAAATCCAGAAAATTGAAATCCTCCGCGCGCAAGAGTCCTTCGAGTCTCGTTCGTGTTGGCGTTATCGGTTACGGGTATTGGGGGCCGAATGTAGTCAGGAATCTGCAAAGCCTCGAAAACTGCCGCTTGGCTACCATCTGCGATCAGAACTCAGACGCGCTCCAGCGCGCGAAGCGAGCCTATCCGAGCGTTGAGGTGACCACGGATTTTTCAGGGCTTTTGAACTCGCCGCAAATTGACGCCATCGCGGTGGTCACCCCGGTTTGGACACATTTCGATCTCGCCAAAGCTGCTTTGCAGAATGGCAAACACGTTTTCGTCGAAAAACCGTTTACGTCAACGCCACAACAGGCCGAAGAGCTGATCGAGCTCGCGGACCGGAAAAGACTCAAGATCATGGTGGATCACACGTTCTTGTTCACGGGCGCTGTGAGGAAAATCCGACAGCTCATCGACGACGGTACCTTGGGCGCTCTCTACTACTATGACTCGACCCGCGTGAACCTGGGCCTCTTCCAACATGACGTAAACGTCGTGTGGGATCTGGCACCCCACGATTTGTCGGTAATGGATTACCTCATGCAAGCCAAGCCGGAGGCCGTGGTCGCCACGGGTGGGCGGCATTTGAACGGTCTGGCGGACATAGCTTTCATCACCGTCTATTTTCCCGGCAACGTAATCGCGCACATCAATGTCAACTGGCTTTCTCCAGTGAAGGTTCGAACGACACTGATCGGCGGCGAAAAAAAGATGCTGGTTTGGAATGATCTTGAGGCTGACGAAAAAATCAAGGTCTACGACAAGGGCGTGCAGATGACCGGCGGGCGGGGCGTCTACGATTTGCTGGTGAGTTACCGCTCCGGAGATATTTGGGCGCCGAAGATCGAACAAACGGAGGCCTTGAAAGTCGAGCTCGAATACTTCGTCGACTGCGTAACGAATAACCGGGTGCCACTCAATGATGGTGTAGCAGGATTGCGGGTAGTCAAAATACTTGAAGCAGCCGACCAGTCGTTGAAAGAACGGGGAAAAGCCATCCAACTATGAACGACCACAACTGCATCGCTCCCGACGTGAGGCTGGGAGAAGGCGTCAAGCTGTCTAAATTCATTAATCTCTACGGCTGCGAAGTTGGAGAGTACACGAAAATAGGCGCGTTCGTGGAAATTCAAAAGAACGCCAGAATCGGCAAGAATTGCAAGATTTCAAGCCATAGCTTCGTGTGTGAAGGAGTGACCATTGAAGACGGCGTTTTCGTGGGCCATGGCGTGACCTTCATCAATGACCTCTATCCCCGCGCCACTACTCCGGACGGCGAACTCCAAACGGAGAAAGATTGGAAAGTAGAAGCAACCCTGGTGAAGAGAGGCGCCTCGATTGGTTCCGGCGCAACAATTCTCGCAAATCTGGTTATTGGCGAAAACGCTTTGGTTGGGGCTGGTAGCGTCGTGACTCGCGACGTGCCAGACAATGCAATTGTGGCTGGAAATCCGGCAAGGTTTATCCGCTTGGTCACGGCAGAATTGAAGGTGGCGTCATAAACGACAACGGCAAAATTCCTTTCTTGGACCTGATGACACCTCATTTGGAATTGGAGGAGGAGCTCGTCTCGGTCTTCCGAAGCGCATTGAAGACGGCTGGATTCATCGGCGGACCAGTGGTCGAGGAGTTCGAGCAGGAGTTCTCGCGGTTTTGCGAAGCGTCGCACTGTGTGGGCGTGGGAAGCGGGACAGACGCCCTTCGATTTGCGCTGATCGCCGCGGGAGTCCAGCCGGGCGATACGGTCATCACCGTTCCGAACACTTTTATCGCGACCACCGAAGCGATTTCGCAGTCCGGGGCTCGGCCGGATTTTGTGGACGTTGACCAGCAAACATACAACATGGACGTGCGAAGGCTGCACGAATACGTCGAGACGCAATGCCGGCGCGACGGTGCGACTGGAAAATTACTGAATCGGAAAACTGGTAGCGTTGTGACCGGGATCGTCCCTGTGCACCTGTACGGCCAGATGGCGGATATGGACGCGATCCTGGAGATCGCAGAACGGCACAACCTGTTTGTGGTCGAAGACGCTTGCCAAGCTCACGGGGCCTCTTATTATTCCCGAAGAGAGAACGGCTGGAAGAAGGCAGGCTCGATGGGAGTAGCGGCTGCCTTCAGCTTTTATCCTGGAAAAAACCTCGGCGCATGCGGAGAAGCGGGAGCGGTCACGACAAACGACCCCAAGCTCGCGGCAAAAGTTCGCATGCTGCGCGACCATGGTCAATCGCAGAAATATAGGCATGACATAGAGGGTTACAACGGGCGGCTGGATGCCATCCAAGCGGGAATTTTGCTGGCGAAGCTCAAGCATCTGGCAGAGTGGAACCAAAAACGCCGCATGCGTGCGCGACGGTACGGCGAATTACTCCGCTCGTGGAGCGACGGAATTAGCTTGCCGTACGAATCTCCTCTGAACAAGGCCGTCTACCACCTTTATGTGATCCGCGTTAAGAATCGCGATCAGGTTCAGGCGCGCCTCGCGAAAGCTAACATCGCAACCCAGATTCACTACCCTGCGCCTCTCCACCTTCAGCGGGCCTATGCGCCGTTCGGGTACAAAGTGGGAGATTTTCCGGTGGCAGAGCATGCGGCGACGGAAATCTTGTCTCTTCCAATGTATCCACAGCTCGATCTTCGGCAGCAGAAACTAATTGCACAAAAGCTGATGGATTCGCTCGCTGGCGAGGTTTCCAGTGGCGCGAGCCCGAGCTCGGAGCCAGCAGCTGCGGCTGAGAGCCTTGCCGATTGACGCAATTTCCAGCCAGCTTGCGGAATCGATCCTTGAATTCTGATATGAATCGCGAAACCCCTGTTGTCGGAGCACTAACCTCTGGCGCGCCACGGACAGCGGCTGGAAAGCGTCCAATCGTCTGTTCCAAAAGAAAGATTTGGATCGACTTGGACAATTCACCACACGTTCCGTTTTTTGCGCCCATCATTGAAGAACTCCAGAACCGCAGTTATTCGGTCGTGGTCACAGCGCGCGACTGCTTCCAGGTGCGGGAACTGGCAGATCTTTTTCATTTGAACTACAAACTAATCGGCCGGCACTCAGGGAAAAGCAAAATCCGCAAGGTGGCGGGGCTGTGCCTTCGTGCCTCGCAGCTGATTCCCACGATCCTGAGGGAAAAGCCGGACCTGGCCGTTTCCCATTGTTCACGCTCGCAATTGATCGCGTCTTGTTTCTGCAGGGTTCCCTCTTTTTTTCTTGGCGACTATGAGTTTGCAACCGGCTGGGTGTACATCTATCCCACCTGGCATATGCGGCCGGAAGTGATTCCTGACGGAACCCTTCCGTGGAATCCTAGTCGAAACCTGAAATATCCGGGTATCAAGGAAGACGTCTATGTTCCGAGGTTTGTTCCAGACGTAGCTATTCGGCCTCAACTCGGGCTGCAAGAGCAAGATATCGTCGTCACACTGCGCCCGCCGGCAAGCGAAGCGCACTATCACAATCCACAAAGCGATGATCTCTTTGAAGCAGCGGTTGAGTATCTAAGCAGGAAGCCCGAAGTGAAACTTGTGGCGCTTCCCCGGAATGAAAAGCAGGGAACGTGGTTGAGGGATCGCTGGCCCAACCTGTTTTCGGACGGCAAGTTGCGTACCCCCGAGAAAGTTGTGGACGGTCTCAACCTGATTTGGCATTCCGACCTCGTCATCAGCGGCGGCGGCACGATGAATAGAGAGGCCGCCTCGCTAGGCGTCCCCGTTTACAGCATCTTTCGCGGCAAAATTGGCGCCGTGGATCGCTACCTCAGTAATGCAGGCCGGCTAGTCCTGATCGACAACATCGAGGATTTACGAACTAAAGTCTTAGTGGCGCGAAGAGAGCGTCCAACGACTCCGCAGAACAGGCAGTCTGCCGCTCTGAACAGCATTGTGGAACAGATTATCGCCAGCGTGGAGTCACTACGCGGACCTTCAGGCCGCATAGAAGTGGCCACTGAGCGAAGTGCAATCGGAAGCTGAGGCTGAAGGATGCAACGGCCTGAGGGTGAGGGAATGAAGATTCTTACGGTGGTAGGCGCGCGTCCCAATTTCATGAAGGCGGCGCCGATCATCGCGGCGATCAACGCCCATAACGAAAGGATTGTGGCCAAGTCCGCTGGCCCGCAAGAAGCACGAGTCGGAATCATCCGGCACATCCTTGTGCACACCGGTCAACACTACGACGAGGTTATGTCCGGGTCCTTTTTTAATGATCTCAATCTTCCAAAGCCAGATATTCATCTCGGCGTAGGTTCCGGCTCGCACGCAGCTCAGACTTCAGAGATTATGAAGAAGTTTGAGGGAGTGCTGTTGGGCGAAAGGCCGGATGTTGTGGTTGTTGTAGGCGATGTGAATTCCACGCTTGCTTGCGCCCTGGACACTTCCAAGATCTCCTTTGACTCAAATGGTTCGAGACCATTGATCGCCCACGTCGAAGCGGGCCTACGCTCCTTCGACGGCTCGATGCCCGAAGAGGTCAATCGCATTGTGACCGATCATGTGTCTGATTTGCTCTTCGTCACAGAAGAGAGCGGACTTCAGAATCTTCGTAACGAGGGTTTGCCTGCCGACAAAATCCACTTCGTTGGCAACACCATGATTGACTCTCTCCTCCATTTCAGAGAAAAAGCTGAAGCGTCAACTATTCTGGAAAAGTTAGGGCTGACCGGCCAAGCAGGGACGAACGGAGGGGCTAAGTCCGCCACGCGATATGCCCTCCTGACATTGCATCGGCCTTCCAATGTGGATAACCGGGATGTCTTCGGGAACATCATTGCGGGATTGGAAGAACTTGCGGCGGATTGCCCCGTCGTATTTCCTGTGCACCCTCGAACCCAGCGAAGGATACGGGAATTCGGATTCGAATTCAGCTTTGGAACGAATGGAACGAAACCCCAAACGAATTCTCACGGTTCCGCCATGATCGTCACTGACCCGCTGGGCTACCTGGATTTCCTCTGCTTGATGAAGCACGCAAAGCTTGTTGTGACTGACTCCGGAGGCATCCAGGAAGAAACAACGATTCTGGGCATTCCCTGCGTCACTGTCAGAGAAAACACGGAAAGGCCCGTTACGGTCAAGAGCGGAACCAATACCATCGCGGGAACCAAGACAGATGCTATCAAGAACGCGATCCGCCGGCAGTTAGGCTTGAAAACAGGAAACGGCGTGCCAAAGAACTGGGACGGGCGGGCCGGTGCGCGCATCATAGACATCTTGGTTCGCAGGCACTACGGCGTGTCGTCGTTCCGCCCTTCTGCCATTTCCAACAACGTGCTTCTTGAAGACGGATGCGCCTGCCGCTGAACGAATCGCTGTCTGAAGAAACGCATCTGGAGAACAAGATCCAGAGGCTTATGGCCTATTGTCAGGCCAGCGATTGGGCGGGATATGATCCATTCGACGCTGTAAACAGCAGTGTCTTTGCCGCCCTGCCGTTCCTTAACGCGAGATTTCCCCGGCTGGTCTTGACGCAAGCTTTGAAGCGAAGCCCAGTGGACGTCCGCAGGTTTTTGGGTATTCCAAAAACCCAGAATCCCAAAGCCATCGCTTTGTTTCTGTCGTCATTCCTCAAGCTCTCGAGAACCGGAATGGCGGAAGCCGGGGAGCTGATCGAGCCGATGATCGAGCGACTGGCCGCGCTTCGGTCGCAAGGAGTTCCTTACTGGTGCTGGGGCTACAGTTTTCCGTGGCAAACTCGCACCATCGTCGTACCGGCGGGAGCACCGAACCTGGTGTGCACAACGTTCGTGTGTAACGCGCTTCTGGACGCCTATGAGCAACGCCAGGACGAACGGTGTTTGGGCATGGCGACAAGCGCGGCCGAGTACGTCCAAGACGTGCTCTATTGGACTGACGGAGAGTCGGCCGCCGGTTACAGCTATCCAGTCCCAGGCCTTCGGAATCTGGTCCACAACGCGAATCTCCTTGGGGCCGCTTTGTTGTGCCGCGTTTATAAGCACACAAGGCAGCAGAGGTTCCTGAATTCCGCGATAAGAGTTGCCCGCTGCGCGGCCGCAATGCAGCATGCCGATGGCTCGTGGCACTATGGCGAGGCGCAATCACAAAAATGGATCGACAACTTCCACACGGGCTACAACCTGTGCGCGCTTCGGGATATTGGCCGCGACGCGGGAACGAGCGAGTTCGAATCAAGCGTCCGGCGCGGGCTCGAATTCTACAGGGCGCACTTTTTCCGCGAGGATGGCGCACCCAAGTATTTTCATAACCGCCCCTATCCGGTGGACATTCACTGTGTGGCCCAAAGCATCATTACTCTCGTTGAGTTGAAGGACCTGCATCCGAGCAATATCGAATTGGCGCGTTCGGTCTTCCAATGGGCCATGGATCATATGTGGGATGAGCGGGGCTTCTTTTATTACCGCGTTCTGCGCTTTTGTACTATCCGAATCTCATACATGAGATGGGCGCAGGCCTGGATGCTTCTCGCGATGTCCGTGCTGCGAAGTGAAACGGAGACGCCAGTTACATTCCCAGAAACGCAAGATTCAGCAGCTTGTGTTGAGGCATGTTGATGCTTCTGAAAAAAGCTGGCGGTGCAACACCGCGCGGCGTCCAGCCACACTCAACCAGATTTATTTGCGACTACTCACGCGATGGACGCGAGGGCCTTTCTTGGCAATCTACACGTTAAATCCTCTGCACGATTCGCGCTGGAACGATTTTATCGACAGGCACCCGCGTGCCTCCATTTTTCATACGCCCGGCTGGTTGCGGGCACTGCACCACACTTACGGATACGAACCTGTCGCGTACACAACTTCCGCTCCGGGAGAGCCCTTGCGGAATGGAATCCCCTTCTGCCGCATTCGCAGTTGGCTGACCGGCGACCGGATAGTTTCCTTGCCCTTTACCGACCATTGCGAGCCTCTCGTAGACGGACTCGAGGAAGGCAAAGAAATAATTGATTCGTTGCAACGCACCCTCGGTGGCGAAAAGTTGAAGTACGTCGAGCTTCGGCCGCTGCATGCGAGCCCGCTGACGGAAGCCAGCATGCAGAGGAACACTTCGTTTTGTTTTCACGAGTTGGACCTCGGCGCCCCTCTTGACGAGATCTTCAGGAGGTTTCAAAAGGATTCGATTCAAAGAAAGATTCGCCGCGCTGAACGCGAAGCAGTGCAGTATGAAGAAGGCAGATCAGAAGCGCTTCTCAAACAGTTTTATGCCCTTTTCGTTCTAACGCGAAGGCGGCATCGAGCGCCTCCACAACCCATCGATTGGTTCCGCAACCTCGTAACATGTCTTGGCGACCGGCTCAAGATTCGAGTGGCGTCGAACGCAGGCCGCCCCATCGCCAGCATGATCACGCTGCGGCATGCCGGCACTATGGTTTACAAGTATGGCGCCTCTGATGCCAGTGCTCACAATCTGGGCGCAATGCCGTTCTTATTCTGGAAGGCCATTCAGGACGCAAGCGGCGGCGGAGTCCGGAGATTCGATTTCGGCCGCACGGACTGCGACAACGCGGGGCTGATTACCTTCAAGGATCGTTGGGGCTCGCAGCGCAGCGAGCTGACGTACTGGCGGCTGCCGAGCCAGAACGCGCACAGTCGTGACGGATGGAAGCAAAAGCTCAAATTTGCTGAACCGATCTTCGCCTGCATACCTGACCGCTTGCTCGCGGCAAGCGGGAGAATTTTATACCGCCATATCGGCTAGCACGAATACAAACAGGATTCCGAAGACTATGAGCAACATTATGGCAGCGGATTTAGGCGTGGCGCCGGCTCCCAAGCCCCGGCAAATGGCGTCTCGAAGGCGAACCACCATTGGCGCCCTGGTAATGGATGCAGACTATCGCGGGCTCGCGGTCGTTCGCAGCCTGGGACGGCGCGGAATCCCTGTATGGGTTCTGAAGCATGGGGATCAGTTGCTAGCCACCCTATCCCGTTATAACCGTCGAACCGTAGACTGGCCCAGTCAAGACGGGGCAGAAAATGTGGACTTCCTTGTGCGTTTGGCTGAGCGCGATAACATCCGCGATTGGTTGCTGTTTCCCACCGGCGACGAAGGTGCCGCCCTGGTTGCGCGGAATCATCAGCAGCTTAGCGAACACTTCCAGCTTACGACCCCTCCATGGGACGTTCTGCAATGGGTCTATGACAAGCGCCTAACTTACCAGCTCGCCGGAAAGATTGGTGTAGACCACCCGTGGACCCTCTACCCCGCCAACCGCGAGCAAGTGGAGGCCATTAACTGCGAGTATCCAGTCATTCTTAAGCCTGCCTATCGCAACAGCTTCAATCGATTTACAGCTTCGAAAGCCTGGCGCGCAGATTCGCGTGAGCAACTCCTTGCACGATACGACGAGGCTCGGACACTGGTTGACCCGGGCGCTCTAATGATTCAGGAAATCATTTCGGGGGGAGGGGAGTCGCAATTCTCCTACACGGCGCTGTGCCGTGACGGGCAGCCTCTTGCCTCACTCACCGCCAGGCGCGTTCGGCAGATTCCAATGGATTTTGGCCGGGCGAGCACTTTCGTCGAGACGATTGAGGACAGTGCGACCTCGACCACCTCCATTCGCCTTCTGCAGGAACTGCGATACACGGGCATCGTGGAGGTCGAGTTTAAACGTGACCCCCGAGACGGCAAGCTTAAACTGCTCGATATCAATCCGCGCGTTTGGGGCTGGCACAGCCTGTGTGGATCCGCGGGCGTGGACTATCCGTACCTGCAGTGGCTGCTGACGCTCGGACAGCCAATACCAGGGACGAAAGCGGCGGTTGGCGCGCGCTGGGTCCGAATGAGCACGGATGCCCCGACGGCGATCCGCGAAATCCTCCGCGGCCGCCTGTCATTGCGCGAATACCTGCGATCCATCCGCTCGCCGCTCTCCACGGCGATTTACGCGCCCGATGATCTCTTGCCGGGCGTTCTGGAAATACCGCTTCTTGCGTACATGCTGGGCAAAAGGGTGATCAGCGGCGGCAGGATGGCATAAGCGTGTGGCGCAGCAATTTGCGTCGATCGGTTAGCGTTAGAGCGCGATCGGGGCTTCACCCCGGCCCGGTTCCAGGCCGGCAAAAATAAAAATTGTGATGGGCGCCTAACTGAAGCGATTCGATGTTTCGGCGATTAGAATTCCGTTCCGGTTTTCGGGACGAGCAACACTGGCGTGCAGGGAACTGCGCAATGTCAGAAAAAATCGAAGGTAGGAGGTTCAAAGTTGAACGCGAAATCTGATGTGGTGGTTGTCGGCGCTGGTCCGTATGGGTTGTCTGCGGCGGCGCATTTGAATTCCAAGGGCGTAAATGTCCGTGTATTTGGAGAAGCCATGTCATTCTGGGAGCGCAACATGCCCAAGGGCATGTGCTTGCGATCACCCTGGGAAGCCTCCCAATTGTCTGATCCCGCCAGGTCGCTGACCGTCGATGCGTTCCAAACTGCGACGGGCGCGCCCGTCAGCCGGCCCATTCCCATCGACCGCTTTGTTGCCTACGGTCGCTGGTTTCAGAACCATGCTGTTCCTAACCTGGAACAGCGCAAGGTCGCCGAGATCGAAAAGGATGCGACGGGCTTCCGCGTCGCTTTGGCGGATGGAGAGACAGTGCGATGTGGTCGCGTGATTATCGCCGGCGGAATCGGTCCGTTTGCCTCGAGACCGCCCCAATTTAGAGGAATCCCGCATGAGCTGGCGTCCCACTCGTCAGAGCAAACGGATTTAGGCCGCTTTCGAGGCCAGCGAGTCATGGTGATCGGCGGAGGACAGAGCGCTCTCGAGTCGGCGGCTCTCTTGCATGAATGCGGAGCGGACGTCGAACTACTCGTTCGTGCGAGCGGCCTTGAGTGGACTTGGCAGCGCCCTTGGCTGCACACTTTTAGGCCCGTTGGAGCAGTTCTCTACGCTTGGCCTGATGTCGGGCCGGCGTTCGTCAGCCATGCCGTTGCGCGGCCGAATTTCTATCGCAGGTTGCCGCGCTGGCTTCAGGATTCTTGGCGCGGGAAGTCCGTCCGCGCGAACGGAGTCGGGTGGCTGAAACCGCGCATGCGCGATGTAAAAGTCTCTTGCGGGCTTGCCGTCGTTTCGGCGGCCGCCACCGCAAACCGCCTCGAACTTAAGCTAAGTGACGGCTCAAAGCGAACCGTGAATCACGTCTTGATGGCTACGGGATATCGAATCGACGTAAGGAAGTATGAGTTTCTTTCAGATTCCTTGATATCCGCGGTCCGCCTTGTCAATGGGTGTCCAGTGCTCGGCACCGGCTTTGAATCCTCGGTCCCAGGTTTGCACTTTCTTGGTGCTCCGGGCGTGTACAGCTACGGTCCGCTCATGCGTTTTGTTGCCGGAGCGGATTTCGCCGCTCGCGCCGTGTCCCGGTCAGTTGTTCGCGCTCGCGGCAACGCCGTCAATCGGCGCGTCAGCCCAGCGCTGCAGACACAGCAGACAGTCGCCGTTCCACGGGCGCCGGAAGGACAGTAGAGGGACGTTAACTTAAGAATGTTGCCTGCAATGCTGACGTCCTCTCCGGCGCTCAACACTTCCGATCGATGAACCATACGTTCGTAGATTACTATCGCTGTCCCGATGAATTCGCCCGCTGTTTTCTAGAGGGCGAACCGTCGCAGGAAGTAGGTCATTTTCGGTTTGGCCCCGAAACGATCTGTTACGGTTCTCTCAGTAAGGGGGCGGTGAGTCACAGCCCCGAGGGAGAGTTGCACGACGCTCTGAGGGATGCCGTCGCAGATCGCGGCACGGTACGCCTGTCGTTCGACCTCGACCAAATCGTCAACAATCTCCGCTTTGAGCGCTATTACGGCAACTCAAGAAGGCGCTCAGTTCTTTCTTCAAAACTAGCCACCAGCCTGTACTACCTGGCGCGCCCCCTATTGGGCGTGAGCGTCCGCCGTCACATACAGAAGCTCAGACTTGCCGGCTGGCGATCGATTGCGTTTCCGCGTTGGCCAGTCGATCGAACCGTCGAGCAAATACACGAGAATCTGCTCCGGCTCTGCATGCAGGCGAACAAGAGCGAGAGAGTACCGTTTATCTGGTTTTGGCCGGAAGGGCTTCCAAGTTGCGTGGCGGTTACTCACGATGTGGAAGCCGTCAAGGGACGTGATTTCTGCCCTGCCTTGATGGACGTTGATGAGAGCTTCGACATCAGGAGTTCGTTCCAACTCGTTCCCGAGAAGAGGTATGCGCTAACCCCGTCGTTTATTGAAAATATCCGCGCGAGGGGCTTCGAGGTGAACGTGCATGACCTGAACCACGACGGGCGCTTATTTGCGAACGAAACACAGTTCTTCAGTCGCGCACGGCGCATCAACCAATATGGCCGTGCGTTTAGAGCGCACGGGTTTCGTTCGGGTGCGCTCTATCGCAATCTCGCCTGGTACCGGGCGCTTGACTTCTCCTACGACATGTCCGTGCCCAACGCCGCGCACCTCGATCCGCAACGCGGGGGGTGCTGCACGGTGATGCCTTATTTCGTCGGCAGGATCCTGGAGCTACCGGTCACTACCACGCAGGATTATTCTCTGTTTTTTATTCTCAATGAGTACTCGATCGACCATTGGAAACGTCAAATCGCCCAGATCAGAGAGAAGCACGGACTTGCCAGCTTCATCATTCACCCAGACTACATTCTAGAGCCCCGGACGCGGGATACGTACAAGTCGCTGCTCGCTTACCTCGCTGACCTGCGGTCCAAGGCAGAAACTTGGATTGCGCTTCCACGCGAGGTCAACCAATGGTGGCGATCACGGAGCCAGATGAAGCTGGTGCGTCAGGGAAGTAAGTGGACTATCGAAGGGCCAGGAAAAGAAAAGGCCCGCGTGGCCTATGCCACTCTTGAACGCGGCCGCTTGGCGTATGAGTTTGCCTGACGCCTGGAAGGCGAGCGCCCGGCAGAAGCAGGGATTTGCCTGATAGGCTTTTCATGGTTTGAGCCCCATTTGGATGCCTCTGTCTACCTGATTCCTTTCCCTCCTGCAGGATGCTAAATATTTTCCTTGAAGCGGGTGCATGTGACCCAAAGGGCGAAGCTATGAATAGCCTTGCTGGCCCCGCGATTCGAGATCTTCCGTGTTGATCACACCTAGTCCCCATTGGCCCCGCACAAGCGCGGCCTGCGACAAAAAATGGCAGTCGGCCAGCATTACGCAACCAACTCTTGATCCCAGCTCAACTGAGGGACGCCCCCAATTGAGGAGCGC
>Ga0070697_100000832_pt1 | contig 23153 bp, 13 predicted proteins | sample KBSK1501metaG_FD_65475 | JGI IMG/M metagenome (GOLD analysis project Ga0070697, IMG submission 65475) | Corn, switchgrass and miscanthus rhizosphere microbial communities from Kellogg Biological Station, Michigan, USA - KBS K1-50-1 metaG | ecosystem: Host-associated > Plants > Roots >... | reverse complement strand
GCTCGTCGAGCTCAGCTTGTAGTTTCTCTTTGACGCTGCTGGTTGGATTGGTGGACAAAACTGGAATCGACCTCTTGGCGGTTAGAGTGGACCCTTGACTCGAATCGTCGACTGCTTACTGCTTACTGGTCACTGCTTATTTCTTACTCACGCACGCTTTGCCCTTGTCGTTCAAGGCGTCTTCGATTGCCTGGCGCATTAGCTGTGGCGTAGAAAAAGCGTTGAAGCCCTGAAAGTGTCTGATGATGTGCCCATCCCGAGAAATGACGAAGCTCTGCGGAATCACAGACGCGCCATTCACAAGGCCCACTAGCGGTGCAGCCAGAGTTCCGTTATCCCAAACGATTTTGTAACTGACATTCTGCGAACGTATGTAGTCCTTCACGTGCACGGGATCGTTGCGCTCGTTGTAAGTGGTCGCTAATCCAAGCACCACCAGACCGCGCGACTTGAATTCATTGCTCATCTTCACCAGTTCCGGCATTTCCTGACGGCACGGACCGCACCACGTGGCCCAAATATTTACTACCAGGACCTTATTCGCGTAATCCGAAAGGCGCAATGATTCGCCATCGAGCGTTTCCACTTTTGTGTCGCGTAACTCCTGAGGCACAACCGGAGGCTCGGCGTTACCTGCAACTGGCTTTGCGCCAGGCGCGTTTGCGGTTTTGTCAGGCGGAGTCTTCGAAGTTTCGTCATTCGAAGTGCAACTCGAAAATCCCAGTGCCGCCAGCAGGCCGGCCACGACTAGAGTGATTACCATCCGCGAAGGTGTCCAAAACCTTTCGTTGGCAGCGTAACTATCGGGGGTTCTTGATATAGCCATTGACGTCCTGCTTTCTGATGTTACTGCTTGCCGGCTGATATTCTAAAGGTGGCAATCCGCGCAACGTCATTGCCAATAATCGCATATTCTCCCGGAATCAGCGAAACGCGCGGACGTATTTCCATGAAAACCTCTTCGCCCAACGATGCCAGCACCCGAAGATTCGGCTTGACGATTTGTTCGGACGCGACGGCAAAACCACTCATCCCTTGCTGTGCGACCGCGGTGACCCGCCGCTTTCCCCGGCGCGTGCTCAGTAAAACCAGGAACGGCGGATGCGATCCTGCACGCTGAGAAGCGAAAAGGAAAATCCGTGGATTCGCAGTTTCGAAGACGGTGGAAGCGTGCGCGCCATCCAATTCGATGAAGCCAACCCTGGTTTCTTTCGCCGGCTTTTGATAATTAAGCGACGCCATGCCCAATTCAAAAGGCAACGCGGCCAATTCGTTGCTACTGTTCAGATAATAAACGAAGCTATGATCCGGTGGAGGCGACGGAAGAAACTCCTGAGCGCTCGCCGCCAGGTTCAAACCGATAACGCAGATCGCAAGCAAAATAACGGCTGGCGGATGCGTCTTTCCTAAAGGCATCGTTATGAATTTGCGATTAAAGAAATGACTGTTTGCGATTGTTGGACATCTAATGCTTGTCGTCAAGCAAAGGCTCAAGCTAGACTTTGCAAGAGGCAGGCTCATCGAGCTGCACTCAACCAGCCGAATATTGGAGTAACAAAATGAGCACGATTCATCCTTCCCTGTTTTCGCGCGTGGCCGTATTGGCCGTTAGCGCTGCTCTCTTGTGTTCCGCAATCGCAAAACCACAGGACATCAGTGGTGGCGCCAGTGTCTTGCTGGCAAGCTCTGATGTTGAAGCGAAACTAGGCAAGGGCATCTTCAGCAGCCCACAAAACGTCGCGCACGCTACGAAGCACCTCGAGAAGAAGACAGTAGCGCGCACGTCTTTTGCCGCCCACGCGCGACAAACCAGTTCGAGTGGCGGTCAGCAAACCGCGCGTAATGAGGGGCGAAGAACTCGGCCCAGTGAATCGCGCACCGAAACAGCTGCTCGTCCAGGTGAAAGCCCTGCGTCAACGCGACCTTTGGGAGGCGCCGCGCGGCGCGTCATGACGGCCGAAGATTACAACAAGCAAGGTGACGATTATTTTGATGCCGGCCAGTACGACAAAGCCGCTGAAGCATATCGACAAGCAATAAAAGAGCGGCCGGAGTTTGCCCAGGCTTACGTTAACCTTGGTGAGGCGTATTTCAACCTTGGCCGCTACGAAGATACGATTGCGGCCGAGAAGCAGGCCATTGGATTGCAGTCTGATTCAGCTGACGCTTATCACGCGCTTGGCAATGCTTATCTGAAACTTGATCGCGTGAACGAAGCGATTGTCGCTCTCAAGCAGGCAGTAACGCTCGATCCGACGAACATCGAGGCCAGGAGTGCCTTAAGCCTGGCGTATTACGATCAGGGGGTTGACGCTTACAACGCGAATAAGTACGAGGAAGCAATCGCGGCTTATCGAGAGGCCGTAAAGTTCAGATCCGATTACGCGGACGCTTACAACAATCTGGGCGACGCTTATCGACGGCTGGATAAGTACCCGGAAGCGATCGAAGCGTACAAACAGGCCACTCGTTTGAAGGGCGACCTGGTCAACGCGTACAGCAATCTGAGCTCGATGTATGACAAACTCGGAAAGTATCCCGAGGCGGCCGAAGCTTACAAGCAGGTGATTCGTCTCAAGCCCGATGATGCCGAAGCTAACAACAACATGGGCTACGCGCTGGGCAAGAACAAGCGTTGGAACGAAGCTGTGGACGCGTTCAAGCGCGCCATTCAACTGAAGCCTGATTATGCCGAGGCTTACAGCAATCTCGGATGGGCCTACAACAACGTCGGCAATTTTCAACTCGCGTTGCAGCCGTTGAAGAAAGCAATCGAACTGAATCCGGCGTTGGCTGAGGCTCACATGAACATTGGGATCACTTACACCCGCTCGCTCGACCCGAGAACGGCGAATCAACCTGCCGCCATCGCTCAGAAGCAACAGGCATTAGCCGAGTTTCAGAAGACTGTTGAGTTAAGGCCTGACTGGCCCGCGGCGCAAAACAATTTGGGAATCGCGTACGGCAACCTCGGCAAATGGAAAGAAGCGATCGAAGCGCATAAAGAAGCCATTCGCTTAAAACCGGATTACCAGGGCGCCTTATACAATCTGGGCATGGATTATCTGATAAGCGGAGACAAGAAGAAGGCGATCGAGCAATATGAAAAGCTGAAGCCGATCAGCCTCAACAACGCCAACGCACTCTATATTCAGATTTATAGGAAAGCGCCGCCGAAGAATGCAAAGCCCTGAGGCCCTTTGTGCCTAAACCTGGGGTCAGGCCTGCGATCTTGCGATTCCAAATCAAACGTCCTCAATCAACGTCGCGCATACTCTTCCCGAATGCTCGCCGCGAGTTCACTCATTTCTACATTCCCTCGCACCTTGAACTTTGCCGCATCCCTTCGCCGACTCGCAGCCGAACTGCTCATTCCGGTAATCTCGGCGATTAGCTTCAGGCTCGCTCCCATTTGGCATCCAGTCAGAATGAGCATTTCCTTGGCTCGGACCCCAGCGGCGCTCTTCCCGGAACCACAGAATTCCTTTCTGGGTGTCCGGCAAATGGTTTCCACTGCCTCAATCAGCGCCTCGGCGTTGAACTCGTCCTTCAAATTCATCTCATCGGCTTTCCGAACGATTCGCTCTCCTTGACCGATGCGGTGGATAGTCGCGTCGACAAACTCTTCGGTTCCCAGGATGCGCCCCTCATCTGCCAGATAGAATTCCTCCTGATGCCCGAGTTTCATTCCCGCCATAACGAACTGGCGATAGGCTTCTCGAGCTTGCTCCTTCCTCGCTCCAAAATGACGTAGCACCGGATCGACATCGAGTATGCCCGCCGCGTCCAGTCCGAGATAGGCACGGTGGCCGCTGTATTGATATTGCTCGGGCGCAATCACCAGCTTTGCCCGCACCGGGTTGAGGTGGATGTAGCGAACTAGTTCCGCCAGATAGCGATCGCTTTGACAAAGGATTGCCTTGTGCCGGCCCTGGAATAGATGTCCGACGCGTCGATACCGCCGGTTGTAGTACTGGCTGTAACCAGTCAACACCCGATGCATGATCCGGCCGATCGTGTGTGCTTGTCGCTCGATGAGCAAATGCACATGGTTGGTCATCAAACAGTAGGCGTAGAGAAAGAATGGGAGCCGAACCTTCAGCCGTGTGAGCAGCGAAAGGAACTTCTCGTAGTCCGCCGGCGCGTCGAATATCCGCCGCCGATTGTTGCCGCGAGCGATCACATGGTACAGACCACCCTCGACTTCAGCGCGAGCTTTCCGGGCCATGGGCCGCGCATGCTAACGCCGGCGAACGCACGCGTCAACGGCCGTGCACGTAGAGATTTTGCATCACACCGCAGTCAGTTTAAGAGAGAGACCTTAGAAAAGATGTGATGATGTTTGCATCCAAGCGATGCAATTGATTGGCTCGAAGAATCGCAGGATCGCAGGCCTGACCCCAGTTTTAAGGGTTTTACAAAATATCCTGGGCGCGCAACGTCACTATCGTTGCGCCGACGAGGATGAAGAACATCAGGATAAGCACGATTGGATCGATGGACCAGTGACCCCAGGGATGCAGAAAACTGATGTAGCTGCTCAAGTCCTCAGGAATCTTGTCGGCGCCGTGAATCTGGGGCACGGGCTTGAGTTTGGGTGCGGTGGGCTGGGTCGATTGGACCCCGCTTTGTAAGTCCTTCACATAATCCTTCATCTTCCGCTCGTAATCCTTTGAATCAGCCTCAGCATCTTTCTTGTAGTTGTTGACGTCTTCGCGCGCCTTCGCGATGTGCTCGTCGTTCAAGTCTTCGTAGTGCTTGAAAAGACCGCGCCCATTGTTCTCACCCCTGGGATCGGAGCCTTCTTTCTCGAGTGTGTCGAGCGTGGAAAATCGCTTGAGGCCATCGAAGGCCCACGTCGCCGGCATAATTGTTCCGATCACCCGTGAAGCGCCCTGCGGTACGCCGACCAAACCTGAAAACAGAATTTGGGGAATCAGAATGAGCGGCACAAGACTAGTTGCCATCTCGGAAGTCTTGACTATTGCCGAAATAAGGAGGCCCAGGGCGATGCCGACGCCGGCGGTGACCAAAACGATAAACAGTTGAGGTAGCGCCCAGCCGGGCATATTCATTAACCCGACGTAGTGCATGAATTTCAACGACCCGAACAGCAGCAGACATTGGATGGAAACGATCAACGATAGTACGAACAGCTTCGAGCCAACGTAAGGAAGCAAACGCAGATTGACCATGCGCTCACGGGTGTAGACGGCGCGCTCGCGAATGACTTCGCGGGAAGCCACCGAAGTGCCGAACCAGATCGAAACCAGCGCCAGAACGAAATATGAAAAATCGCGCGGCGCCTTGGCGCCGACGACAAGATAAGTAAGAAACGCGATGATCGGCGCCTGGCCAAAGAGAATCAGCAAATTAAATTTATCTCGAGTGAGTACCGCGAGGTAACGACGAGTCAGGGTGCCCCACTGTCGCACGGCATCGATGATGCTCATCCGGCGCCGGGCGGGCGCGGCAGTGTGACCATCACGTGGCAAGCCGCTGAGCGGCTCGACTACGTTGCGCCGATACTGTTCAGTAGCCTGAAATCTTCGCTTCCAATCTTCAGCGACCTCTTCGGCGATTTGTTCGCGCCTTTGTTTGAACGCCGCCTTCTGCGACTTCGTAGCGTTCGCTGGTAACGGCGGCAGGGCGGCTATTTGCTTTTCGACCGGCGCTTCGAGTTTGTCATAAAGATCCTTGAAGCTTTCGGCTTTGACATGCGCCATTGCTTCCTGCGGCGCTCCGTAGAACACCAGCCTGCCACGCATCAGCACGACGATTTTGTCAAAGAGCTTGACGTTCTCCATCGCGTGCGTCGTGAGGATCACGGTGCGGCCACTCTCCGCGATTTGGCGGAAGAGCTTCATGATCTTTTCTTCCGTCGCCGGATCGAGACCTGACGTAGGCTCGTCAAGAAAGATTACGGAAGGCTTAGTAATCAGCTCAACGGCGATCGAGACGCGCTTGCGCTGTCCACCAGAAAGCTGACTGACGGGAACATCGCGTCTTTCAGATAGACCCGTGACGTCCAGCACTTCATTGACGATCTGATCGATTTCCTTCGTCGAGACATCCCGCGAAAGTCGAAGCTTTGCCACGTAATAAAGGGTGCGATAGACCGTTAGTTCACGATGAATGATGTCGTCCTGAGGTACATAGCCGATGGACTGCTTCAGTGAATCAAGATGACGATAAAGGTCGAGGTTGTTAATCAGCACGGCGCCGCTGGTTGCCGGCCGCATTCCATTGAGCGAATCCATCAGCGTCGACTTGCCGGCGCCCGAGGGGCCAAGCAACCCCACAAATTCGTTCGGCTGCACCGTCAGGCCAACGTCATCGAGCAACTTGATCGTGCCACCACCTGATCGGTTGGTAACGATCTTTACAATATTGATGGCATCGATCCGGGTTTTCGACCGCGTGTCATAGACGGCGATTCCCTGCCCCGCATCAGCTTGCAGGACGAACGGCCCAATTTGAATTACATCAGACAGCTGCACCGCACGTCGGCCGCTTATCCTTTGCCCGTTAACGTAGACGCCGTTGGTCGAGCCGGCATCTTCGACTGAGACACTGCCATTCTGGCGCGCGAAGCGTGCGTGGTGATTTGAGATCTGTAATCCATCGAGACGTATATCGTTGTCTGGCGCGCGACCGACGGAGAGTTGCGGTCGATTATCGAATGAGAGGCGCGCGAGCAATTGAGGCTGCGTCGGGCCAACCGAAGCAGTCGCGGGCATCGAGCCGGTTCCTGTCGCGATAATGGTCGCACCGCGAGCCATCGCCGCGATCTGATCGAACGCCGCTGGTATCAGTTGTTGGCTTGGACTCGGCGCTCCCGGTTGAATGGCGCGGTGCGGAGGCGCAGGATTCGCCGGATCGACGATGCGAAGTATTGGTCCGCCTACGCCCAATTGAATCTGATCGCCATCGCAGACTGGTACGGACTCGGCAATTCGATGCCCGTTAACGAGCGTACCGTTGAAACTCTTCAGATCGCTGATTGTAAACTTGTCACCCTCTTTGCGAACCTCCGCGTGACGACGCGAAACCACAGCGGCTGCGGCGTCGATTATCACTTCGCCTTCGGGATCTCGACCCACCCGGGTTACTTCTTTGTTCAGCTCGATGCTCTTAACGGGCTGCATCTTCTCGTCCATCAGCTGTAAATACGCCGGGCGGGCGCCCGTTCGACCGAGATCGCGCGCGGCGGAGACTTTCTGGGGACTTACGCCGAGCCCGGCAGCCACCGGCGTCGACGGCGCTTGAGCAGATTCGCGGAAAGTTTCCATGCTGCCGAGTTCGATTGGTTGTTGGGCTTTCGCCTCGGGGGCCTGTTCGATATTGAGAACTCGCAGAATGGGACCGTCAGTCCCCAGCTGAACGCCCGAGCCGGCGCGAACTTCAACTGGTCCAGTCACTCTTTTGCCTTCGATGAACGTACCGAACCGAGAATTTACGTCGGACACGAACCACCGGCGATCCTTCAGTCGAAATTCGACATGCTTGCGCGACACCATCGGCCATTCCTCTTGCTTAAAGAAGTAATGGCAGGCGGATGGATCGCGACCAGCCAGGATGACATCGCCGGTGAACGTTCGTTCACCGATTAGTTTGCCGCTGCGATCTTCTGCGAGAACGATCTTCATTGATTGAACTATTTCTTTCCGAAGCGAAACGAATTAAGGATTATCGGCAGTTCGCCTTTTTCGCCGAGGTCATCCACTGATTTCAGCTCAGGCGCAAGTGAAGTCGCCAACATCAGCAGCGTCACTCCGTTTTTACCACCGTCGGGCGGGGGCAGAAATACCACGCGCCCCCAGATTTTTATGTCACCCTTGGCGGTATTGCGCGAAACACCGGCAAATCGCAACTCGTATCCATTGTAGACTCCAACTTTCGTTTCGCCCTGCGAAACTTTGCGATATTCGGGAACCGTTTTTGCGAACTCAGCACTGCGGGCTTCCATCAATCTTGGATACGCTTCGCGATCACGGGTTTCGGCACCGGTTGAAGCATATAAACCAACGGCGAAGTTCTCTTGCGTGAAATCCGGTGGCAGTCGTCTTTCGACCTTGGCAAAGTTGCGGGCGCCACGCACGCCGGCGGTTGGATCTTTAATCCAGTCCTTCGGATAGTAAAACGAGAAGTCAACGTAATGCTCAGCGAGCTTACCGTCGAGACGATCCTTCTCGTTCACAAACTCGACGGAATTCGGCGGAGCGACAAACGGCGCCTGTTCAGGGCCGGACGTCGATTGAACAGGTGGAGCTTCTTCAGCGACTGGTGACGGCTCCGGTACGCGACGACGCGGAGACTCGACCGGCGTCGGAGTCACGGTTCGCTTTGCCAACATCGGCTTAACCACAACGAAATATGCGGCTGCGGCAACGCCGATTCCAAGGATTAAGAGAACAGCCAGAATTCCCAGCACCAGGGGTAGTTTCGATTTCTTCGCGGGCCTCGCGGGTGCCGTACGTGGTGGCAAAGACTGCGAAATCCCAGGCTGGGGCAGTGACGCCGATGTGCCGATTGGCCCGAAACCTCCTGACGGTAGTGTGCCGGAGGTCTGGGCCGCTTCCGACGACGACGGCAACGGTGCAGACGTTTGCGAAGGAGGCGGCGGTTGCGGAAGTGGTATGGAAGCCATCGTCGGTAACGAAGCCGACGTTGGCAAAGGAGCTGACGTTATAGTTTCCCCACCGATCAGAGGCGCGGACGTTTGTGCCGGCAAGTCCTGTGTCACGTTGGGAGTTGGTACCGTCGACTGGGGGCGCTCAAACACAGTTTTGTACGGGTCGAAGGGCTCGGCCGGCAACTCACGCGAAATCGTTCTCGTCGGTGCATCCGCAGAAGTCGAATCGATGCGAACGGTTTCGGCACGCGCGGATTCAACATCAACAAGTAGTTGACCATCCTGCGTGCAAAACTTCTGACCTTCGGCCGAGTACGTTCGATTACAGTTGGGACAACGTTTCATCGCAACTTCTTCAGGATCTCTTATGGCGTGACCTTAGCGCGCGCCGCGGTCAACTTCGTCTGTAAGTCGCTATTGCCGGGATCAAGTTGCAACCCTCGCTGGTAAGCGCGCACGGCATTATTCGATTGCCCGGACTTCATGTAGCCATCGCCGACTCCACCAAAGCCAAACGCGCCGGCAAGCTGTCTGCGATCAGCCTCGGAGGCGAGCTGCGATGCCTGATCATAAGCTCGAAATGCATCGTCGTAACGCCCCAGGCCGAGATATGCGCGGGCCAGGAGATTTCGCGTCAGAAAGCTCTTCGGATTGACCTCGACCGCCGATTTCAAGAACGGCTCAGCTTCCGCATATTTCTGATTGACCGCCAAAAATCGCCCCATCAAAAACAGCGCGCCCGGACTCCGCGCGTCCAACTGAAGCGCGCGCTGCAGGACCGCCTCAGAATCCTGCCATCGCTGACCAGACTGCAAAGCGTCGGCAATCAGCACCAACGTCGGTGCATCCTTCGCGTTATCAATTGCCGATTTGTACAGAGGTGCTGCCTCATCCCACCGATTCAGGTGACGTAACACATCAGCCAGATGGATTTGCGCAATCACGAAATTAGGATCCAGGGCCAGTGAACGACGCAGTACTTCTTCGGTGTCCTTATTAAATATACCGCGCACCATCATCGCCGCACCGAGCCGATCGAAAGCGACGGCGCTCGGTTGCAACTGGGTCGCGCGTCGCGCGAAAGACTCCGCCTCAGTAAACCGTTTTGCATTCAGGCTTCCGGTGCGAGGTTGGACCAGAATAAAACTGATCGCAACCAACGTCTCGACATTATTGGGAGCAATTTCCAACGCGCGACGGTAAGCGTTTTCCGCGTCATCCCAGCGTTGCTGATCGACAAAAATATTCCCCAGGCCGTAATAGGCGCGCGCGTCGCGGGGTTTCAGTTTCAAGGCAGCACGATATGAGGCTTCAGCTACGGTGAACTTTCGTGCGTCCCGCGCATCATTCGCATTCCCCAGTGAGTCCTCAAACCGCGCCTCGATCTCGGCAGGATTTGGCCGGCTTGAACGCGGGGCTGGCTTGGTCACACTTCGTTTCGTCTCGGGATTTTTCGGCCGGAAGATACCGGCGCCGGCACCGAGAGCACCGCCGGTTTCCTGCGCGCGGATAATGGCGGCGCTATAAAGCATCAGCATGGCACTAACCGCCATTAAGAAAAAGGTCTGGACATAACTATTTGGCTTTCGATACATCATGCCTCCAAAACCAACAGCGCAGATTATAAATTATTAGCCCGATCTGTAGCGGAATTAAAGTGCTGCAGCAAGCTGTCCCTTTATTGGGATGGCGAAGCAAAATCACGCGGCGGGTCGTACCAGCCGAAACCCGAGCACGGGGTTCTTATAATTCGGAGCGACCCAATTACGCAAAGTGCCGCTAACAGGGAGATCGCCTTTTGTCCCGCTGGCATAGCAACCACCGCGAATTACCATCCAATCCTTGTGTTGAGGCGGTAAATTCGTCGGATTGCCCTGGTACAAGGAGGCTTTCGATGAAGTCCACTCCCAAAGATTTCCGATCAGGTCTTCAACGCCCCAGGCATCGATGCCCTGCGGATACGTGCCGACCGGCTGAGCCGTTCCCACGCCCGCTTCCTGCGTTGCCGCACGACCGGCAATCCACGTGTTGCCCCACGGATAAAGATTGTCTTTTTCTCCATTGCGCGCAGCGTATTCCCACTGTTCTTCTGTCGGCAATTGATACGTTACGTGATCCCGTTTTGTGCGCCACGCCGCAAAAGCAACCGCGTCGTCGTAACTAACATTGGCGACCGGTAGTCTTTCATCGCCCACCGGAGGTTTGATGCCGCCCCAGTGCTCGGGCGGGGCGTGATTGGTTTCGCGGACGAACTGCGCGTACTCCGCGTTGCTGACTTCGGTTTTATCCATGAAGAATGTCGCGACCGTCGCACTGTGCGCGGGACCTTCAGTCGCCGGCCCATCGTTTCGACCCATCTGAAATGTACCGCCCGGGATTTCTACGAGATCAGGTTTGATGGGCGCTTCTTCGGGCGCCGCTGGCTTGGCCGGCGGTGGTGCAGCAAACTTCGATCGTAGCACGAAATATCCGCCAACGCTGGCTCCGACCACAAGTATGGCAGAGAGCAAGAGGACAATCGCCAGTGATAATTTCCTCGTCGGAGCGATACTGACTTCTAAGTGTGGAAACGATCGCACCGACGCTCCAGGAAAACTATTGTTACCAACCGTGGCGACACCTCCGACTCCGGTGTGAACCTGGGTAGCATCCGGATCGACGACGGCTGTTCCCTTCGACATCGTTGAGGTCAGTTGCGTCAGCTTCTCTTCGATTGCTTTCGTCTGCTTCGCGACAATCTCTTCCAGCCGCTGTTGTTCTTTCTCTCTTTCTTCTTCCGTCGCCTTCCGTTCTCGTTCGTCTACTTCGACTCGGTGCCGCTTCGCCTGAGCTTCGCGAGCCAATTCGTTCTGAGCGAAGCGAGTCTTCTGCTCGTCTTCGAGTAGAGCCTGACCACTGATGGTCCCGGCAAGGGGATCGAAGGAAGTTTTCGGCGATATTTCACCAGTCGTCGACCCTTCGGCCGACGGTACGACAATCGTCTTGGAGGACTCAATGTCCCCCGCCTTCACCGCCGTGCTCGCAGAAGCCATCGCCGCCCGCAACTCTCCGATCAATTCATCAGCCGACGGAGTACGATATTTGGGTTCCTTCTCGAGAGCATGACGCACAGCCGCTTCGACTTGCGGTGGGACGTCGACACCCTTGGAGGCGAAGGACGGCACTTCGGCCGTCAAGTGCTTCTTCATAATTGACGGAATCGAGCTGCCCTTGAACGGCACTTCAGCGCAAAGCATCTGATAGAACATGACGCCAAGGCTGTAGATGTCCGAACGCGCGTCAGGTGGTTCGTCGGACCATTGCTCCGGCGCCATATAAAACGGCGAGCCCATCAATCCGGTGGTCTGGGCCGCGATGAACGATCCCAGCAGTTCGCCGGACTTAATTTTCGCGAGACCGAAATCCAGAATCTTCACACCTTCGCTCGTCGGTATGTCATTCTGGATCATCACATTCAGCGGCTTGAGATCGCGATGAATAATCTTCTGTCGATGCGCAGCTGCGATACCGGCACAAATGGGCTGCATCAACTCGAAGGCTCGCATTGAAGGCATCGCCCCTTCGTCGCTCATCAGATCCTGAAGCGACTTGCCGTGCACAAATTCCATCACCAGAAACGGCATGGTGCCGCGCACCACACCAAAGTCGGTGACCGCAATGATGTTTTGATGGCGAATGGCCGCGGCCGCCAGCGCTTCCTGGCGAAAGCGCGTGACCAACATCGGATCATTTCCCACTAAGTCAGGAAGGATGATCTTGATTGCATGCTGAGTCTTCAGAAAGATGTGCCGCGCCTTGAAGACGACGCCCATACCGCCGCTGCCGAGCCGTTTCTCGAGCTGATAACGGCCATCGAGGATAGGTTCGCCGCTGATCGACGGAGTCGTCTCTGACTGGTCGTCAGGACAGTGATGCACGTCGTCGGGGAAACAATTGCGACAGGTTGGACACTCTTTCATTCGCTGGTTGAATACAGTATGACTCCGAGCGAGTCCGGACTTTCGGGAAGATTTTAGCGGCTGCTCGCCGGGCAAGCAAGCAGCAAACTATTTGACGACTACATTTACGAGCCGCCGCGGCACGACGATCACCTTCACGACTTCATGTCCATCGATGAAGCTCTGCACCTTCGGATCAGCAAGCGCCAGCGTGCGCAATTCGCTTTCAGCAACATCGGGTGTCACCACCAGGCGCGAGCGCAGCTTGCCATTGACTTGAATGGGAATCTCTAATTCTTCTTTGCGTGCGAGTTCAGGATCAGCCACCGGCCATTTCGCCGATTTAAGCAATCCGCTTTCATGACCGAGCCCTTCCCATATTTCTTCCGCAATGTGGGGAGAAAACGGCGCCAGCATTATGACGAGCGCTTCGACAGCTTCACGCAGAGCGAAGATATCAGCATCCGAAGCGGTCTCAGGATTCACGTCGAATTCACCCAAGGCGTTGGAGAGTTCCATCAACGCGGCGACGTTTGTGTTCAGATCGAGTTTTTCGAAGTCGTCGGTCACCCGGGCAATTGTCTGATGCGTTTTGCGCCGCAGCGCCCGCGCGGCTTCGCTGACTTCGTGCGAACTCACGCTTTCAGCGGGCGTTGATTTCAACCGATCGCTCCAGCGCCATACCATCGTCCACACTCGACGCAGAAAACGCACGGCCCCTTCGATTCCTGTTTCTGACCAGCGCAACTCGTTCTCGACCGGGGCCGCAAACAAGATGAACAAACGCGTTGCATCGGCGCCGAATGCCTGGATCATTTCGTCGGGATCGACACCATTGCCGAGACTTTTCGACATGGCTTTCCATTCGCTCGTTCCTTCGACAAGATTCGTGACCATGCCTTGCGTCAGCAATCGCTTGACTGGCTCGTTGAATTTTACGAGACCAAGATCGCGCATGACCTTGGTCCAGAAGCGCGTATAGATCAAGTGCATAACTGCATGCGAGTCGCCGCCGATATACTGATCCACCGGTGTCCACTTCATTGCGATCGCCGGATCAAACGGCCCAGCTTCGTTGCGTGGGTCGGTGTAGCGAAAGAAATACCAGGATGAATCCACGAACGTGTCCATCGTGTCGGTCTCCCGAAGTGCCGGGCCGCCACATTTCGGACAAGTGGTGTTTACAAATTCTGCGATCGTCTTGAGTGGTGATTCCCCGGTGCCGGTGAATTCCGCTTTCTCCGGCAACATTACCGGGAGCTCTTTTTCGGGCACGGCCACCATTCCGCAGTCGTCGCAATAAAGAATCGGGATCGGAGCGCCCCAGAACCGTTGGCGTGAGATTCCCCAGTCCCGAATTCGATACGTTACTGCGCCGCCACCGAAACCTTTCTGCGCTGCATAATCAGACATTTCCCGTATCGCGTCCTGCGAAAGCCGGCCACTCCACGAACCGCTATTGACCAGCACACCGTATTCGATGAAGGCCGTTTTCATCTCCATGGATTGATCGCCACCCAGCGCGGTATCAACGGGCTCGCTTTGCTGGCCGTGAACGATCGGAGCGATCACCTGGCGAATCGGCAAAGTGTATTTTTGCGCAAACTCAAAGTCGCGTTCATCGTGTGCGGGGACGCTCATGACCGCGCCTGAGCCGTAATCCATCAGCACATAGTTAGCGACCCAAATGGGTAAGAGCTCGCCATTGAATGGATTTACCGCCAGCCGGCCGATGTTGATGCCGAGTTTTTCTTCTTCCTGTTCGGCAACATCTTCGGTTTTGATCGCGCGTGCTTGTTTCACGCGATCGGCAAACTGCATCACCTCGTCTTTTAGTGACGAGCCATCGAGCAACTCTGGCAACCATGGGTGTTCCGGCGATAAGACGATCGCCGTCGCACCGAAAATAGTGTCGATGCGGGTCGTGAAAACCCGAATCTTCGAATCGAAATCCTTTACGGCGAAGTCGATGTAAGCGCCCTCGCTCCGGCCTACCCAATCACGTTGCCGCTTCAAAACCTTTTCCGGCCAGCTCTTTTCGATTTCCCTGATATCAGAGACGAGTTGTTCCGCGTATTCGGTGATGCGCAGAAACCACTGCTCGATCTCCTTCTTCACGACCGGCGTTCCACAACGCCAACAGACCCCGCCGGACGATTGCTCGTTCGACAGGACCGTTTCTTCTTTCGGACACCAGTTGACGGCAGACGTTCGCTTGTAAGCGAGACCTCGCTCAAGCATTTTCAAAAAGAACCATTGGTCCCATTTGTAATAGTCAGGTCGATGCGCGGCGATCTCGCGTGACCAATCATAGCTCGTGCCGAGACGCTGGAGCTGACCGCGCATGTGCGCGATGTTTTCTTCCGTCCAATCGCGGGGCTGAATGCCCCGCTTGATGGCGGCCTGCTCGGCCGGCTGCCCAAAACTGTCCCAGCCAATTGGATGGAGGACGTTGAATCCCTGCAGACGTTTGTACCAGGCCAGCGCGTCACCGATCGAATAGTTTCGTACGTGGCCCATGTGCAGAAAACCCGACGGATAGGGCAGCATCTCGAGCGCATAGAACTTCGGCCGCGGATCATCCTCACGCGCTTCGAACGCGCGCTGATCAATCCAGCGCCGCTGCCATTTCTCTTCTATTTTTTCGGGAAAGTATTTTTCGTCCATCAGTTAAAGTCTCCTCCTAACTTACAGGCAAAATCCTGAATGCACAAAGCCGACAAAGTGCATCTGCTAATAGATTTTTTCAGTTGGAATTCGCCGCTTCAGCCAATCGCCCTATTCGGCGCATTCAGAAGCGGCAGTGTAAGAAGGAGTTTCGTAAGTGATCGATTACTAAACATTGAAATTTCCTGCGACCAGGTAATTCTAAGCTGAATATCCTCGCCGCGTCCAATCAAGGAAGTTTGCGATGCGTCATTTTCATTAGCACCGTTAGAGAGGTCAGTACCGGGAGCGGTTGCGACCGGGTTGATTTTCCGTTTAAGAGAGCAAACTCTGACCCGGTCGAACCGCTCCCCGGTACTGATGACCTCATGCACTAAAGTCCCAAAGCAAATTGCGAATTATCTCACGTGATGAAGCTGCGCAAGGCCGTCAGATTCTTTACATCTGCGCGCGGATCGTCGTAGGGCGTTTCCAGAATAAAAGCAGCATGCGCAAGTTTTGGATGGCGCGCGACACGCCGCAGTGCTTCCGTGCCGATGTGTCCTTCACCAATGTGCCAGTGCCGATCGACGCGAGAGTTGAAGGGAGCACGCGAATCGTTGAAATGGATCGCCCGAACATTTCGCAAACCGACTGTTCGACGAATAATGTCGAGCGTCGCATCCAATCCGTCTTCTTCACGAATGTCGTAGCCGGCAGTGAATGAATGCGCAGTGTCAACGCAGACGGCCAGCGGCAGTTTCGGACAGGCATCCATGATGGCACGCAGATGCTCGAAGCGATGACCGATACATTCACCCTGGCCGGCAGTGTTTTCGAGGAGAATGCGCAGCTTTCCAAACTTCAAACCCTTGCAGGCGATTTTCAGACTTCGCGAACAGGATTTTATTCCTTCGGCTTCGCACGATCCGCGCGCGCTGCCGGGATGCACGACTACGTAATCGACGCGCAGCAGAATCGCGCGCTGAACTTCTTCGCGAAAGGACCCGATCGACTTTTCCAATAACAGCTCATCGGCAGCAGCAAGATTAATCAAGTAGTTCGTATGAATGAGTACGGGCGACAATTTTGTCGATCGTCGAGTCTTGCGAAACAGATCAATGCTTTGCTGCGTGAGCGGCTTCGCCATCCAGCCGCGTGGATTTCGCGAGAAGAGCTGCACCGTATCACAGCCGGTCTCTTTGGCGATGATCAGAGACTCGTGAAGCCCGCCTTTAATCGGCGCGTGAAAACCAATGCGAGGCCTTCTCAATTTGCTCATTGTTTCATTTGTTCATTGACTCAATGCACTCGTCTCGCGCGAGCTGTATATTGGGAGGCAGCGAAGATGGCTAACTCATTAGCCTCCTGAAGCAACTTAGCCATGCGGGATTGAGGAACGATGTCTGCGTCGACCAGTATTTCCAACCAAAGGACAGTTTCGTCTGACTCTTCTACCACGACTCCCACTTTAGCTATGAATTCAGCCTTTGATCGAGCACGACAAACCGCCCGGTAGTTCGCTGCGATAGATGTAGCTGAACGCAGCATTTGCCTGCCAATCACACGTGCCTCTTCGGTTCTGGGCAGAGAACGAAAAAGCTTGATGACGCGAATCGCGAATGACTTCGTTCGATTCTTAAGTTCTTCAGCCTGATACATTAGATTGACCTCCAGGGAGTAATTACAAAGCCAATGGATCAATGAACAAATGGATCAATGAATCACTTCTTCCATCACTCGCAGCATGTTGCCCCCTAAAATTTTGTCGATGTCGCTTTCCGAATAACCACGCCGCAAAAGTTCCTTCGTCAAATTCGGTAAATCAGCAACCGACTTCAAATCTGCGGGCACAGCCTGAACGCCGTCAAAGTCAGATCCAATGCCGACGTGATCGATGCCGGCCAGCTTCACGATGTGATCGATGTGATCGACGATCCGCGCCGAAGAGACCGGCGGCAGCCGCTTCAGATACTCCGCCGCCCTGACGCGATCGCGTGCCATTTTCTTATGAGCAGCATCGCCCTTTTCGGCTTCCGATGCTTGACGAACGAGCGATTCGATTTCCCCATCAACTTTCTTTTTCTTGTCGCTCCAACCAGGCTCGATGTGCTCCGGATAAAAGATTACGTTGACCACGCCTCCTGTCTTTGCGAGGGCCACGATCATCTCGTCCGTGAGGTTGCGCCGCACATTCGTAATCGCCCGACAACCGGAGTGCGTCGCTATTACCGGTTTTGTTGACGTATTGACGATGTCCCAGAACGTGGGGTCGGAAACATGAGAAACATCCACCATCATTCCCAGGCGATTCATCTCGCGAACGACCTGCCTGCCAAAATCATTGAGTCCCCGGGACTTGCCGGCTTCATCGCCCGACGATCCCGCCCAGCTCAAACTGACGCTCCACGCCGGCGACATGTAACGCACGCCCAACTGATAATAACGATCCACGTTCCCGATACTCTCATCGATCGCATAACCGCCTTCGAGGCCCATTAAAGCCGCAATCTTGCCATTCGCAGCAGCGTGTCTAATGTCGGCAGCCGTTGTGGCCAGCTCCCACGTTTCCGGATGTTTCTCAGCGAGCGCGCGCACGGCTGCGATCTGAACATCCGCGCGCTTGATTGCGCGCGGTCCGCCCCCGCCAAACAATTCCGGCTCGACCCAAATCGAAAAGAACTGCGCGTCGAGCCCGCCCTCGCGGGCGCGCACCACATCGAGATGACCATCAGGCAAACGCACTTCCAGGTTCACATTCTCGTCTACCAATCGCTGGGCCGTATCGGCATGCATGTCGACAACTATTGCGTGACGGTGAATCTCAAGTGCGTCGACGGCCGCTGCTGTTTCGGATGTGTTTGTCATGAGATTTAGATTCGACTTTTTAGCGTCGGTTGGAGCGCGACAACCGGTGAATAAAACGAGCCATGCCGCGCAGCTTATTAATGTGATGCGAAAATCGGGCGTGCGTCGAAAGATGTTGTGCTGGGCGTTTTTAACTACTTGCAAAGTTCAATCGTACGTAGCGTCGTCGGCAGAAGCAAGCCGCTGGATCCTTCAATTTTGACTTCAAATTACAACCATCCAAACACCTGCATTTCATCTTGCAAACCGCCGCAAAACTAGAGTATCGTGCTTTGTCAATCGCCCTGAAATAAGCGGTCTCGCATTTTAGTCTCCAAAGGAGAATCAACACATGTTTCCAACCAGCGGCAAAGCGAAAGACGTTACCACTCCGCGCATTTGCGATGAAGTATGGCATAACGGCCGGTTCATCAAATGGAATGAGGCGCGCGTGCACGTGATGTCTCACGTTCTGCACTATGGTTCGAGTGTCTTCGAAGGAATCAGATGTTACGCGACCGAACGCGGGCCCGCTATCTTTCGTTTGCGTGAACACATGCAGCGACTTTTGAATTCCGCCAAAATCTATCGGATGGATCATGCCTGGTCGATCGATGATTTTTGCGAGGCTTCGATTGAGCTCGTGAGCCGCAGCGGGCTGGCTCAATGCTACATCCGCCCGATTCTCTTTCGGAGCCTCGATGAAGAGCATCCCGCGTTCGGAGTCAATCCGTTTCCGAATCCGCTTGCCTGTTACATCGGGGCCTGGGATTGGGGTAAGTACCTGGGTGACGAAGCCATCGAAAAGGGCGTGGATGTGTGTGTTTCCACGTGGAACCGTCTAACGCCGAATTCGATGCCGGCGATGGCCAAGAGCGGTGCAAATTATATGAACTCCCAATTGATCAAAATGGAAGCGCTGTTAAATGGCTTCGCGGAAGGTATAGCGCTCGACGATCGAGGGTACGTTTCCGAAGGCTCAGGTGAGAATATTTTTCTGGTGAGCAACGGTGTCGTAAACACCCCACCTCTTTCATCGTCAGTGCTACCGGGTATTACCCGCGATAGCGTAATTCAGATCTGTCAGGAACTCGGAATTACTATTAAGGAACGCAGCATCCAACGCGCAGCTCTATACGTATCGGATGAATTGTTCTTTAGCGGCACCGCGGCAGAGATCACCCCGATCCGTTCCGTCGATCGTATCACCATCGGCAACGGCGGGCGCGGCGAGCTCACCGCAAAGATTCAGGAAGTTTTCTTCGAGATTACTTCCGGCAAGCGCCAGCCTCCCGGGCCTTGGCTGACTTACGTTCGCGAGCAAACCGCAGGGATCGCTAAGCGTCAGGCCGCCAAAGCCGGAGATAATGGAGCTTCGAACAAGAAGCGCAAGCCCTCAAATCTGTCTGCGACGACGGAACCCGAGCTTGTGGCTACGGCGCATGCGGTGGCCGTGGACTAAGGCAAGTATTGACGCGCGTTGGCTTGACGGATCATTATCGCGCTTTTTCCGTCTGCGTGGTTTCAGAATTCTTAGGTTGTTCCTCTCTCGCCGACTCAGCTCTCTGGCCCATCACGATGCTCACTTCGTGCATCTTCCCATCGTCAATTAACTCTATACGCTGGTCCGGTTGGGCTGTGCCGTCAACCACCACGCTGGCGACGCCGCGACAGATCGCACTGGGGTTCTCGACTTTAATTTGGTACGTAGTGTTGGCCCGGCGATAGGTGATTTCGAACTCGCGCCAAAACCGCGGAATGCAGGGCTCGAGGCGCAGTCGCTCGCCTTCCAATTTGAAACCGAGAATGTATTCCAGCGCCGCGCGGTACATCCATCCCGCAGAACCCGTGTACCACGTCCATCCTCCGCGCCCGGTGTGAGGCGGCACGGCGTAAACATCGCCCACCGCAACGTACGGCTCGACTTTGTATTTGTGCAAACCGGCGCGCGTCGATGCATGATTGATCGGATTCAACAGACCAAACAATTCACCCGCGCGATCGCCATCGCCCAACAGCGCAAAGGCTATCACTGTCCATAGCGCGGCGTGGGTATATTGACCGCCATTCTCGCGCACTCCGGGCACGTAGCCTTTTACATAACCGGGGTCCATTTTGCTCTTATCGAATGGCGGGGTGAACAAACTTATCAGCCCGTCGCCGCGGCGAATTAAGTACTGGTCGACGGCGGCCATGGCGCGTTGCGCCCGGTAAGATTCAGCAACTCGCGAAATCACCGCCCACGTCTGCGCGATTGAATCAATGCGGCATTCATCATTCTGCGCTGAGCCCAGCGGTGTTCCGTCATCAAAATAGGCGCGCCGATACCAATCGCCGTCCCATGCCTGTTCCAAACCCTTCCGCAGTTTGTCCATGTAGCGACCATATTTTTTGCGACGTTCGGTCATCTGATATCTCTCACACAGCGGTGCAAAGCCGCTGAGCACTGTGCAAAGAAACCATCCCAACCAAACGCTTTCGCCTTTGCCGCCCACACCGACGCGATTCATGCCATCGTTCCAATCGCCGGTTCCCATCAGCGGCAGTCCGTGCGCGCCGCTCGTGAGGCTGCGATCAATTGCACGCGCGCAATGTTCGAGCACGGTTGCACTCTCAGAAGAGATTTCCGGTTGCAAGTAATTTTCTAACTGCTCCGCCTCAAGCAATGGTCCCTCGATGAAGGGCACGGACTCGTCAAGTACAGATTGATCGCCCGTCACGTTGACGTAAAACGCGGTGACATAAGGCAGCCACAGCAGGTCATCCGCGAAGCGCGTCCGCACACCTCGGCCGGTCGGCTCGTGCCACCAATGCAGCACATCACCTTCTTTAAATTGATGCGCGGCCGCGCGGACTATTTGTTCGCGCGCTACGTTTGGTTGCGAGTAAACCAGGGCCATTACGTCCTGCAACTGATCGCGAAATCCGAACGCGCCGCTCGACTGATAAAATGCCGAGCGTCCTCGCACGCGACAAGCAAAGGTCTGATAAAGCAGCCAGCGGTTTACCAGCATGTCCATCGAAACATCCGGAGTTTTGACTTCGATTACTCCCAGCAGTTGATCCCAAAAATCGAGCACCCGCTCGAACGCTTCGTTGACCGCATGCGGATTGCGGAAGCGTGCATTGATTTCCCGCGCATGCTCAATCGAATCACTTTCGCCAAAGAGAAAAATAACTTCCCTTGCTTCATGCGGCGCCAGGTCGACTGAGGTTTGAATCGCTGCGCAAGGATCAAGGCCGGCGCCATCTCGTTCCGCCAAACCCGTACGTTGCAGTGCAGCGGGCCGAGTCAGCGATCCATTCCGGCCGATGAATTCTTTACGATCACAGGTCATCGTGAACTTCTGCTCGCTCGTGCCGGCGAAGGCCACGCGATCGGCAAATTCATTGTTGTAGGAATTACGCGCGAAGATTGCCCCTTCGTTTTGTTCCAGGTCAGTCACAATGTGGTTGGCCGATACCTCGCGCGACACGCCGAGCACCAGTTCCTGGTAACTGGTAATCGAGAGTTGCCGTTGTCGATCGGTGCGGTTGCGCAAACGCAACAACGAAATCTTTACCGGCGCATCGAGCGGCGCAAACACCAGCAGTTCCTGGGAGATTCCGTGACTGGCATGTTCAAAAACGGTGTAACCCTGACCGTGGCGAATCATGTAGCTTTGCGGCTCGCGAATCGGCAAAGGCGTCGGCGTCCAGGTGGATCCTGTCTCTTCGTCGCGAATGTAAATCACTTCGCCGGGCGGATCGCTGATTGTGTCGTTGGACCATGTCGAAAGACGATTTTCGTGGCTGTTAACCGACCAGGTGAATCCCCCTCCCGTCTCGCTTACCAGAAAACCGAAATCGGCACTGTTGGCGATGACGTTTGACCAGGGCGCCGGTGACCACTGCCCTTCGCCGAGCATCGCGACGTATTCGCGACCGGCATGCGCAAAGCCGCCCACGCCGTTGAAAAATGAAAGCTTGGGAAACTCCAACGAGCTCTCGGAATAACGCTGGGCGGCAGTGCGCGGCTGAAATGATGCCGGCAGCGCCGTTTCTTCGACCGGCCGCCGCACCAGTTGATCTTCCAACGACCCTCGTTCGCTGACGATGACTACGCGCGCGATCGTGTGGAGGAGGATGCGCTCTTCCTCGGGCATCTGATCCGAACGGCGAATGAAAACTCCGCCGGGTTTGTCGAGCAGTCCATGCGAGCCGGAAGTTCGCACCGCCATCAGCATGGAGTCCTGAAGTGATTGCGCGTAATCCGTAGGATGATCGTTGAGAATCACCAGGTCGAATTGCAGACCCTTTAAACGTAAGTACTGATGCGCGCGCAAAAGCTCCCGCGTTTGTCCCGTGTCTTCCTCACGAGCGATACGCAGGATGACGATTGGCAGGTCGCCGCTAATGCCGTGGGCCCATAACCCTGATTGACTCAATCGATTGAGCGCCAGCACGTGTGGCCGCGGCCGCAATGATGAATCAGAGTACAAAATGCGGCCGGCGAGTCTCTGGAAAAGGTGGGCCTCGTCCGGCTCAATGTGGAGATGCGACATCTCAACTTGCGCGCGCGTCCAGGCCAGCCGTGATTCGCGGTCGAAAATATTCGGATCGCGGTATTTCTCGGCCAGGGCAATCGCAGCTTCGCGTGAAGGCGCAACGCCCGTCGTAAATACCACCTGCGCACTTTCATTCGCGCCGAGGCGCAATCGGCAGCGCAAACTAAAGATTGGATCGAGCACCGCACCAATTGTGTTAGACAAAGGACGATCTTCAACAATTGCCAGCGCATCGGCGGGCGTGTGTCCACGTCCAAGAAAGCGGGAGCGGTCTGTCTCGAACTGAATGCCACCGATCGTGTCGCTCGCAGTAGCCAGAACGTGCACGCCCCAGATCGGGTTGTCCTCGGCAGATCGGGGCCGGCGGCGCGCAAAAAGGGCCGCATGCTGCGAATAGAACTCAGTTTCAATAAACAGATTGCTAAAAGCGGGATGTGCCAGGTCATCAGCACGCGGCGCCAGCACGACCTCGGAATAGGTGGTCAGCTCAATCTCACGGGCACGCGTTGAGTAATTCGCGATTGATATACGCCGCATCTC
>Ga0070697_100000831_pt1 | contig 23158 bp, 18 predicted proteins | sample KBSK1501metaG_FD_65475 | JGI IMG/M metagenome (GOLD analysis project Ga0070697, IMG submission 65475) | Corn, switchgrass and miscanthus rhizosphere microbial communities from Kellogg Biological Station, Michigan, USA - KBS K1-50-1 metaG | ecosystem: Host-associated > Plants > Roots >... | reverse complement strand
TTGCCGCCGCCACCTTCGCCGAAGATGTTGTAGCGGGTGCCTGTGTCAGGGGCAATAAAATAGCTCATGTTTTCGATAATGCCCAGAATTGGGATGGCGACAGTTTCAAACATCCGCAGCGCGCGGCGCACATCGGCAACCGCGACATCCTGAGGCGTCGTAACCAGCACAGCACCCTGAACTGGCACCAACTGTGCGAGCGACAATTGAATGTCGCCCGTTCCCGGTGGCATATCGACGATTAAATAATCCAGCTCACCCCATTTCACGTCCGTCAGAAACTGCTTTACTAAACCGTGCAATATGGGACCGCGTACAATCATCGGTTTGTCGCCCGGTTGCAGCAGCGCCATCGACATTAGCTTTACGCCGTAGGCTTCAATGGGAATTAGCTTATTGACTTCAACTTCAGGCCGCGCCTCGGCAGCGCCAAGCATTATCGGAACATTGGGACCATACACGTCCATGTCCATTACGCCGACCCGCGCGCCATCAAGCGCCAGCGACACCGCCAGGTTCACGGCCACGGTCGACTTACCAACGCCACCCTTGCCCGACGAAACGGCAATAATATTACGCACGCCTTCGACCGCAATCTTGTCTCCGATTCCTCGGCCCCTGGGAACCTCGGCGTCCATGGTGACAGCAACGGCAGTAACTCCAGGCAAGGCTCCAACCAGCTCGCGTGCAGCACTCTCCATTTCAGCTTTCACCGGGCAAGCGGGAGTGGTTAGCACAATGCGGAAAGAAACAACGCCGCCTTTGATCTTGAGATCCTTAATAAAGCCGAGCCTGACAATGTCTTTGTGAAGATCGGGATCTTCGATCTGGCTCAACGCTTCCAGTACTAATTGTTCAGTTACTTGTGACATAAAGTTTTTCTTAAAAATGGTCTTGAAATGAACATGAAAGCGTATCTGATTGATAGTGGTAACGCAACTGCAGTTTGGGCACTGCCCGGGAATGGTCCATCGATTACCAGCATACCTATTACTGGCAAGACACGAATCATCCACAAACTAACAATTTGAGTTACAACAGACTAGATCCGCTCAACCACCAGGGCGCTGTTCTTGGATCCGAATCCAATGCAGTTGCAAAGCGCGACACGTACCTCGGCTTTTCGCGCCTCGTTAGCGACGTAGTCGAGATCACATTGGGGATCGGGCTGGTCCAGATTGATCGTCGGAGGAATCATTCCGGTGTGCATCGCACACAAGGCAGCAGCTAATCCTGCTGAGCCGCTGGCGCCCTGCGGGTGGCCAATCTGCGACTTTGTCGCCGACATGGGAGTCGTGATGGCCCGGCCATCCAGGGCAAGTTTTAGCGCACTAGTCTCGATACGATCATTTAGGACTGTCGAGGTACCGTGCAGATTCACATAGTCGACCTCCGCCGGTTCACGACCCGCATCTGCCAGGGCAATTTTCATGGCCCGAGCGGGTTCATCACCAGTCTCCTCGAGCCGCACTCGGTGATAGGCGTCGCAAGTGGCTCCGTAGCCTGCAATCTCAGCATAGATTTTTGCGCCACGGTCTTTCGCATGTTCCAGTTCTTCAAGAACGTAAATCCAAGCGCCCTCTCCGAGGACAATCCCCGACCGATTGAGCGCAAAAGGGCGAGAAGCACGCGCCGGCTCATCATTAAATTCATTGGTCAAAACAGTCATGAGGTTGAACCCCGCAAGAATGCCGGGTGCAATAGGAGCGTCGACGCCCCCGGTTAACATTAGGTCTTGACGGCCCAGCGCTATGTGTTCGGCGGCATACGCAATCGCATCGGTTGAACTGGTGCACCCGGTCGAAACGATATGGGAAAGGCCGCGCAAGCCGAACGCCATTGACAGCTCGCTCGACAGGCCGCCGTGTGTTGAAGAAGGAATCGTATAGACGCTTGCCTTATAAGCTGGACCGACGTACCAGTAAGAATACTGTTGTTCTGTAAAGGCGAGCCCGCCGCCGCCGGTTCCTAATATCACTCCAAAGGCCCGCCGCTGGGCCAACGAAAAATCGTCTGGAGTGAGGGCCGCATCAGCAAGAGCTTCCCTGGCGCCGGCCAAAGCCAGCGGCACCGTCCGCGGAACGTGCTTTCGATCTTTGGGATTTAGTTGGGCTTCCCAGTCGAAGTCGGGAACCTGAGCGGCAATCTTCACAGGAGAGTCCGAAACGTCGAAAGACTCAATCCTGCGCACACCGCTTTCACCTTTTATCAAAGCATTCCAAAATGTCGTGCGACCGATTCCGATTGGAGTGACGCACCCCATACCGGTGATCACTACTCTGCGAGGGCTCTGGAAATTACTGAACATGAAGATTAAACCTACTTAACGAGGCTAAAAGGCCGGAATGCGAGGCTCAGAATAACACCCCGTCCAAAGAATCCACTAAAAGAAATGGAACTTGGTGAGCAGATTGCCACCCAAATAACAGCGGGGGCAAGCCCGCGTTCCTAACCGAGATCTAGTTTGAAGTTGAGTTTCTAATAGTTCTAGAAAGTCACCCAAAGCGCGATTACGGTGCGAGTGACAAAGTCTCTCAGGTAAGGCGGGCTTGCCCCCGCTCGTGGCACTGGCTAATTAGCTGCCGGAAGGTTCTTTACCTTCGGACTATTACCAGCGGTTTTTTGGCTCACTAGGTACCAGACTCGACCTTAGTCCCGCATTCGTTACAAAACTTGGAGCCGGCGGGCACTTCCGCACCGCATTTAGCGCAGGTAACAGTTTGAGCGGCGCTTTCCATTTTGGCGCCGCAATCGTTGCAGAACTTTGCATTCGCCATGTTTGCAGCGCCACACTTGGCACACTTGATCTTAGCTCCACCTTCGCTTCCACTCCCGGCTTCCGTTTTGGACTGATTCATCGCGTTCGTCATGGCCCCTGCCATAGCGTTGCCAATCGCGAAGCCAGCTCCCAGACCAGCGCCGGTGCCCGCACCGCCGCCAGTATTCTGGGCAGCGTCCCGCATCGCATCGGCGGCTTGAAATTGTGCGTAACGTCCAACGTCGCCAATCACTCCCATGGAAGTTCGCTTGTCCATGGCAGCCTCAACCTCCGCCGGCAACGAAATGTTCTCAATCACAAACTTCGTCAGATCCAGCCCGAAATTATTGAAATCATCTGTCAGTTTGCCGCGGATAAATTTGCCTAATTCGTCGTAGTTTGACGCGAGGTCAAGCGCGGCAATCTTCGATTCCGCAAGCGCGTCACTAAAGCCGCTGACCAGGGTTCGTTTGAGCTGACCCTCAATATCTTCGGTCACAAAGTGCGCGTTTGTTCCAGCGATCTCCTTAATGAACGCCCGCGGCTCGGTAACGCGGATCGAGTAGATTCCGAACGCGCGCAGACGAACCATGCCGAAATCCGTGTCCCTCATCATCACGGGGTTCGAAGTTCCCCATTTCAGATCTGTGAACTGCTTAGTATTAACGAAATAGACTTCGGCTTTGAACGGCGAATTGAAGCCGTGCATCCAGGCGCCGAGCTTGGAAAGTATGGGTGTGTTTCCGCCATCGATGGTGTGGAGACCCGGGCCGAACACATCGGCTATTTGTCCCTGGTAGACGAAGACAGCGGCCTGCGACTCGCGCACGGTAAGTCGTGCTCCGTTCTTAATCTCCTGGCCTTGAACGGGAAAGCGATGGACGATGGTGTTACCCGAATCGTCGAGCCATTCAATGACTTCTATAAACTGTGAGCGGATGGCATCAAAAATTCCCATGGAGTTCTCCTATACTTTAGCGTTAAGAACGCCCTTCCATTAATACGAGGCGTTTGTTTCCCCGGTTCACGCCTAACATCCTAACCTGAAAAAAATATTGGATAAAGGAAGCACTGAAGGAAAAGTCGTTGCTGGAAGACCCCCGGCTGCTCGGATTAAGGTTGCTGTAGTCCGCTGCCCCACCCGTTTAGAAAGCGGGGACTTCTAAACAAACCCATTTCTCTTTCGCCCACGAAGGCGTTTGTCGGAAAGCTTAAAGATAAGCAAAACAGTTAGCCCCCCCGCCACATCAATGGCGCTGTCGTAAATTGAAGCGGTGCGGGATGGCACGAAGCTTTGATGGAACTCGTCCAGCAATGCGTAGGACGTAATGAGTAACAACCCTGACCCAAACCAATGCCGGTTAAGTAATCCCTTTGAGGAAGTAATGAAAGCGCGTCTCGAGAGGAATGCGAGAATGGCATACTCCGTGAAATGCGCAGCCTTACGCGTTAAAAAGTGTATCGCCGCCAGTTGAGCCTCACTAAGATCCGGGAAAAGCCAGAGTAAGAATGGACCGATAAAACGCGATGTATTTATTGATGAAAACTCAGCCGTTGAAGCGACCGAGATAAACACGATCCATAACATCAGTGGGCCATAACGCCAGAGCCGTCGAGGTGCCGAGGAACTGGCTCTGTGTGCGTTCTGCTCGAGGGTTGGATTTGTCATCGGTATAGAAATGAAATAAAGGGAAGCCGCAAGCAGCAGCTTCCCTTTATGATGGTCCAGGTAATACTTAGTTGACTATTGCGCGGCCGCGCCTGAAACCACTTCGATAATCTCATTCGTGATGGCCGCCTGCCGGACCCGGTTCATGTTAAGAGTCAGCGAATCGATCAATTCGCGGGCATTCTTGGAAGCGGAATCCATTGCTGTCATCCGTGCACCTTGTTCAGATGCAATTGATTCAAGTAAAGCCCGAAAAATCTGCGTTTCAACCAGACGAGGAAGCAGCCGCGCGAAGATCTCTTGTGGAGGCTGTTCGTAAATATAATCGACCAGATTAGCAGGCTGTGCTGACGCGACCGGATCCTGAGCGTCGTCAGCAGCTCCCCGGGCTACGGGCAGAAGCTGCTCCGTTATCACGCGCTGTTGAAGCACTGACTTAAACTCATTGTAAATAATGAACACCTTGTCGATCTCTTTGTCATCGGTAAATCGCTTAATCACATCGCGCGCGATTTCGAGCGCCTCGGAGAAATCCACGCGGCCCTTGCCGGTAACACCAATGTATTCGCCCACCAGCATGGCGCTTCGCCGGCGAAAGAAATCCCTGCCCTTGCGGCCAACGGCCAAAATCTCAATCTGCTTATTCGGGTTAGCGGCGATAAAAGCCTGAGCGGCTTTGATCAGATTTGTATTAAAGGCCCCGCAAAGGCCTTTGTCAGCTGTGACCAACACCAGCAGGTAACGCTCATCGGTGCGGGCATCCAGTAATGGATGATGAAAGTTCTCGTCCGTTCGATCGGCAAGACCGCCCAGGACTTCCATCATCTTGTTGGCGAAAGGACGCGCGGTAACGACCCGGTCCTGGGCGCGCTTCAGCTTTGCGGCAGAAACCATTTTCATGGCCTTGGTGATCTGCTGCGTATTCTTGACCGACTTAATACGCCGGCGAATGTCTAAAAGATTGGGCATTTGCGCGAACTATTAAACTGCGGCAGCAGGTTGCGAAGCCGCTGATTTCGCTGCGGCAGTTGATTCAGCTAAAGAAGCACTTGATCGTTCACTCCAGATATCCTTGAAGTCGGTCAGGGCCTGCTTAAGGTCTTTGGTTATCTCGTCTGTCAGACTCTTCTTTTCGCGAATACTCTGCAAAAGACCGGGATGAGAGTTTTCTACAAACTTGAGCAGCTCGGCCTCAAAGCGCCGGACATCCTCTACCGCCACTGCGTCAGCGTAGCCATTGCTCACGGCCCAAATGACGAGAATCTGATTCTCCACATTCATTGGTTGGTATTGAGGCTGCTTCAGTATCTCGACCAGACGCTGGCCGCGAGCCAGCTGGTCCTGGGTCGCTTTGTCCAGATCCGAACCAAATTGAGCAAAGGCCTGTAATTCCCGGAACTGGGCCAGATCGATTCGAAGTGTTCCCGCAACCTGCTTCATGGCCTTTATCTGAGCCGAACCACCGACGCGAGACACGCTGTTGCCCACGTTTATGGCGGGGCGAATACCACTATTGAAAAGATCGGCTTCAAGAAATATCTGTCCATCCGTAATCGAAATTACGTTGGTCGGAATGTACGCCGAAATGTCTCCGGCCTGAGTCTCAATAATAGGAAGACTCGTCAGCGATCCGCCGCCCTTTAAGTCAGAAAGTTTGGCGGCCCGCTCGAGCAAGCGAGAGTGAAGGTAGAAGACGTCCCCAGGATAAGCCTCGCGACCTGGAGGACGGCGAAGCAGCAGTGATATCTCGCGGTAAGCGGCAGCCTGCTTCGAAAGATCATCGTATATCGTTAAGGCATGCCGGCCATTGTCGCGGAAATACTCGCCCATGGCCGCTCCGGAATACGGAGCGAGAAACTGCATTGCGGCCGGATCCGAGGCGGTCGCCTTGACAACGATGGTGTATTCGAGCGCGCCAAAGTCGGTCAGAGTTTTAACCACCTGCGCGACCGTGGAAGCCTTCTGGCCGATTGCGACGTAAATGCAAATTACGTCTTTGCCTTTCTGATTAATGATCGTGTCGACCGCTACGGCTGTTTTTCCCGTCTGTCGATCACCGATGATCAGTTCACGCTGGCCACGGCCGATAGGCACCATCGCATCGATCGCCTTCAATCCCGTCTGCAATGGTTCTTTGACGGGTTGACGATCGACGACGCCCGGTGCGATTCGCTCGATGGGAAAATAAGTATCTGTAATGATCGGGCCGCGATCATCAATGGGATTACCTAAGGCGTCTACCACTCGGCCCACCATTGCATCACCAACCGGAACCTGCATGATGCGTCCGGTGCGCTTAACAAGGTCTCCTTCTTTGATCGCCTGATATTCACCAAAGAGCACCGCTCCCACCTTGTCTTCCTCAAGATTCAACGCGAGTCCCCGAACCTCGTGAGGAAATTCCAGGAGTTCGCCGGCCATCACTTTTTCCAGTCCATGAATTTCAGCAATCCCGTCACCGACCTTGATGACCGTGCCGACCTCCATAACGGTTACGCCCGCTGCAAAACTCTCTATCTGCTTCCGAATGATTTCGTTGATTTCGTCTGCTCTAATTGGTTCCATCGTTTTCCTCTACTGTTAACCTGCGAGTTCCTCGCCGAGTCGCTTAAGCTGATTACGTACCGAACCGTCGTAGATCGTCGATCCGATTCGAGTCACGATTCCACCTAAAAGCGTTTCGTCAGTCTGAAAACTCAAGCGTACTCTCTTTCCAGTTATTACCCCTAGCTTCTCCTCAAGCGACACTTTGATCGCATCAGACACCGGCCGAGCCGAAGTCACCTGGGCGCCTACGACGCCTGAACGTTCGTCCAGCACCTGGGCCAACTTCGCATTGACCTGGGCTATTTCGGCCAGTCTTTGATTCTTCAACAGGATCCGGAGAAAGTTGGCGGTTGTGGGGCGCACTTTAGTGCGGGCGATCAATTCATTGAGGACTTTTGCCTTCTGTTCATACGGAATTGTTGGATTGGTAAACGCCTCCAACAAGGTGGGATTGGAGAGAATCATCCTCTCCCAGGTGGTTAACTCCTGCCGGACTTCAGCCTCTTCACTCCGCGCGATGATTACATCGGCCAGAGCCGTTGCATACCGGCGCGCGACTGTTTGTGAACTCACGGCCTTGCCCTCCCTAGTTCGTTCACAGTAAGGCTGGTCAGGCGCGCATCATCCTCAGGCCTTATTTCCTTCTCCAGAATCTCTTCGGCAATTCGCACACTTTCTTCTGCCGCGAATCTACGCAATTGATGTCTCGCCGCTTTGCCGGCACTCTCAATTTCACGGGTAGCCTGCTGTCTCATTTTTGCAATCTCGCCCTCGGTCGCCGCCGTGAGGCGCGCCTTTTCTGCTTCAGCTTCCGCCCTGGACCTTTCCTTAACCGCCGTGACCTCCGCGTCGAGGCTCTCAAAACGCGCCTCTACCTCTGCCAGTTTCGCGAGTGCCTGGTCCCTTTCCTCACGAGCTCTTTGAAGTTCCCTCTTAATACCCTCACTTCGTGCACGCAAAGCCTCTCGAATAGGCCTTCCAAAGCGGCGATGCAGGTAAAGACCGGCGGCGATAAAAACTGCGAGGTTAACGAACTTCCACAGCTCCAGCCCGGGGTAGTTCCACCATGGGTAAGCTGTCCCTTCGCTGAATGCGACGAAAATGATTACGTTAGAAACTGCGAGAAACAAAATAAGATCCACCCTCGAGCGTTGGTTGTGGTGCTCAGCCGGAGATCGGCCGGCGCAGGATTTGGCTTCCGATCTTGACGGCAATACTCCGCGCCTCCACCGCCAGCTTGCTTCGGACCTGGGCGCCCTCCGTTTTCAACTTCTCTTTCTCGGTAGAGAGCAAACGATTTATTTCTGATTTCACCTCAGCCAACTTTCGCTGCCTCTCTTCTGAGATTACTGCTCGCTCTCGCTCCATCAATGCATACCCTTCAGCCCTGGCCTCGCGCAGGCGACGCTCATACTCAGACAGTTTCTCGCTAACAGTAAGCAGCGTCGTCTGAGCTTCGCTGAGTCGACCTTTGGTCAGCCGGTCTCGTTCCTCAAGAATGCGATTTATGGGTTTCAGCAGCGTCGCATTCAGCAGGGCCACCATAGCGATTATGAGCGCGAGGTGGAAAAGCAGAGTCCCATCCGGGACTAGTTGAATAGAACTCTCCGCGAAACCTAGAAAAGGCAACGTAGACCTCCCAATCTCATAAGCACTAACGACAAAAGCGTCGGAGTCTAACACCCCGTTTAAAAAGGGGTCAAGCGGAGCCCCTAATTACCAGGCTCCTGTACATAGTAATACCGGGTCGCACTTGTGTGGAGGGGTACATGGTACTTAATACAACCGGGGCGTCGTCGATTATTTAGGCCTCGGCAAGTAACAGCCTGTACAGCCGGTCGAGGTCTGACGCGTTATAAAACTCCAATTCAATTCTTCCTGGCCGCTCGCCACCTGACTCGACTATTCTGACTTGCGTTCCAAATTTCCGACGTAACTTGTTTTCAGCCGCCCGAATATTTGCGTCCCCTTCTTCCTGTTTCCTTTTGGTGTGAGCCGGCCTTACTTCCATGGCCTGCTTCACCATGCGTTCCGTTGCTCTTACCGAAAGATCTTGTTCGATTATCTTTCGCGCCAATCTTCGCTGGACATCCACATGTTCCGCACCTAAGAGGGCTCGCGCATGGCCCGCAGATAATCTACCAACCTGAAGTAGCTCTTGCAGGTCGTCGGGCAGCTTAAGCAAGCGCAAGTAGTTGGTCACGTAGGAACGGTCTCGACCCACGCGCTCCGCTACGGTCTCCTGTGTGAGCCCCAGAGTCTCGATGAGTTTCTTGTAGGCTCGCGCTTCCTCAATTGGGCTTAAGTCTTCGCGCTGAATATTTTCTATGAGAGCCAGCTCCAGGACTTTGTCGTCTGACACATTTCGCAGTACGGCTGGAACCCTGGTTAGCCCCGCACGCTGCGCCGCACGCCATCGGCGTTCCCCCGCAATGAGTTCATATCGCGCACCCTTCCGGCGCAGTAGGAGTGGCTGTACAACTCCATTGGCCCTGATGGATTGCGCAAGTTCATCCAGCTTGGCATCGTCGAAAACAATCCGGGGCTGCAAGGTGCTGGGGTCAATCAGATCAATGGGGATCTCGCTGGAGTCTTCAGTTGCCGTAGCGGTGCCTTCAGCTGACAGCAGAGCTCCCAGCCCCCGACCCAATGCCTTTCGTGTCATGCGCGATTATCTCCTTACCTAACTTGAAGTACGCTTCGGCGCCCTTTGAATGAGCGTCATAGAGGGTGATGGGCTTCCCATAACTTGGGGCTTCAGCCAGGCGAACATTTCGCGGAATAACAGTTTCGAAAACCTGTCCCCCGTAAAAGTCGCGCAAATCAGACGCTACAGCTGTGGACAGGTTGGTACGTTCGTCATACATCGTAAGGAGAAGTCCTTCAATTGTAAGGGTGGGATTGTGAAGCCGGCGAATTCGGGCCAACGTATCGAATAACTCTGTTACTCCTTCGAGGGCATAGTATTCACACTGTATCGGAACCAGCAAAGACTGGGCGGCTGTAAGTGCATTGAGAGTCAGAAGGCCCAGCGACGGTGGACAGTCGATAATTACATACCGATAAGTTTCGGCTGCGGAGAACAGGGCGTTCCTGAGTCGAAACTCACGTCGTTCCATATCGACAAGCTCAACCTCTGCACCGGCCAGGTCCTTGTTGGCCGGTAACACCTCAAGGTAGGGTATTTGGCTGGACAGAATTGCATCCTCAATTGGCTCTCCTAAAACAATTGAGTGGTAGATGCTTTTGCGAAAGGTTCCGCGCTGGATACCGACGCCGGAGGTTGCATTTCCCTGGGGATCTGCGTCGACCAACAAGACTGGTATTTCCGAAGCAGCCAATACTGCAGCCAAATTCACGGCCGTAGTCGTTTTGCCGACACCGCCCTTCTGATTTGCTATTGCGATTGTTTTTGCCATCAATCCAGCAGCTTGGTTATCGAACCCGGGGCGGTTAAGTTAACACGCCACCAGCAAAGATTCTACTCAAACCGCTCAAAAATGGGGTTTTATCGTCGGAATGTTTCACGTGTCCCGTTCGCCAATGGGACACGTGAAACATTGAGGAGGGTATTAGAGGCTAGTTCAGCTAGTGCTTACATTCACAAAAAGCGTTGAAAGAGCGGCTGGCGTGAGCCCGGGAATAGTTCTGGCTTCCCCAAAAGTCAGTGGGCGCGCTCGTTCCAGGCGCTCCGCCATTTCGTGCGAAAGCCCATTCAGAGCTCGAAAATCCAGGTTTTGTGGGATTGGCGTGGAGTCATGATGACGCAGCCGCTGGACCGCCACCTTTTGAGTTTTGATGTATCCAGCGTAAAGGCTGTCTGCTAATGCAAACTCCAGATCGCCGGTGGACGTGCTTGTTTGCACTTCAGACGGTAGCAAACGCTGGATCATATCCGTCGTCATGCCCTGGCGCTGAGCAAGTTCTGCCAGGTTGATCGATTCGCCCAAGTCGCTGGAGACGCTTGCCGCGGCCGCCGAATAAACGGCATCACACTTCCGCAGTCGGGTTGCTTTTAAGGCGGACTTAACTTTCGCAATTCGATCGCGCCGTTGATTGAACCTTTCCCAGTCGCTATCTCCCACTAATCCAATTCCTCGACCATAGCCCCTCAAACGTTCGTCGGCATTGTCGTGCCTCAAAGCCAGTCGACACTCGGCCCGGGAAGTGAAGATACGATAAGGCTCATCGACACCTTGCTTTATCAAATCATCGACCAGAACTCCGATGTAGGACTCTTCGCGACTCAGGCGAAAGCTTTGGCGACCCTGCACCAACAACGCGGCGTTTATTCCAGCCAGTAACCCCTGACACCCAGCCTCTTCATATCCGGTCGTGCCGTTCACCTGGCCTGCATGAAATAGGCCGCCAATTCGGCGACTCTGTAAATCATGGCCCAGCTCTCGAGGGTCGACAAAATCATATTCTATGGCGTAGCCAGGTCGGATGATCTTCGCTTCTTCCAACCCTGGGATCATGCGCACCAAATCCTGTTGCATTCCCGCGGGCAACGATGTCGAAAAGCCGTTCAGATACACCTCATTAGTATCATGACCTTCAGGCTCCAGAAAAAGTTGGTGTCGGTCCTTGTCGGCAAACTTGACCACTTTGTCCTCGATGGACGGACAATACCGTGGACCCACTCCCTTTATTTGGCCCGAATAGAGGGGCGATTCGTGCAGGTTCTTCCGTATCGCATCATGGAGATTATTTGTCGTATATCCTATAAAACACTGGATCTGCGGCTGCTCAATGCGTTCGGTCGAAAATGAAAACGCCACTGGGTGTTCGTCCGCGCTCTGGCTTTCAAACGCATCCCAGTTAATCGTTCGACCGTCCAGACGTGGCGGCGTTCCCGTTTTCAATCTGCCAACCGGGAACCCCAATTTCTTCAAAACTTCCGCCAATTCGATCGAAGCTGGCTCCCCCATTCGACCCGCCGTATACGTTCGTCGACCCGTGTGAACCAATCCATTCAGGAACGTGCCGGCGGCAATGACCACAGCGGCGGCCCCAATCCGTCGGCCATCCTGCATGGTCACTCCGATGATCTTTTGATTCTTCAAGAGCAAGTCCACCACCATGCCTTGCCGCAAGTGTAGGTTTGGCGTGTTCTCCAAAGTGGCTCGCATCTCCGTCCGGTAGAGGGCGCGATCGGCTTGAGCACGAGGAGACTGTACGGCTGGTCCTCGGGAGCGATTCAACAGACGAAACTGAATGCCGGTCCGATCGATAACGCGGCCCATGATCCCGCCGAGCGCATCAATCTCGCGCACGAGATGCCCCTTTGCTATTCCTCCGATCGCCGGATTGCAGGACATCTGCCCGATGAGATCCAGGTTTATTGTCACCAGGGCGGTTTGCGCACCCAATCGTCCAGCGGCAGATGCAGCCTCACAGCCGGCGTGTCCGCCGCCGATTACGATCACATCAAAGACTTCATCGAATACCATTGCTACTTACCTATACAGAACGTGCTGAATATCTGTGTCAGTATATCCTCTGCTGTGGTTTCTCCCGTAATCTCGCCAAGGAACTTCAGAGCATTGTGTAATCCGACGAGGACAAGTTCTTCACTGGTATTTTGACGAAGCAGATCCAGTGATTCTTCGAGAGAGTGTTGCGCGCGCCGCAAAAGATCATGATGCCGGCTGTCGGTAATAAGCAGACCAACTGCTTCGGAATCGATGTTGCCAAAGGGCTGTAGTATAGCAGTACTGAGTTTGTCGAGTCCTTCGCCGGTCAATGCAGAGAGATGGACCACCTCATATTGATCAAGTGCTTCTTCAAGTTTCGGCGCCTGGGGAAGATCTGATTTGTTCACTACTACAATATGCGTTGTCTGACTTGCCTGCGATAGCACTGAACGATCCTCTGGCGACAGCTCAGTTGAGCCATCAATCACGACGACCAGAAGGTCAGCGTCCGCCATCGCCCGGTGAGTTCGCTCGACGCCAATCTCTTCAATCCTGTCACCCGCTTTTCGAATACCAGCGGTGTCTGTTAGCGAGACCGGAATGCCCTGTAAGCTGATCGATTCGGAAAGACTGTCCCGAGTTGTACCCGGAAGCTCGGTTACGATGGCTCTGTCGACTCTCAGTAACCTATTGAATACACTGGACTTACCGACATTTGGACGTCCGATCAGAGCGACTTTTAGACCTTCGCGCAAAAGATGCCCGGTCGCATAAGTAAGGGCAAGATCTTTAACTGCGCCGATTATCTTTATTAGTCCACGCTCGGTCTCCGCGAGTTGAAGTTGCGGTAGATCGTCTTCGACGAATTCAAGGGCCGATTCCAATCTGACAATCACGCTAATGAGTTCTTGCTTGCAGGGCTGCAGCGCCGCAGAGAGCTCTCCTTTTAGCTGGCGCGTCGCTTGTTGAGCTGCGGCATTGGTCTGCGCGTTAATGAGATCGCGTATCGCTTCGGCCTGACTGAGATTCATCTTTCCATTCTTGCACGCTCTCATGGTGAACTCACCGGGCCCGGCCAGACGCGCATCGTATCTCTGAGTCAGATCCAGGAGTTGACGGAGGATTACGGGTGAGCCGTGGCAACTAATCTCAACCATGTCTTCACCGGTAAACGAATGAGGGGCTTCAAAAAAACTGACGAGTGCGTAGTCGAGGACTTCGTCCGAGTCGGCAGCCATTATTCGCTTCAAGACAACCCGGTTTGGTTCGGGTGTGAATTGTTCGTCACGAATAAGCGAGCGGATGATTTCAACCGAGCGTGGTCCACTCAGTCTAAGCATACCAATCGCACTGCGCCCGGGCGGTGTTGCGACTGCGACAATGGTATCCATCGCGGTTGAAACGGCAGAGGTTTGACCGATCGCGAGCGTCCTGACTACCCAGAGCGTTTGAGCGAGACTCTGAGTTTGCGATCAGATCCCTCGCCTACTGATTCTGTATGCAGGTCTGCGGACTCCGCGAGAGTGAGGTGAATAATTCGCCGTTCATTGGAGTTCATTTCACCGAAAACGAATGGCGCTCCGCTCGCTCGGACGCGCTCAGCCGCGAGCTTAGCCATCGCGCGTAGTTCGGCCTCGCGAGTTGCGCGGAAGCCTTCTACGTCGCAAACAAGTCGCTGGCCGTCGTGAAGCTTTCGTCCAAAGGCCTGGTTCAGGAGGTGCTGCAGCGCCTGTAAGAGTTCTCCGCCTTCCGCTTGCAGTAATCCAGCGTCGCGGCCACTCAAATCCAGTAAGCACTCGGTGGGAGTTTCCTTAACAGCTACTTCCAAATCCAGTCCCGTGCTCTGAAACAGCGACTGAAGAAAGCTTCCCGCGTTGCTGCAAATGTCTTCTGCCATTGTTAAGACTCCGAAGCAAGACTATATCAAGCCGTGGCCGTTCTGGGGCTTCCGTTTCCTGATTTCTTCGAGCCCCCTTTAGCGGGCTTCTCTGGCGGCGGCGGTTCCCCTCCATCAGTTTGCGTCAACTTATTGATCAGAAACTGTTGACTGAAACCCACGATATTTCCCACCAGCCAATAGAGTAACAGCCCGGAAGGAGCGCCCCAAAGAACGTATAACATGAACACCGGCATGCCTATGGCCATCATCTTTCGCTGCAGCGGATCAGCTGACGGCGCAGGTGTGATCAATTGGAGAACGATCATCGTTCCCGCCATCAAGATCTCCAGGATGTGAAAGGGATCACCGGCAGATAGGTCTGGCAGCCATAAAAACGTGGCCTGTCGAAAATCGAGCGAGATCGTAATCGCCCGGTACAGTGCAAACAGAAATGGCATCTGAATCAGCAAAGGCAGGCAGCCACCTAAAGGATTTCCTTCCTTCATTAAGCGTAGCTGTTCGACCTGAAGCTCCTTCAGCCGCGGGTCGTTCTGTTTCATCCCCTTAATCTTTTCCTGCAGCTCCTTCATTTTGGGCGCAAGTTTTTGCGCCTTCTTCATTGATTTCGAAGAGCGCCACTTAAGTGGGAAAAACAACGAGTAGATGACAATCGTGAACAAAATAATTGCGACGCCATAACTGCCGGTCAACTGGCTTAACCATTTGATCGATTTCAGAATTGGCACCGCCAGTGGTCTCGACATCCAGCTAAACCAACCGTAGTCGATGAGGCCTTCGAGATCGATATTCCGGCCCACGGCCTGGCTTATATTCTTGCTCGCATCGGTCAGTAGAAAATGGTCCTTCGGCCCTGTATAGAGCACTGTGCGGGCCCCGTCAGTCGGAATGGGAACCCAGGCCGTCGTTAGATATCTACTTTCCGGTTTGCCATTATTCGAATAGTCATACTGGGTAGTCTGTAACTCCAGCCCTTCGAGTTTCCTGGATGGGACTGCAACCATTGAGAAGTAAGTATCACCAACTCCAGCCCAATCAACTGGTCCGGGCAGCAACAGGTGGTCGGGAGAGTTCTTATTTACATTGATCGCGTGCGGCTGATGTCGTTCTACCTTATCGCCAAAAGCGGCTACGGCTTCCGGGGCGACCGAGTAGAACGTGTAATGTTTTACTCCCTGATCACCTATGCTTGGGCCCACCCTTAGTCTGGCCTGTGGGACTACCTGGTCCCCGCGTTTGATTGTGATTTCCAGGTCTGCGCTGTAGCTGGCGGCGTCAAGGACTATCGTCTTTACAACATCCAAACCAGTACCGCTGTCTCGAAGGAGAAATGTGATTCGTTTTTTCTGATCGGCGCCCAGATTCAGCTCTATGTCCCCTGTCCCCTGGTCAACGCCCTCTATCGAATAATTCGACGACACCAGAAGATTGTCGACAGTGGCATCGCCGATCGACAATTGAAGCGGTGTCTCTCGGGGCTGTCTTTTCAGACCCTCAGCTGATACAAGCTCGAGCGGTACACGAGCGTTTTTGTTTCCCGCGACTGAGTAGATTTCCTTACCGCTGTCCTTATTCTTTTTGATTATCCAACTGATAGCCTGGGCGCCGAGGCTATCCAGTTTTACGTCGTAAAGAGGAGTCTTGACAGTAAGTATGCGATGCGGTGCCGCATTCGCTATAGCTCCGGGAGAACCTGCGGGGACAGGTGATGGTGCTACAGTTGAACCACTAGGTGGCGTTACGGCTTGTTGTGGAGCTGAGGCCTGAGGCGAAGGAGCCTGCGGCGTCGGGCCGGGTTTCGGCTGTTGAACGGGGACCAGGTAACTCCACAGAAAAAGGATGGCTGTGGAGATCAAAAGTGCGATTATTAAGCGTTTTTGTTGCATTTAGCTGTGGCGGCCAGAACCATCGTTCGGCCGAAAACCTTTAAGGTCCTCAGTCTTACTTCACTGGATCGTAACCGCCCGGACTGAATGGATGACAACGGAGCAACCGGCGAAATGCGAGCGCGCTCCCTCGTAGAACGCCGTAACGACCAATCGCCTGAGATGCATATTCAGAACAGGTTGGAGAGAATCTGCAAGAAGCTGGAAGAAAAGGTGAAATGACGAGTTGATAGAACCTAATAAATGCTATGAGTAATGACTTCACGACCTTCACCCAAAACTCTGGGTCTTACCTTCTTCTTTAGCCACTCTTAATACCAGTTTCTCAAACTCTTCGATCGCGGCAGTCACCTTGAAAGACAGCAGCCTTCGTTTCGCGTTGAATACCCAATCGTATTTTAACTGCAGACCGTATAACGAAGATTGCTTCAAGCGAAACGTTTCTCTTAGCAGTCGCCTGGCTCGATTCCGTTGTACGGCATTGCCGAGAGCCTTCCGGGAAGCGGTAATGCCAAATCTGTTATGCGCCAGGTTGTTGGGCAAGACAAACGCCGTAATCAATACGCCCTCGTAACGCTTGCCCTTCCGGTAAACTTTCTGGAAATCCTGACTTCCACGCAGATACGCCGTCATGAACTGCGACCAGGGTCTTTAGTAGTGAGAAGGCGTCAGTCGTCTGCGTCCCTTCGAACGCCGCCGCTTCAGAACAAGTCTGCCGGCCTTGGTCGCCATTCGGGCTCTAAACCCATGCGTTTTGGCGCGACGCCGGTTGTTCGGTTGAAAGGTTCTCTTAGACATAGTCAGAATTCTCCCCTAAAAAGAAAACCGTAAGACTAGCTGCCACCAGACCTCATGTCAAGAATGGGGGAGTCTTATCACCGTAATACAGATCGCCGAAGCAGGATTCGAGTCAGGTTTTTATGCCAACGATCGTCGAGGTTCCGGGTCCGAAGTAATACCTTTCTTGAACCCTTTCGAGGTCTCAACATCCCTCCCAAACAACAGTCGCAGCGGGTCCCCCAGCACCCATTTTTCATGAGTGCAAACGTCCACCGTGTTTTATGTTTCCACTCTCTTGCTTCCAACGGAGACGGTGTGCTAGTCTCCGACTCGTTCAAGGTCTTTCCTTGTAAGTGCTTGATAAATATAAGCTTAAAGCTTTACTTTAAGGCTTAAGGTGTTTTCCACAAAGCTGAGGAAAACCCTGTGAATAACTTTTTGGCCCCCTTCTTTTCAGCGCTTCTCTCTCCAAAGATAAGCATTTGAGGGACCGACTTACGGCTTGGTCTGTTGCTGTGACGTGGGGCCGTTAATGAAGGCCGTCTCTTTTAGAAAATTAGTCGAGTACTAATGATGGGTGTAGTGGAAAATAACCTCTGGGACAATGTACTTCGCACAATCAAGACAAAGCTCCAGGGTGAAAGTTTTGAAACATGGTTTCACCCAATTCGGTTCGAAGGAATTGACAACGCCCGGCGGCTCATTCGTCTGCGAGCACCCAATCAGGTAGTGCAGGATTGGGTTAAGGTTAACTACGGAAACCTGATCGATCAGTCTTTCGGGGAACTCAGTCTGGGAGGTTATTCGGTCGACTGGGTGATTCCCGGAGAAAGCTTTAATTCCAAAGTTCAAGAGATTCTGACTGTAGAGCCGAACAAGCGTGTTGTGGTACGGGATGGTTCCAGCAGTCCCGACCTGCTTCCCGTTCTCCCTGAAGCGGCCAGCGATGTCTCACCGCCCGCAAAGCAATTTGCTTTCGATCCTGGACTCAATTCCAAGTACACATTTGATAGCTTTGTTGTGGGGTCTTGCAACCAATTCGCTCACGCCGCGTCTCTGGCGGTGGCTGAAGCTCCGGGCAAGACATATAACCCCCTCTACCTTTACGGCGGTGTGGGACTGGGCAAGACGCACCTGATGCACGCCTGTGGTCAGGCTATTAAAGAACAAAACCCTCACCTCAAGCTTTCGTATCTGTCTTCTGAACGCTTCATGAATGAACTGATCAACGCAATCCGTTACGACAAGACCCAGGGTTTTAGAGAAAAGTATCGATCGGTTGACGTGTTATTGATCGACGACATTCAGTTCATGGCCGGCAAGGAGCGCACGCAGGAAGAATTTTTCCATACTTTCAATGCTCTTTATGAACAGCAGAAACAGATCGTCATCAGTTCTGATTGTCCGCCCAGGGAAATACCCACGCTTGAAGAGAGACTCCACTCGCGATTTGAGTGGGGCCTGATTGCGGACATAGAGCCTCCGGACCTCGAGACCAAGGTTGCCATTCTTAAGCGCAAAGCGGAAACGATCGGTTTTGCTATTCCTGACGACGTGGCTCTTTTTATTGCCAGCAGAGTAAAGAACAATGTTCGAGAGTTGGAAGGGTCTCTGATTCGGTTAGTGGCGATTTCATCGTTGCGGGGCATTCCTATTTCAAAAGAACTCGCTAAGGATGCGATCAGAAACATCGCCAGTGAAGAGGAACCTGGCGTCGTCACTATCGAACAGATACAGAAAACCGTAGCCACAGCTTATAAATTAAGCGTCGAGCAGTTGGTCTCCAAAAACAATTCGCGGCAGTTTGCTTTTCCCCGCCAGGTCGCAATGTACCTTTGCAAAAAACTGACTAAACACAGCTATCCGGAGATCGGGCGGGCTTTTGGCGGGAAGCACCATACAACGGTCATTCACTCTGTGGAAAAGATCCAATCGCTAACTTCTGCCGACACGAGTTTCCAAAGATTGCTACTCGACATGTCAGAGGGTCTGCAAAAATAGGACTGGCTATCCACAAGTTTTTCCTGAGCCCGGCTGCGCTGTGAGGTCGACAAACACTGGCCCCTTTCGAAAGCTCCACAGGTTGTTTGGAAGTAGGCCTGTGAAAGACTAGAATGAGAGACACCGGACAAGGCTTATCGACAGACGCGTGCTGGTTTTCGCTTTTAATCCACGCTCTTTTCAACACGGGATTTCGAGCTTCTATTTGCGGTCTAGTAGGTTTTCCACAAATCAACAGGCCCTACTACTACTGCTGGAAATAAATACAATTACTTTTAGTTATTAGAAGTAGAACTAAACGAGGAGTAAACCAATGGCTGTAAGTGAAGGCGCTAAGCTTAAGGAGTCGAACATGCAATTCGTCGTAAGCAAGCAGAACCTCCAGAAGGAACTTAGTTATGTTCAGGGAGTAGTCGAAAAGAAAAACACGATCCCGGTACTCTCGAATATTCTGATTGAGAATGTGGGAGAGAATAATATCCGGCTGATCGGAACCGATCTGGACGTCACCATTCGCTGCGACATGGATGCTGATATTTCCACCGAGGGCTCCATCTGTGTACAGGCAAGGAAGCTCTTTGAGATAGCCAGATTATTGCCAGATGCTCCCGTAACTTTCAAAAAGGAAGATAACGATTGGGTAACGGTAACGTGTGATAAGACAAAGTTTAAGATGGTTGGTGTGGCCCGCGACGCGTTTCCGGAAGTGCCTTCATTTAAATCGGCTCCGACGAAAATTTCAGCCAGCGTCATAAAGGTATTTGTTGATAGAACCATCTTCGCGATCACCCAGGAAGAGTCGAGGTACACACTCTCCGGCGCCAAGTTCATTCTCGACGAGACTGGAGCAAAGATGGTTACCACCGATGGTCACCGACTGGCTTACGTGGAACGAAAGGGAGTCTCCAAGAACGGCAGCGATGCAATCGACACCTTGATTCCGCGGAAGACGCTGGCCGAATTAACCAAGCTTACCGCCGGATATGAAGGCGATATTAGCCTGGGAATGGACGGCAACCACATCTTCTTCGAGGTCGGTCCACGACTGTTGATTTCGCGCATGCTGTACGGGCAATTCCCCAACTACGATATGGTGATGCCCAAAAACAACGACAAGTCGATCCAGTTTGACGGCGCGCTTCTGAATGCGGCCATCAGACGAGTAGCCTTGATGGCGGATGAGCGTTCACACGCTATTCGTTTCCACCTCGAGCCTAACCAGCTGGTAATAAGCTCGCAGAACGCAGAAGAGGGCGAAGCGCGCGAAACAGTCCAGACTGACTATAACGGCGAGGAAACAGACATTGGCTTCAATGCTCAGTATCTGCAGGATTTCCTAAACGTGATTGGAGACGGCGCCGTCGCCTTCGAGTTCAAAGATGGAAACTCTCAGGCACAACTCCGACCAGCAGAAGGCGGCGAATACGACTATAAATATGTAGTAATGCCAATGCGTATCTGAACCTTTGCCGACCGTAAGGTGAACACACCCACAAACGAAGCGCTCCCTTCCTGCTAAGAAGGAGAGCGCTTTGTTTTTAATACGAGATTTCTACAACCTCATTTGATCTTAGTCGTATGCTAAAATCTCGTGATGATCCTCGAGTTTGTCGAAGTAAATAATTTCAGAAACTTAAGCGGCAAGATATTCTGGGGACCGGGGCTGAACATCATCCACGGTAACAACGGTCAGGGTAAAACCAACTGGCTCGAAGCCATCCACACTCTTTCCAGAGCCAAATCATTTCGTACCCAACGTCTGCAGGAGTCAATCAAATTCGGCGAGAACACCGCCCTCATTGCGGGGCAGGTTTCGACCGGCAATGATATCCATAGAGAATTGGAAGTAAGGCTGAAGGAAAACACCAAGGCAATCTCGGTAAATGGAAAACGAGAGCAACTCGCCAGATACCTTGGGCTGCTGCAAGTCTTCGCCTTTACCGCTGATCAGCTCGAAGTGGTTCGAGGAGTACCCGAAGCACGAAGGCATTTTATCGATCGGGGTATAGCTTCCCTGAGGCCTGCATATGTGCAAACCGTTTCCGACTACAACAAAGTAATCAAGCAGAAAAACAGGATCCTTCAAGACTCCTCCGAGCGAGAGCTTCGTCTGGAAGAAACCGAAGATCTGTTGGCGCCATGGAACGACCAACTGTCACCTCTGGGCGCAGAGATTCACAAAGCGCGCGTGGATTATACGGAGCGAATCAACGCGGCGCTGGAACGCACTCTGTTTGAGCCGGCGGAAGTTCAGATTCGTTACGCCTCGTCATTGGAAGGGAAGGGTGAGCTGGATGATTACGAAGGACTCTTGAGGTCCCGTTTGCAACTCCGGTTGCCAGCTGAAGTGTCGGCCGGCCGGGCGTTGGTGGGACCGCATCGTGACGACTTGAGCATTCATCTAGCAGGCCGCGAAATGCGCATTTACGGAAGCTCCGGGCAACAGCGTAGTGCATTGTTACTATTAGACTTAGCGGCAATTTCAGTGTATAATTCCTGTCACGATGATTATCCACTTTTCCTGGTCGACGATGTCGATGCGGAGTTGGATGAAAAAAGGATAAGACGTCTTTTGGAGTACCTTGAGGGCCGCACCCAGACGTTCATTACCACATCGAAGCGAAGCCACCTCGAGGGGTTCCTTTCCAAGTCAAACGTATATGAGATTGTGGAAGGCAAAGCGGTAGCGGCCGGGTCAAAAGAGAACAGTTTTTCAGCGGCCGCCTCGGCGGTAGACATTCCTCAAGAAAGCAGTTTTGAGGTGGATCTCAGTTGAGAAAGACTGCAGTTAATAAAGAATTGCGTTGAGCGGTAAAAAGGAGAATGTATTGGCAACAGTAGGAACAACAGTAACCGGCAAGGAGAATAGCTATACTTCTTCTTCGATCGCGGTTTTGGAAGGCAGGGAAGCCGTACGCAAACGCCCTGCAATGTATATCGGGTCGACGGGTGAGATGGGACTTCACCATCTGGTCTACGAGGTGGTCGATAACTCAATCGACGAAGCGCTGGCTGGATATTGTGACACGGTGGAAGTCACTATTCACCTGGACGACTCAATAACGGTGGTCGACAACGGGCGCGGCATTCCGGTCGATGAGATGAAGAAGGAACGAAAGTCTGCCGCGGAAGTTGTGATGACAAAACTTCACGCCGGCGGGAAGTTTGACTCCAACGCATACAAAGTATCTGGTGGTCTGCACGGAGTCGGAGTGTCCTGCGTTAATTTCCTTTCTGAAACATTGCATCTGGAAATCTGGAGAGACGGCAAGACTTACGAACAAGACTATGCTCGAGGAATAGCCGTTGCACGTCTGGAGCACACTGGGAAAACGAAGCGGCGCGGAACTAAAATCACCTTTAAGCCTGATCCGCAAATTTTTGATCACACCGTATTTAGCTTCGACAAACTATCGGAGCGTTTGCGAGAAAAAGCATTTCTCAACAAAGGCATTCGCATAACGATTAAAGATGAGCGCGAAGAGCCCGAGAAGTCTCACGAGTTTTACTACAAAGGTGGCATCGCAGAGTTTGTTAAGCATCTGAACAAGAATAAGACGACGCTTCATGACAAGCCGCTCTATTTCGAAAAGGAGAGCGAAGCTCTCTCAATTGAAGTGGCCATTCAATACAACGACGCGTACGACGAAAAGGTCTATTCGTTTGCGAATAACATAAACACGGTAGACGGTGGCTCGCATCTTTCCGGGTTTCGATCCGCGTTCACACGAACCATTAATGCTTACGCGCAGTCCTCCGGGTTGGCGAAAAACTTCAAAACGTCGCTCACTGGCGATGACGTACGCGAGGGCCTGGTAGCTGTCATCTCGGTGAAACTTCCGCAACCACAGTTTGAGGGACAAACCAAGGGCAAGCTCAATTCGGATGTAAAAGGCGCGGTAGAGTCGTTTCTTAACGAGCGACTGACCGAGTACCTGGAACAAAACCCCACCGTGGCGCGAAAGATTGTCGGCAAATCCGTCGACGCTGCCAGAGCCCGGGAGGCTGCCAGGAAAGCCAGAGAGATTGTCCGTAAGGGAGCCCTGGGCGGATCAATGCTTCCGGGAAAACTCGCAGACTGCCAGGAAAAGGATCCAGCGTTATCTGAAATCTATATTGTTGAGGGCGACTCGGCAGGTGGATCTGCAAAACAGGGCCGGGATCGCAAGAATCAAGCGATCCTGCCTTTAAAGGGCAAGATCC
>Ga0070697_100000827_pt1 | contig 23222 bp, 21 predicted proteins | sample KBSK1501metaG_FD_65475 | JGI IMG/M metagenome (GOLD analysis project Ga0070697, IMG submission 65475) | Corn, switchgrass and miscanthus rhizosphere microbial communities from Kellogg Biological Station, Michigan, USA - KBS K1-50-1 metaG | ecosystem: Host-associated > Plants > Roots >... | reverse complement strand
TATGTAGAAAGAAACTACACGAACGAGTCTAACTTCGTGCAGGCGTAAGCAATATAGTTCGACCCTCCATGTCCCATTTACCCCTCTGAAAATGCTATGCTAGATATATAGGATTTATTCAAAGGCGCGGCCTCCGGCTGCGCCTTTTCCTTTTTGGGGCGATTCTTACGGGGAGGGAAATGGGGAAAAACATAGGCTTTATGAAGGACTCGAACGCGCGAGCGGGGTGGGCGGAGGCGCGATTCATGATTTGCGCCGCGGAACATGGGTTTAACGTCTCGCGGCCATGGAACGACTCGTTGCGCTACGACTTTGCGCTCGAGCGCTGCGGCGAATTCCTGCGAGTGCAGGTGAAATCAACCACAAGCAAGCGTGTTAGCAGCGGAGGATATGTTTGCGACCTGCGCGCGAACAGGAGGCTTTACCGGGCAAGGGATCTTGATTTTTTCGCGGTGTACGTGATTCCGGAGGATGCGTGGTACATCATCCCGGTCAGCGTGGGCATCCGGGCTAAGGCTCTCTGGTTATGGCCGTACTGTAATGGTCGCCACCACAAGTACGATCGCTACCTCGAAGCATGGAACCTACTGACGCCGGCGAAGCTGAAAGCCAAGTCCGCCACGTCTTCCGGTTAAGCGTGTCGGTCTAATGACTCTCATTCTGATTGGGGCGACTAGTGTTTGCGGCAAATCTTTCTTAGGCAAAACAATGGAAATCAAAATGAACTTCACGGAAAATCATAAGCAGCGAGATGAATGGACTGAAGCTCGATTCATGATCCGCGCCTGCGAACACGGATTCAATGTCTCTCGACCCTGGGGAGGATCCTCCCGCTACGATTTTGCCGTCGAACTGAACGGGCAATTCCTGCGCGTGCAGGTCAAATCCACCGCCTGGAAAAAAGACGGCGTCGCCTACGTCTTCGCTTTATGCGGCGCCACCCGAAGACGCTACACCGAAGAAGAAATTGATTTCTTCGCCGTCTACGTCATCCCCGAGGACGCCTGGTACATCATCCCCGCCAGCGTGGTCGTCCGCCTTAAATCCAGTCTCCGCCTATACCCGCATTCCACCAACCAGCGAAAGCACAAATACGAATGCTATTTCGAAGCTTGGCACCTGCTGAAATCCGCGAAACCAAAGGCTAAGTCCGCTACTTCTTCGGGACGCTAGCAGGCCGGACACCTTCTTGGTCGGTGGTAGGAATTCCTTTTGACGCCAGTGCTGATGTTTGGTGACCCGGGGTCCTTCGACTTCGCCGGTCGAATCGCTGGGCGCGATTCGGCCTGCTTCGCTCAGGATGACAAGTTTTTAGGGTTGGCTTGCTTCGCTCGTGAAAATAGAAACATCCGTGGACTGGGCTAACGGGTTCACAAACAGCAATGGCTCCGGGTGTCCGGAGCCATCAAAATCCCGTAGTGCTGGCACTCTGTCACGCTCAATATTGATGACGTCAAAGGCAGTGTCAAGTTACTTGAGGAGACTAGTCACTAGCCACTGCTTTACCGCCAAGTCGGGGATCAGTCCCCAGATGGCGATCCGTCTCTCCAAGGCATTGGGCAGCACGCCGGAAACCTGGTTACGGATGCAGCTTGCTTATGATCTCGCCCAGGCCCGAAAAGACGAGAGCAAAATCAAGGTCCGCCGTCAGCACGAGCTCCAGGAACTATGCGTACAGTGATAGCGGTGCGCCCGTCGGCGCGGCATCCACCTCAGGGTTATAATCCTGCCGACTTATGGTTCTGTCACCGGGAAGGAAACTCGGACCTTACGAAGTTGTGGCGCCACTCGGCGCCGGCGGCATGGGCGAGGTCTACCGCGCACGAGATGCGCGTCTGGAGCGCGATGTCGCTGTCAAAATTCTGCCGCAGCATCTTTCGTCCGACCCGGCCCTGAAGGCCCGCTTCGAGCGCGAAGCGCGTTCAATCTCCGCGCTCAGCCATCCCCACATCTGTCATCTCTACGACATCGGTTCGCAAGATGGTACCGATTATTTGGTGATGGAGCTTCTCGAGGGGCAAACCCTGGCCCAGCGGCTTGAAAGAGGTCCGTTGCCGGTGAAGCAGGTACTCGAGCGTGGGATCGAGATCGCTGAGGCGCTGGAGAAGGCCCATAAGAATGGCATTGTGCACCGCGATCTGAAGCCCGGGAACATTATGCTGACCAAGTCTGGAGCAAAGCTATTGGACTTTGGGTTGGCGAAGCCGACCGGCGGTATGGCCGCGATGACCTCAGCGTCAGTGAACACCATGAGCAAGCCGTTGACTGCTGAAGGCAAAATTGTGGGGACATATCAATACATGGCGCCAGAGCAAGTGGAAGGAAAGGATGCCGACGCGCGCACAGACATCTTCGCATTTGGTGCCGTGCTGTACGAGATGGTCAGTGGTAAGCGGGCATTCGGGGGCAAAAGCCAGATCAGCGTTCTCAGCGCCATCCTTGAAAGCGACCCGAAACCGCTCTCGGCTTCACAGCCGCTTATTCCGGCGGCGCTCGACCATGTGATCCAGCGTGCGCTGGCAAAGGATCCCGAAGAGCGCTGGCAAAGCGCCGCCGATATGAAGGCGGAACTTAAATGGATCGCCCAGGGCGGTTCACAAGGTGGCGTTGCGTCAAAAGTTCGCGCCGGCGGCGCGCCCTGGGCTGGTTGGGGTTGGCCTTTAGCAGCCCTGCTATTGCTGCTTGGCATTTGCGGAGGAGGGGTTTGGTGGTTTGGCTCGCGCCAGACTCCACGGGCGATGTATTTCAACAGCTCTCTCTCATTCCCAACGAATGACATTGCGCTGTCACCAGACGGCCGCTTGCTCGCACTTGTCGCCTATTCGGATCAGGCTAACAAATATGTTATCTGGACGCATGAAGTTGGCGGTCGTAGCGCAGCCGCGGTTCCAGGTACAGAAGATGCTTCGCATCCATTCTGGTCGCCCGATGGCCGATCGATCGGCTTCTTTGCGCAGGGCAAGCTGAAGACGGTCGACGCTTTTTCAGGGAGATCACCGCAGGTACTGGCTGATGCCCCCAACGGTCGCGGTGGCGCTTGGAACCAGGATAACGTGATTTTGTTCTCGCCCGAGGTCTTTACGGGACTATACCGAGTGTCTTCAGCCGGCGGCACCCCGATTCAGGTAACTACCCCTGATACGTCGAGATTCGAGACTAGCCATCGCTGGCCGTTCTTTCTGCCCGACGGAAAACACTTTTTATATCTCGCCGCCAATTTTTCTGGACGATTCGATAAGAATGTCATTCTGCTGGGCTCGCTGGATTCGAGCGAGAAGCGCACCATTGTGAGTTCTGATGCCAACGCAGCTTATGCCGAACCGGGTTATCTTTTGTATCGGCGTGACAACGCCTTGGTAGCGCAGCGTTTCCACCCCCGAACCTATGCGCTCACTGGAGAGCCGCGCACCATCAGCGACGGGGTGCAGTACTTTCCCCAGACCGATCTGGCCCTTTTCGGTGTGGCCGGCAACAAGACCCTGGTCGTGCAAACCGGCAAGGGTGCGGCTAAATCCCAATTGGTTTGGTTTGACCGGAGCGGGAAACAGCTCGGCACTGTCGGACAACCAGGTTTTCTTGCCGATCCAAGCCTCTCGCCCGACGGACGACGCGTGGCTTTTCAACAAGTCGACAGCGACGGACGCCACGTGGATATATGGATTCGCGACTTGGCGAATGATGCAATCGCGCGTCTCACCTTCGGCCCGGGTTTGAATGAGCTTCCTGTCTGGAGTCCCGACGCTAAACGGATCGCGTTCGCCGCCAACCATAACCTCAATTATGGCCTTTACCAAAAAAACGCCGATGGATCCGGATCCGGGCAGGAGATGGCCAAGTCGAGTGGCGCGTACCGGCAGGGCTTCTCGGATTGGTCGCGCGACGGCCAGTACCTGCTAGTCTGGAAAAGCGGAGAGCTGTGGTACCTCTCCCGGTCAGATTTGCAACTGAAGCCACTCTTCCAGGGGAAATGGGTCGTGCGCAACGCGCAGTTTTCTCCCGATGGCAAATGGATCGCTTATTCTTCCAACGAGACCGGCAATTGGGAAATCTATGTGTCGCCGTTTCCGGCGGTAAACAGCAAATGGCAAGTCTCCCGAGGAAGTGGAGAAGAGCCGCGCTGGCGGCGAGACGGCAAGGAGCTGTTCTATCTGTCGGCGGACCGGAAGATGATGGCTGTATCGGTGAAGACCAGTTCCAACTTCGAATCGGGAACACCTCTAGCGCTGTTTCAACCTCACCTGCGCCAGTCGATTTCCGCGAACGACCTGGTCTCTTATGATGTCAGCGCCGACGGCCAGCGATTCTTGATCAACGCAAAAGTGGACGAACCGAATGCGGCTCCCCTGGGCGTCGTTCTGAACTGGTCTTCTGAAATGGAGAAGTAGGTTCGATTGAGGAGCTACCGAAGCTCCCTTTGCCGTGCCCCCTCAGTTCACTTTTTTTAGATACATATTCTGCTAGACCGTACAAGATTCTGCCTTCGGGGCCAGGATTATGGTCGTGCTGCTAAGCTCACGATAACAATAATTGAGTGTCGAGAAGCGGACCTCAGCGGCTAAAGCCGGCATGAGGAGGCTGATCGGCACGCCTGAAGGCGTGCCCTTCCCAATCCCTTCGTGGACAGATTTTCTACTTCGTCACGGACAGTGGTGGAAATTCCTGTTGACGCTGGTGCTGATGGAAGTGGGCACGGGGTCCTTCGACTTCGCAGGTCGAATCGCTGGCGCGATTCGGCCCGCTTCGCTCAGGATGACAGACCAGGTTGCGGTACCACCCCCTCTCGGTGGCCAACCCTCCACTCCTCCTGCTAATCTCACCACTATGCCCGATGTCGCCACGCCAACCAAGTCCTTCCTGAGCGGCAAAGTCGCGCACTTTACTGAGTCCGTGATTCGCGAGATGACGCGGAAGGCGATGATGTATAACGCCGTCAATCTGGCGCAGGGCTTTCCTGACTTCCCTGCTCCGGCGGAGATCAAGCGGGCGGCGCAGGAAGCGATTGCCGCTGACATCAATCAGTACGCCATCACCTGGGGCGCGAAAAGTCTGCGCAATGCCATTGCCCGAAAATTTCAGGAATGGCAGGGGATGACGGTTGATCCCGAGACCGAACTCACGGTGTGCTGCGGCTCGACCGAGGCCATCGTTTCCACTTTGCTGGCGGTGTGCAATGCGGGAGATGAGGTCGTCATCTTTGAGCCGTTTTACGAAAACTATGGGCCGGATTCGATTATCTCGGGGGCAAAGCCGAGGTATGTGAAGCTGCGTCCGCCGGCGAAGACGGACATCGATGGCGAGTGGACGTTTGACGAGCGCGAGCTGCGGGCGGCATTTCACAATCAGACCAAAGCCATCGTGGTGAACACGCCGAATAATCCCACGGGCAAGGTGTTTACCCGGGCGGAGCTGGAGCTGATCCGCGATCTGTGCGTCGAGTTCAATGTGCTGGCCATTACTGACGAAATCTATGAGCACATTCTTTACGACGGCTCGGAGCACATTTCGATTGCGACTCTGGATGGAATGCGCGAGCGCACCGTCACCATCAATGGCATGTCGAAGACTTACGCCGTGACCGGCTGGCGTGTGGGATGGACCGTGGCGCCTCCGGCGATCACGAATGCCATTCGGAAAGTCCACGATTTTCTAACCGTGGGCGCGCCCGCGCCGCTGCAGGAAGCCGGCGCCGTCGCTCTCGGGCTGCCGCGCAGCTATTACACGAATCTTGCTGAGGGATATCGCACGCGGCGCGATCGTCTGATGCCGGCCTTGACGGACGCTGGATTCCGCTGTTTCCGTCCGCGGGGGGCGTATTACGTCATGACTGATATCAGCGCCTTCGGATTCGACAACGATGTCGAGTTTACGAGCTATCTGGTAAAGACGATCGGCGTGGCGGCGGTCCCCGGATCGAGTTTCTATAACGATCCCAAAGATGGAGCGCGGCAAGTGAGATTCGCGTTCTGCAAAAAAGACGAGACGTTGGACGAAGCAGCAAGCAGACTGCGAAAACTACAACGAACCACGTAGGGACAGGCGACTCGCCTGTCCAGCCGAGCAAGCTCGGCAGCGGTTTTGAACCCTTTCTTTCGCTTAACACAACCTCACTTCAGTTTTTGTGTGGTGCGGGCGCCCCCGCCCGCATTTTTGCAGCGACCCGAAACCTGAGACCAGATGCAAATACCGGTCCTGCCACGAACTACAAGCTTTGGACCTTTCACTTAACACGGCCTCACTTCCGACATGCGGGCGGGGGCGCCCGCACCACACAAACCTGCGACCCGAAACCACATCCAGATACTGGAGTCGTGCCCGCCTCACTAGCCACTAGCCACTAGCCACTAACCACTAGCCACTGTCTTCCGAACCAATCTGATCCACATTTCCTCCACAGCTTTCTGGGGTATACTGCGCTCAAGAAAGAGGACGCGATCATGTCTTTGCGAATGGCTGAAGAGGTGTCCACCCAGGTTCCTGCCGACGATTTCCAGGCGCTGGAAGACAAGGTTTATCGCACTATTGAGCTGTACAAGGCAGCACGAGAAGCGCGCGCGGTTGCGGAGCGCGATGTGCGCCGTGTGCGCGAGCAACTGGAAGAGCGCGAGGAAGAAGTCGAAACCATGCGTCGCGAGATGGTCAGGCTGCGCAAGGAGCGGGAAGATATCCGCACGCGTGTGGAAAAGATGCTGCAACAGATTGAAACCATTGCCGAGGAACAACAGGCGGCAAGCTGAGTACCGCGCCGGACTGGGCTTCCGGAAGGAGCGAACAAGTTATGGCGTCCGTCACTAAACATCCACCGCTGAAAGATCCCAGCAATAATGCTGTCCGCGTGGAAATTTTCGATCAGGCGTACAATCTTCGCGGCTCCGACGCTGACTACATCATTAAGTTGGCTGAATACGTCGATTCCAAGATGCGCGCCGTCGCCGAGCAGACCCATACCGTGGATACGGCGCGTCTGGCCGTCCTGGCCGCACTCAATATTGCGGACGAATATCATTTGCTGAAGCGCAATGGCGATACCGGCGCCAGCGAGTATCTGCAACGGGCTCACCATCTATCCCGCGCCCTGGATGAAGTCCTTGAGGATAAGCGCCGGACAGGGTAAGAAGCTGCTGGCAAGTCGACTGCCAACTTTTTACGTCCTCCCTATTGCCATTCTCTGGAGTTTTCCCTAGCATCCTTTCTGAAAGCCGGCCTGCAAGGTTGGTGATGGTGGTAACCGATTTTTGAACCAACAAACGAATGAACGGGGACTCGACTCGTAAAGAAGGTTCTGTGTGCAACGTTCCGCCATGCGGAAATGCCTAAAGAACCGCGGCGGGTTCCCACCTGTCTACGACGGGTTCATTCTCGGCCCTCCACACGGCCCCAGTGGGTCGGCTTCTCACTTCCTGCTAAACTAATCTTCAGAGCAGCGCATCTAAATTAACAAGTGTTTCCCCGACTTCTTCATATCGGCAATTTCAATCTGCCTACTTATGGATTTTTGGTGTCCATGGGGGTGCTGATCGGATTGTGGATCAGTGTGCGCAATTCGGAGAAGCAGGGGATTGACCGGGAACTGGCATGGAATCTGGGCATTTTGGTGGTGCTGTGCGGGATCGTGGGCGCGAAGATTCTTTACATCATTAACGATTGGAGTTCTTATGCGGCTCATCCTGGCGAGATTTTCAGCTTCAGCACATTGCAGGCCGGTGGAGTTTTCTCTGGCGGACTGATTGGCGCGCTGGCGGCTGCCGCTTGGTATATCCGTAAACATAAGATGCCGGCGCTGGCCACTTGCGACGCCTTCGCTCCTGGACTGGCTTTGGGACACGCGATTGGACGCGTGGGATGTTTCGCCGCGGGTTGCTGCTATGGCAAGCCGACGCATGCTTTCTGGGGAGTGACGTTCACTAATTCGTTGGCTCATGCGTGGACAGGCACGCCTTTGAACGTGGCCTTGGAACCGACGCAGCTTTTTGAATCCGCTGTGGAACTCGCAAATTTCTTCTTGTTGACATGGATGTTGAAACGCAAAAAGTTCGACGGCCAAGTTTTTGGGGCTTATCTGATGCTTTACGGCGTGGCCCGCTACTTTCTCGAGTTCATTCGCGATGATCCCGGCAGGGGCGAAGTGTTCGGGGGACTCATGACTGGGACACAGTTGATTTCGATTTGCCTGGTGATCATTGGCGGGGTGATCTGGTGGTTGCGGAGCGGAGCACCCAGACCTGTGCCGGTGCGGGCAGCGCGCTAGGCTTTCTTTCCTTTTCCATTCATCACGAGCTTGGCTTTGTCCGAGCAATTTCCAATCTCGATTCTGGCTGCGGCGGAAGATGCGGGTAAGCGGTTGGATCAGTTTCTGGTGACCCACCTTCCGGAAACCAGCCGGGCACGGGTGCAGCAACTCATCGAACAAAAGAAGGTGCTGGTCAACCAAGCCGCGGGCAAACCTTCTCTGCGTTTGCGTGGTGGGGAGCACATTGCAGTATTGGCGGCGATACAACCAATTCCGCTGCGCGCCATGGCGGAAGAGATTCCACTCGACATCGTGTTCGAGGATGATGATCTGGCAATAGTGAACAAGCCGGCGGGGATGATGGTACATGCGGGGGCGGGAGCGACGGACGACGAGCGCAATCGGGGGACGTTGGTGAATGCGCTGTTGCATCATATGGCAAAACTATCCGGGCTTGGCGGCGAATTGCGGCCCGGAATTGTGCATCGTCTGGATCGTGCGACCAGCGGGCTGATCGTCGTAGCAAAGAACGACGAGGCACACCGAAGATTGGCGGCTCAGTTTTCTCGCCGGCAGGTGAAGAAGACTTACGTCGCGCTGGTACAGGGCTGGGTGAAGCCGGATCGCGGCACGATTGACAGCAGCATCAGCCGCGATCGGGTGCGACGGACACGAATGACGACGCGGCGCACCGGCGGGCGCGAAGCCATTACGCACTACAAGGTGGAGCGACGAATCCAGTCTAAATTTGGGAAGTTCACATTGCTCGAGCTGCAAATCGACACCGGACGGACACATCAGATTCGTGTGCACATGGCTTCCCTGGGCCATCCTGTGGTGGGGGACACGGTTTACGGGGCGACACGCGAATTACGGGCGCTGACAGGAGGACCAATATCTTTACCGCGAAATTTTTTGCATGCGAAGAGTTTGCAGCTTCGGCATCCGCGGACGGGTGCGTGGCTATCGTTTGTGCAAGCGATGCCTGCGGAATTAGAGTTTTATCTGCGAGAGATGGAAGCGGGGTAAATCGGTCGTTGGTCCTTGGTCGTTCGTCGTTGTTCAGTCGTCAGCAGTTGATCCGATCGCTGAAATGATCTCGAGCCGTGGGGTTCTTTTGCCTTGAAGTTGCGCCCCCGCAGAAAATCCCCGCCCAAGCAAAGCTTGGACGGGGCACCCTCGAGAGTATATGGCCAACGACGCGAGTTATAATCAAGGGAGCTATGAGGGCTCGCAACGCATTCTTTCTGGGCGGAATGGCTCTGCTAGCGGCACTGGCTTTTGCGCAGGGTACCGATCAAAACGACCTGCCATCCGCTCCATCGGCCGTCCAGCAGCAGAGCAAGCCGCAGACGCCGGCTACTCCGCCGCAAACTGCTCCCACGCCCCAAGAGCCCCTGTCCCAAGAAAAGGCTCTGCCAGAATCTCCTCCGCCTCAAACCTCAGCGCCAGCCGAGCAGCCGGTCACTGGATCCCAAAAAAACGAACCGCCAAAAGCGAATGACAAGAGTTCCAGCACGGACACGTCAGAGGAAACTGCGCCCACGATTTTCCGAACGGTGAATGAGGTGAATGTGGTATTCACGGTCACGGACAAACATGGACGCTACGTGAAGGATCTCAAGAAGAATGACTTCAAAGTTATCGACGATACCAGGCCGGCGGATGAGATTCGCAGTTTTCATAACGAAACCGACCTTCCGTTACAGGTCGGACTGCTGGTAGACGCCAGCAACTCGGTGCGTGACCGGTTTAAGTTCGAGCAGGAGTCAGCAATCGAGTTTCTGAATCAGACGGTGCGTCCGAAATATGACAAAGCCTTCGTGATTGGCTTCGACGCCACTCCCCTAGTCACACAGGACTTCACCGACAATACCGAATTACTTTCGCGGGGAGTTCGAGCGTTGCGGCCCGGCGGCGGCACCGCCCTGTATGACGCGATCTACTATGCATGCCGCGACAAGCTGTTAAAGGCAGAACAGCGCGGCCCTGTGCGTCGGGCGATTATTCTCTTGAGTGATGGCGACGACAACCAGAGCCATGTCACGCGCGAAGAAGCGATCGACATGGCACAGCGCGCTGAAGTGATCGTCTACACCATCAGCACCAACATTATCGGATCAAGAAACAAAGGCGACAAGATTCTGGAGCGGATCGCGAACGCCACCGGCGGACGGCCATTCTTCCCCTTCCAGATTACAGACGTAGCCAACGCGTTCGCGGAGATACAAGACGAACTGCGCAGTCAGTATGCGTTGTCCTACAAACCAGCAGACTTAAAATCGGACGGCCGTTACCATTCGATCGAAATCCTGGCACAGAACCACAAGAATCTGCGAGTGCGCAGCCGACGCGGGTATTACGCTCCGGCACAGTAGCAGGATTTGCCTTTGACTGCCTGCACTCCTTCGTTGGCGATGATGGGAGTCATGACTAGGCCAGCGAGCGGGTCAGCCCACCACCATCCGAAAACGAAATTCAGAAGAAGGCCGGCGAGCAGAATGGCTGATAAGTACACGCAGAAATCAGTCTGTTTTGCATCTGCCGTCATGGCCGCGCTGCCGAGTTCGATTCCTACTCTTTTCTTTGCGCGAGAGAGAATCGGCATGACCACCAGCGACACGCAAGCCAGCACTATTCCGGGAACACTATGCTTAGGATCAGTCCTGCCAATGAGGTCAAAAACTGATTCGTAGGCTACGTACACAGCGAGTGCGAGGAAGCAAACTCCAACAATTCTGATGCTCAGGCGTTCGTTTCGTTCTCGAGTCTGCTGGTTAGCGTCGACAGACATTCTCCAAAGCAGCGTGGCGCCGGATGTGACTTCGATGAAGCTGTCGATGCCAAAGCCAACCAGGGAGATGCTGCCAGCAATCGCGCCAGCGACGACGGCAACTAGGCCTTCAAGGCTGTTCCACGCAATGGTGAAATATTCCAGCCGTTTGCCGCGCTGAGCGATACTCTTACGGTTCACCGCGAGTTCAGTCATACGTAAAAGCATATCAAGTCACGCAGGGAGGTGCAGCGGGGCCTTTGCCCGCTGGCGCGGAAGATACGATCCATTCGTAACCTGTACCTTTTTTGATGGTATTGCGTCTAACCTCTGGCGAACCTATACTTTCTTTAGATCATGAAGTCTGTCGCCAAAGTCGGCGTTTCGTTGTTGTCGCTTCTGTTGTTTGCAGCTCCGATCATGGCCTGCGCTCTGCCTGCGATGGCAATGACGGCAGCAGAGCGTGACTGTTGCAAACGCATGGCGGGAGAATGTGGAAAGAAAGGAATGTCTCATTCCTGCTGTCAGACCACAACGGTCCCGGATCATCTGCCTGCAATCAAAAGTTCATCGGACGGTAATTCAACGCCTGTGGCACTAGTTTTTGTACACGCGCTACCGCCGAGTCCGATAGTCGCAACAATGCCGAAATCCGGTTCATGTCCTTGGGCAGCAGATATCCACTCGCCGCCTGTCTCGCCTCCTGCGACTATTTCCATTCTCAGAATCTGATCGTTTTTCCTCTCAGCTGCTAACGCACTCGTGCGTCTGCACGTTCGTGCGCTTACAAACTCGTTGTGACGCGGAGGAAAGATGCAATCGATTGATTTGTCCCGAAGTCTCTTCGGGCGTATTCGTATTTCACTGATTAGCGCAGCTCTGCTCGTTGGAACCATGCTCCTTGCTGTTAACGGGACAGCTCAACAAGCAGGTAATCCGCAGCAGCCGGGCTTGATTCCTAAATCTCCCGGAATGGGCGAGCACGCGGGAACTCCTACGTCTTTGCACGAGCTGGTGCAGGAGGCAGAGCAGAAGAATCCCCAGATTGCCGCCTCTTTTCATGCTTGGCAGGCCTCACGAAACGTTCCCAAGCAGGTCTCCGCGCTACCCGAGACACAACTTTCAGTGCAACAGTTCAGCGTGGGCAGCCCGCGACCTTTCGCGGGTTACAGCAACAGCGATTTCGCTTACATCGGGTTTGGCGGTTCGCAGGACATCCCCTATCCAGGCAAACGGCAGTTGCGCGGTCGTGTCGCCGAACTCGAAGCGGATTCTATGGAAGCACAGACGGATTCAACTCGCAGAACGGTAGTGGGAAATCTCAAGATGGTCTACTTCCACCTGGCATACATTCAGCAAACCCTTGGCGTCCTGCAGAAAAGTGATGAGCTACTGAATCAGGTACAGGTGGCGTCCGAGGCACGCTACCGTGTGGGCCAAGGCAATCAGCAGGATGTGCTCAAGGCTCAGTTGCAGCACACGAAGATTCTTCAAGAGATCGCCCATCACCATCAGGAAGAAGGACTGCTTGAAGCCCAGATCAAGCGGCTGTTGGGCCGTCCTCAGGAGTCCGCAGATATTGTTGCCGAAACCCTTAAGGTGCGAAGTCTTCCGTATTCCGCAGCCGAACTCCTGCAGAAAGCTCGCGAGCAGAATCCCGACGTACGCTCAAAGCAGGCCTCCATTCGGCAGCAGGACACCCAAGTGGAGCTGGCACACAAAGAGTTCCGCCCGGACTTCAATGTGGGCTACACATACGAGCACACCGCGAGTCAATTCAAGGACTACTACATGGCGAGCTTTAGTGTGCGCTTGCCGAATCGGGGCCGCCAGCGCGCGGCATTGGCCGAAGCAGAACAGGACCAGGAGCGCGCGCGGCGAGAGCTGGACGCTGAATCGCAGCGCGTCCTGTCAGAGGTCCAGCAACAGTACATTCGGGCAAAAACTTCGGAAGAGCGGCTGAAAATCTACAGCGACGGCCTCGTCCCGCAATCCGAAGCTACCTTTCGCTCAGCCCTGTCTGCCTATCAATCGAATCGGCAAGACTTCGAAAGTCTGCTTTCAGGCTTTCTCGATGTTTTGAATCTGGACCTCGAATACCGAAGTGAGCTAGTGGAGCACGAATCGGCGCTGGCTGAACTTGAGCGCCTTACCGGGGTGGATGTGCCATGAATGAGGGCAACTTCAAAACGAATGCAAATGAGGGATCAGGCATGTTCCATGCAGAGCACAACAATTATCGTCGCGCGTTTTGGATTGCAGTGACCGCAACCATTGTGCTTGCGCTTATCGCGTCCCTCCTGTGGTGGCGTTTAAGCCACGCCGGAACCCCGTCGCAGGCCGGCAACAGTTCCACCAGCCAGCCGATGGAAGCGATGCCTTCATCGGGAAATATGTCGGGTTCCGAGTCAACGTCCCTAGGTGACACTCAGGCCGGGAACTTGCAGGAGGTCCCGCTTGCGCCAATTCAGCTCACACCTCAGCGAATGCAGAGCATCGGCATTGTGCTTGGGAAGGTTGAATCCAAGGCCGTCAATTCTGAGCTGCGCTTTTACGGCAACGTGCAAGTCGATGAGCGGCGGCAGGCCTATGTGCAGACGCGATTCGCCGGGTGGATTCGCAAGGTCTACGCCGATGCAACCGGCAATTTTATCGGCAAAGGTCAGCCATTGTTCACCATCTACAGCCCAGACCTGGTGGCAACGGAACAGGAATATCTGCTGGCGAAGAAGAATTCAGAGTCCTTGCAGCAAAGCGAAGTGAGCGGAGTGGCCTCGGGTGCCTCTTCGCTCTTCGGGGCCGCCAAAGAAAGACTGCTGCAATGGGAAGTTTCCCCTGCCGAAATTGAGAAGCTCGATCAGACAGGCAAGGCCATTACGGATCTCACTGTCCATTCTCCGGTCTCGGGCTACATCACGCAGAAAAATGCGCTGCCCAACATGTACGTCCAGCCCGAAACCATGCTGTACACCGTAGCTGACCTTTCTGATGTGTGGGTGGTCGCTCAGGTATTCCAAAGTGATACAGGGAAAATCAAACCGGGTGATCCTGCAGAGGTCACAGTCGATGCGTACCCCGGACGAGTCTTCAATGGTCGCGTGGATTACATCCTCCTACAGCTGGACATGAACACGCGCACGCTGCCGGTGCGGTTGGTGTTCTCGAATCCCGGTTTGAAGTTGAGGCCCGGAATGTATGTGAATGTTCGCGCCAAGGTGCCGCTAGGACGACAGTTGGTAATCCCGGCCAGTGCAGCTTTTCATTCTGGAACTAAGAATCTGGTCTTCGTCTATCGCGGCGAAGGCAACATTGAGCCCCGTGAAGTCGAACTCGGGCCTCAAGTCGGCAATGAGATCGTGGTCACCCAGGGCGTCAAGGCGAGTGAAGAGATTGTTACTTCTGCAAACTTCTTAATTGATTCCGAAGCGCAATTGCAGGCAGCCGCTGGCGCATTCGTGCCTCCGCCTCCTGGCGCAGGTCAGGCTGCATTCATGAATGCTCCGGCGCGAGAGCAAGCCAATGTGGAACTAACAACTGACCCCAACCCTCCGCACAAGGGTAGCAATACGGTCCGCGTGAAGTTAACAGGCCAGGATGGAAATCCGATCACAGGAGCAAACGTGACTGTGACCTTCTTCATGCCTGCGATGCCGGCTATGGGAATGTCCGCCATGAAGACTGTCATCAACTTCGCGGACAAAGGTGGAGGGATATACGAAGGCAAGGGCGACCTGGGTTCCGGCGGCACTTGGCAAGTCACCATCAGGGCACAGCAGAATGGGCGGACCATTGCCACCAAGCAGTTCACATTAAACGCAACGGGAGGTATGTAATCGTGATCTCCCGAATCATTGAGTGGTGCGCACACAATCGTTTCCTGGTGTTCACTGGTGTGCTTCTGCTGACACTGGCGGGAATCTGGTCCTTGGGCCACATTCCGCTGGACGCCCTGCCTGACATCTCTGACGTGCAAGTAATCATTCACACCAACTGGGAGGGAGAGCCGCCCAACATCATCGAAGATCAAGTTACATATCCCATCGTGACTGCGTTGTTGGCCGCGCCGCAAGTGAAAGCTGTACGCGGACAAACCATGTTCAATGACTCCTATGTGTTCGTTATTTTTGAAGATGGCACAGATATGTATTGGGCCCGTTCGCGTGTGGTGGAGTACCTACAAACCATTGCGGGCCGGCTTCCAGGGGGAGTTCACCCCGCGATTGGTCCTGATGCTACGGGTGCAGGTTGGGTCTACGAATATGCGCTGGTCGATCACAGTGGTAAGCACAGCCTTGCCGATCTGCGAAGCATTCAGGATTGGCAGCTGCGTTATCAGCTGGCGACCGTTCCCGGCGTCGCAGAAGTTGCCAGCATAGGAGGATTCGTACGTCAGTATCAGGTCAATCTCGATCCGAACAAGTTGCTCGCGTACGGCATTCCACTGTCCACCGTGATTGATCGGGTGAAGTCAAGCACGAATGAAGTTGGGGGCCGCGTGTTGGAGTTGAGTGGGACACGATACATGGTTCGCGGTTTGGGCTACCTTAAATCGCTGGACGATCTGGCCAACGTGCCGGTCATGGCGAAGAACGGGACACCGGTATTGATTAAAGACTTGGGCACGGTTTCCTTCGGCCCTGACATCCGTGAAGGGGTAGCGGAGTGGAACGGTGAAGGCGAGACAGTGGGCGGAATCGTGGTCATGCGCTATGGACTAAACGCTCTCAACGTAATCGATGGTGTCAAGAATAAGCTAGCTGAGATCAAGGGATCGTTGCCGCCTGGAGTCGAAGTCGTCACGGGATATGACCGTGCTGGACTGATCAGGGAATCGATAGAGACGTTGAAGCGCGATTTGATCGAGGAAGCGATCATCGTCTCGCTAGTCATTACTGTCTTCCTGTTTCATTTCCGCTCGGCGCTAATCCCGATTCTTACGTTGCCCATTGCGGTGCTCATCTCCTTCATTCCGATGTACTACCTGCATGTCAGCTCCAACATCATGTCGCTGGGTGGATTGGCGCTGGCCATTGGCGTGTTGGTGGATGCGGCCATCGTTATGGTCGAGAACGGATACCGGCAGCTTTCCGAGCGGCCTTCCGGTGCAGAACCAGACGGCGAAGTGAATCTCTCGAAAACATCTGCGAAGACATTGGAACGGGAACGAGTGGCTATTCTCATCAATGCCGCGAAGCAAGTCGGCCCGGCCCTGTTTTTCTCGCTGGTGATCATCGTGGTTTCTTTTCTGCCGGTTTTTCTGCTGGAAGCACAGGAAGGGCGCATGTTCCGCCCATTGGCCTGGACGAAAACTCTTGCCGTAGGCTTCTCGTCGCTACTGGCGATAACGCTCGTTCCCATTCTGATGGTCATTTTCATCAAGGGGAAACTGCGCCCAGAATCCAAGAACCCGGTTTCACGGTTCACGCAGGCGATCTACTTGCCGGTTCTACGGCTCTGCCTCAAGTACCGCAAGACAACGCTGCTGCTGAATCTGGTGTTTCTCGTAGCGACATTTCCATTGATGTTCAAGCTCGGCAGCCAGTTCATGCCTCCCCTTTATGAAGGTTCATCGCTGTACATGCCCACGGCGTTGCCCGGTATCTCTATTACGCAAGCTTCACAACTCTTGCAGGAACAAGACCGAATCCTGAAGACGTTTCCTGAGGTCGAAACTGTCTTCGGTGTGGTCGGCCGATCCGACAGTGCAACTGACAACGCTCCGCTGGACATGTACGACACGACTGTGATGCTCAAGTCGCGGGAAAAGTGGCGAGCGGGTATGACCTACGAAAAGCTCATTCACGAAATGGATGCCAAGCTCCAGTTTCCAGGGCTCACTAACACTTGGACCATGCCGGTACAAAATCGGCTGGACATGGCCCTGACCGGAATTAAGACGCCGGTAGGGATGAAAGTTCAAGGCGCGAATCTGGAACAAATCCAGCAGCTCGGGGCGCAGGTGCAGCAAGTCCTGTCGGGGTTGCCGCAGGTTCGTTCGGTTTTTGCGGAGCGCGTTTCACAGGGCTTCTACATCAACGTGGAGGTTAATCGTCCGCAGGCTGCGAAATACGGTCTAACCATCGCCGACGTGCAGCAGGCAGTGCAATCCGGTATCGGAGGCATGAACGTCGCTGAGAACATTGAAGGACGCAAGCGCTATCCAATCAACGTCCGCTATCAGCGCGACTTCCGCGATAACATCGAAGACCTCAGCCGCGTGCTGGTCGCAACGCCCTCCGGCGCACAGATACCGATTGCTGAAGTAGCCAAGATTTCGTTTTCGCCGGGGCCGGCGATGATCCGCGACGAAGATGGCCAGCTCACTGGCTATGTCTATATCGATCTCAATACGACCGATTATGGCGGGTTCGTAAACCAAGCTAGCAGTCTGCTTAGGCAGAAGTTGTATTTGCCAGCTGGTTACACCTATCAATGGTCAGGTGAATACGAATTCCAGCTTCGAGCAAAGGAGCGCCTGAAGATCATTTTGCCTGTCGTGTTCTTTGTAATCTTTCTATTGCTGTACATGATCTTCCACTCCGTGACGGAGGCTATGGTCCTCATCTTCCCAACTTTCTACGCTATGACTGGCGGACTGATTCTGCAATGGCTTCTTGGGTACAACTTCAGCGTCGCCGTGTGGGTCGGTTACATCGCGCTCTTTGGCATTGCGGTTGAAACCGGAGTGGTGATGGTCGTGTACTTGCACGAAGCGCTGGACAAGCGGATGCATTCAGGGCTGGCTCTCACAGACATCGATATTCAGGAGGCAGCAATCGAAGGTGCTGTGCAGCGTCTTCGCCCGAAACTGATGACCGTGACCGCCGTACTTGCCAGTCTGATTCCAATTCTCTGGGAGAGCGGCATTGGTTCCGACGTGATGAAACCGATTGCCGCGTCCATTGTGGGAGGAATGATTACCTCAACCATCCATGTGCTGATTCTGGTGCCTGTGTTCTTTGTGCTGATGAAGGAACGGGCTTTGCGGCGAGGCACCTTGCGCGTGCTGTCGGGGCAATGTTGACGGGACTCGACCCGGTAGCCCCCGATTGGTCAGTGCTCAGTGATTTTTTGCGGATTCAGCGCGACATGCGATAGGTGGAGCTATCGCCTTCCGGCGGGTCTTTTCTGAGGTCTAGGGCGTCAAGGTCTGATGTGATCTCTTGTCCTTGGAATCCAGCGGATTCAGACGAGAAAGGTCCGCAGCGTCGTTCCTGCCATTTTTCTTGCCCATCTGGTCTCGACCTCCCGGCAACATGGATGCCGGGAGTAAGAGGAAGGTTTATTGAGACACACACGATAGACGGGAAAGCGAAATTACCTCGCCCTCACGCCACGAATTTAGAGCTTCTTATTCGCTGTGAAACAGCGATTAGCCAGATCCCAGTGAGGCTCGATGGCATCTATATATAGTAGAAAGCACGCCACTCTTTAAAATCTCCCGAAAATTGAAAGGAATCATGGGCCCTTTGCAGGTCACTCCTCTGTTTTCATTCGCCGGTTGGCCGTCAGGTAGCCTGCTGGCTCGGAATCCACTGAACACTCACGAACCTGAACTCAGCAAGGTGCTTCTCGACCAGCGCAAGGCCTTAGATTGGGGGAGCATCTATCGGCAGACGAGGCTGAAAACGATTCTCCAGTTTTGAATCGCAGGCTGATTTGGATCGAAGACCGGCGCTTCCAGGGTTGGGGCTGCTCCGAATGCGGATGGCGTTTCAGGGCTTCGGATGCACTCACTGGCAAGTCTTTAGTTGAAATGATACGAAACTTCGAATTACAGCGCGAAAAAGAGTTTACCTCTCATGTTTGCGCCAACCACCCCAAGCCTAAACACAGAAGAGGGTAACAACGCAATTTTTTGGGGTGAACCACGCGTCAACACAGGCTCTGGAGATGTCGTGTGCTGTATTGCTCAGACACGGTTTTGAATCCAGAGTAGCTTGTTGGAGAGCCGAAAGGGGCTCCCTATGACCCCGTCCAGAGCAAGTGATTGGCATTCCCTGGCCGAACAAGCCAGCAATGAAATGGACCCAGACAAGCTGCTGAATCTTGTAATTCAGCTTAACTGCATGTTAGGTGAGCAGGAGGAACGGTCTCGGGCACAGCGACGTCAAGGGACTGAGCTTATGCCCTTTTCCACTGCTGTTTAGGCGGTACTGCTTGGAGACGTTCTTCTACCGCGTAGCTGCTTTTGTTCGGTAATCCGAACAAGACTGGCGATCCCACATTCGATTCTCTTTTCGTGCCACGCTGATGCCGTTCGTCGGAGGCTCTGCGTGGTTAGAAGTGGGAGACGCGGGGCCTTCTCTTTTCAAAAGTTAAACCGAATTGAAGGGGATTTGTTTACGGAACACGCTGAAGCCTCGCGTCGTAATCCGAATCGTGCGTGTACTGAGATGTCGTCGGCTTGGGCGGGGAGCTTAAGATGAAAAGAAAATCGGGAGCGGCTAACGCCACTCCCTGGTGGTAAGAGTTAAGTTGATTAGACGTTCTGCACGTTCTCCGCCTGAAAGCCTTTTGGGCCTTTGGTGACATCGAACTGTACGGCTTGGCCTTCCTGCAAGCTGCGGAAACCACCGCTCTGGATGGCCGAGAAATGTACGAAAACATCTTCGCCATTCTGCCGGCTGATAAAGCCGTAGCCTTTCGCGTCGTTAAACCACTTCACTGTTCCTTGTTCCATTGTTCTGCCTATTTCTATTTGAATTTCTGCTGAGAAGAATCGTTGCTTGAGAGGGGGTGACGCTGAATTGCGGAACCAGCTTTCAGGGCGTGGAATCAAACTAAGTCAGATAACGAATTGGATGCGGAGGACACAAGGAAGACTCATATTTCTTTTCGGCGTGAGGAGTGTCGTGCTAAGTCCGCCTATTGACGCCGTATCATCCACGATATTTGAAAAAGCGAATCGCCAAAATGACAACTACCACGACGACCGCAATTTCAATCCAATTTGCTGTTGTCATGGGCTAACGATACGCCTTTGATGACACTACGTCCTGTGTAAATCGCCGCTTATGCACACTCAGTCACACAGTCTCGCTGGCCCGTCCGATCCACCACAGGATCTTCGCTACAATCCGCCACTCGCTCGATGAAATCGAAATGGAATCATGCTCCCGATTTTCTGGAACCAGGACTTCGGTACCGTCAAAGCGCTGCAATCTCGATACAATCAGGCCCTGTTCGGGATGGGACGCCATCACGATCTGTCTGTATAGCTGGCGGCGATTGGTTTGAGATTTATCTACGGCGATGATGTAACCGTCATGGAGCACGGGCATCATCGATCGACCTTGAACTCTTAGGCAACTGGTATAGGCGGGATTGGGACACCATGAACTGGGAGCGGCCAAGACAGCTTCCGGACGCGTCTGATCGAGGACATCTTCCGGATCTCCCTTTCCGCCGTGAGTTGCCGCGACCACCGGGAGGACTGGTATGGCTACCAGGTCACTTCCCTTCTTGCGTAATCCGTGTGCACCTGCCTGAACAATTTGCAGATCGGGAAAGCGTTCCTTTTGCAATCGCGTACGCACTGCGGGCAACACACGCATGAGGTCGCCGCTATGCAATCCGGCTCGTCCCCAGAAATACCAGCACTCCGGGTCTCCGGTGATGTTACCGAGCTGAATGTAGATATCGGCGGGCGGCTGTTGCACTCCTCGCTCCCAGCGCGAAACCGCCATGGCAGACGTATTGAGCTGCTTACCCAGTTCAGACTGGCTTATGCCCATTCGTCGACGAAGAGCGAAGATCCGGGATGCCCACTCGAGATATCTTGTCTTACGACTTTCCTGAGGCATACATAGGGAAAGCTTGGCTGATTATTTCGAGATCATGCAACGCGCTCAAGGCGTCCAAGAGCGGTTGGTGGTTGGTTTGAAACTCGCGGGAGCGCGCGATTTCATTCGCAATTTCTTTCTCTGCGGTTCGAATGCGCTCGGGGAGTTCGTCAACACTCAGTTCCTGCAATGCGGCGGTGTAAAGCGCTTGCCAGGGTTCCGGGTTTCCATCTTGGCCGTTTGTTGCCATACAGTCTGCTTTCACGATTTAGTAACGACTTGGTTATAACAATAATGCTAGTCTTATGTCGAACGACGATCAAGGTATTTGAATGCTTTGTCAAGATGAACTTGCGGAGTTCTGAGTGTAGTGCCGGTGCTCTTCGCACCGGGGTAATTGCTTTTGGATATCTAAGCTAGGCGCCGGGGGAAGCTCAGTGCTGGCGAACTGTCAGCTTGAGCTCTGCTGGGAATCCGAGATAGTTCAATATCCCCGCCCACTGGGCATCCCTGGCGTTCCCGATCTTCTTCCCGTAGGTCGAGTGCCGGTTCCTTTTTGATGAACGGTGGAAGCACGTTGTTTTGACGATTGGAAGTTGATTGGCTTGTTCCGATCTGCCGCGCTTTGTTTGAAAGTAGCAGCGCCCGATTTTGTTTTGGCAGGAACTCCTGTTTGACTCTTCGCGGTCTCGCGCTCCACTTTTTTAAGCCGATCATTGATCGAAACTGGCTTGGGGCCAGCCTTCTTGGCAGGCACGTACGGGGACCGATGCGTCGGGTTAGCGTTTCGGTCATGTGTCCTTTTCGCGATGGCTGCTGGCATCACTGCCACGAGCAGAGTTAAAACCAGAAAGATATTTTTCATATACACGTCCTGTTCCGCCCGTCACCTTGCCTAGGGGCTGTGCTTTGGCGCTTGTCATCACTTCGAATGACTTTGAACATTCGTCGATGACTTCAGGTATTTTACCCGGTTTTGTCTACAGAACTTGAGAATTCGATTGGGGCCAGTTCTGTGCGGAGAGCGCTCAGTTGTCAGTTCTCGGTGGTCAGTTCTCGGTTTATACTTCAGCGCCAAACTGGAGGACGATCCGTGGCGGGATATTCCGGTACTCCGTTACACAAAAAGCTCGGCATAAAACCCAACTTGCGTGTGGCTTTGGTGGATTTGCCGGCAGAGGTGAGAGCAGAACTGCAGGAAGCGTTAGCGGGTTGCAGGAATGACGGGAAAGGTGACTTGGATTTCGCACTGGTTTGTGTCAAGACACAGGCTGAGTTAAGGAAACATTTTGCAGATTTGAAGCAACAGTTGGCGCCAGCGGGCATGTTATGGGTAAGTTGGCCAAAGAAGAGTTCAGGGGTAAAAAGTGACCTCGATGAGAACGTTGTACGCCGGATCGGTCTCAAGGCAGGGCTTGTCGATGTAAAAGTCTGCGCAGTGAGCCAAGTGTGGTCAGGTCTTAAATTCGTGATCCGGTTGAAGGATCGTTAGAGCAAGTAGTCAGTGGTCAGTGGTCAGTAGTTTCTAGTCTGATTTACCGGCCACTGACCACTTCAGGGTCGCCGCGCCGGGGCGGGGCCAGGAGGCAGAATTTCAGGTTCTCCGGGGCGAATTTGCTGGCGGGTTGCGAAGAAGACCGCGGCTGTCCATGTGGGAAACAGATCGAGACCGGGGACGAGCTCTGCTGCAAAAGTAGGCAGAAACGCCCAATGCCAGCCCAGCAACCGGAGGAGAACGCCCGCGACAACCAGGTCGAGCAACGTGTCGGCGGGTGAAAAACCTCCAGGAGCAAAGAGGGGTAAAGCCACGATCTGAATAGCGTCCGCCGCTAGGGCAACCATCCAAGCCAGGCGTTGCTCGGGAGCCTTGATCGATTTGAGGAAGTCAAATGCTCGCATAATCTCCCCTCAACAGGATACAACTTTGAACCCTTGCAAGTGAACCTCGCCGACCGTGAGTTGAGAACAAAGGAGACAGGTCCATGGACTTCCCTGCATTTGATCTTACCGGCCAAGTAGCACTGGTGACGGGTGCTGCGCGTGGGCTAGGTGAGGCCATTTCGCTGGCCCTCGCCCACGCCGGCGCAGACGTGGCAGTGGGACTACGCGATCTGAAGGCGCCAGGAAGTGTGGCATCCGAAATCGCGGCCCTGGGCCGACGTGTGCTGCCGCTACAAATGGACGTTCAGCGGCTGGATCAGATATTCCAGGCGGTGGAGGACACGGTCAAAACCTTCGGACGTCTCGACATCCTGGTGAACAATGCGGGGCTGGCGCCTGAGAACCTGGCGGAGAACGTGCGCGAACAGGACTTCGATCTGACGCTGTCGGTGAATTTGAAGGGAACGTTTTTTGCCAGCCAGGCTGCGGGACGGGTAATGATCCAGCAGAAGAGCGGCCGCGTTATCAACATGAGTTCACAAGCCGGATTCGCGGC
>Ga0070697_100000826_pt1 | contig 23247 bp, 36 predicted proteins | sample KBSK1501metaG_FD_65475 | JGI IMG/M metagenome (GOLD analysis project Ga0070697, IMG submission 65475) | Corn, switchgrass and miscanthus rhizosphere microbial communities from Kellogg Biological Station, Michigan, USA - KBS K1-50-1 metaG | ecosystem: Host-associated > Plants > Roots >... | reverse complement strand
CAGAAGTGCGTGGACCTGGGCGACGGTGCGGTTAATGCCCCAGCGGGTCCCCATTTCGCCCCAGTGGAGAATGAACCTTTGCGCGACCGGGGAGAGTTTATTCATACTGTTCTGTTATTTCTGTATAGACAGAAAATATAGAAACCGATGTGGGTTGTCAAGCAAAAATTGATCGAGTGATTTCGATTTTGCTCCAAGTTGTCTGGGTCGGGCGCGCGTCTCCAGGCGGTCGTGCGCAGCACGAAAATATTCTTTGCGCGCCCGCGTTTCGCCTCTATATTCGCAGCTCACCGCATCAGGCGCGTGATGAATAAGTTACGCGATCTGGGCGGGTTTTTTGTCGCCCGCAACGACCCCACTCGCGCGGCGGCTTTTGTTAAAGGAAAAATGCCTACTATTAATCAGCTGATTCGCAAAGGACGCCGGAAGGTGTCGGTGAAATCGAAATCGCCGGCGCTGACTAATTGTCCTCAGCGGCGCGGGGTCTGCGTGCAGGTAATGACGCGAACACCGAAGAAGCCGAATTCTGCGTTGCGTAAAGTGGCCAAGGTACGCTTGACGAACGGCCAGGAAGTGATTGCCTACATCCCGGGCGAGGGGCACAACCTGCAGGAGCACTCGATCGTGCTTGTGCGCGGGGGACGGGTGAAAGATTTGCCGGGCGTGCGCTACCACATTGTGCGTGGAACGCTCGACGCGTTGGGTGTGGATGGACGCCGGCGTGGCCGCTCCAAGTACGGAGCGAAACGCCCGAAAGGTGGCGCGGTCGGCGGAGGTGGCGCAGCGAAAGCGGCGCCGAAAGAATCACCGGCAAAGGAGAGTCCGGAAAAGAAGTAAATTTTGAAACGAAAGATCGATAATGTCGCGACGGAAGAGAGTTTACAAAAAAGAGCAGCGCGTCGATTCCCGTTACGGGAGTCCGGCGGTTGCGCGCCTCATTACTACCGTCATGAAACGCGGCAAGAAATCGCTTGCCGAGCGGATCGTTTACACCGCGATCGAGAAATCGCGGGAGGGCTCTGATTCGGTTGATCCGCTGGAGATTTTAAACAAGGCGCTCGATAACGTTCGACCGCGTCTGGAAGTCAAATCGCGCCGGGTCGGCGGTGCGACTTACCAGGTGCCGCTGGAAGTGGCGCCTGCGCGTCAGGTTTCTCTTGCCACACGCTGGATCGTCCAATACGCCGACAATCGTAAAGGGGTCCCGATGGCCGAAGCGTTGGCGCACGAGATTAAAGACGCCGCCGCCGGTCAGGGCAACGCGATCAAGAAGCGCGATGACACGCATAAAATGGCGCAGGCGAACCGCGCGTTTGCGCATTTCCGTTGGTAAAATCTATGCCCGCGACGCTCGAGAAAAAACAAACCGCGGCGAAAAATCCGAATTCGCCAGATCGCAAGTTTCCGCTCGAGCGCACGCGGAACATTGGAATCGCTGCGCACATAGACGCTGGAAAAACGACGTTGACGGAGCGTGTCTTGTTTTACACCGGCATGATCCACAAGATGGGCGAGGTGCACGAAGGCACGACCGTGACTGACTGGATGGAGCAGGAGCGTGAGCGAGGAATTACAATCACCTCGGCCGCGACGACGTGCAGTTGGGCCCAACGCAAGGAAGAAGGCGTTTACAAGATTTTCGAAGGCGTCAAGCAACGCATCAACATTATCGATACTCCGGGTCACGTCGATTTCACGGCGGAAGTCGAGCGTTCGTTGCGCGTGCTTGATGGCGCAATCGCGGTTTTCGACGGCGTTGCCGGCGTGCAACCGCAGTCGGAAACCGTATGGCGGCAGGCGACCAAATACAACGTGCCGCGGCTTGCCTTCATCAACAAGATGGATCGCGTCGGCGCTGATTTCGAAATGTCGGTCAAGAGCATTCACAAGAAACTCGGCGCGAACGCATGGCCGGTTTTGCTACCGCTCGGCAGGGAAGATCAGCTCAAAGGCCAGCTCGACGTCATCAACAAAAAAGCGATCATTTACTCGGAGAGCGATGAGTTGGGATCGACCTACGAGGTCACGGATCTACCCAAGGAACATGTCGATCGTGTCAACAAGGCTTACGATGAACTGGTCCAACAAGTTTCGAATATTGACGACGAAGTTGCGGAAGCCGTCATCCACGAGAAACCCGTCACGCCTGAATTACTGAAGGCTGGAATTCGCCGGCAAACGATCGCGAACAAATTTGTCCCCGTCATCGGCGGCTCCGCGTTGAAGAACATCGGCGTACAGTACCTGGTCGATGCGGTGGTCGATTATTTGCCGAGTCCACTGGATATTCCGCCGGCCAAGGGTCAGAACCCCGATACAGGCGAGCCGATAGAAGCGCCGACAGACGACAACGCGCCGTTCTGTTCGCTTGCGTTTAAGTTGTGGAGCGATCCGTTTGTGGGGAAACTCGTTTTCTTCCGCGTGTATTCAGGCACTCTGAGCAAAGGCGACACGGTTTACAATCCGCGCACGAACAAACGTGAGCGGATTTCTCGTTTAATTCAGATCCAGGCCGACAAACGCGAGGATATCGAAACGTGTTACTCGGGCGATATCGCGGCGATCGTCGGGATCAAGAATATTACCACCGGCGACACGCTTTGTGATGAAGAGCATCCGATTCTCCTCGAACCGCCATCGTTTCCCGACCCAGTAATTTCAATGGCGATCGAGCCGAAGACGAAGCTCGATCAGGAGAAAATGGCGACCGCGTTACAGCGCCTCGCCGAAGAGGATCCGACTTTCCGCGTTTACACTCACGAGGACACCGGTCAGACGATCATCGCCGGCATGGGCGAGTTGCATCTTGAAATTATTCGCGACCGCATGTTCCGCGAATTTAAAGTGGATGCGAACGCAGGTAAGCCGCAGATCGCGTATCGCGAAACAATCACGATCAACGCGCATGGCGTGGGCAAGCTCATCAAGCAATCCGGTGGTCGCGGTCAGTATGGCCATGTGGAAGTCGATTTGCGTCCGGGCGAGCGCAGCAAGGGGTTGCTCGTCGAAAACAAGATCGTGGGTGGCATCATTCCGCGCGAATACATTCCTGCGGTCAAGAAAGGGATCCAAGAAGCGGTGCTCGATGGTGTGCTCGGCGGCTATCCGGTAGTCGATGTTGAGTGCGACATCGTCTTCGGAAGCTTCCACGAAGTCGATTCCAGCGAGCTGGCGTTCAAAATGGCGGCGATCTTTGCGGTGAAGGACGGCTTTCGACAGGGTAAGCCGATTCTGCTCGAGCCGATCATGAAAGTGGAGAACATCACTCCCGACGAATTTCAGGGCGATATTTGCGGCGACCTGAGCCGCCGGCGCGGCAGCATCAACAGCATCGAAACGCGCGGCCACCTCGCCATTATTCATGCGGAGGTTCCGCTGGCAGAGCTCTTTGGGTATGCTACAGCGATTCGATCGCTCTCGAAGGGGCGTTCCAGTTACTCGATGGAGCCGTCCCATTTCCAGCCGGTGCCGGCGAATTTGGTTCCGGCGATTCTTGACCAAAAGGAGGCGAAATGACTGACGGTCAGCGCATTCGCATTCGCTTGAAAGCATTCGATCATCGAATGCTCGACCAATCCGCGGTCGAAATCGTCGAGACGGCGAAGCGCACGGGTGCACGTGTGGCCGGGCCGATTCCACTGCCGACGTTGATTGAAAAGTTCACCGTAAACCGCTCTCCGCACGTCGATAAGAAATCGATGGAACAATTTGAAATTCGTACGCACAAACGGCTTCTCGACATTATCGAGCCGACCGCAAAGACGGTGGATGAATTGAAGAAACTGAATTTGCCCGCGGGCGTGGACATTACGATCAAGATTTAGCGCTTGAGACTTTTACAAGATCGACAACATGAGCATCGGGTTACTCGGACAGAAAATTGGCATGACCAGCGTCTACGACGCCAGGGGCAGGCTGCATCCAGTGACCGTGATTGCGACCGGCGATAACGTTCTCTTGCGTCGCCTGACGAACGAGAATGATGGCTACGCTGCCGTGAAAGTCGGGTTTGATTCGCAAAAGGAATCCCGCATGACGAAGGCCTTGTTGGGCGAATTCAAAAAAGCCGGCTTAGAGCCAAAGCGCTTCATCCGGGAGTTTCGCCTCCGGAGCGACCTGCCGGAAGGCGAGATCGATCTGAGCGTCGCGCAGTTTCAGGCGGGCGATTATGTCGATGTAATCGGCCGGTCGAAAGGCAAAGGCTTTCAGGGCGTGATGAAGAAGCACAACTTCGCCGGCCAAGGCGCGGCCCACGGTTCGAAAACGCATCGGCGCAACGGCGCAATCGGCAATCGTTCCACGCCGGGTCGAATCTGGAAGAACATGGGCATGCCCGGTCATCTCGGCGATGAGCGCGTGACCGTTCAAAATCTGCAGGTGATGCAAGTTCGCGAAGCCGACAAAGTGATCTTGGTCAGCGGCGCGGTGCCTGGTTGCAACGGTAGTTACGTTGTCGTTAGGCCAGCGATTAAGAATCCGAAGGCAAAGGCTGAAAGCATGGCTAAGCCGGCGCTGGCCAAGAAAGCGGCGCAGGCAAAAAAACTGGAACCTGCTAAGCAAGGAGCCACCAGCGAACCGGAGACGACGAAAAAATGAGCGCGAAAGTTTTGAGCAAAGCTGCGGCGAAGGAGGCGAAGATTGACATCATCGAAGACGGTCGGGGGGCGCAAGCCGTGCATGAGGTTGTGGTCGCAATGCGAGCGGCGCGCCGATCTGGAACCGCAAACACAAAAACGAAAGCGGAAGTGGACATGTCCGGCGCGAAGCCGTGGCGGCAAAAGGGTACGGGACGAGCGCGGGCCGGTTACGTTTCATCCCCGATTTGGCGCGGTGGTGGCGTGGTGTTTGGACCGAAACCACGCGATTATTCGAAAAAAGTTTCAAAATCAGTGCGCCGGCTTGCGTTTCAAAAAGCCTTGAGCGAGCGGATCAAAGCCGGCGACGTTCTCACAATCGACAAATTTGTTGTGTCCGAGCTCAAGACAAAGTCGTTTGTCGATCTTCTTCGGAAACAGACTGAGGCGACCAAGGTCCTGATTGTTTCGGATTCATACGACGAGAAAACCTACAAGTCGGGTCGAAACGTGAAGCCGGTGCAGCTAGCGACCGCTTCCGACGTGAACACTGAGCAGCTCCTCGCGTTCGAGAAAATTTTGGTGACGCACAAGGCGCTCGAGAAACTGGCGGAGCGCGCATCCATCGCCACCAAGACTGGAGCGTGATTAAATGAACGAACCCTTGGACATAATCGAAACTGCGTCGCTGACAGAAAAATCGACTTTGCTTAGCGAGAAGCAGAACAAGTACGTCTTTCGAGTGAGACCACACGCAAACAAAATTCAAGTCAAGCAGGCGGTCGAGCGCTTGTTTCAAAAGAAGGTTGTCGATGTAAATACGTGCAATTACGCCGGCAAGGAGAAACGGGTCCGCGGTCCGGTAGGGCGCCGGTCGCATTGGAAAAAGGCGATTGTGACGCTAGCCGAAGGCGAAAAGATCGAGCTGGTATGAGGAGGAATGACGAAGCACGAATGTCGAATGACGAAGGAATGACGAAGCACGAAAATTCGTCATTCGTCATTCGTCATTCGTCATTTTAATTATGGCGCTAAGAACCTATCGTCCACTCACGCCAGTCCAGCGTTTCAAGCAAACCTCTGCTTTCGACGAAATCACGAAGTGGAAGCCGGCTAAGCGCTTGCTTGAATCGAAAAAGAAGACCGGCGGACGAAATAATTCTGGCCGGCTCACATCGCGCCACATCGGGGGCGGCCACAAACAGAAATACCGCAAAATCGATTTCAAACGGCGCAAGCACGGCGTCACGGCGGAAGTACTCGCAATTGAGTACGATCCCAATCGCTCCGCGCGAATTGCCCTTATTAAGTATGCTGACGGCGAATTGAGTTACATTCTCGCGCCCAATGGATTGCGCATAGGGTCGATGGTTACCGCGGGCGAGAATGTCGCGCCCGATCTGGGGAACGCTTTGCCGCTGCGCACCATTCCTCTGGGGACGAACATTCACAATATCGAACTAACTCCAGGCCGCGGCGGACAGATCGCACGCAGCGCCGGGCAACAGGCGACATTGAATAACCTCGAGGGCGGCTACGCGCTTGTGAGACTTCCTTCCGGGGAAATTCGCCGCATTCACGCGAATTGTTTCGCGACAATTGGCCAGGTGGGAAACGTCGATCACATGAATATTTCAAGTGGAAAGGCCGGCCGGACGCGCTGGCGCGGGCGGCGTCCGCATGTCCGGGGCATGGCCATGAACCCAATCGATCATCCAATGGGTGGCGGTCAGGGTAAATCGAAAGGCGGCGGTGGCCGGCATCATCCGGTGAGTCCGTGGGGACAACTGGCAAAGGGATTTAAAACACGCAGTAAACACAAAACGAGTGACCGATTCATTTTGGAAAAACGAAAGGCGAAAAAAGGCGTGAAACGTTAATCAGTTCGGAGAATCGTGAGTAGGATCCCATTTCGATTCTCAAATCTCGGTTCACGAATTACCCATTACTTGAAAATCTATGGCCAGATCATTAAAAAAAGGGCCCTTCGTCGAGTCGCATCTTCTGGAAAAGATTGACAAGATGAATGCGTCGGGCGGCAAAAAGGCAATTAAGACCTGGTCGCGGCGCTCGATGGTGACGCCGGATTTTGTCGGCCACACGTTTTTAGTGCACAACGGTAAGACGTTTCATTCCGTGTTTATCACCGAAAATATGGTCGGTCACAAGCTGGGCGAATTTTCGCCAACGCGCGTGTTTAAAAAGCACGGTTCGCACACAGCGAAGGTAACCAAGTAGGAAATTTTCGATTGCCACATTCCAATTTCCAATTGAGGACAGGCGGCGATTGCCGAAGCCGATTGACAATTGGCATTGGGCAATTGGTACTCTGGGCAGCGTTGGTCTGCTACGGCAGCGACGCAGGGAAGAGTTCTTTGTCAGAATCCAAGGTTGAAAACGCGGAAATGCATTCGGCCGTAGTGGCAGGCGTGTCGCCTGCGCCAAGTGCGAGTCTCCAGCCGACACGGCTGCCTCCGCAGGGGGCCACGCAGGCCGTTTCCGGGCAAGATGAAGGGCTACGCAAGCAATTGTCGATCCAGCAGGAATCGCTCCGGAACTTAACGGCGAGCCTGGCGGAATCCAACGCCGAAGCAGAGTTGTTTCGGCGCAAATATTCCGATTTAGAGCTGCGGATGGAAGCGCTCGGGCTCGAAGCGGCCGACAAAGACCGCGCAAAACTCGAGCAGCGTTTGCTCGCAGCCGTGAGCGATCTTCAGCTCGCGCGCAAAGAACGAGACGAATTTCGCGATCAAATGCTGCGGACGAACGAAGCAATCTTACGCTACTTGAAAAGTTCGCAAGGCGGTGACGCGCAAGCGCGAATGGACGTCGAGACACAATTGCGCGGCACAAACCAACTAGTGGCAAGGTCCACTGCTGTGCCGCAAGCGGAGCCGAGTTTGATGGACGGCAGCGTGATCAGCATAAAGGACGAATGGTCTTTCGTAGTCGCGAATATTGGCGAGAGGCAAGGCGTGAAAATCGGAATGCCGCTGCGCGTGCTGCGCGGCGATCGCAAGATTGCGACGGTGCGTGTGGTTGATGCGCGACAACGAATCTGCGGCGCGGTGATTCAGGAAATGGATTCGAAAGAAAATATTAGAGTGGGTGACCGCCTTCAGGTGGACGCCCGTTCGGATGTGAGTTTGAAATGATGACCGTTAAAAAGGTTAAAAACGTTACAACATTAAAATGGGCAGCCAGATTTCCGTTTTAGCAATGTGACCCTTTTGACGGTTTAGCTGAGAGGAAGCAATGGAAGTTAGATCGACATACAAGTATGCGCGGATTTCGCCATTCAAGGTGCGCGAAGTGACGCGTGAGATTCAGGGCCTGCCGGTTTCGGCCGCGCTCGACGTGCTCGCTTTTACGCCGAAAAAGGCCGCGTTTTTGATTAGCAAAACTCTCAAAAGCGCTGTGGCAAACGCGGAGAATAATGCCAATCTGAAGGTTGGTGGTCTCGTTGTAAAAGAGGCGGTGGTTGGGGAAGGCCCAACGGTGAAACGCATCATGGCGCGGGCCCGTGGCAGCGCCAGTCGGATTCTCAAGCGCACTAGTCATATTCGCATCGTCTTGAGCGACGAGATTCCAATTGAGACGCGCGAGACGCGTAAGGCAACGCGCAAAACCGAAGGAAAGGCTACAAAAAGACAAGCAAAAGGCGGCGCGACCAATAAACAATCGACAACCACGGCCGAGAAGAAAATCTCGAAGACGAAGAAGAAAACGAAAAAGTAATTAATTTATATGGGACAGAAAGTTAATCCGATTGGTTTCCGGCTGAGCGTGAATCGCGACTGGCGCTCGCGCTGGTACGCGTCGCCCCAAGAGTTGCCCGCATTTTTGCACAGCGATCTCCAGATCCGCGATTACGTGAAGAAGAAACTGCAATTTGCCGCTGTCTCAAAAATTGTGATCGAGCGGGCGTGGAACTCGATTCGCGTCACCATTCATACGGCGCGGCCGGGTATCGTAATCGGACGAAAAGGCGCCGAGATCGAGAAAATGACGGAAGAAATTTCGAAAATGGCCCAGGGGAAGCAAATCAAAATCGATATCCAGGAAATCAAAACACCGGAACTCGATGCACAATTAGTCGCGGAAAATGTCGCACTACAAATTGAGCGACGCATCGGCTATCGCCGCGCGATGAAAAAGGCAGTGCAGACGGCGATGGATTTTGGGGCTGAAGGAATTCGTTTGCGCAGCTCTGGTCGGTTGAATGGCGCAGAAATCTCGCGCTCGGAGTGGTACCGCGAGGGTAAGGTTCCGCTGCACACATTGCGGACGGGAATTGATTATGGATTTGCGGAAGCCAATACAGTTTACGGAAAGATCGGCGTCAAGTGCTGGATTTGTCGGAAAGAGGAAGCGCCGGCCGAAACACCAATGGCTTCCGCCATGCCACCGCCCGCGCCCGTGCAAGTCTAAGTTGAGTTAAGGAGATTTCTTATGCCGTTAATGCCGAAACGAGTGAAGTATCGCAAGTCCCAGCGGGGCAGCCGCAAGGGAACGGCTTCCCGCAACTTGCGGATTGATTTCGGCGAGTTTGGCTTGCAAACGCTCGAGCGCGCCTGGATCACGAACACTCAAATCGAAGCCGCCCGGGTGGCGTTGACCCGCAACATGAAACGCAAAGGCAAGTTGTGGATCCGCATTTTTCCAGATAAATCGGTGACGGCGCGTCCGCCGGAAACACGCATGGGCAAGGGCAAGGGTCAGCCCGAGTACTGGGTGGCAACAGTGCGACCCGGCAATATCTTATTCGAGCTCGATGGGGTGCCAGAATCGGTCGCGCGGGAGTCATTGCGATTGGCGGCAGACAAATTGCCGGTGCGAACGAAATTCATAAGCCGCCATCACGTGGCCGCCGCCTAACTAATTATGAAGATCAAAGAGATCATCGAAATGAGTACCGACGAACTGCTGACCAAGCGACGCGATTTGCGCCAGGAACGGTTGCATTTGCGTTTGCAACAGCAAAGTGGGCAGCTTGAACAACCGAGCCGTCTGCGATTGCTGCGCCGAGATGTGGCCCGAATTGAAACGGTCCTTTCCAAACGCGTGAAGGAAGCGAAGAAGAAATAATTTATGCCCGAGCAGGAACGACAATCGACGACACAAACGGCTTCAAGTGCGCAGCCGCCGCCGATACCCGTAGCCATTGCGCGTGCTCGGCGGAAGACTCGTATCGGCGAAGTGGTTTCGGACCGGATGAATAAGACCATTGTCGTCCGTAGCATCACACGCGTGCCCCATGCGAAGTTCGGCAAGATTGTGAAACAGATCCGAAAATTTTACGCGCATGATGAGGAGAACAAAGCCAAAACCGGCGATACCGTGCGCATCATGGAAACGCGACCGTTGAGTAAGCTCAAGCGCTGGCGCCTCGTCGAAGTACTTCAAAAGTAAGAGAGAGGACGAAGCGGAAGAGGAAGATTTTTTATGGTGCAAATTCGATCCAGACTGGATGTGGCGGATAACACGGGCGCGCGGATGGCGACGATGATCGGCGTGATTGGAAAAGCGACGCTCTATGCCGGCATTGGTGATGTGATTACGGCGAATGTGAAGGAGGCGAGCGCCACCGGCACAGTGAAAAAAGGCGAAGTGGTGCGCGCCGTTTTGGTGCGGACCAAACAGCCAATTCGCCGAGACGACGGTTCATTACTGCGCTTCGATAACAACGCAATTGTTATCATCGACAAGGATCTAAACCCGCGCGGCACTCGCATTTTCGGCCCGGTCGCGCGTGAACTACGCGAGCGCAATTTCATGAAAATTGTCTCGCTTGCCCCGGAAGTTTTATGAATCGACCGAAGTCTCACGTAAAAAAAGGCGACCAAGTCGAAGTCATCTCCGGGAACTTCAAGGGTTCAAGCGGGAAGGTCCTTGAAGTGATCCTTCGCAAACAGCAAGTACTAATTGAAGGCGTGCGGATTATTAAAAAGCACCTGCGTAAATCGCAGGAAAATCCACAGGGCAAGATCGCGGAGCGCGAAGGGCCGATCCACATTTCAAATGTGAAGTTGCTCGAACGCGAAACAAAGGCGGATAAGAAAGCGAAAAAGAAGTCCGAGAAGAAACCTGAGAAAAAGGCAGCGTGATGGAGAACGAGTTTTACCGGCATTACAAAGAGCGCGTCATGCCTGCATTGCAACAGCGGCATAGGTACAAAAATGCGCACCAGGTGCCACGGGTCGAGAAAGTGGTAATTAACACCTCGGTTGGCTCACAAGCGGACGTGAAGCAGGCGCTTGACGAAGCAAAAGCCGAACTGGCATTGATCGCGGGGCAGCACGCGGTTGAGACACGCGCCAAAAAGAGCATTTCCAATTTCAAGTTGCGCAAAGACCAGCCGATTGGTGCGAAAGTGACGTTGCGTGGTGAGCGCATGTACGAATTTCTCGAGCGCTTCATCAAAGCAGCGCTGCCGCGGATTCGCGATTTTCGCGGAGTTTCACCCCGCTGCTTTGATGGCCACGGCAACTACACGCTCGGCGTTTCCGATCAATCGATTTTTCCGGAAGTCGAACTGGATAAAATCAAGCGCAACATCGGATTTGATGTTACAATCGTTACCACTGCGCGAACCGATGAAGAGGCCAAGTCGCTCTTGAGCGAAATGGGGATGCCTTTCAGCGATCGGGCGAAAAAGCCGTCCGCGCAAGCTGCCTGATTTTCATGAGCACGGTTACAGATCCAATTGCAGACCTTCTTGCCCGCGTGCGCAATGCCGCGCGTGCGCAGAAGATCGACATCTTCGTTCCCTACTCGAAAATGAAAGCGGAGATTGCTCGCATTTTAAAGGAAGAGGGCTACATCTCGGATTATGCGGTTGATACCAGCGCTGCGCATCCGCGAATCAAGATTACGAACAAACTAATCGATAACACCTGCGCCATTACCGGTTTGCGTCGAGTGAGCCGGCCCGGTCTTCGACGCTACGTTGGCGCAAAAGAAATTCCGCGGGTGCTTGGTGGAATGGGCACGGCGATTTTATCTACTCCCTGTGGGATTCTGTCAGGTCGCGAAGCTAGGAAACAAAACGTGGGGGGCGAGTTACTCGCTTACCTGTGGTAGGAATTTATGTCTCGAATCGGAAATAAAGCGGTCGAAATCCCGGATAGAGTCAAAGTCAACATTGACAATGACGGTGCCGTTTCGGTGGAAGGACCGAAAGGAAAGTTGAGCTGGAAGTTGCCGCGAGACATTTCGGGCAAAATCGACAACAACAAAGTCACGCTCGCTCGCTCGGCCGAGACGCGTACCGCACGAGCGCTGCACGGTCTGTCCCGGGCGCTCGTGCACAATATGGTCCAAGGCGTGAGCCGGGGCTTCACCAAGCAGCTTGAGATCGAGGGGGTCGGTTTCAAGGCTGCAGTTCAGGGCTCCAATTTGAACCTGAGTCTTGGCTTCTCCCATCCGATTCTGTTTCAGATTCCAAAAGAGATCAAAATCACGGTCATAGAAAACACAAAGCTCACCATTCAAGGGATCGACAAAAAATTGGTCGGACAGGTAGCAGCCGACATTCGCCGGTTCTATCCGCCTGAGCCATACAAGGGCAAAGGGGTGCGTTACGCGGGCGAGCAGATTCGTCGTAAGGAAGGTAAGACCGTGCAATAAGGTATGGCGGCATTTAATCGAAAAGCCGCGCGGGAGCGCGTTCACCGACGGATCCGGAAAAAGGTTGCGGGCACCGCTGTGCGGCCCCGATTGTCGGTCCATTTTTCAGGCAAGCACGTTTACGCACAGGTAGTCGATGACGATGCTGGCCGTACTTTGGCTGCAGCGTCGACAATGGAAAGTTCCTTGGTTGGCCCAGACAAGGTGGCGGCAAATCGCGCAAGCGCGGAGATAATTGGCAAGGCAATAGCGGAGCGCGCGCTGACGAAGAAGATCGAAAATGTGGTCTTCGATCGCGGCGGTTTTCTTTACCACGGAAAAATGAAAACCCTCGCCGATGCGGCACGCGAAAGCGGATTGAAATTTTAACTGATGGCTCAACCGACTACAGGCAGGCGGCCAGATTCGCGCAACGTCGACAAAGCGCCCGCGGCGAAAGGCGACACCACCGAGAAAGTCGTTTTCATCAATCGGTGTGCGAAGGTCGTGAAAGGCGGGCGGCGTTTTAGTTTCAGCGCGTTGATTGTGGCGGGCGATCATGACGGCAGCGTTGGCGTCGGATTCGGCAAAGCGAACGAAGTTTCGGAGGCGATCCGCAAAGCTTCGGAAGCAGCGCGCAAGTCGATGGAGAAAGTTTCACTCCGCGAAAATACGATTCCGCATGAAACAATCGGCGAGTATGGCGGCGGTCGCGTCTTACTTCGGCCAGCGTCGCCGGGGACAGGCGTGATCGCGGGTGGAGGAGTGCGCGCGGTGGTCGAAGCGGCCGGAATTCGCGATGTGCTTGCGAAGTCGTTAGGATCGAGCAATCACGCGAATGTTGTCAAGGCGACGCTGGAGGCGCTGCGATCGTTGCGGCGTCGCGACGAAATTCTTAAAGTTCGGGGCATTCGCGGCGTCGACGGAAAGGGTGAGCAAACATGATGCGGTTACATAATTTGCGGCCGCGGCCCGGTTCGCGGCATCGCGTTAAACGACTCGGTTGCGGCGAGAGTTCCGGTCACGGCAAAACGAGTGGCAAAGGTCACAAGGGGCAAAAAGCGCGCTCGGGTGGAAGCATCCGGCTGGGGTTTGAAGGCGGACAGATGCCGCTGATTCGGCGATTACCAAAGCGCGGTTTTAACAACGCGGCATTTCATAAAGATTACGCGATCGTTAATTTGACCGATCTTAATGGATTTAAACCGGGATCGGTAGTGAATGAGAAATTGCTGCGCGAATCGAAGATTGTGCGGGGCGACGTTGCCGGAATCAAAATTTTGGGCGAAGGGGAATTGAAACATCCGCTGACGATTGAAGCGGATAAGGTCAGCGCGTCGGCGCGAGAGAAAATTGACAAAGCGGGCGGCACCATCATCCCGCGACTGCGGGACGAAGGAGGAGCGGCAGTGGCGAATGGGGAAAAAGGGGTCGAGTTGGCAGCAAAAGAAAAGCCCACTGAAACACCGGCCAAGGTGCCGGCGAAGAGGAGATCGACCCGTCTCCAGCAGGCCCCTCGGGCCAAGCGACAAAAGAAAGCACCAGGCAAGCGCTAGCGCTGGGTGATCCACCCCCTAACGTAATCTGATGGTCTCGGCGTTCTTAAACACGGTTAAGATACCGGAATTACGCCGTCGCATTTTGTTTACCCTGGCGGTCATTGTCATTGTGCGGTTGGGTGCCGCCATCACCACGCCAGGTGTCAACCAGGCGGTCTTGCAGGAATGGTTTCGCACCGCGCTCAGTGACAAATCCGGAGGGAGCGTCGCGGCGCTGTTCAATTTGTTCAGCGGCGGCGCGCTCGAAAACTGCGCCATCTTCTCGTTAGGTATTATGCCTTACATCAGCGCGTCGATCATGATGCAGTTACTGACGGCGGTGATCCCGCAGCTCGGTCGGCTGGCCCGCGAAGACGGCGGGCGACAAAAAATCATGCAGTACACGCGATTCATGACCGTCGGGCTGTGTATTTTCCAAGGTTATCTGCTCGCGCTTTCGTTCCAGCATCCGGAATCGTATCACACCATGTTGCCCGGGATTACGGACACAATCCGCAGTCTCGGCATTCCGCTGGTTGAGGATACCGGCTGGGTGTTTCGCATCGTGACGGTGATTTCTCTTACCACCGGCACGATGTTCTTGATGTGGTTAGGCGATCAAATCACCGAGCGCGGTATCGGCAACGGCATTTCGCTCATTATCACAGTGGGCATCGTGGCCCGATTGCCAGCTGCGCTAGCCCAGGCATGGAAGACTTTTGTGCCGTCCGGCACAACGGGCGCCAGCCAGGTGAATCCGATGGTTTTGGTGTTGATGATATTGTTTTTGTTCATCGTGATCGCTGCGGTCATCGCCGTCACTCAAGGCGTGCGGAAGATTACGGTTCAGTACGCGAAACGGGTAGTTGGCCGAAAACAGTATGGCGGGAATGTGCAATACATGCCGTTAAAAGTGAATTATCCCGGCGTTATGCCGATCATCTTCGCGTGGGCGCTTTTACTCTTTCCCAACACAATCGTGAGCATGGCCTTCCGCAACAGCCCAACAGCGCGACAGATTTCCGACATGTTGTCGAATGGTTGGCTTCATTACCTCGTGCTCGCTGCCATGATTTTCTTTTTCAGTTATTTTTGGGTAGCAACGCAGTTTCAACCGTCACAAATCGCAGACGACCTTAAAAAGTACGGTGGCTATATCCCCGGGGTGCGCCCCGGCAAACCGACTGCGGATTTTCTCGATTACACGATGACGCGACTGACGTTTGCGGGCGCAATCTTTCTCACGATCATCGCGATTCTACCACAGGCGCTTGCCCACCAGCTCAACGTGCCCTACGTCACCGCACAATTTTTCGGCGGGACCAGCTTGCTGATTATTGTAGGCGTGATGCTCGATACGATGCGGCAAGTGGAGACGCATTTGATCCAAAGGCATTACGACGGTTTTCTGCGCAAGGGCCGCGTGCGCGGCGGATTCACCGGGCGCGCTGCTTACGTTCGCGGTGAAGTGGCAGCGCAACGCACACTCATGTGGCTTTATGTGGGCATTGCCATGCTCGTCATCGTTGGAGTCGCTGCTTTTCTTTATAGCCGTTAGGAACCTGTTGAAAAACTCAGCCTTGCCGCGTTGCTGCCGATTTTTTGCCTCTCCAAGGCGCGAGGAGGGCGCATGCCCGCAGTGTTCCCGCGCGGTATGGTTGAGTTTTTCAACAGGCTCCTAAGTGAAGAGACGACTTGTGCTTCTCGGCGCGCCCGGTTCCGGAAAGGGAACTCAGGCGGAAATGATCACACGCCAGTTCGGGATTCCCGTCACATCACCCGGCGCGATTTTGCGTCGTGAAAAAGATCTTGGGACGCCGCTTGGACTCGAAACGGCCGAAACTACTCAACGCGGCGATTTGGTGTCGGACAAAATCATCATCGAGCTGATCGAAGACTGGTTACGTTTGCACGGGGGTCACGGCTTTGTCTTTGACGGGTTTCCGCGGACGCTGCCGCAAGCGGAGAGCCTCTTGTCGATCTTGACCCGCCTGCGCACGGCGCTTGACCTGGTGATCTGGCTTGAGGTGACGGAGGAGACGGTACGCGAGCGAATTGCCGGGCGATTGCAATGCCGCAGTTGCGGGTTCACTACCAGTCTAAACAGTGCGAAGTTCGCTGAGCGCTCGGTTTGTCCCTATTGTGACGGCCCGCTTGTCCGCCGCAATGATGACGACCTCAGCGTCTTGCAAACCCGATTGCGCGAGTTCGCAACCAAAACACAGCCACTGGCTGATTTCTACGGCAAATTGTCGATCTTGCGCCGGATCGATGGCAATCGCGATCGCGAAACCGTGTTTACTGACATCTCGCGAGTGATCGAGGACAAGGTGCCGGCATGATCCCGATCAAGAGCCCGAAAGAAATTGAAAAGATGCGGTCCGCATGCCGCAGTGCAAGCGACATTCTCGATCGCGTGAGCGAACTGATTCGGCCTGGAATTACAACCAAAGAAGTCGACGAAGCGGCCGCCGATTTCATGAGCGAACTCGGCGTGAAAAGCGCATTTCTGGGCTATCGGCTCGGGCACCGCGTTTTTCCAGGGAACATTTGCATCTCTCTAAACGACGAAGTGGTGCACGGGATCGGAAGACAGCGCCGCGTTCAATACGGCGACATCGTTAAACTCGACATTGGCGTGATCCAGGATGGTTGGGTGGGTGACAACGCTACGACTGTTGCGGTGGGAGTGATTGACCAGCGGCTCGATCACTTGTTGCGCGTGACCGAAAGTGCCCTAGCGCGCGCAATTGCGGTTGCTCGCGAAGGTCGCCGTGTGGGCGATATTTGTGCCGAAATTGAGGAGGAGGCGCGACGGTTTGGCTTTTCCGTCGTGCGCGAATTTGTTGGTCACGGGGTGGGACGAAACATGCACGAGGAGCCGCAGATTCCAAACTATGGCAAGCGAGGGAGCGGTCCGAAACTAAAGGCAGGCATGACGCTGGCGATCGAACCAATGATCAACATGGGCACATCGGACGTCAGATTGCTCGGGGATGGATGGACGGTGCGAACGGCGGACGGGCTGCCCTCGGCACATTTCGAGCACACTGTCTTAATCACGAAAGAAGAGCCCGAGATTTTGACATGGCGCGCAAAGACGCAATTGAAGTAGAGGGCACGGTTGTCGAGCTGCTGCCGAACACTATGTTTCGGGTCGAACTGCCGAACGGCCACAGAGTGCTCGCACATATTTCGGGAAAAATGCGTCTGCATTTCATTCGTATCTTGCCAGGCGACAAAGTTATGCTAGAGATTTCTCCTTACGATTTGTCGAAGGGGCGGATCACTTTCCGCCAAAGATGACAGCGCAGGCAATCGGCCCGGTCTTTTTGATTAGATCGACAATCAATTTTTTATGAAAGTACGACCATCAGTGAAAAGACTTTGTGAAGCGTGCAAGATCGTGAAGCGCAAGAACGTCGTGCGCGTGATTTGCAAAAACCCCCGACACAAGCAGCGCCAGGGCTGACCGGTTTAGCTTTGTAACCCTGTAACTCTTTTAACTACTCACATGCCCCGATTACTCGGTGTTGAAATTCCGGCTGAAAAACGCATCGAAGCCTCGCTCACTTACGTGTACGGGATCGGCTTCAGCACGGCCAAGCGCATCCTTGAACAAACCAACATCGATCCAAATTTGCGCGCTAAGGAACTCACGCCACAGCAGATTAACGAGATCATCCACGCCATCACCAACAGCAAGATCAAGATTGAGGGCGATCTCCGTCGCGAAGTGCAGGCCAACTTAAAGCGCTTGCAGGCGATCAATTGCTATCGCGGCGTTCGCCACCGCCGCGGGCTGCCGGTTCGCGGTCAGCGGACATCCACTAATGCGCGGACGCGCAAAGGCCCGCGTAAAACCGTCGGAGTGATTCGCAACCCGGAAGCGAAAGCCGGCAAGGTTTAGTCCTTAGATTGACATGGCCAGCGCAAAGAAACCCATCAAAGCAGAAGAAGTGAAGGCTGAAACGCCGCGGGGCGCAGCTGAAACTCCGCAGACTCGACCGCAAGAAGCAGCACCACCGCCCGGTTCAACCGGAAGCGAGGCCAAACCCGCAAAGAAAGCAGCCAAGCCACGTAAGCCTGAAGCTGGGCCCGCTGAACCGCCTCGTGAAAACCTTTCGCTTGATACAGAGGAAATCGAGAAGCCTAAAATTATTAAGGCGAAAGGAAGCAAGAACGTTCACACCGGCATCGCACACGTCCTTTCAACATTTAACAATACAATCGTTACGATCACGGACCAGAACGGTAACGTGATCGGTTGGTCGAGCGCCGGGAAGGTCGGGTTCAAAGGCTCGCGCAAGGGCACGGCTTACGCGGCCCAGATGGTTGCGCAGGATGCTTCCCGGCAGGCGATGGGGCATGGTCTGAAAGAGGTACAGGTTTTGGTCAAAGGGCCTGGCGCCGGGCGCGAATCGGCCGTGCGGGCCTTGCAAGCCATCGGCCTGGATCTCACTGTGATTCGCGACGTGACGCCGGTCCCGCACAACGGCTGCCGCCCGCCCAAGCAACGCCGTGTTTAGGAGGAGTAAGACGTTAAATTGTTAAAACGTTAAAACGTGACTCGCCTATGTTTTCCACGCTCGACTTTTTTAACCTTGTAACTTTTTAAACCATTTAACCTCTTTCGATGGCCAGATATACCGGACCAAAAGCAAAGATCAGTCGTCGCTACGGCGTGCAGATTTTTGGCCCGTCAAAGTCGCTTGAGCGAAAGAATTATCGACCCGGGATACACGGTCCCAAAGGCGCCCGGCGCAAGCAATCCGACTACGCCATCGCGCTGGGCGAAAAGCAGAAGCTTCGTTATCAGTACGGGCTCCTCGAGCGCCAATTTCGTCGTATTTTCCAAAACGCATTGCGCAAACGGGGCGTCACCGGCGAAACGTTGCTGCAACTCTTGGAGACGCGTCTTGATAATGTGATTTACAGGCTTGGGCTCGCTAACACCCGCAACGCTGCGCGTCAGCTCGTGTCGCATGGGCATGTGCAAGTCAACGGCCGCAAGGTCAACATCGCCTCTTACAACGTGAAAGCAGGTGACGAGGTCGCGATCAAGGACAGACCGAAATCGCGCCAACTTGCACTTCGTAATCTCGATTTAACGCAAATCGTGCCGGTACCAGATTGGCTAACGGTAGATCGCGACGCTCTCAAGGGGAGAGTCGCGCGTATTCCATCGCGGGACGAGATGCAACCGATCGTCAACGAGCAGTTGATTGTCGAGTTGTATTCTAGGTAACTTGTCGTCCCAGCCGTGTCGGCCGCGAGACCGGGGCCATTTTTTGGAGGCGACACGTTCGCCAACGGACGGACGCGTCCCCGTAGCGAGCCTGCCACTACAGTTTTTCCAGAAATTCAAGAGCTTTATCGTAACTTTGGCGCTGGAGGTAATGCGCCAGTCGTGGATCCACTGGCTCCGGCAAGGCCGCCTGCAAGTGGTCGATCTTTTCTGAAGCCGCGCGCAAGCGGGCGAGGTGCTTTTCTTCGTCCTTCCGGCTCGGCTTGTCGGCGATAATCGCGAGCCGTTCCCTCAACGCGGCCGCAAGACTAGCAGTCACATCTTTCATTAGTGTAAACGACTAATAAACACGAATCGACACAAATAAAGTACAAGGTACGCACCCGGGTTTTACGGGCAAAGCTGTTCTGTGAATTGTGCTCATTTGTGTCCACCGGTCGCGCCGTAGCTTTGTGCGAAGGCGGGTTCGTGATTAAATCGGAAGCTTCTACGGTCACCGCCTTCCCGACAGCTCAGCGATGCCAGGAATCGAATCGATTTCGCAAATGGTAGAGTCGGGGCGCTGCGCCGATCCGCCAGTCGGACGGACTCGTCCTGCGGCGAGCCGGACGGTCCGACCCGGACTGGTATTGCGCCCCGGCGTCCTTACCTTCAGCGAGGACCGCTTTCGGAAAGAAGTTGCCGTTTTGCTTCAATCCAATCGGAATTTGCATCTCCAGGCAGGCCAAATCTCCGGCGCCGCTCAGAAATGAAGTAAGCGCGCATGCGGATTTCTTCGTCCGTTGGCCCGGCCATTGCCGCTCCTGCAACGGCGGATTTTGCTTGGCGCGGGGCTTTCCTTGCGAGGCCAGGCTTCTTTGTCCTTGCCGATACACGCCGCGGTTTCACCTTTTCGATGTTGGCTTGAGCCGGCGAGGTCATTTCGACAGTTGTCGGACTCTCATTTAGGGCATTCTTTGTTCGTTTAGGCACGGATTGATGGATTGAGCAGTAAATGGGAGCGTTGCTCGCGGCATCCGCAAGTAATTTCTCGTCTGCGCTTGGCGGAAGCCTGAACTTCACATAATCTGTGATCATGCGGCATTTTGTTTTTCGCTGGTTTGTGACAGCGTTTGCGGTATTTGTCACCGCGCCAGTGGTTGGTCTTGATTATGGTGGCAGCCTGGGCTGTTTGCTTGGCGCATCGCTTTTGCTCGGGATTATTAACGCTTTTGTCCGGCCCGTTCTGCTCCTTTTGAGTTTTCCACTTATTCTCGTAACACTGGGACTATTCATTTTGGTCATCAACGCGCTTATGCTGAAGTTTGTCAGTGAGATTGTGCCGTGCTTCAAGGTGCCTGGGTTTTGGAGCGCGGTATTCGGCGCAATCCTCATCTCGGTAGTGAGTTGGTTGCTCAGCGCGTTTTTTCGCGGCAGCGACGGACGAGTGCATGTTCTCACGCACCATACGCGGATCAAGCAAGTGCGCAGGCGCGTCATCGGGCCCGACGAAAGCTGAGTGTGCATGTTTGCCAGCGATCGGAGCGATCGGGTCCAGGTCAAGATTTGCGGAATCACTAACCCGGCTGACGCTTTCGCGGCGATCGATTGCGGGGCCGACGCAATTGGATTGAATTTTTGTTCGCATAGCAAACGATACATTGACATCGAAAGGGCGCGCGATTGGATCGACAAGTTGCCGCCCGATATTTGCAAGGTTGCAGTATTGGTCGATCCAACCTTCGAGGACGCAATTCGGATCGGCGAATTAGGGTTTATTGACGCCTTGCAATTGCATGGCCAGGAATCACCGGAGTTCTGTGGCCACCTCGCCGAAAAGGGAGTTCGATTTGCCAAAGCGCTGCCCGTCGCAAATGAGAATTCGCTTCTTAATGTCCCGTCGTACCACACCAGGACGCTCGTGCTCGACACCGCGACACGCGCGAAATTTGGTGGAACTGGCCGGACTTTTCCATGGCGCTGGGCGCGCCACTTTGTGGAGAATCATCCGGGCTTTAACATCGTTTTGGCTGGCGGCCTCACTCCGGAAAATGTCGCCCAGGCGATCGCCGAAGCTCAGCCATCAGGAGTGGACGTTACCGGGGGGGTTGAGTCGTTCGCTGGATATAAGGATCACCTCCGGCTGCGCGCCTTTGTTGAGGCAGTTCACTCGCGGAGGCCATAGCGTCCTGTCTCTGCCGGCGAACACCGCCGGTCGCTCGTCCAGCCGTTCGCGAGCAATCACAGCTAGCCCTGCCAGGGGATCTTACGGAGGCTGGTCTGCTTCCTGCTTTAAGCCAAGCCGCACTATTCTCAATTCCCAATCATGATGAGCCTTAATCCTGTCAAACAGTGGGGACGCATGGCGGCGGTAGCGTTCCTCACTGTAGCGTCTCTGTCACAAGCGCAAACCAGCGCTTCTAGTCCCGCCGCGAGCACAAGTGCCGCCCAAAAGCCGGCTGACAACTCGCCCGCATTACTGGTGCAAGCGACCGGTCCGGCGGCAGCGCCCGCGAAGCCGACCGGCTCGCCTACAACTACAACCGCGACTTCGGAACCGCAGAGTGCGGTTGAGAGCGGTGGTGTTGGCGTTCGCGAATTCCAAGGCGACGACGTCGGACAAGTTCTCCGACTGCTCGCTCGGCAAGCGAAGATCAACGTCGTGGTGAGTGAAGCGGTCGCTGGAACGGTGACCATGCGGCTCGAAGACGTAACCGCGCTCCAAGCGATCTCGATCATCGTGAAGGCCAAGGGGCTCTTCATGGATAAGATCGACAATGTTTATTACATTAAGACCGGTGCAGAGCGCACGGCTGAGCCAACTGAAAGCGATAGTTACCAATTCAGCTACGCCCGGGCCAAGGACATTTCACCATTAATCGCTTCCCAACTTGCGAGCAAAGACCCGCCGCAAGTCGACGAGCGGACGAACACGATCTTTTTCCGCGAGACTCGCAGCAACATCGACAACATCCGCAAAATGCTTGCCCAGGTCGACAGACCGACTCGGCAGGTAATGATCGAAGCGCGCCTAGTGGAAGTTACCGCGGATCCGGTGCAGGCATATGGGATTAACTGGGCCGGCACCGTCGGCAGTGCATCTGCTCCACAAACGTTCAAGTTTGGCGCTCCAGCGCCGGGCTCGTCCAAGATTGTTCAATCAACTAACCCCGTAACTGGCCAAATTACCTCGACGATTCAGCCGGGTAACTTGCCTACGGTGACGACCACCAACGGTCATTTTTCGCCGACTGATTTTCTTTTCGATAGTTCCTTGCGGGCAATTGGCGGTCAGTTCGCCATTCTCTCGGTGCCTCAAATGTCCGCCACTGTTCAAGCCTTGAACGAAGATTCTGATGCAGAATTTTTGGCCAATCCGCGTGTCGTCACCGCTGATAATCAGCAGGCGAAAATCGAGATTCTTCGAAATCAGCCAATACCACAATTAAATTTTAATGAGCAGACCGCTACCGCGGTATTCGGCGGATTCCAGGACAAAACATTTGGAAATACGCTGATCGTGCGTCCTTCAATTAACAAGGACAATTTTATCACCCTTATGGTGAAGCCGGAAATCAGCAACAAGGTTGCAGATTTCACCTTTACCTTTAGTGGCGCGAATGTCACCAGCCCAATTATCGACAAACGAACGCTCGATTCTAACGTGCTGATTAAAAGCGGCGACACGCTCGCCATCGGCGGCTTGCTTTCCGATCAGGCAACTAAGGCGCGGACGAAAATACCCGTGCTCGGCGACATTCCACTGATTGGATACGCGTTTCAAAGTCACGACAACGAGCGACATAAGCGCAATCTGCTCGTTTTTGTGACGCCAACTATTCTCGACCAGCGTTATGGCACGGGGTTGGAGGATCAGGTTTCTGGCCTGCATCACGTAGGCGAGGAATACGCCGATCCGAACGGCTGGCGCAACAATGCCAAGGGTGCGGTGCGGCTAGTGCCGACCCCGAATCGGCAGCTCGCAGCAGATTACGCCAAACCCGGAGTACCGCCGCCGCCGGAAGAGGCCGCCGAAGTGCAGTTCAAAAGTTCAGTAAAGGATCGCGACTTCTAAAGATTTTTTGGCTGTGGGGTTGAGAGGGGGCGGACGCTCGCAAGGGCTCCGCCCTCTTGGTTTTCCAGCTTCGTGAGGTGGATCGACCGCTCCGCCGGGCGATGCTAAATCAAGGCGCCGAAGGCGCACTAATTTTTACCATCGAGCACGGGACTGCTCGATCCACCTGCGCTTCCGGAAAGCGGGGATTGCTGCGTCTAAGCGCTGAGATATTTGCTAAGCCGC
>Ga0070697_100000825_pt1 | contig 23250 bp, 16 predicted proteins | sample KBSK1501metaG_FD_65475 | JGI IMG/M metagenome (GOLD analysis project Ga0070697, IMG submission 65475) | Corn, switchgrass and miscanthus rhizosphere microbial communities from Kellogg Biological Station, Michigan, USA - KBS K1-50-1 metaG | ecosystem: Host-associated > Plants > Roots >... | reverse complement strand
CTGGCGAAACCATCGTCGGGAGAAACAAACATGAGATTCAGAAGGCGGGAACCGATTCTTGGGAGTGCTGCTCGATACTGGACTCCACCTGCTTGATTCCCTAGGTGAGCGCCTGCCGCACAATGTGGACGGTGACCTCGCAGACCCCTTCCATGTGCGGGGCCTTAGATGGCAGAAGGTTTTCGCGGTGCATCCGTGCACAGCAGATGCTCTCATTCCGGACGGATGGTCGGCCCACTCAGAAGTGATAGATTGAGAAGCTGAGCTGGATACTGTCCAAATATCGCCTCACTGTGGTCAATGCCAAAGCATCTCGCCATCGACTCCGACCTTGATGCTGGGTGTTCAAGCGTTGCGATTCAGACCCGAGAAATCTCCTCGCCAGTGCAAGGGCCTGAACCGAATCCACTGCAACGATTTTGGGTCAAACGGGTCGCACACGGATGCGGAACGGTATTGGGGAAACTAGTTGAAGAGCTTTCTGTGTGATATTCGATTCGCGCTGCGGAGCCTTAAAAAGGATGTCCGCGTTGCGTTGACCGCACTTCTCGCGCTCGCTCTGGGGATTGGTTCGGCCACCATCATTTTTAGCGTTTTTTATAACCTGCTGTTGGACCCGTTTCCTTATAAGGACTCCAACCGTTTAGTTACCTTTGCCATCCGCAACGCGACCAGCACCGGGGCGAGCGTAGGCCGCCGGTTTTACTCAGTCCAAGAGTTTCTTGCCTTTCGGGAGCAAAACCAAGTCTTCGAGGACATGGTCGGATACGATTCTGACCTAAACGTCCTCTACAACGACGGCAATGGAACTCGCGCCTTACCGGGCATGGCTGCTGTAACCACGAATACTTTTGAATTCTATGGCGTCGCGCCGCTCCTGGGGCGGTCAATGGTTGCAGAAGACGGAAAGCCAAGCGCCCCACCAGTATTTGTAATGAACTACAGACTGTGGCGGACCGATTTCAATGGTGATCCGACGATTCTTGGCAGAACGTTTGTCCTAAATGGAGTGCCAAGAACACTCATTGGCGTCATGCCAGCCAGATTCAACATCTACGGCGTCAGCCTCTGGGTGCCGGCGAATTTGAATCCTGGTGGAGGCATGTTCGAGATCATGGGACGTCTCAAACACGGCGTCAGTTTGCAGACCGCCGCAGCGGACTTGGATGTGATTGCGCATCGCCTCACGAGAGACGAGCCCGGATTCGTTCTGAATCCGAAGCGCTATGCAGTAGTAACTGAGAGACTGATCAATGTTGCTTTAGGAGGTTTCAACCAGGCTCTGTATGCGCTCCTCGCCGCAGTCTTCATGCTGCTTTTGATCGCATGTATGAACGTTGCGAATCTTTTGCTGGCGCGAGCAACGACCCGGGAAAAGGAAATTGCAGTACGAACTGCGCTGGGTGCAAGCCGTGGCCGGTTGGTCCGACAACTTCTGGTCGAAAGTCTCGTGCTCTCGGCAGTGGCTTGCGTGTTCGGCTGCGTGCTCGCGTATTTCGGCCTCAAACTAGTGGTCGCGATGATTCCTCAGGATATGGTTCCAGGGGAAGCCGTGATTGGGTTGAATTTGGCGGTGTTGTGGTTTGCCCTTGGGATCACAATACCGACTACACTCATCTGTGGCCTTGCGCCCGCCATGCATGCAATACGCCGTGATTTGCAATCGGGCCTGACAGGCAGCGGCAAGGAGGTGAGCGGCTTTCGCCACGGAAGGTTGCGCGGCGCGTTGGTGGTTGCCGAGGTTGCGCTCTCAATCGTGCTCCTGATCGGCGCGGGGCTGATGATGCGCAATTTCTTTACCTTGACGCACGTCGACCTGCCCTTCGACCCAGCGAAAACACTCTACGCACAGTTGGCTCTTCCACACGATCACTACTACGGCAAGCCAGACAAGAAGCCGGCCTTCTTCCAACAGGTTCTACCTCGAATCAAGGCACTGCCTGGAATTATCTCGGTCACCGAGAGTCTGATGCTGCCACCGAATGAAGGGTCCTGGACCGACGTCGCCATCCCGGGAAAGCCCCACTCGGAGCGATGGGTCACTGATCTTGAATTGTGTACTGAGGACTATTTCCCGACGTTAGGGCTTCAATTGCGGCGTGGGAGGCTGCTCTCGCAGAGTGATGTGGATTCGCGGCGCTATGTAGCGGTAGTAAACGAGACGCTTGCTCGGAAATACTTCGGCGCCGAAGATCCGATTGGGCAGAAGATCAAATTCGAAGTCCTTGATCGACCCTTTGTAGATGGACCGCACGATACCTACTTCGAGATCGTCGGAGTGATTGCGGACTTCAAGACTAGGCCTGAGCGGACGGAGTACACATTGAGACCAGAGGCATTTGTTCCCGCCAGCGTCGCGGGATTCGGCTATCCGCTCCATATCGTAGCGAAAACCGCGCTAGATCCGCACTCATTGCTTCAGAGCGTTCAGCGAGAGGTCTGGGCCGTTGACCCCGAGGTAGCATTTAGCGGTTCTGGATCAATCGAGGACTTTCTCAAAAGGGAATTTAGGGGACCGCAGTTCGAGTTCCTGACGCTCGGTGCTTTTGCCGGAATTGGACTTGTGCTAGTCGTAATCGGTGTGTTCAGCGTGATGACGTACACCGTATCGTTGCGAACGCACGAGATCGGGGTACGAATGGCGCTCGGAGCAGAACCGGGCAATATCTTGGCTATGGTGTTGAAGAAGGGGATGGCTCTGATCGGGGCCGGGATCCTTATCGGAGTGCTAGCGAGTTTTGGGCTCGCGCGTTTTCTGAGCAGCCTCCTCTGGGGCGTCTCGACCTCCGATCCTTGGACCATTGCTGCGGCTGCGGTCGCCATTCTGACGGTTGGATCAGCAGCCTGCTTCTTGCCAGCTCGGCGTGCTGCACAAGTCGATCCATTAATCACACTCCGCTGCGAATAGTTGTCGAAAGCGAGCGTTAGAGGCAAGTACACAGTTGATGAATGCCCGCTTCCGTTTGACCTGGCACAGTCATTCTAAAACATACGGCTGCGTCACAGGCTTTGGCACAGGCTGCTATGGCTGAGAGAGGATCGCCCGGATATTAGTCTCCACGTTGTCTTTGTCGACTAAACTGACATAATTAGCGGCGATCCGCCCATGACGATCGATGAGAAAGGTGTTCGGCATGTTCTCGACGCCGTATTTCTTCGCTGTCGCATCGTTGCCCAGTATGATGCGATAGGGCACCTTGGCGCTCTTGATGAACGGTTTCACTGCCGTCCAACCATCCTCATCCAGTGAAACGCCGACTACAGCGAGACCCTTCGTGGCGTATTTGCGATTGAACTCCGCGAACCACGGGATTTCTTCTTTGCATCCCTCACACCAAGTGGCCCAGAAATCGAGCAGAACCACTTGGCCGCGGTAGTTCTTCAGTTTTGTCGTTTTTCCGGAACTGTCTTTCAACACAAATTCCGGTGCGGGCTTGCGCTGGTTCGGAGGTTGCAGGACGGCGCTAACCCGCGGTTGACTAGCAGCCATAGCCATGCCGGCCAGCGTGAGGAGCAGGGTTGAAGCACGCACCAGACGGAGTGTAATTAAGTTGACATTCAAGTGTTGTTCTCCTTGCATCGAGAGCCACAGATTGGCTTTCGATGCCGAGCCCTCCTGTCTAAGTTCCGCCAGCCAACCCGACCGCTGCTGGATTGACCGAATGCACGAAGCCGACCCAGGACCCGCAGCTAAATCGAGGCAATCCTGCCGCGCCAGCGCCGCCCGATTGCGCTCGCGACCAAGAACCCAACCGGCCAGTACACAACAAGTTGAAGTAGCCGTATTTGCCAACCGTCCCAAATCCCTGGTCGCCTATGGGTATTCATGAACAGCCACAGATCCGGGTTCTGGATCACCATCACAGCCAGGGTTGCGATTGCAGCAGTCCATAGGATGGTGCGGAGCAGTGGCCGGAGCCTTGCCACTTCTACGCCTTGACGCATCCCCCATAGTGAAGGGCCCACGACCAGGACTGCCTGCACGATCAGCGGAAACATTTCGCGGTAAAACCTCAGCGCAAAAACCGGATCGTTGGGGTCGGGGAGGGAGGGGAAGCCGAACGCACGGTGTAGATACTGCGAAAAATACGCAAGATACAGGGGTGCACCCAGAAGCGCTCCGAACGACAACATGAGACAAAGCAGAGCGCCGTTGACCCGAATGATGCCGCGCGATACGGACCCGAGCACAAAACCACTCGTCCATGACCAGCAACCCAGCGTTAAGTACCTCGTGAAGACAAGCGCGACGGTCTCGGGAAATGCATGCCAGAACCCGGCATTCCCAAGGTCGCCCCATTCCCAGTTGTTCGCGTACATCCAGATATAAACGGAGCTCTCGCCGGCCGTGCGCCTAGAAACGATCGAGAGCAGCATACCGAGCGGGACAACCAAGCCCATGAGAGACAGCCAAGGCTGCCAGTGCGTCCATAGCGCCGCCTGCCTCCGAACGACTAAACCAAGCACCTCGCGCAGAGCCTGGCTGCTAGTCTCGCCGGACTCCACGAGATCCCCGCGTACTGCCTCGCGTTCGCTGGGGTCCAGTATTCGGGACGAAATGTCGACCAAGCGCCAGCAGACTCGCGTCATCATCGGACCGCGGCTCGATTCGCCTCCCATGAAACACCTCGGCTTACTCGCGTCACCGCAGCGTAAAAATCGCTCGCCGCCTGGATGCCTTTAGCAGTAATGCGCACCATACGCTTGGGCCGGCCACCTCGTTGCGGGGTCGGCTCCCCCATCCGCGTCTTGATGAAGCCTTTCGCCTCCAAACGATCCAGGGTCGTATAGAGTGCTCCGATCGAGCAACGGTGCCTGGTTGCGTTCTCGATCTCTTGCCGGATGGCAGCCCCGTAAGCGTCTTCGCCCAAGCGCGTGGCCGCGGTGAGCATCAAGTATTCGAACTCGCCCAGCATAATTACTACCACATTGTGATGGTAATGGGGCCCACTGTCAAGACTGACGCAACTTGCGACGGGGTCTCTATGACTTCGGGATGGATTTTTGTGATTTAATTGTCAGCATGGAACAGGGTGAAATTAGTCCGCGCCCCGTGGTGGGAGCGATCGTCGTGGCGAGCGGCCTCGCGGTGTCGTTCCTCCTGTGGCTGCTATATGTGCACCATGCTTCGGCTGATTTTGCCGGGCGCTGGATGTTTTTGCCGGCCCTCAACGCGCTTCTGAACGGATTGTGCGCGATTGCACTCTGCGTGGGATTGTATTTCATCAAACATCACAACAGGGAAGCGCATCGCACGAGCATGCTGCTGGCCTTCGCGTTCTCTTCAGTTTTTCTCATTAGCTACATCGTGAACCACGCACTGCACGGCGACACGATTTTTCCCGGTCACGGCCTGGTGCGCACGCTGTACCTTTCAATTTTAGCCAGCCACGTAATCCTTTCCATCGTCGCACTGCCGATGGTGCTGACGACGTTCTTTTTCTCGCTGACGGGCCGGTTCGCGATGCACCGCCGAATCGCACGATGGACGTTCCCCATTTGGCTGTACGTTTCGATCACCGGCGTGGTGGTTTTCACCTTCCTCAAGGCGTACGCGTACTAGGCCCGGTATTGATCCGGCCTGGTTTGAGAGGAGGCAAGAAACCGCCGTTGCGCGGCTCCCAGATGACCCAGTCCATAATGGCCCGCGGTGGCGGATTTCCAGGACGCTGCTATCGCCGCCGTCCCTGTTCATTTACGGACATCCTCCGCTGAAACCGGACACACAATTCGGTTCCTATACACCTGCACGATCCCGCAAGCCGCTTCGTTCCCATAAAGTTGCATTCACGACACTTTGGCTCTCGAATTGCATTTCTTTTCATGCCACCTCGTCACGCGGAGGCCGATCATGACCACCCTGCTGCAGGACCTGCGCTTCGCTCTCCGCATGTTGCGCAAATCTCCCGGCTTTACCGCTATTGCCGTGGTGACGCTCGCTCTGGGCATCGGCGCAAACGCGGTGGTCTTCGGTGTACTGAATGCGTTGATACTGCGCCCGTTGAATGTGCCTCAGGCGCAGAGCCTCTACGGAATCGAGCGCGGGAGCGATAAGGCCGTGAATCAATCGTATCCCGACTATCTCGATCTGCGCGATCGCAACCGCAGCTTTGATGATCTGGCAGCTTATAACGTCACTTCGGTTGGGTTGGATACGGGCAACCATCCATCCGGCGCTTGGATCTTCGAGGTGACCGGGAACTACTTCGACGCATTGGGCGTTCAGCCGTATCTTGGCCGTTTCTTTCACGGCGCCGATGAGCATGGTCCAAACAGCGCTCCGTATATCGTGCTCACCTACGCGTTTTGGTACAGCCATTTTCAAGATGATCGCGGCGTGGTGGGTCGTATTGTTCAGCTGAACAAGCATCCTTTTACCATCCTCGGTGTAGCGCCACCTGAGTTCCGGGGAACTTTGTCGTTTGTGTTTCCCGATTTCTGGGTGCCGATCGTTAACCAGGAGCAGGTGGAGGGGGCGAATGTGCTGAATGCGCGCGGGAACCGCGGCCTTTTGATGGTGTTGGGGCATCTGAAGGCGGGGGTCACTCCGGCACAGGCTGTTGGCGATCTCAACTCGATCGGTTCTTATCTGGAAAAGACCTACCCAAAAGACGATGGCCAAATGACCTTTACATTGGCGCGTCCAGGTCTTGCCGGCGACTGGTTGGGCCGTCCGCTACGGGCATTCCTTACCGGATTGATGCTGCTGGCGGGATTAATTCTGCTGGCCGCCTGTGCCAACCTAGGCAGCCTGTTTGCCGCACGCGCCGCCGACCGTTCCCGGGAAGTTGCTATGCGACTCGCGCTTGGATCAAGCCCGATGCGAATTCTGCGGCAACTCTTTACTGAAGCCGTGCTGATCTCCCTGATCGGGGGTGCTGTCGGTCTATGGGGCAGCATTGTGTCGTTGCGCGAGCTGAGCGTGTGGCAGCCGCTTCCAACAGCCCCCCTCCATGTGCCGGTAAACCCAGACGCAAATGTTTATGGAGTAGCCTTGCTGTTGAGTTTAGCAAGTGGATTCCTGTTTGGCGCGGTCCCGTTAAGGCAGGTGCTTCACACGGACCCATATCAGGTCATCAAGTCGGGATCAACCGGCACGGTGGGGCGGCGGATGACTGTTCGAGACCTGTTGCTCGCAGTGCAAATTGCGATCTGTGCGGTGCTGGTGACTTCTTCTCTGGTCGCCGTGCGCGGGCTGGTGCGCTCGCTCCACAGCAGTTTCGGTTTTGAGCCGCAGCAAGCAATGCTGGTAGAAACGGCTCTGAGCATGGCCGGTTATAGCGGCGACAGAGTGCCTGCAATGCAAAAGCGCATGATCGAAGCTTTGCAGACGATTCCCCGCGTAAGGTCTGTGGGATCGGTCGATCGGCTACCGTTGTATTACGGCGCGAACAGCTCGAATGTCTTTACCGAGAAAACGACCGATCTGAGGCCAGCGAATGCCGCTGCTGAAGCCATGACGTACAACATATCTCCCGAATACTTCGATGCGGCCCGGACCAGCTTATTGGCGGGCAGGACATTGTCATGGCATGACGACAAAAACTCGCCCCGCGTAGCCGTAGTGAATCGAGAGTTTGCCAGGAGAATCTTCGGCTCCCTAAACGATGCCATGGGCAGATATTACAAGATGCGGGATGGGTCGCGCCTACAAGTGGTAGGCATAGTAGAAGACGGGAAATATGCGAGCCTCGCCGAAGATCCACAGCCGGCGATGTTTCTACCCATCCTGCAATCGCCTTCGAGTCAGACATGCCTGGTGGTGCGCTCGAATGGCGATCCCCAGCAACTGGCGGCAGCCATCAAGAGTACAGTGCGGGACCTGGATGCAGGGCTGCCCTTTACCATCCAAACGTGGAACCAAGAACTGGAGAGCGCTCTATTTCCTTCGCGTATGGCGACGCTGTCGCTAGGTGTTCTGGGCGTGATGGGTGCGATGCTGTCTATCACCGGCATCTTTGGAATGGCTGCGTACTCGGTAAGCAAGCGGCTGCGGGAGTTGGGCATTCGCATCGCCCTCGGCGCCCAGCGCAAGGAAGTGTTACAGGCAGCGTTGGGGCGGCCACTTAAATTGCTGGCTTTTGGTTCGGCAGCAGGATTGCTCCTCGGAATTCTGGCGGCCCGGGTGCTGGCTTTCATCGTGTATCAGGCAACTCCCCGCGATCCGCTGGTTTTGGCCGGTGTTGTTCTGGCAATGTTGTTGCTGGGGCTACTGGCTACGTGGATTCCAGCGCAACGCGCACTGTCGGTCGATCCTTTGATTATGCTGCGCGAGGAGTGAATCGGCTTTATTGAAAGAGTTTCAACGCATTCGGCCGGGTGTAGTGCGCTGACTCCTTCCATGCCATGTATTGACTTGGGAAGCCACAGAACCTACGATTCGGAGCGCACCAGGTTCTGACATGCGGCGCCGGGCTAACCAGCTTTCATCCCCTATTCGAACCAGACTGAAAGAAGCCAGGGTCGCGCGATTCGCGACGCTAGATGCGGCGGACAGACCGCATGTTGTGCCTGTCTGTTTTCTTTACGATGGCTCAGTCTTCTACACGGCAGTCGATAAGAAGCCAAAGCGTCTCGCGCCGGAACGGCTGGCACGGGTGCGGCACATCAGGGCGATGCCGCAGGTTGCGCTCCTTATCGATGAGTATTACGAAGAGTGGAGGAGGCTTTGGTTCGTCCTCGTGCGTGGAACGGCCGAGCTGATTCCGAAATCGGCAACCAGGGAGCGTGCCAGAGTAATTCGCCAGCTGAGAAAGAAGTATCGGCAATATGCAGCGGGAATGCTTGCCGACGACGCACCGATCATCCGGATTACACCCCAGCGGATCGCGTTCTGGGGCAAGTTCTAGCCAGCCTGGCGAATCCGAGGGGCCCAAGGCAAACATCTTCGGACCCTCTGTCGAACCAACGATCTGATCACTAAACCAGTTTGCGCATTTGCTCCATGACTGCGAGCCAGCGGTCTAGGGCCTGGCCTCCCTTCATGAACGTAGGATCAAAGTGAATTTCGTGGGCGCCAATATTGCGGCATCCGGCGATATCCTCCTTGATTTGATCTAGTGAGCCGGAAAAAAGAGAACGTTCCTTGCCCAGCGGTTTGTCAGCAATTTCTGGATGTGCCCGGATGACCAGCTCGATACGTGACGGATCGCGGCCCGCTTCCTTCGCGAGCTGCTTGATTGAATCGAACATCTGCGCCATGCCGTCCAGCGGCATACCCACTGGATTCCAACCGTCTGCGTACGTGGCCAGGCGCTTTAGCGCCCGTGGTACAAAGGCCCCCATATAAATGGGCGGGTGTGGTTTCTGCACCGGCTTGGGACCAATGTAAGACTCTGGCACTTGGTAGAACTTGCCGTGAAACTTAACGGGGTTGGTAGTCCAAATGGCTTTGAGCACCTGCAGGAATTCATCTGCCATCGCGCCGCGCTGGCTGAAGTCCCCACCTGTGGCATCCACCTCGTCCTTGTTCCAGCCCAGGCCTAGGCCCACCCGAACACGGCCCTTGGAAAGAAAATCAAGCGTCGTCAGGCGGCGTGCCAGCATCACGGGGTTGTAGTAAGGGATATCGAGGACGCTGGTGCCGAGGGCAATTTTTGTAGTGCGCGCGGCCGCGAAGGTCAAAGCCTCCAGCGGATCCAGGGCATGTTTGTACACTTCAGGAAGCGAACCGTCGGCGGTTACCGGATAAGGTCTCTGTAGCTTCACCGGATAAAGCAGCCGTTCAATTGTCCACAGACTGTCGTAACCCAGTTGCTCAGCACGCTCCGCCACCGCGATCACGGCTTCGGGAGTAGCGACTGGCCCGATATTGGGAAGAGCAAAGCCAATCCTCATCGCACAGGATCCTTTCCGGGATGGAATCACCCCAGCTATGTCGTCAGGCTCGCGGCGCAAGTCGTTCAAAGACGCTCCGCGCTCCTTACTTCTGAGAAGCCACATTCTACTCTGGACGGGTGTGTCCGCATCCCCACACCGAAGTATTTTGGCCGGACGACGAGGGACGCTGCATCGTGGGTGGCGGGAATCCTTCAAGAGAGAACCAGTCATCTGGCACAAGAAGCGCCAAGCTATCGCAGTCTCCCCATAGCCGGTATTTTCAGGAGCTATCTGGAATATGCGCCTCGCCGAGGTGACTTGCTGGTCAGAAATCTAGGCGTAGTCTGATGGTCAGCACCTACACCGGGCCTATTCGCTCGGTCGATTCCGCCATCCCCGCCGGGTTGCCGGTCAGTGCAGAAGGATCTTATACGGCAGCACATAAGTGAATCCGGCAAACACCTCCCACCGTGTGGACGTACTCGTGAGTCCGCGATTGAAGCCGCCGTCGAGCACTAGGTTTTTCCGCGCGTTGTAGTTCAGCGCCCACAAGTTGCCGACGGCATTGCTGTGGAGAAAAGGCTGAGTGAAATGCCATATTTCTCCGGAGATTCCGAATTTCTTCCCGAGTGAGTGTGAAACCGAGAGCGTCTGCCCGAACTGGGCGCGGTGAGTCGCGCCGTCAATGACTTCGTTGAAGAGATAATTGGTGTCGTAGTGAAAGCCTCTTACGTCGGCGCTGGCAAGCAGGAGCATGGAGTTTCTGGAGCTGCCAAAATCGAGGTCAGGTGTGCCTCCACTGTAAACTCGGCGGAAATAACTCAAGGCAATTGTCGGCTGTGCGCCTTCCCCCTGATGGACAACCCCTTGCACTCCCAGAGACACGTCTCCCGTTCCATTGGCAGCTTGGTTTCCAGCGCGGGAATGGGCAAATGGTCCTGCCCCGGCTAGCAATTCGATCCGGCGCGATAGGGAAAACTTCACCACCTCATTGAGACTTGACTGGGAAGAGAACTCGGGAGAATGCCACGCACCCAAGAATCCGCTTTCAAATTGAAGGTAGGCGACCGGAGTGAGGGTGGCGGGCGTGGAGACGGTTGGTCGGCCGGGGTTGGCTGTGGGTTCGACAGGCCCGGGCACGTCTTCCGGTCCTTTTGGCGTCCCGGCACCCTGCTGCGCTGAGGCGACAATCGCCGCGCCCAGAAACAATGGCAGCAGCCGTACCGACAAGTTCCAAATCGTCGCTTTTCCATGGCAACACGTCATTTCGCCCTGAGAAGAAGAACTGGCACACTGATACTGTGCTGCACCCGGCTGGCTGTGTTGCCAAGAAATATGTCGGCAAGGAAGCGGTGTCCATGTGTGCTCATCGCCACCAGGTCGCAGCCCTTCTGCCGGATCCATTTGATAATCTCGTTCACTGGTTCGCCATATGCCAGTTCGGCCTCCGTAGGAATGCCCATGGATTGAAACTCCGACCGGACCTTTTGCAGATACGCTGTGTCTTCGGCGATTTCGGGACTGACTGCGTCCGGGCCATAGGTCCTGGCTGCCCATCCATCGGCCACGTGCAGCAACACCAAACGGCTCCCCGCGAGCGCCGCGAGTTGCTTGATATGTTCGATAATCGCCCGGTCAGTTGCCGTGCCATCCAAGGTCACGAGAATGGTTTGGTACATGGTTATTCCGTTTCTGCCGGCTTATGCACCGGTGATGACCTGCCAAGCGGCTTTGAGCGAGTCCGGCAAGCCATACAGGTCCATCGCGGTGATCAGTATGGCGCTGGCCCAGCCAGCCATCAGCAAAAACCATCCGTTCTTCCAGGCCCCCATGCGCTTGCGGGAACTGGTGAAGTGCAGCAGGGGAAACATGGCGAAGGGAAGCTGCAGCGCCAGCACAACCTGGCTAAGCGTGAGCAGATCGGTAACGCTGCTTTCGCCGCGCCAGCCGATCACCAGTACTGCCGGCAGGATGGCCAGTGAGCGGGTGATGAGCCGCCGCACCCAGGGTTTGATGCGCCAGTGCATGAAGCCTTCCATCACCACTTGCCCGGCCAGCGTGCCGGTGATGGTGCTGCTCTGGCCGCTTGCCAGCAGCGCCACCGCAAACAGTGTGCTCGCGGCGGCCGTCCCCAATAACGGCGCCAGCGTCAAGTAAGCGACCCGAATCCAGTCACTCTCGGGGCTGAACCTAACTACCTGCCCGCCGGATACAGTTACGCTTTCCTTGCCAAAGAACACCGTCGCCGCCAGCACCAGAATCGCCGCGTTTACGAAGAAGGCAACGGTCAAGGCCACGGCGGAATCGATGGTGTTGAAGCGGATCGCCCGCCGGACGGACGGTTCGTCCTTCTGCAGCTGGCGGCTCTGCACCAGGGCCGAGTGCAAGTACAGGTTATGCGGCATTACGGTGGCGCCGATGATGCCGACGGCCACGTATAACATCCCGGTATGACCGAAGTGCAGGGAAATCAGTGCTCGGCCCATCTCCAGAAAACCCAGGTGGGTCTGCGGAAGAACGAAAATCTCGATGAAGTAGCACACCCCGATTGTCGCTATCAGCAGGAGAACCACCGCCTCGATGGTGCGCATCCCAAACCCCTGCAGGGCCAGGAGCAGGAGCACGTCCAGGCCGGTAATAATGACGGCCCAGAGCAGCGGGATATGAAACAACAAATTGAGGGCTACGGCACTCCCCAGCACCTCCGCCAGATCACAGGCTCCAATCGCCACTTCACTCATCAGCCAGTTGGGCCAACGGGTCCACCCGGGATACCAGTCGCGGCAACATTGGGCCAGATCCTTGCCGGTCACCACCCCCAATCGCGCCGATATCACCTGCATGAAGATGGCTATCAGGCTGGCCACTCCAACCACCCACAAGAGTCCGTATTTGAACTGAGCGCCGGCTTGCAGGTCGGTCCCCCAGTTGCCGGGATCCATGTAGCCGACGCTGACCAGAATTGCCGGCCCCACGAAAGCCCGCCACTGCTCCCAGAAGCCGGCCTCGCGGTGCGGCACTTCGACGGTGCTGTGCATCCCCTCCAACGACAAGTGGCTGCCGTCTGGAACCCTCGTCTCCATCCGTCCCTCTGCTTTCACTTAGCGTCGGTATATTAGCACAGATTAACCGCAGTTAACTAACGCCTCGCGACCGGAGCCGGGGCTGAGGACACCCAGATTTTCTCTGCCGCCGGGCTGCCCAGAACAATGGCGCCAGCGGAGGTGTCGATGGAGAGGGTTTGGTCGTAGTTGCGCTCACGCAGATACAGCTGGCTTCCGGGCCTGATGCCTCGTTTATCAAGCAATTCACCCAACTTCGAATCCCGCTCGTAAACACTGGCCACGACGTAGCTCTGGCCCGGTTCCACATCCGACAGCAGCCTGTACCCACGCCGGCTCTTCTTTGCGGGACTATCGAAGGTCGCGAAGTTGCCGTGCGGACAGGCTCCGCCTCGCCCCAGCTTCTTGACCAGCAACAACTCAAAATCCGCCGAGACCGCGTGCTCAAGCTGTTCGGCTTCATCGTGGGTCCGGTACCAGGGCATTTCGAATACTTCATTCAGCATCCGTTCAATCAGGTGATGGCGAATGGCGGTGCGCTTCGCAATGCGTCGGCCAGCGTTGGTCAACCGCACCCGCCGGTCCTTGCGCACCTCCACCAGGCCATCCCGCTTCAGTCGACGCAACGCCATGGTGACCGCTGGCGGGGTCACTTTGAGCCACCCGGCGAGCGTCGCCGAGATGACGCTTACGCCTTCGCTCTCAGCTTCGAAAATCGCTTTCAGATAATCTTCTTTGGAAACCGTAATCATCGCGAGGCGCGATTATAGCTGGCCGGGGCAGCTCTGGATAATGCCGTCGCCCAAACGCCGGCACCACCTCTGCAGGGAAAGTTGGCTAACTGTGGCCCGCCTGGTTTTCGGGCTTCCGGGCTCATTCGCTCAGGCTACCCTTTTGGGGCGAGATTTGCTCCAGCTATCGTTTCATTCGTCGCATCCACCAGCGTTCACCTTACTGCTGTAAGGCCTTGGGAAGCACACTGGCGGGCGCAGCTTCGTTTGCAACTCTGACGCCAGTTGGGGCGTCAAGACGGACCTCGCAAAGTTCGGCAATCAGGTTTGCCGCCCAGCGATAAATGTTTTTCTCCTTGACCACCTTGCGCAGGCGTTGCATGCGGGCGGTTCGCTCCTCGGGCTCCATTTCCAGGGCATATCGGATGGCATCCGCGGTGCGTTCAATATCGTAGGGATTCACCAACACCGCATCACGCAACTCACGAGCCGCCCCGGTAAAGCGGCTGAGGATCAGGACTCCCTGTTCATCATCACGAGCGGCAACAAACTCCTTGGCTACGAGGTTCATTCCATCGTGTAAGGACGTGACCAGGCAAACGTCCGCGGTCCGGTAGTAACGTTCAATCTCGCCGTGGCTATGCTGCCGGTTCAGGAAGACAATCGGCTTCCACTTGCCAGTCTGAAAGCGCCAGTTAATTCGTTCGGATTCGGCTTCTACGTCGGCAAAGAAGTCGTGATAGCGCTTGATATGGGTGCGGCTTGGAGCTCCAATCTGCACAAAGGTGAACTTCTCGCAATAGTCCGGATATTTCTCCAACATTCGCTCAATCGCCAGGAAACGCTCGAGGATCCCCTTGGTGTAGTCCACGCGATCCACGCCCAGTCCGAGCAGCAGCGCCTCCACCCCGGATTCCTGTAGTAGCGCCACCCGCTCCAGATAAGGGTTGTGATCAGGTGGGGTAGCGCCAGGGAACTCTACGCTGATGGGAAAAGGCTTCACGGCAGTGCGATGCTCCTCGCGATTGACGGCAAAGTGGTCCCAGTCAATGCGTGATTCCAGCGTGCGGTCCACAGTCTGCAAGAAGTTTGTACAGTGCGACTGAATATGGAACCCGATCAGATCGGCGCCCAACAGACCTTCCAATAATTCGCGCTGCCAGGGGCAGATTCCGAAGGTCTCGGGGTTGGGCCAGGGGATATGCCAGAAGATGGCCACGCGTGCGTCGGGTCGCGCTTTTTTCACCAGACGCGGCAACAATCCAAAGTGGTAGTCCTGGACCAGGAGAACCGGCTGTTCTACACCAGCCATCTCTTCCAGTACGGCTTTGGCAAACTTCACGTTTGCCTTGCAATAATGCTCCCAATCGGAGACGCGAAACATCGGCCGGGTGTGAGCAATATGGCAAAGCGGCCAGAGCCCCTCATTGGCGAAACCGTAGTAGTAGCCTTCTTCTTCTTCTTTCGTCAGCCAGACTCTGCGCAAGGTGTATTTCGGTTCTTGAGGAGGAACCCGCAGACGGTCGTGCCCATCGACGGTTTCTAGGTCGGCATCGCCGCTGCCGTGCGCGACCCACGTCCCATCACAAGCACACAGCACTGGCTGCAACGCGGTTACTAGTCCGCTCGCCGGAACTATGGCCTGTACCGAGTTACCCCGTCGAATGTGGCTGTAAGGCTCGCGGTTGGAGACTACAAATAATCGGCTGTTGGCAAGTTTGCCGCGCACGTGCACGGAAAGCCGCTCGGGTGTCCAGACTGATTCCCCAGCTTCGCGTAATTGCGCCTCCATTTCCGCGGCCGAACGGGCTGTCCGCAGGCTTTCTGCCAAAGTCTCCATCTCTCTCGCTAGCGGGCGGAGCAAATCCAGGTCGGGCATAGCGGCACGAATGGCGCCCACTCTGCCGGTCCGTAGAGCTTTCATCCACTGCGCCGCCCGAGCGATGGGTCCCGCAATGCTCCAGCGGACAATCAACAGGGTAATGAACGCGATCAGAACAACCTGGAGCAGCACCCGGAGGAAATCTTCGCGCCACACATGGGCGGTCTGCGCGTTAATGTAGCTGGCATCGTGCACAATAACCAGTTCACCGACCACTTGGTCCTGCTGGTGAAGAGGCAGTGCATAAATGTGCACGGACCCGCTAGCTCTGCGAACAAACTGGCTCTGTTTCCTGTTTTCTGTAATGGCTTGCGGAACTGCGAAAGACTGGGGCTGGAGACCTTGCATTAACCCCGAGGACACAGCAATGGGTTCCAGCTTGGGGTTGAAGACGGCGACTCCGGCCAAGTGCTCGCGGTTGCTAAACCGCTCAACCACCCGCTTGAGTTCCCTAAGCGATCCCTTGTCGAGCTGAGGTTCGACATTTCCGACCAGACTCTCTCCAAGAAGCTCTGCCCTGCGCTCCAATTCATTCCGCAGGCCTTGCTTCTCTCTTCGGGCCTCGTAGTACGTGGAGAACCATGAAACCAGAGTAACGCCCAGTATGAGCGAAACAATGAGGCGAACACTGAGTAGTCGCACGTAAACTCCCGTCCTTCTTGAGGTCGTACCGTCGATCGCTCAAAGCTATGCGCGTATCGGATGTCGGCACATACCAGGACCGCCATCATTTCCTGGAGCGTACAGATTCCGAACTCCGAGAGTGTCCAGAGCCGTCGCACAAGCCATCCCTGAGAATGGCTTTAGGTTCTCTAGTATTGCGCGTGAGCTTGGTTACCTGCACCAGTTTCATGGTGCGCTCTCCGCCTGCATTCTTTGCCGACTACGAGGACAACGATAACGCCGACAACAACAACCCTCGTCCACCATACCGTTTTGGCTGTCCATTCCACCTCAATCAGAATACGCTTGGCAGCTATCAAAGTCTCGATGCTCGGTTGGTCATTTCTGGTGCGCGGCAGCGTGGTCGTTGCCGCGAAACGCGCAACTCTTCACCATCCGATTGGGTCCGTGTCGGGCCTTCATTGGCCAGAATCGGGTCAGTGACCTGGTGTACGGACCGGCGTGGACCGGCTCCTCCGCTGACAGCGGCGACGATCGAAATCACAGATCCAGCAGGGATGGGAGTGGCAAGTCCGCCGGTGTATCGAATTTCTTCGTTCCCCACAAAGACATTAATATGCTGCCGGATTTCGCCTTGCTCGGTTGCAATGCGATCTCGAATGCCGGGGTAACGTGTCCATAGGGCTTTCAATGCGTCGCCGACAACTTTTGGTGACCCTTCCATCTCCACCTTTGTGCGTCCCTCAGTAAACTCGCGCAAAGCACCCGGAATGTGAAAGGTGACGGACACGATCAGCCTTTTCCTTTTCGAGATGTGCTTTTCCCCGTCGATCGTCTGCTTCGAGACGAAGTCGCTGTGGCCTCTTGAGGAGGCTTTAGTTCGCGGAAAACAGAGGGATCTCCGACGGCAGCACTCTTTACGCAGACCACGGACGGCAGCCCATCGAGAATCTTCTTCCAAGTCCTCCCTTCATCGGTTGAGCCGTAGAGTTGTCCGCTTCGCGTGCCGAAATAGATTCCCACGGGATCGAGCGGGTCCGCGGTCATGGCATCGCGCAAGACAGTCTCGTAAGCTCTCTTTTGAGGCAAGCCGCGCATTAGCGGTTCCCATGAAGCGCCAGCATTGCGGGTTCGATAAACACGCAATCGGCCCTCGCATGTACAGCGAAACTCGTCGGAGTCAACTGGGACGATATACACACAGTCCGGGTTTTTGGGGTGCATCACCACGGCAAAACCAAAATCCGACGGCACGCCATTGGCAATGTCCTGCCAGTTTTCGGCATAGTCGTCGGAGCGATACAAGCCCCAATGATTTTGCAGGAAAAGACGTTCGGGACGAGCGGGGTGCATCGCGATCTTGTGTACACATTGTCCGAACTCGGGATATTTGCTGGGCATGAACATGACCCGGATGCCCCGGTTTTGCGCCGTCCAGGTACCGCCTCCATCGTCGGTCCGGTAGACGCCACCGGCTGAGATTGCCACGTACATGCGCTGCGCATTCCCGGGATCGAGCACAATGGTATGCAGGGCCAGTCCGCCGTTCCCGGGCATCCAGCGGGGTCGGTGCGGATGATCAAACAGACCACGCACCAGGGACCATGACTCCCCCGCATCCCGCGATTCGAACAGTGCGGCAGGCTCCACTCCGCAATAGAGTAGGTTCGGCTCCTCTGGCCGGCCTAAACAGATCTGCCAGATATTCTTCAAGGACACGCCGGTATCAGCGGGAAATCGAATGGGGGCTTCCTGCGGATTCGTCCAGCTCTTCCCGAAATCGTCGCTGGAGCGCAGGAGCGTACCCCAATAGTTCTGCGTTGAAGCCCACAGGCGGTGTTGGCCATCACGCTGGTCATAGGCCATCGCGTAAACGGCGTGCCCGTGGAAATATGGACCGCCAACTTCCCAACGGGTGCGCTGACTGTTCGAGCGTAGGACAAAAGCTCCTTTTGTCGTTCCCACCAACAAAAGAAAGTCTCCCTTCCTGACATGGATGTGTTGCACATTGTGCAAGACCGTGGTTCTGGGTCCGCTTCGATCGCCACCGGGCTCGGCGGAAATGACTGCAGAAGATTGAACCGCTTCTAGCGCGGCCTGAACTTCACCAGCGCGTTGATAGCGCTGCATTGGCTCCTTGGCCAGGCAGCGTTGGATAATCGCCCACAGGCCGGGCGGCACCGGAGGGCCGAGGGGCTTTGGCATCTCGCGCATGATGGCTGAGCTGATCTCAAAGCCAGTGCGTCCTTCAAATGGCAGACGCCCGGAAGCGGCTTCATAAAGCACAACTCCGAGCGCCCATAAATCACTGCGGTAGTCGGCCGCCTCGCCACGCAAAACTTCGGGCGCCATGTACGGCAAAGTGCCGCTTAACATGGATGCGTCCTGCACCGTCTCAAAGGACCGGGTGGAGCCCTCAAATATCCCGCGTCCGACGCGCTTGGCTAAACCGAAATCTAGAACTTTGACCAGACCGTCAGAAGTGACCACAACATTCGCGCTCTTCAAATCACGATGAATGATTCCGCGATCGTGAGCGCGGCCGAGGGCGTTAGCTATCTGTACGCCGTATCGAAGGATCGACTCCACCGGTAAGCCGGTGTCTCCGATTAGGGATCTCAGGGACTGACCCTCGACCAGTTCCATCACAATGTAGAGCTCACCATTGGTCTCGCCGACTTCGTGAATGGTGCAGATGTTGGGATGGCTGAGGGCCGAAGATGCTCGCGCCTCCTGCAGCAGGTTCTGACTGGCCGATTCGTCCAGCCCGGCACTCTTGCTCACGACTTTTAAAGCCACATCGCGATGCAAGACTTCATCATGCGCGCGATAGACAGCACCCATTCCTCCTTCCCCAATTTTCGATACGACGTGATAATGACCAAGCACTTGACCGATCACACTCAACTCCTGTGGGACAAGGAATGTTCTGCCAGGAATCCTTTCCCGTTGGTCGAAGAGTCTAACACTATGGGTCGCGCGGTACGCACCAGCGCTGGCTAAGGAATGGTCACCGCTGCTCGATACTGGCATGAGTTCAGTATGGCTCGTCGCGTAACTCGTGCCCGGACGGTCAGGATGAAAACCGCCACAGCAATCGTCCTTGAACAGCTCTTGTCACCTCAAAATTGTCGGACCATCCGGTCAGTAATTGTGGACCCGGGCTTCCGAATGGTGGATCTGGTCCGGCCCGTATCGGGTCGCAGTCCACAGACGGGGGGAGTTGCCCAGCAAACGGAGCCGACCAATGGGGAGTTATTCTCCTCGTTGATTGCCCCTGCTGTGGTCTTCGCTCGAACGGTAACAATGGTCGCAGTTCATCTATGCTGGCCGAACTCGAAAGCGCAGGACTGCCAATCGTAGTTGCTGCCGAATGAGAGGGGACGTTTAGCGCATGAGCCTTGAGGTCCTCTTTCGTGTGTGCAACGCGACAGGCCCTAACCTGCACAAGATTGCTTTTATCGACAGAAAAAAATACAGCAATTTGTGACGTGCGTCACAGCCTACGCTCCGGGTAGTCGGTATCTTATACACGACGAGTGTAAAGGACGCGGATGCCTGGATTTCCCGCCTCCCGGCGGTCACGGCATACCCGGACCTCATCCTTGCGATTATGTCGACGTCAACCTGAGCCAGAGACGCAGGTTCGGCGCGCACGTTGATTAAGTGCTGACAGTACTGGCGTGCGATACGGGATTTTTGCTGCGCTCTCCCTTCGCCGGGGGAGGGCAGGGACGACTCGGACTGTCGATCTGAGCCATGCGGGCGTGTTCTTGCGAGTAGCGACAGTCCAGAGCTGCAAGACATGGAGAGCTTGTCGCGCCACAAATCGATCCTAAAAACCAGGCTCGGTAGGCGCAGAGAGGGTGGAGCAGGCTATGTCGACAAAAAAAGTGCTTCTTCACATGCCCGTGTCCAGGAAGCTGGCACTAATTCTCTGGGTATTTGTCACGCTTGTGAATGTCCTGTTGATCCTAGGCTACCAAGCCATTGAGACCCTATCGGCGGCTAGAGCCTATGTGGGCGGAGAGGGTCTTTGGTCCAAGGCACAGAAAGAGGCTGTAGTCAGCCTAGTTCGATATGCAGCCTCGCACGCGAAAGAAGACTACCAGAGATACCAGCAGGCTCTTCAAACCCCGCTCGGCGACAAGCAAGCCCGGTTGGAGCTTGAAAAAGAAAGTCCTAATCTGAAAATGGTTTACGACGGTTTCCTTCAAGGTCGCAACCGTCCTGAAGACATCGACGGAATGGTGAAATTGTTCCGCCGCTACCACCGTACCAGGTATATGTCGGAAGCCGTAGCCATCTGGGCCGAGGCTGACAGTCTGATCGAAGAACTGCGGCAGCTTGGTGACGAAATGCATAGAGAGGTCACATCGAGCGAGCCCAATCCCGTCACATTACGTGACGTTGCGCGTCGGGTTGACCTGGTGGGCGATCGACTGACGCCTCTCGAGGATCGCTTTTCTTACGCTCTGGGCGCGGGGGCGCGCTGGATAGCGGCCCTGTTTTTGCTGGTGACATCAGCCGCCACGGCTGCATCGCTGATCATGGGCGCGGCCGTTACCTGGTTGATGTTGCGGCATATGCGTCAAACAGAGGAACGCTACAAGCACCTAATCGACACGGCCAATGACGGCATCCTCGTGATTGACGCGCAAACGGGAGTGATTCTCGAGGCAAATGAGAGGAGCGGACGATTGCTCGGAGTGACCACCTCGCAGATCGTCGGCCGGCTGGGGGAAGATTTCTGCCCCAAGAGCGAGCGTGAAGAATATTGGCAGATGCTCCAGCATACGGTATTGGGCACCAATGTTACCGGCAAGGAGATGCATCTGCAGGATGCTGAGGGACGGGTGATCGCTGTCGAGGTCAACACCAGCCTTACGGAGCTTGAGGGCAAGAAAATCATTCAAGGAATTTTTCGCGATATCACGGAACGTAAGCGGTTTGAGGAGGAAGTACGGCAAGCGCAAAAGATGGAGGTGATCGGTCGATTAGCGGGCGGGGTCGCGCATGACTTCAACAATCTGCTCATGGTGATTCTTACCCAGCTGTCAAAAATTCGAATTGGGGGCTCTACTCAAGCTCTTGAGCATATTGAGGTTATTCAGAGTGCGTCGGTAAGGGCCGTCTCACTTACCAAGCAGTTGCTGGCCTTTGGCCGCAAGCAGGTCTTACTCCCTGAAACCTTGGATCTAAATGACCTGCTCAGGGAAATGCGACCGATCCTGTCTACGCTTCCTGGGGATCAAGTGCAATTGATGATGTGTCCGGTTGCGCGCGCCCTCCGCGTCCGCGTAGACCCGGGGAAAATTGAGCAGGCGGTCATGAATTTGGCTTTGAATGCCTGTGATGCGATGCCAACTGGGGGAGTGTTGAAGATCAAGACTTGTCGAGTTGAGCCGACGAACGCGACCATGGGTGGGCCCAGAGATCAACCTTACGCGTTGTTGGAGGTAGCTGATACAGGCTGCGGAATGGATCCCGAGACTAGAGCTCACATCTTTGAGCCGTTCTTTACCACCAAGCCTACCGACAAGGGAACTGGGTTGGGACTCTCCATGGTGTATGGAATTGTAAAGCAGACTGGAGGCTCGATAGAGGTGCAAAGTGCAGTGGGCCAGGGAACGACTTTCAGAGTCTATCTACCGCTGGCAGAGAAAGCGGTGACTTCAGCACCGTCAAAAAGAGCACCTCGAATTCTGGGTCACGTAGCAACCAATTCGGAGACGATACTGTTAGCAGAGGACCAGCCTTCTATCAGGCAAGAAGTACGAGAATCCCTTGAGGCTAAGGGTTACAACGTTTTGGAGGCGGAGACTGGCACCGATGCTTTTGACATCGCTGAGTGTTACCCTGGAACTATCGATGTGTTGGTCACAGACGTCATCATGCCCCAGTTACGGGGCTTCGAGCTGGCTAGACGCGTGGGCCAACTCCATTCCGATCTGTCTGTAGTTTTCATGTCGGGTTATTCAGAAGAAGCGCTGGTAGAGAACGGTCTGTTATCGGAACCGAACGTGAGTTTCATTCAGAAGCCATTTGACCCGGAGACCTTGGTGGCGACGTTGCGGCAAGTGCTCGAGGCAAGGAGATACCAGATTTCCGGGGAGGGTGTAAAAGGGACTGTGTAAACGACCATCGGAAGAGGAGAATGGGAACCGATGGCCATCGACAAGACACTCATTGATCAACTGCTGGCCGATTACAAGAAGCCGGAAGACATCATCGGCGAGAACGGCCTTCTGAAACAACTCACGAAAGCAATCCTGGAGCGAGCGCTGCAGGCGGAACTGACCGACCATTTAGGGTTTGAGAAACACGATCCCGCGGGACACCACAGTGGCAACAGCCGCAACGGAATCGGACGCAAGGCGCTAAAAGGAGATTTCGGGGAACTGGAACTGGAGACTCCGCGGGATCGGCAGGCGAGTTTTGAGCCCAAGATCGTGGCCAAGGGGCAGACTCGATTCACCGGCTTTGATGACAAGATCATCTCGATGTACGCGCGAGGAATGAGCACGCGTGAGATCCAGGGGCACCTGCAAGAGATCTATGGCATCGAGGTGTCGCCGACCCTGATCTCCAACGTGACGGAAGCGATCGTGGAGGAAGTGAAGGCCTGGCAGAGCCGGCCGCTAGAGGAGGTGTATCCGATCGTCTATCTAGACGCGATGATGGTCAAGATGCGGGACAACGGGCACGTGCAGAACCAGGCGATCTATGTGGTGCTGGGGGTGGATCGAGAGGGGCAAAAGGAAGTCCTGGGGCTTTGGGTGGCGCAGCAAGAGGGAGCGAAATTCTGGCTGCAAGTACTGACCGAGCTGAAGAACCGGGGGGTGAAGGATATCTTCATCGCCTGCGTGGATGGGCTGAAAGGATTTCCCGAGGCCATCGAAGCGCTGTATCCGCAGACCGAGGTGCAGTTGTGCATCGTACATCTGGTGCGGGCGTCGCTGAACTATGTGCCCTGGAAGCATCGCAAGTTGGTGGCGGCCGATCTGCGGCGGATCTATCAAGCGGCCACGGCGGAAGAGGCCCGACAGCAACTGGAGGAGATGATCCTGAAGTGGACGGCCTATCCCAGCGTGGGCCAAGTGTGGCAACGGAACTGGGAGCGGATCACGCC
>Ga0070697_100000824_pt1 | contig 23251 bp, 16 predicted proteins | sample KBSK1501metaG_FD_65475 | JGI IMG/M metagenome (GOLD analysis project Ga0070697, IMG submission 65475) | Corn, switchgrass and miscanthus rhizosphere microbial communities from Kellogg Biological Station, Michigan, USA - KBS K1-50-1 metaG | ecosystem: Host-associated > Plants > Roots >... | reverse complement strand
GGCCGTCTTCGGGATGCCCGGCTGGCCATGCGCGGGCCCGTCGATGCCGGGTTCGCTGCGGCCGGACCCGGCCGGAGGGCCGAGGTGGCCGGCGAACCGCCTGGTCGGCGTCTACGCCTGCAGGTAGCCAGACACCCTGGTGACAAGGACGCGCGGGGACAGGCGCACGGAGAACGCCAGGACGCGGTTCCGCAGGCCGGGAATGATCAGGGTCTTGCCCCGCTGCAAGCCATCGCGCCCGGCCTGGGCGACGCGGCCGGCGTCCATCACGCCCCGCCGGAACAGCCGCGTGCCCGCCATGCCGGCCTGCGCCGCGAAGCCGGTGTCCGTGGCACCCGGGGCCAGGCAGGACACCCGCACTCCCGAGCCGCGGACCTCCTCGGCCAGGGCCTCGGTGAACGACAGTACGTATGCTTTCGTCGCGCAGTAAACGGCCTGGTTAGGGCCGGGCTGGAAAGCGGCTGTGGAGGCGACATTCAAGATCGCCCCGCGGCGCCGCTCCAGCATCCCGGGCAGGAGCAAGGCGGTCAGCGCCGTCAGCGCCGCCACGTTAACCTCGATCATCTCCAACTGCCTGGAGGAGGCCGTAGCCCCGGCGTCCGATGGCGCGCACCGGCGATCCGATCCCCAGTGGATCAAACGCGGACCACCATCAGGTCAAGTCGTGATCGTGCGGTGTCAGCCCTGCTGATCTTTAGCCTCCGAAGCCGTGAGTGGCCCGGAGCCCGGATCGATCACAATTTCGCCAACATCTTTTTCCAGGCTGGCTGGTTGCGTTAACAAACAGTTAAAGTCACCTCACGGTTGTCGAGCCAGCCGCCCCGAGGCTCCCGGACCGCCTGCTCGCACGCCCGCATGGCCCACCTGAGGCCCGGGCAAGATACGTGTCCCCGCAGGAGGTGGGCACAGGTGCCTGATCACAGGTATCCCTTGATGATCAACGGCGTGCCTGTGGTAGAAGCGCCCGAAGAGATCGACATCTGCAACGCGGAGCAGCTGCGGATCGTGCTGCTCGAAGCGGCCAGTCGCGGGCATGCGACGATCGTGGTGGACATGACCCGCACCCGGTTCTGTGATTCGTCGGGGTTCAGCGTGCTGGTAGCAGCGCACCAGCGTGCCCTGGCCGAAGGCGGCGGGCTGCGGCTGGTCATCCCCGACGGCAGCCGCGTTCTGCGGATCTTCACCGTGATCGGCCTAGGCCGCTTCATCCCCCGGTTCGCCAGCCTGGACCAGGCCCTGCCCGCAGCACCTGCCGCCGCCGCCGATTGAGTGAGTTGAGCAGCCCGTGCAGGCAGCCCAACTCGCCACCCTGCCGCTTATCCATCCGTGGCAAGGCTGCCTGCAGCAGGCATGCTGGAAGGGTGGGCGGCGAGCCAAGTCCCGGGAGATCCGCCGAGAGCAGATCAGGCAGCGGATTGACGCTATCCACGCGCGGATTAAGAAACTGCAAGCGAAACGGCAGGACGATGCTGACCTTGCCACGGTCCGCGAACGGCTCACTTCGGCGCAGCGCCAAATGGCCGCCTCCCGCGCTGCCGCCCGAACGGCGATTACCAACAGCCTGCGCGCCTTCCGCAAGGCAGCCGAGGCCCACGAGCGTGCCGCGCTGCAGCATGACCGAGTTGCAGCGGCCGGGCGCGGTGACAAGGACCAGCACGGGCGGCAAGCAGCAAGCCACCGGGCAGCCGCCGCAGCCGCTACTCAGCGAGCCGAGCGTGCCCGATCGCTGCTCTCCGATGAAGAGCGCAACGACATGCGCGAATCAGACGCGGACCAGGCGTTAAATTGGCCGGTCATCCTCGCAGCTAGGGGCAATGGCGACCTACTGCCTCCGGAGCCATGAGCCCAGCGCGCCGGAGTGCTGCATGGTGAGCCGGAGGCGGGCCTGACGGCGAGGGCAGGGCACAGGCCAGGCCCGGAACGCGCGCAGCGTGTCGGCGGCGCGTGAATACTGACCCCGGCGTGGCATCGCCACCGCGGCCGACGCGGCGGCCTTTGCCAGCGACCAGCGGCAGGGGCAGTCGGTCGTCCAGGTCGTGCGCGGGGAGAAACTGACCGAGCTCCAGGCGCTGCAGGCGATGCTCATCCCCCTCCGGCAACAACATAGCCTCCCTGCTGGCCCGCTGGGATGCGAGCTCGCAAGCGGCGTTCGTGGCCAAGATGAACGCCGCGGCCGGCCCGCTCGGGCTGCGCTGCACGCGGTGCGCCGACGTCAGCGGCGCTGACCCGGCCACGGCGAGCACGGCGGCTGGCCCATGCCCCGGCCGCGCTCGGTAGCTTCGTGGCCAGGTCCCAGATGCACCTGTGCCCCGGCGGTCACAGGTACATGTTTACGGCTCGTGCTAAGGGGTAGCAGAATGGCCGCAAGCGACGTTGCACGCGGTCCCGCGCGTGGAGCCTGGTGTGGATGCTGCATCGCCCGTGGCATCGACGGCCGCCTCCGTGTGGGTGAGATGGAGGTGCAGCGACAAATGCGGTGGCATCATGTGTCGCGAGCCAGCCCGGCCGGCCAGTGCGTCGAGCCTGGCATGGTGCGTTGCGGCCCGGCGATGGCGGGATGATCGCGGTGGCAGGCGCTGCAGGTTCCCGGACGGCATCCGCCAGGCGTGCGCGCGCCGCCTGTTCCCGGCCACTACCTGGTCGCTCCCCCGAGGTCGCGCCAGATGCGGCTGCTCCCGGGCGGGCCCATCAGCCACAGCTGGCTGTGGCCGCCGGTGGTGTTGCGGGCGCTGCCATGGGATGGAATGACCCGGCAGACCCCGGCGGGGACAACGACGCCGGTGAGATCGGCGGGCCGCTGCCGGCCGCCCCGACCGGAATGGCGCACTCAGGCTCTGCCCGAGATGAGCGCTGCGCTGCGCAGCAGGCGGCCGGTGAGCGGGAGCCGAGCCCCGGCCAGGGCGACGTCACGGCTGCGGCCGGCCGCCCGCCGCAGGCAGCGGGGGAGCAGAGCCGGGACGAGCCGTGGGTTTCCGGCGAGGACGACGAGGGCCTTCCCGCCCCCCGGGTGGCAGCGGCCGGCGCGACTGTCGACCCGGTCAAGGACTACCTGGGGCAGATCGGCAAGGTGCCGTTGCTCACCGCCGGGCAGGAGGTCGAGCTGGCCAAGCGGATCGAAGCCGGGCTGTTCGCCGAGGAGAAGCTCGCCGGCAGCAGCGGGGTGCTGCGTGCCGACCAGCGCGTCGATCTTGAGCGGGTCGCCGAAGACGGCAGGAGGGCCAAGGACCACCTGCTCGAGGCCAACCTGCGCCTGGTCGTCTCGGTGGCCAGGCGGTATGCCGGCCGGGGGATGCTGATCTTGGACCTGATCCAGGAGGGCAACCTGGGCCTGATCCGCGGCGTGGAGAAGTTCGACTACACCAGGGGCTACAAGTTCTCCACCTACGCCACCTGGTGGATCCGGCAGGCGATCACCCGGGCGATGGCCGAGCAGTCCCGCACCATCCGCCTCCCGGTGCACATGGCCGAGGCCACCAGCACGCTGGCCCGGGTGCAGCGGCAGATGCTGCAGGACCTGGGCCGCGAGCCCACCCCGGACGAGCTCGCGGCCGGGCTGGACATGACCCCGCAGAAGCTCACCGAGGTGCAGAAGTACGCCCGGGAGCCGATCTCGCTGCACACCCCGCTCGGCGAGGACGGCGACAGCGAGCTCGGCGACCTCATCGAGGACTCCCAGGCCATCCAGCCTGCCGAGGCGGCCAGCTCCACGCTGCTGCAAGAGCAGCTGCACGCGGTGCTCGGCACCCTGCCCGAACGCGAGGCCGACGTGGTGTCCATGCGGTTCGGGCTGACCGGCGGGCAGCCCAAGACCCTCGATGAGATCGGCAAGGCCTACGGGGTCACCCGGGAGCGGATCCGCCAGATCGAGTCCAAGGCGATGTCCAAGCTGCGCAACCCGTCCCGATCCAAGGTTCTCCGGGACTACCTCGACTGACTGACCGGCCGTCAAGCCCCACGATGTAGCCAGCGATCCCCGGTCCGCCCGGCTCATGGACGCACAGAAAGCCCAGATCCGGACGGCCAGCGTGGCGATCGGCATTGAGCCGAAGTCCGCACGTAACGGCGGGAGTGTGCGCGTTCTCCCTGACCTCACGTATCACTCAGCGTTGATGGCACGACCGGGCGCGACGCACCGGGCAGCCGCACCCTCCTGTACCCCGGCGACCCGGGACCGCACCGGCCGGCTCCACCGCGACGTTCACGGGCGTCCGGCCGCCTGCCGGAATCCCGGCCTACTCGATGATTCCGGGCTGGCGTCCGCCTCCCGGCCCCGGATCGCCCGGGGTCCGCAGGCACCCGGCGGCAGCCCGGCCATCCCGGAGCCCGGTCCTCGAGCCCGGCGGCATCCGGGCGTCCCGGCCGGGCTCCCGTTCACCCCCTGCGCCGTGACCCTCGATCAGCTCCACCGCCAGGGGACGGTCCCCGTTCGGCAGGCACGACGGACGGGGACGCCAGCGCACCACGGCAATCCAGGAAGACCCTGTCGGCGGCAGATGCGGACGACCGTCCCTCGCGACGGCGATGTATAAATATTCAGGTCGGCCGACCATACGTTGGGCCCGTAACCGGGACTGCCAGGTGGCCAGCGACGCGTAGCGCTGTGTAGATAACCGCTCACCGAGCCGCCGTTCTGTACTTGAACAATCCCTTCGGCGCGGTCCGCCCGAGGTGCGCAGAACGGCATTTTCTGTCGCGTTGGCTATCTTCTGGCGAAGGCGCGGCGAAGTTCAGCAGCCCAGAACTGTAGCGCCTGGCCACGACAAGAATGACAGCAGTCTGCGGAGTCGCCCCGCCGACCTCGAAGCGGTTCGAACTGCGGCCTCGATGACGGCAACACACACGGGGCGCCCAGTAACGGGTGACCGAAAGCCGATGTCTGGGCTGGCCAGGAAGCGATCAGCGGCTACGATCACCGCATCTGGGCGCACCTGAGCGCTCATGGTCGCTCCCATCCTGTCCCCAAAATCTGACACACCATGAGGTTGGGAGGCCGATGAGAGAACCAAGTTGGCTGGTGGGAATCCTCGACGGGTGGCCGGATTGAACCGGCGGTCTCTTCGTCTGAAGCCAAGTTCACACAGGCTTCGCTTGATATTTGATGCGGACCTTGGATGCCGTGTGCCGTCTTCAGGTCCGTAGCGCGGCCCGGTCCGATTCGAGGTTGTTTAGTGCGATGTCCTCGCGGTGCCGGTCGCCGGTCTGCCGGAAGATCGCGGCCGCGTCCTGGTGCGCGGTGATCGCCTCCTCCAACCGGCGCACCTCCCGCAGCGCGGCGCCGAGGTTGGTCAGCGCCATGCCCTCGCGGTGCCGGTCGCCGGTCTGCCGGAAGATCGCGGTCGCGTCCTGGTGCGCGGTGATCGCCTCTTCCAACCGGTGCACCTCCCGCAGCGCGATGCCGAGGTTGGTCAGCACCGTGCCCTCGCGGTGCCGGTCACCGGTCTCCCGGCAGATGGCGAGGTCTTCTTGGAACGCGATGATTGCCTCCTCGAACCGGCCCACCTCCACCAGCGCGATGCCGAGGTTGTTCAGCGCCAAGCCCTCGCCGTGCAGGTCGCCGGTCTGCCGGAAGATCGCGGCCGCGTCCTGGTGCGCGATGATCGCCTCTTCCAACCGGTGCACCTCCCGCAGCGCGATGCCGAGGTTGGTCAGCGCCATGCCCTCGCGGTGCAGGTCGCCGGTCTCCCGGAAGATCGCGGCCGCATCCTGGCATGCGATGATCGCCTCCTCAAACCGGCGCACCTCTACCAGCACGAGGCCGAGGTCGTTCAGCGCCGAGGCTTCAGTACCTCGGTCGTGTAGGCGGCGGGCGGCATCCCGGCTGACCATGATGATGGATAGCCAGTCGTCGAAACGCCGACGCCAAAACAAGTATTGGCCCAGGTTTAGCGGCAATTTCATGGCGATCTGATCCCGGCCGGTACTGGCGGCCATGGTGACGGCGGCGATCAGGCTGGGCCGTTCAGCATCCAGCCACGCCAGGGCACTGTCGCGGCCGGTGAAGTCCGCTGACACGGGCGTGCCCGGCAGCGCCCGCAGATGAGCAGCTGCCGCGTGCGTGGTGTTCAGGTAGTAGCCCAGCAGCCGGTCCCGGGCCTGCTCCCGCTCGTCAGCATCGACGTGAGCATCTGATAGCTGCCGGGCGTACAGGCGCAGCAGGTCATGCATTCGCCACCGGCCCGCCGCACCGGCCGCAGCCTCGGCCAGATGCGCCCTAACCAGCTGGCCAATCACCTTGCGCGCATCCCCCGACGACAGGTCCGCCAGGACCGCGGCCGCTGCCGTAGACACATCCGGGCCGGGATTGACCGGCAGCAGCCGGAACACCCGCGCGGCAACCTCATACAGCTGCCGGTACGACAACTCGAACGCCGCCGCGACCGACGGCGCGCTGGTCCCGCCGCCATCGTCATACCGCAGCGCCTCCAGGCGCCGCACTTCGTCGGCGAGCTCGTCGGCCATGTCGCTGACCGTACGGGACGGGTCAGCTTTCAGCAGCGCTGCCGTGATCTGCAGGGCCAGCGGCAGCCCGCCGCAGATCCCGGCCAGCCGCGCCGCCCCCCGGCGGTCGGCGACGATGCGGTCATCGCCCGGGCGGGCGGCCCGCAGCGCCGCATCCAGCAACGCCACCCCCGCCTGCTCATCCAGGACCGCGACATCCAGCAGCCGGGCACCCAGCCCGGCCAGGGTATGCCGGGAGGTGACCACCACCCGGTGCGGCCCCGGGCCGGGCAGCACTAGCCGTACCTGCGCCTCAGCGGAGGCATTATCGGCGATGACCAGCACCGGGTCGCTGATCTGGGCCAGCACGGACCGGTAAAGCCCGGCCCGCTCCTCAGCCCCCGGCGGGATATGCTCGGCCGCCACCCCCAGCGCGCGCAGCAGCGCATCCAGCGCCTGGCCCGGCTCGACCGGCGCGTCGTCATAGCCGTGCAGGTCAATAAACAACACCCCGCCGGAGAACCAGCCCGCCTGGCGGGCGGCGTGGCCCGCCTGGATCGCCAGCGCGGTCTTGCCCACACCGGCCAGGCCCGCCACCGCCGACACCACCACGGCTCCGGCGTCCCCGGCCGGATCCAGCAGCGCGGTGATCTCCGCCAGCTCCGTCCCCCGGCCGGTGAACCCCGCCACCAGCGCGGGCAGCTGCGCCAGCGCCACCGGCGCCGCTACTGCCTGGACGATGTCCCCGATATGGACATCACGGAAGTCCCTGCCCTGCAGCACCGTCTCCTGGGTGCCGCCGCTGATCGTGCTGCGGGTCTGCCCGCCGCCCGGATCGGCCATTCAGGTCCGACCCCGATCTCAGGACGGGGGAACCGGCGGCGTAGCCGGGGCCGCGCTGAAGGTGATGTTGCTGAAGTCCCGGCCCTGCAGCACCGGCCCGTGCTGGGTGCCGCCGCTGATTGTGTTAGCGACGTTGCCGATGCTCGCGCGGATCGGCTCGGCCTGCTGCCACCAGCTCTCCAGCGCCCGCCGGAACTCGTCGTCGGCACCGGACCTGGCCAGCAGCGCCTCCGCCAGCGCCACAGCCTTGTGCTGATCACCCGGGTCCTGCTGCAATGCCGTCAGCTCCGCCTCACCCGAAGGCACCATCGCGGCCAAGGCCGCATTACCGCTGGTGGCCGTCTTGCGGTGGAGGGGACGGCGTACAAGGGAGACCACGCCCTCCCACAGCTGCGTGCCCAGCTGGCTGCCAGCGCCGCTGACAACCGCCAGCATCACCGCCCCGATCGTCACCGGATCCATCCAACCCCCCTTGCCTGCACGTAGGCCTACTGCTCGGCATTGTCTCACGCGGCCAGGTGACTCGATACTCGTTCCAGGCGACTCTCCGCGTTCACCTATCACGCCGACCAGGCAGCTCGCACGCATCATCAACACGTCACGGCCGTCGACGAAGTACGGGCACGCACAGGCAGGCAGGCGTGGAGTCATCCAGCGGTGGGATCGGCAACTATGTGAATCTAGGGATGTCAAGGATCAAGTGGAGCCAGGCACCGGGAATGGGCCAGGCGCGGACCTAACGGCCTACCGTTACCTGTGTTCGCTCCCAACGGGCTCCCAAAATCGGACACCCGGGAACGCGTAATGCAAACAGCAGGCCACTAGATGCCTTGTGACCTGCCGTTTCCCTGTCGGGGTGGCCGGATTTGAACCGGCGGCCTCTTCGTCCCGAACGCGGCGTAAACGGCAACGACGAGCCCTGCAAGCAACCGATGGTCCGCCGGGCCAGTCGTACCCTTCCGAGCCATGGGGATGGGCTGCGCACTGGAATGGCCGATATGGGCGCCGTGCGTGACACTTGCACCTGACAGTCCTCGAGCGCCGAGTCGGCGATCTGATTTCCTACTGCAACGATGGAAAAGGCCCCACTCTGACGGCCAACAAGGCCGAGAGCTTGAGTAAGTATTCCGGAAAGCGCATCAATATGCGAGCGGATGACTTACTCATTTCGGCATGTGAGTAAGATCCCTGTCCTGTGCCTGGTAAGTCGGCCCGTTGCCAGTCAATCCGGCCCGGAGTGTCTACGGTTGACCGATAGGTGGTCATCTGTTCCTGGTTGGCTGGTTTGTCTTGATGGCTGTGGTAGGGGCAGGGCGGGTTGCTGGCCGGGCGGCCGTTGTTGCGGCGCAGGCGGCTGGCGGGTTCGAGCTGGAGTTCAGCCTGCCGGGGGCGGGCCGGCGGCGTGAGCCGTTGCCGGTGTGTGCTGGTGAGCGGTTCGAGGATGCGGTTCCCGCCCGGCCGTTCCGGTTCGGGAAAGGCCTGGCGAGTTTCGCGGGCTGGTGGTGGATGGCCAGCACCGGCCGTCACGTGGGGTTCGAGTCCTGGCTAGAGCGATCACGCGATGCTGCTGGACTTCGATCCTGATGTCACCGCGGTATCGTCTCAGCCGTTCTGGCTGCGCTGGCGGGGCGAGGATGGCCGTGATCGGCGGCATGCGCCGGACTTTTTCGCCCGCCTGGCGGACGGGACCGGCGTGGTGGTTGATATCCGCCCCGATGACCGGGTTCCGGAGAAGGACGCGGAGGTGTTCGCGGTCACTGCGGCCGCGTGCGCGGCGGCGGGCTGGGAATTCCGCCGGCGTGGTGAGATCGATCCGGTCCTGGTGGCGAACGTGCGCTGGCTGTCGCGGTACCGTCACCCGCGCTGCGCGGAAGCCGGCGATATCGCCGCAGCCCTCCTGGAGGTGTTTGCCGGCGGCGAAGGCTTGTTCGCCGGGGCGGAACTGGCCGGGGAGCGGCTGCGGGTCTTGCCGGTGCTGTTTCACCTGATGTGGCGCGGGCGCCTGGTGGCCGGCCTGTCGGAGGGGCCGCTAGGCCCGGCGACGCTGGTGCGGACGGGTGAGCGGGGGTGAGGACGGCAGGCGCGCCGCGGCGGCGGCTGGTGATCGGGGATCGTGTCCGCGTCGACGGCGTGCCGCACGTCGTGATCGGTGTCTCGGGCACCGGGGTGCGGCTGGCCGATGAGGCCGGCGGCGTGATAGCGGCGACGGTGACCGGTTTGCTGGCGGAGGGCCGGCTTGATCTGGATGGCGCCGGGGGCGGGCGGCGCAGTGTCCCGCGCCGGGAGGCCGGGCTGGAGGGCCTGCCTGAGGCGATGGTGGAGGCGGCGCGGTGGTGGGAGCGGCACATCGCCGAGATCGTGTACGGGCTGCCGCCGGATGCACCGCCGGGGACGCGGCCGAAGTCGCAGTACGACCCGGAGCTTCACAGCCTGACGGCGAGGGAGAAGGCGAAGGCCGGCGAACTGGCGGCGGCCGGGCACCGGGTATCGGCCAGTACGCTAAAGCACCGTCGGCAGCGGTGGGAGGCCATCGGGCTGGCCGGGCTGGTGGACCGCAGGACGGTGACCCGGGCCACGCCGTTCGGGCGGGCTGATCCGCAGGTCGTCGCTGCGATGCGGCAGGCAATCGCGGAGGCTACGGAGGAGTCGTCGAAGACGGCAGCGTTCGTGTTCTGGCGTACTGGGCAGATCCTCGCGGCCAGTGACAGCACCGCCGTCCTTCCCCCGCAGCGGACGTCGTACCGGTTGTTCGCCGCCTTGTCGCGGGGCAAGCACACCACCGGGTCGGCATCTACCCGCCGGTCGCTGGCCGGGCGGCCGGAAGGCATGTTCGGCCAGCTGCCGGCCACGGCGCCGGGTGAGCTGATGCACATCGACTCGACCCCGCTGGATGTGCTGGTGCTGCTGGATGCCGGGGTGCCCGGGCGGGTCGAGCTGACCGGGATGATCGACGTGGCGACCCGGACAGTGACCGCCGCGGTGCTGCGGCCCTCGGCCCGGTCGGTGGATGCCAGCGTGCTGCTGGCCCGCACGGTCACTCCGGAGCCGATGCGGCCCGGCTGGCCCGAGGCGCTGAAGATGGCTCATTCGGTGCTGCCGTATAAGCGGCTGCTGTCGGTCGATGAGCGGCTAGAGCACGCCGCTGCCCGGCCGGTGATCGTGCCGGACACGATCGTGTGCGACCACGGAAGCGTGTTCATCTCCCGCAACTTCCGTGATTCGTGCCGGCACCTGGGCATCACCTTCCAGCCCGCCCACCTGGCCAGCGGGGCCGAGAAACCGCACATCGAGCGGGCGTTCGCGGCGCTGGGGCAGCTGTTCTGCCAGTTCGTCTCGGGCTATCTGGGGTCGAACCCGGACCGGCGCGGCCGCGGCATCGACGGCAAGCCGCTGTGGTCGATGCTGGAACTGCAGGAACTGCTGGATGAATGGCTGATCGCCTGCTGGCAGAACCGGCCGCACGATGGGCTGCGTGACCCCGCGCACCCGGGACGGATGTTCACCCCGAACGAGAAGTACGCATCCCTGATCGAGGCCGCGGGGTATGTGCCGGTCGCGCTGTCAGCCGAGGACTATATCGAGCTGCTGCCCGCCTGCTGGCGGGCCGTCAACGCCTACGGGATCAAGATCAGCCACCGCAGCTATGACGGCGAGGAGCTGAACCCGCTGCGCATGCAACCCTCGGGAGTCGCGGCGCGGAGGAACCTGTGGGAGGTCCGCCGCGATCCCTACGACGTGTCCCGGATCTTCGTCCGCGGCCCGGATGGGTGGATCACCTGCTACTGGCGGCACCTGGACCGGGTGCCCGTCCCGTTCGGCGAGCTGGCCTGGGACCATGCCCGGCGGCAGCTGGCCGCGGACGGCCGGGCCGCGACCGAGCAGCAGATCGCCGACACGGTCGCCGGGCTGCTGACCCGGGCCTACCAGGGCCCGGAGCGGGAAGCGGCGAAGATGCCCCGGCGGGACCGGCGGGTGGCTGCACGGACCAAGGCGGTCACGCCGCCGCACGCCGCCAGAGCAGGCGCGCCGGCCAGCGGCGCGGCGCGAACCCCTGCCCGGCCGGAGCCGCCCGGCGACGGCACGCCACTAGCGGAGGTGATCCCGCTCGGCGTCTTCGACCCGTTCAGGGAAGCAGACAAGCGCTGGTGAACGCCATGGTCAGCGACCAGCACCGGCAGCTCACCACGCTGGCCGGCTGGCGGTGCTTCGCCTGCGAAGTGCCCGCCGTGCCCGAGCTCCTGGCCGAGGAGGTCTGGGCAGGCCTGCAGGACGATAAGCGGCTGGCCTATGACGAGGACCGGCTCGATCATCACTCCAGGCTCCTGGTGATCGAGACCGCAGTGATCCGCAAGGTCATCACCGAAGGCCGGAGGCTTTCCTACCTGAACCGCAATGCCATCTCCGGCCGCTGCGGCCTGATCGTGTCCGGGCCAGCCGGCACCGGCAAGACCACCGCGGTCACCCAGCTCGGCAAGATGACCGAGGTCATGCACCACAAGCGGCACCCCGGCTCCGGCGGCGACATCCCGGTCATCTACATCACCGCGCCGCCAGCGGCCACAGCCAAGATGATCGCGGTCGAGTTCGCCCGGTTCCTGGGCCTGCCGGTCGCCCGCCGCCTGAACATCACCGACATCACCGAGGCAGTCTGCGGAGTCTGCCTGGACGCGCGCACCAGCCTGGTCTGCGTCGATTTTACCGACCGTAGTTACCGCTGTTCTTGATGTCCGTCCGGCTTGCGTTCCGGGACGTTCCGTGATCATTTACCGACTTGGTCCAGATCGTCCGTCATGTTCGCAGGCATCGGTATGGAGGGCATGTGGCTCGGCAGGTTGTGATCGGTCAGCTCAGGGTTCAGAAGCTGACGAGGAGGGACGGCCTTCGGTCGTGGACGATCGTGTGGCCGGAAGGGAGGGTGCACGGCGAGGCGGACCGGTTCCTGCGCCGTCATGACGGGTCGGGGACCCAGCGGACCTACGCCTATCTGCTGGTGGATCACCTGCGGTGGCTGGACCGTGAGTGCCTCGGCGTTGAGGCGGTGATGCTGCGGGACCTCGAGCGGTATATGGGCATCGTCGGAGCGGAGGTGGCGATGCCGCTGGGCGAGCCATGGCGGGTCGGGAAACGTCCGTACGGCCGGGCCGCGCTCTCCACGGCGGCGGCCTGCTTGAAAGGGTTCTATCTGCACCAGGCTGCGCTCGGGGTGAACGGCGATCTGGGCGGGAAGCTCGACCGGAGCAGGTTGCCGACCCGGGCCGATCGGGCTCGCTCGTTCCTGGGCCATGTGAAGAGCGAGATGCCGGCGAACCCGCTGGCGCCCCGGGGCCCGCACCGCCGGCATCCGAAGATGCTGCCGGACGGGGCACGGGAGAGGCTGCTGGCCGCGGTGAACAGCGCCCGCGACGCCGCGGCGGTGACCTGGCTGGCTGATGGAGGCCTGCGTATCGGTGAGCTCTGCGGGCTGCACCTGGTGGACCTGCATCTGCGGGACGGCGCGGCCTGCGGGCAGTGCCGCACCCCGCATGTTCACGTCTGTCACCGGCCCGGGAACCGCAACGGGGCGGAGGCTAAGACCAAGCATCCGTGGCGGGTGCAGGACGGCACGGTGACGGGCGGGCTGATTAAGCGGGTGAGTCCGGCGATGGTGCACACCTATTACGACTACATGACCAGCGAATATCCGCGCGACCGGGCACGGCACGGGATGCTGCTGGTCCAGCTGCACGGCAAGAACCAGGGTCAGCCGTGGGCGACGGCCGGAGCCCGGCGGATGCTTGGCCGCGCCGGGGAACGAGCGGGGCTGGGCAGGGTAAAACCGCACGAGTTCCGGCACTCGTTCACGAGTGCTGTTCTTGAGGCTTCGGGCGGTGACCTGCTGATCGCCCGCGATGCGGGCGGGTGGGCGTCGACCGCGGTGGTCGATGAGATCTACGCGCACGTCGACGTGCACGACAGCGCGTTCGACGCAGCGCTGCGCAAGGTCTGGGGTGAGGTGCGTTGAGGCGGCAGGAGTATCTGCGGCCGCTGCTGGCCGACCGTCCGGGCCAGGTCGGCCGGGATCGGCTGGAGATTCTGACCGCGCTGATCGCGGGGCCGTCCTTCGACCCGGTCTACCGGTCCGACATCATCACGATCCCGGGCGATCACCCGGTCTACCGGTGGGCTTGTGTGGTCGCCGATTGCGAGCGGCCGCGCGCGGGCGGGTCGGACCTGTGCTCGATTCATCAGGGGCAGTGGGCCGCCGAGAGCGAGCGCGGCGTCGGCATGGCCGCGTTCGTGACCGCTGCACACGGCTTGGACGAGCGGGTCGGATCGCGTGAGGTCATCTGCCGGATCTGTCCTGGACGGCCCGCGGCACACAGCGACCTGCGGCTATGCCAACGGCATCTGAGCAGGTGGACGGTCCGCAGGCACGAGGAGGGTGCGGGCGCGGACTTCGCGCTCTGGGTGAGCCAGGAGCAGCCCTGCCCCGGCTACGGGCCCTGCGGTGTGGTCATCTGCCCGAGCCTGGCTGATTCTCCGCTCGGATTGTGCGCCTGGCACGGCAGCCGCTACCGCCGTGACGGCGCACCCGGCGGGGCGGTCATGCCGGGGAGCTGGTGGCAGCGGTATGAGCAGTGCGGGAAGCCCGTCCCGCTTGAGTACGCCGACCAGTCGGAGTTCCGGCGCTGGTGCGCGAGGGTTTCTGCGCAGCCGTGGCCAGGGCAGATCAACCTGCGCGGGCTGCGTCCGCTGGTGAGAGCGGAAATCCAGTGGGGCTTGTTCATGCACACTCAGCGGGCTCGGCCGTCTCGATGGGACCTGGGCTGGATCCGCGCCCTGGTGACCACCTGCCGGACCCTTGAGGTGAACTCGCTGGTCGATTTCGAGTTCGGGGCCGGCGGCTCCCCGGCGTTCACCGGCGCGATCGCCAAGGAGATCCTGCACGAGCTGAGACTCGTCTATTTCACCCCGGCCGAGGCCAAGGACGCCGGGTTCCTGGAGACCGAGCACTTCGGGGTGCTGTTCCCGCACCGCATGAGCCACTTCGACCTGACGAGCATCCCGCAGCGCTGGCTGCGGGACCTGACCTGGGACTATCTGGCCGATCTGCTGCGATCACCACGCTGCCCGAGATCGGGCGGCCCGTTCGACGGCTATCGTCGGGCGGCCATGGAGCTGGGGGTCTTCCTGGAGCTCGAGGCGCCCGGCGGCGGTCATGACCCCGCCGTTCTTCGGGGCGAGCACGCCCAGCGGTTCGTCGCCGACCAGCGGCACCGTGAACGCGAGGGCCAGGAATCGCTGGCGGTCAAACGGCCGGGCGGGGCCGCTGGCATCGTGACCACGACCACCCGATCGGTGGTGTTCAACGCGATCCGCAAGCTGCTGCGCGACGCGCTGGACACCGGCGTCGCCGACCAGCTGGGCCTGGACAGGGAGTTCATCACCGCGCTCCCCACCGCCGGCGCCACCACGGGAAGGACCGCACGCCGGCCCTTCCCCGACGAGGTCGCCCAGGCGCTGGCCGCCGAAGCCAACCTCGCCGAGCTCGCCGCCACCTATGACCTCAACGACAACGGGGCCCGTGACATCTGGGAGACCACCGTCACCACCGGCCGCCGGATCGGCGAGGTCATCAAGGTCAGGTGGGACTGCATCGGCCGCTACGGCGGGCTCGCGATGTTCTGGCACGACCAGACCAAGGTCGGCAACTATGATGCCGCGATCCGGATCCCCGAACGTCTCTACGATGTTCTCGCCGGACGCCAGCGCAAGACCCTGGACAGGTTCACCGCCCGCTACGGCTACCGGCCGGCCGGTGCGCAACGCGCCCACCTCGCGTTGTTCCCCACGATCTACCGCAGCCACGACGGAACGGTGTCACTCACTCACCAGTGGTTCTACAGCCGGTTCCGGCCCTGGGTGGACGCCATGGACCTCGGCCATTTCGTCCCGCACCAGGCCAGGCACACCCTGGCGACGAACCTGCTCCGTCATGGGGCGACCCTGACCCACATCCGCAGGTATCTGGGCCAGGTCAGCGACCGGATGGCAGAACATTACGTCCATTTGTCCCATTCGGATCTGGAGAACGTGCTGCAGCACGTCTGGGTCTCCGGGCCGGGAACCGCCAGCCCCGGTGAGCTCCTCGCCGGGACCGCGGCCCCGCTCAGCCAAGCCGAGGCCCAGGCCCTGGCGGTGGACCTGTCACGGCGCAGCACCCCGGCCGAGGGCGGATTCTGCACCTTCCAGCCCGTCGTCGACGGCGGTGCCTGTCCCTGGAATCTGAACTGTCACTCCTGCGACCGGTTCGTGCTCTCCGGCGCTGACCTGCTGTATTGGCGGCGCAAACGCGAACAGTGGCGGCTGCTGGCCGAGGGAGCCCCCGACGATGCCACCGCCTCCTACCTGCACGACTACTTCGAGCCGACCGCCCGAGCGATCGACGGCTTGGAGAAGGCACTGGCCGGGCTCGGGCTCCTCGACGACGCCCTCGCCTTGGATCTGCGCAAACCCCAGGACTACTTCCACCGCGTCTGGAACACCGCGTTCCTGGCCTCCGACCTCGCCAAGGCCGGCAGCAGCCAAGACGATGACACACTCAGAGCCGAGCACGGCGACCTCGCCGAGATGAACGCATGAGCAAGAACATCACCAAGGGCCGGGACGAACCACAGACCGCAGCCGCACTCGAGGCTCGTCGCGTCACCGCACAAGCCGCTCACCAGCGTGTTCACCATGTGCTCGCCCGGATGCGCAAGGAGAAGGCCCCGATCACCGTGGCCGCAGTCGCCCGGCGAGCGGGTGTCTCCCGCACGTTCCTCTACACCAACCCCGAAGCCAGGACTGCGGTGGCCGATGCCGCAGCCGCCAGCGGCCTCCAGCGAGCAGCGGACCTGACAGCACAACACACCGGGCAGGAAGCGACCTGGCGGGAACGCGCCCTCAACGCCGAAGACGCCCTGAAGGCCGCCCACGCCGAGATCGTCACGCAGCGCACCCGCATCGGAGATCTCCTGGGTCAGGTCCGGGACCTGGAAGCCGAATGGACCAAGGAGACCATCCAGCGCATCACCACCGAGAACACCACCCTCAAGCAGCGAGTACGGCAGCTCACCACCGACAACCGGACCCTGGACGAACGGCTGAAGGCAGCCCGGTCCAACATGCGGTTCCAGGACCGCCGCCTCGCCGACCTCGAAGCCCAGCTCGCAGACCCCTCCGCCGCGACCTGACCGCACGATGCAAGCCCGATGGCCCCCGCCACCATCCGGTGACCAGGGCCATCCGGCATTCCAGCCAGCCTGCACGTCCCGGATCCGGCGATTCCGCTGAATCCTCCCCGTCCCCGTCGAGAACATGTAAGCTACGTATCAGCGCAGGTCAGAGGCCATTTGAGACTCCCTGCGGTCGGTAAAGTCGATGAGATCCACAACCTGAACCTGGCCACCCGCAACGGCGCCGAGGCCTCCGACACCCTCAAGTACTTCTCCGAGCGCATCCCGGCCACCTTCGTCTACGCCGGGATCAGCGTCGAGCGCGCCGGCCTGCTATCTGGCACCCGCGGCGAGCAGATCGCAGGGCGGTTCGGGATGATCCGGACCGGGCCGTTCCCCCGCGATGCCCAGTGGACCAGCCTGATCGCCGCCCTGGAATACAGCCTGCGGCTGCACCGGCACGTCCCCGGCACGCTCCCCGGCCTGGACCTCTACCTGCACCAGCGGACCGGCGGCTCGATCGGCACATTGCTGCGGCTGATCCGCAGCGCTGCCATCCAGGCCATCCTCGACGGCAGCGAGCGCATCACCACCCAGACGCTCGACACCATCGACGTGGACGTCGCCGCCGAGACAACCAGACGAAAAACAGGCATGCCAGATGACAGCCAGCCAGGGATCCCCGCCGCTGGCCCCGCTGCCGATCCGGCTCCGGCCCCAGCGCGCCGAGACAACCGAGTCCTACGCCCGGCGGCTCGCCCGCGCCAACCACCTGCGACCCAGCTACCTGCGAGCGTTCCTCTGCGACCCGCCACGGCACACCGGAGCGATCCGCCCATGGCGGCTCGCCGCCATCTCCGGCCGTTCCGTCCGGGCGCTAGAACACGCTCTTGCCGACCTCACCCAGGGCACCCCGCCCGGACGGCAGCCACGTGCGCCCGCCTCAGTACGGACGCTGATCAGCACCTGGCTCCGCACCGAGCCCGAGCTCACACCCGCGCAGATATGGCAACGCCTGCTCGACGAGCACGACGCCGGAATCTCCTACTCCACTATCGGCCACTACCGCCGTTCCATCATCAACAGCCACTACCGCCTCAACGCCGCATCCCGGGCCGGATCTGATGACAGCAACCAGCCGCAAAGCCAGATAACCGCCACGTTCACCGCACATCCCACGCCAGCCCCAATGCCAGCCAAACAGGCCCGGCCAGGTCAGAACCACAATCGCCGGCAGACTTATATGGCACGGGACAAAAGGGCTCTTGATACTCGCAGATGATCGGCTCATAATCCCGGCGTGAGGCCGGCTGGCGACAGCATACGGTCGCCAGCCGGCAAATAGTACATTGGTCGGCCAGAGAGAGTCTTCATGCTGATCAGTTAGGATTATGCCGCCCCGCGCGGGCCTTGAGGGTTCACGGTTGAGCTGATCAGATACGGCGCGTCGCCTTGGGGAGCGAAGCCCTGGTCGATGAAGCGATCGACCAAGATCGGCATCCTCCTCCAGGGAGTTCCAGATGCTTTCCTGCTCTGCTGCACTGCCGTTGTCTTCCAAGCGCCTTTTGGTACTGGGTTGACGCACAGCCTGGCCCAATCGTGTACTGGCCCGCGGTTGCCCCTGAGCTACGTCCACGGACTAGAGCGTGAAAATGCGCGTGATCGTCTTAGGTAAGAGACGCGGGTTGGTTGTATAGGTATCAGGCGGAGTCAGAGTCGCTAGCGGTCTGGGTCCGGACTGCCGCCTCCAGTGCGTCCCGTAGTGTTTCGACCGAGACGTCCTCGCCTGATATTTCATAGGTTGTCTGATTTTCTGCGGTCTGCACGGTGACCCTGAGCGAGCGCTTCCGGTCCCGGCCCAGCCAAATCCGCATTATCTTCACCAAGGCGGCAACGCCACCCGAGGTAGATACAGAGACCACCAGCTCGGTCAGCGGTCCCTTGGAAGCGTCGTCAGCGGGCAGATCACGCTCCCTGGCCCGCAGCGGCGGGACCATGCCGAGGTCCTCGAGGAGCTCAGCCAGCGCGACTTGGAACGCCGAATGACCTGGATCGACACTCGGCAAGTGAACGTTCATGACGACCTCGGTCACTGCCTGTCCTCCCGAGCTGGGTAACATGCGGCAAAATCTCATAGTATCTATGCCGCGCCGGCGAACGAAGGCATGACGTGTATCGGGCCCTGATCATCTGTAACTCGCGCTTCCCAGAGAGCCGCGGCGCGCTTAGCGATCTGCACGGGCCGAAGAAGGACGGGTTCCTGCTGCGCGACGTCCTCACCGACCATACGACCGGCATGTTCGACAAGAGCGAAGTGCGCAACCTCAATGAGGCGGAATCACGCGAGGTCGCTTCGGCCGTCGAGCAGTTCTTCCGCGATGCGGAGCCGGACGACACCTTGGTCTTCTATTACAGCGGGCATGGCCGCACGCGAAACCAGCAGCTGTTCCTCTGCGCGCAGGACACGGATGTAGACAAGCCGTACTCCACCGCTATCCCCGGCGGAATGCTGAAGGATATCGTGGCTGGCAGCCTCGCTCAGGTGAAGATCCTGATCCTGGACTGCTGCTTCAGCGCAATGTTCAAGGGCAGCGAGATCGCCGACGAGTTCGCCGGTACCGGCCGCTATGTTATCGCCGCGACGTCCGCGACCGAGCGCGCGAGCGATGGGCAGTTGCGCGGTCTGCCGAGCCCCTTCACTGAGGCTCTCGCGGACGCGCTGCACTCGAGGGCCGAAGATCGCGACGGCGATGGCCTGGTCGATCTTGATGACGTATACAGCTACCTGGACACAGTCTCCTTTGCCGGGGCCCGGCCGCACCGGAAGTTCGACGGCGCGGGAGCGGTCCCGATCGCCCGCCGGGCGATCAGGCAGCCAGGGAATAACGCGCGGCAGGACTCGCCGTCGGACAGCCCTCTCCCAGAAAGGCTGCCCGTTGGAGACGACGCTGCAATTTACGCCCTTGAGTCCGCCCAGCCGGACCTCCCGTACCTGGATCGTACTATCTCTGGTGCGTCCTTCAGCCAGAGCCGGATTGACTCTTTCCGCTCCCAGATGCGCAGCGACCTCCTAGAGAAGATGCCCGCTAAGCTTCCGGCGGCGGAATTTCTCAAGCAAGCGGGCCTCATGCGGCACGGCCGACTCACATATACGGGCCTGCTTCTCTTCGGCGAGAATCCGACGACCTACCTTCCCGCCGCCGTTGTCCAATGCGTCCGGTTCCATGGCACCACCATGACGGCACCTCTCGAAACCATTGACATCCAGGGATCAGTCTCGGAACTGATCGTCAAGGCACGCGATTTCATAGCCACCCTCGCACGGACCGGGGAGCTGCCGACTACGGGCGGGGCTTACGCCGAGGCCGCCTACCGCTACCCCATGATCGCGGTCCGCGAGATCATCGCCAACGCTGTCGTGCACCGCGATTACTCGGATCAGGAATCCTGCGTGCAGATCCACGCCTTCGACGACCGGATAGAGATCATCAGCCCGGGCAAGTGGGGCGGTGCGCCGGCCACCGAGTTGGAGGAACGTCCGATTGGGCAGCTTGAACGGCGATCCCAGAAGCGTAACTTCCGCCTCGCGCAGACCTTGACCTGGTCCAAGCTCGTGGAAGGAGTCGGTGCCGGGGTACCCCGGTCAATCGCCGACTGCGAGTCGACCGGTACGCCCGAGCCAGTGGTCACGACGGATGAGCGCATGGTCCAGGTAACCATCTTCCCCAGGCCTTATTCGAAGCCGACCTGGGTGCAACCTGTGCCTCCTCCAGCAGCGGTACAGCTTGCACGGCGGCTTCGCCAGCTGCGCCAGCAGCACTGGCCCGAGGCACGCCTGACCCAGAACATGCTGGCCAAGGCCTTCAGCACCGAGGAAAGGCTGGCCCCCGCAACCGTGTCTTCCTGGGAGAGCACCAGTTCGCCGAAGCTTCCGCCGCCGCACCGGCTACGCGCGTACGCCCGGTTCTTTGCCACGCCGCGGTCGGTCGAGAAGTCCCTGGCGTTGCTACCGTTCGAGGCGCTCACGTCCGACGAGCAGGCCGCGTGTAAGAAACTCGAGTCGGAGTTGCTAATGCTCAGGAGCTTGGCGGCTGAGGGACCCGCCGATGAAGAGATAACCTTCACCAGATCATGGCATTTTACCGATTCAGGCCGTATTACCCTCGTCTGCGCGGAACTCCCTAGTGACCAGACCGGACCGCTGGCAACGCCGTCAAATCCGAATTATACAGAGCTGCAGAGATTTGCCGATCTAGATGCCGTGGTGGAGCTGTACGGGCACATACGAGCAGAAAACCCGCTGATGGCCGTGCACCTCAGGATCCCAAGCGAAGTGGGGATTGACGATCTTACCGGGCACATTGTTCTGGTCGGTGGCGTTGTCTGGAACGAGGTAACTAACAGGCTATCGCAGATGGTCGGGCTGCCTATACGGCAGGTCGCGCACCCGGAGCTCGATACCGGAGAAATCTTCCTCGCCGAGGTGGATGGCAAAGAGCAGGAATTCTGGCCACAATGGATAGATGCGGAGCGCACGGTACTCGCACAGGATGTAGGCCTGCTTGCCCGAGTACCGAATCCGCTTAACTCAAGCCGCACACTAACTATATGTAACGGCATCCATAGCAGGGGAGTTTGTGGCGCCGCCCGGAGCCTTACGGACGAGCAGCTCCGCGATGCCAATGAACGTTATATTTCAGCGAACTTCGGAAATTCCGCCTCGTTCACGATACTGATGTCGGTGGGAGTAATAAAGAATACAACGATCACTCCCGACTTGAGCATGCCTGGAGTCGTGCTCTATCAGTGGCCGCAGGGCAGCACTTCCTTATCACCGGATCCGGCTTCGGGATTCGGCCTGCCATAGAAAGCTTCTGATCTGAGCACAGAACTGGACGATCTGCAGACGGTCAAGCAGAGAACGCCGTCGCAAACATATTCAGCGCATGGGCGATACAACGACAAGGCTGAGATAGCGGTAGCCGTAACCAGTGGCGATATACAGGCCAATGCATAAGTATGCAACTACTAAATGTCCGCTATTCGGCAGATCCGGGCGTTGGCGGGCCGTACGCTCTACGCGTCGCACACTGGTCACCCCTTTCGGTGCGGCTCCGGGCGACCGGCTTGCCGGCCACACAGGCCGGTTACATGCGCGGCGGCCATTGGATAGCTGATGGCGCTCTGTGATCAGCGTTCGGCGTGTTGCCCGGGCGTGCTTCTACCGGGACACATGTACCGGGAAGAGCCTGTCCATAGCTTCGGCTCCGGTGGTCAGCACCGGCCGCAGCTCGCGCCGGTAGACAACCTCGGTGGTCCTGGTGTTCGCGTGGCCCGCGAGCCGCGCGATCTCCTCGACGGGTACGCCCGAGCTGGATATCAGCGACACGAAGGAATGCCGCAGCTCTCGTGGCGTCCAGTGCTCTCCAATCTGCGCCGCTTTGCAGGCGGCCCTGAACTCCCGGCGGACGTTAGCCGCGTCCAGGGCAGCGCCCGTCCTGGTGGGAAAGACAAGATCACGGTCGCTCGATGTCAGGCCGGCGGCGGCCCGGTCGCCGGCCTGCCGGGTCCTATGGTCCCGCAGCGCGGTCACGGCCATCTCGGGCAGGGCCAGCGTCCGGCGCGATTTCTCGGTCTTGGTGTCCCCGTGAGATCGGACGGATCGCCACACGGCCATGCTGGCCGGCGCGGGCGGGTCGGCTACGGGATCGCCGAAGTCAACGTGCTCCCAGCGCAGCGCCCGGGCCTCTTCGGTGCGGATGCCGGTGGCTAGGCACAGGGCGATGTAGGCGTGCATCCGGGTGCCCTCGACGGCGGCCAGGAGCGCGGACGCTTGCGCCAGGCTGAGGCTCTTGCTGGGCCGTCCCGCCTGTCCTTTCGGGGTGTCGACGAGCATGGCCACGTTGCGCCTGACCAGATCGCGGGCTTCGGCGTGGCGTATCGCCCGGGTCAGCGCGTTGTGGCCCATGGCCACGGCGGCGCTGGAGTAGCGTAGGGCCATCGCCGCCAGCGCCTGGTGGACGTCGTCGGCCGTCAGTTCGCGCAGTCGCATGCCGCCGATGGTGGCCAGGATCGGGGTGAGGACGTTCTGGTTCTTCTTGATCGTCTTGGGGGACCGGCCGTGCAGGCCTTGGGCGAGCCAGTCGTCGGCGGCGCGCCGGACGGTGTAGTTCGGCTGGGCCCGGACGCCTGTTTCGACGTCGCTGTGCAGCGCCTTGAGCCGGTCCTGGACGATGGCCTTGGTCTTGCCGGAGACCTTGCGCCGGATCCGCTTGCCGTCGGAGTCGAATCCGAGGCTGATGACTCCTCGCCAGCGGCCGTCGCAGTGCCGGTGGCGGTCGCTGTCACGGCACGGCGAATTATGCTCGAAGAAGACGCCGTCTTCGCGCCATCCGCGTCGTGAACTCATGGGTCCATAGTAGCAGGAATGGGGGCCATTCTGGGGGCCAACTGCCAGCCTTACTGAGCCTCGGTCGGCTACGTCCAGCCACATAGTCCCAGCTAGAAGCGTAGAAGTTGCTCCTAAGAACTAGGTCGACATAGCAGTGACTTTCCATGGTAAGGAGAAGGTCTACGGTTCGATTCCGTAACGGGGCTCCAGGAGGTCTTCACGTTTCAGTGGGGACCATTTTCACGTTTAGGTCTGACATTCCGGCCTCCTGGTAGCCCGTGGTCCGTTGCCGGGGTCTTCGGGCGCCGTGGCGGGGCCTGGTCCCTGGTTCGTTCCGTGTTAGGGCATGCTTTCGCCTGGCCGTGGCTGCTGTGCTGGTGGT
>Ga0070697_100000823_pt1 | contig 23260 bp, 17 predicted proteins | sample KBSK1501metaG_FD_65475 | JGI IMG/M metagenome (GOLD analysis project Ga0070697, IMG submission 65475) | Corn, switchgrass and miscanthus rhizosphere microbial communities from Kellogg Biological Station, Michigan, USA - KBS K1-50-1 metaG | ecosystem: Host-associated > Plants > Roots >... | reverse complement strand
TGCGCCAATTCCGACCCGGCGCGAGGCTCAGGAACGAAGGCGATTCCGCTGGCATGACGAATTCTGGCGGGTGAGGGCGAACCTGGCGTCAAGCAAGCACCGCGCGCTTCACTTGCTTACTTGCCGTCGAAATACGTGTGCACGGCACCCCGAAAATCATCCGGCTCAGGTTGGCGCATTTCCCTGGCCTTCCTGATCGCCGCGGCGTGATTCATGTCCGCCACGATGTAGCGCACCTTCTTGCCCGTTGCCATTGCGGCCGCAATCTCGTCGCGCGCGATTTCGCCCCCTCCGATCGCAATCATCTCGTCGGCGGCTCCGACCATTGCGGACGAAGTCTGCGATAGTTTTCCATCCGCATTCACGCCACCCCAGGTATCGTCGGCGATCACAAACACCGTGTCCGCGTCCTGAGAGAACGTTGCGCCTTCCTTCTCCGCGAGCGCCGACACGATCCCGATCGTGGTGAAACCGCGTTTCTTTGCCAATGGGTAGACGGCGCCAATCCCTTCGGGCGTAGCGCCCGCGCAGATCAGCACCGATGTCGGACTCAGATCGTCGAGCAGCTTCGCGATCACTCGTTCCACGGCGGCCGCATCCTCATACCCCGCCCCGGAAAAGCCGACGAACGTGACAACGGAGCGCCCCGCCTCGCGGATACGGGCAATCGCTGCGTCGGCGTTGGCTGGACGGACGATGCGGCTTGAGCCGGACGCCGACGCCAGCGGCGATCCACGCTCGTCGCGGGGGTTAGTCGTTTCGGCACTCATTGCGTCTCCTTGCACCGGGCCGTCCGGCCACGGTCAGGGCGTGACGGGCTGCTGCGTCAAGTGTCGGAACGCTCGCGCCACTGCTTCGACGTCCGCCTCCGTGGGCGAAAGGTCCTTCAGGAGCCGGCGCGCCTGCTTCCACGTGGATTCGTGATCGCCTTCACGACCAGGCGACATGGCCACGGCCGCGGAGTAGAGCTGCGCCGCTTCGGCAAACCGTCTCTGGATCAGCTGCACCTCGGCGACGGTAGCCGTCATCCAGTAGTCGCCGTGCTTCGCTGCGGTGCCGACGATCGACTGCACGCGTTGCGCGTGGGCCTGACCGACCTCCATTTCATGCAGGAAAATGCTCTTTGCCGCAGCGTTGACCCCGACGTAGTAGTTGGTGGGCGACGCCTCGAATGCTTCGGCATAAAGATCGCGCGAGCGGCGAAGGTGCAACTCGTTTCTCGTAGCTTCGAACGAGTCCATCCATGTGCGTGCATAGAGGCCGACCGTCTCGGGATCTCGCTCGCCCAGCTCGTAGAGCTCACCCAGCGCTGCCTTGGCCTCGCGCCATCGGCCGGCCCGCGCGAGTGCCAGACCGTTGAGCTGTCGGGGACGCAGGGATTTGGGAAACTCGCGAATGACGGTCTCGAGAAGTTCGAGCGCTGCCTCGGCCACCTTCATCGACACCAGGGCCTCGGCGCAGGCGCAACGCAGCAGCGGGCTGGCCCGCCAGGCGAGGTGCTGCGACTTGGCGAGCTCCAGCAGACGGTCCTTATCCTGATCCTCGCGCGCCGACCAGATCCGTGCGAGCGCAAGCCTTGTCTCCTCATCGATGGCGACGGCGAGACGGACCGCCCCGTCGGGCAACGCCTTGCCCTGCAGGCCGTAGAGGATCCGGAGCAGACCGCTTCCGCGCGGCCCCTCGCGCGACTCCGTGAAGTCGACCCAGAGCTTGGTTCGCGCAAACAGGGGAAGCGCGGCGTTGTCCAGGCGCGCGATGACGAATCGAAACCCGCTCTCCTTCTCCTTCGTTACGAACGCGTCGTATTCCTGCTTGCACCATTCCGAGTCTTCGTTCCTCGGCGACCAGATGAGGATCCCGGTCTGGCTTCCCTCCAGGTTTTCCTCGAGGGAGCGCGTGAGTCGGCTCGACGTGTCGAGCACGAACTGGTCGAGGAAGACTACGTAGCCGAGCTGCGTGAGCGTGTCGTAGAGCGACAGCACCCAAGGGCGCTCGGCCGACCGGTAGCTGAGAAAGACGTGCCAGCGCTGAGCGACCGCGCGCTCGGTCGGCGGCGGTGCGAGCTTCAGCCATTCTTCGAGATCGGACATGCCTGGCTCCCTGTTCGCTCAACGGCGTCCGCTGTTCGCGGAATGATCCCCGTCAGATGCGGATCGCTTCCCAGGACCGAAGCTCCTCGCGGCGCCACCGACTCCCCTCGAGGGCACTTTCGTTCGAAAACCCGTCGAAGCGACTCAAATCGCCGAAGTCGAGCCCGGCCAGCTCCTGGACCTCGGCGACCGCCACCTGGTAGGTCTTGTAGCGCCCGAAGACGAATTCGAGATCCTCGATGAGCTTGCCTTGGCTGACCATGTACGCGGTCGCCGACGGACGATCGTCGGTACGAAACGCGACGACTTTCCAATACTCCTTCGGGATCTTCACGCCGCGATAGACCATGTCGTCGTCGCGAAGCACCGGCCCGGTGAAGACACTGATCCGCAGACTGTGGACTCGCGCATTCTGCAGGAGGTAGTCCTCGAGCCCCAGCCAGGTCTTCTGGTTCATCCCACTGTGTTGCGGCGAGCAGTTGGTGAAGTGGAAGGTGTCTTCGTTGGCGAGCGCAGCCTGCGGGCCCCAGACCGGATCTTCACGACGGACGAGGTGGCCACGGTCGAGCTCGTTGCCACGGTATAACTCGTCGCCTGCCTGGTGGGCCCGGTCGATCCGATCGTCGTAATACCACGCGTCGGCGTCACGCTTGATCCTCTTCGACGCCTGCCCATCGATGTTGCAGGCGGTGTAGAGCGCGATCCGCCGTGACATCGACATCACAACGGAGAAGTGGCTGTAGCGCAGCACGTGCCCGCCGCCCGATTTCAGCGGTGCTACGTCATCTGCAGTCCGGCCGACGCAGCGTGGCATCGGTACGGGGAAGGCGTCGAGGAAGTTCTCGTCGAAGGCTTGGCGGTCGCGGAAGAACGCCTCGTCGTGCAACTGCAGGCGTTCCAGCGCCTCGAGCGCGCCTTCGCCCGATCGCACGCCGCTCGCCGCTCTCGCCAGCTCACCGAGACTGCGCATGTCGGCCAGACGCACCACTGGAGAATGACCTTCGTTCAATTCGACCTCCTGCCCGTCAGGCGCCCACCTGCTTGCGGATCGCCTGGATCCAGATACCTTCGTTGGCTTCGTAGGTACCGGCCCCGTGAATGCGCTTCATCGTCGCCGATCCGGAATGGTGAAGCGCGACGAGCTCCCATCCGCCGTTGAATACGGGGCTGCCCGAGCTGCCCGGCTCGGTCGGCGTGCGATAGTGCACGCGGAAATCGGCGGGCGCGCCGTGGTCGACCAGCCGGTTGTCCTGCATCGAAAACATCAGCCCGCCGCCACGCGGATGGCCGATGACGTAGAGGCGCTGGCCGCTATTGACCGTCGGCATCGCATCGGCGACCGGGTAGGCCTCGAGCCCCGGCGGCTGGTCGGCGAGCTCCAGGACGGTGTAATCGAGCTGGTCTGGAGGCGACTCCCCGAGGATTCTGACAAAGCGCGTGGTAAACGCCTTGCCGGTGTCATTGCGCAGCGCATGGAAGGTCACCTGTGCGTTGGCGAAGCGAAGCGCGTTGGCGTCCGTCGTGCTCACGACATGATTGTTCGTGACGAAGAGATAATTGCCCGACCAGGTGCCGGAGAGCGCGGTGCCGGGGATCGCAAAGCCCGTGCCGATGCCGTCGCCCGTCGTCTCCTCGACCCTGCCGACCGCCTCGCAGCGCTTGAGCCCGAGTCGAATCTTCTCAGGGCTCATGAAACCGGTATCGCCGAAGATCTTCTCGAACGTTCCCTCGGCGTCGGGATGGCGGACAACCTCCGCGGTGAACAGCGCCTGCTTGCCGATTCGCGCCAGCATTCCTTCGAGTGGCGGCAACAAATGCCTGCCGGCGCCTTCGCTGGCGTTCAGCCCCCAAACCTCCTTGAGCTGACGAATGCTGCTGGCGAGGCCGAACGGCTCGACGTCGTCGGCGTCGACGGAGCGGCGATACCACAGCTCGGCCAAATCCGGCTGGTCGAGCGCAAGACAAGCTTCGCCGGCGGTCGCGAACTCCCAGTAGTGCGCCTTGTCGCCTTCGAAATCCTGCTGCAACCGCTTGGCGACGGCGCGCGCAATCCGCGGCACGTCGCCGATACGTTTGTCTCGAACCTTTTTCCGCTCGCCGAGCTTGAGCAGCGCAATGGCGTTGACTGCATGCCAGACAGGCTTGCGATCATCTCCCTCGTAGGCCTCCAGGTACGCGTCGATGGCCTTGCGCAACTGGCTCGCCTGACCCTTGCCTTCCGTGAGAATCTGATTGACGTAGCGCTGCTTTTCGATGCGCCCGAGCAGGCCTTTCGCCTCGAGCTGCTCACTCGATTTGATGAGCTCGCGCAGCAACGTCGCGGCCTCGGCAAGCTCGCCGCCCTCGATCAACGCCTGCGCGTACAACCGCCGTAGCGTGGGGCTAGCTACCCTTTGCGCAATCTCCGATCCGGCGAGGGCACGCAGCTCGGGATAGAGGCGTTGCGCGCGTAGTGCCAAGGCGAGCGCGACGACTTGCTCGGGTGTCGCTGCGACGCCTTCGAGCGTTCCCGCATGCACGACCTCGTCGCCGAGTCGAGCAAGCTCTTCGCGATCGAGCTTGCGCAGCGCTTGTGCGTCGAGTTGGGTAGCCACGGCGCGCTGCAGCGGAGGCGCTGCGCGGGGGGCGCGCGAAGCTCCCCGGCGTGACGCCGCCGTGACGGATTCGTGATCGCCGGTGCCCGCCTCGGTGTTGTCCACTGGGCGGGCGCGCGCCCGCGCGAGCGATTCGAGCTGCGCGCCGGCCAGCAGGCGCTTGGCCTCGGCACGCAGGCTCGGTCCACTCAGATACTTGACGATATTGTGCCGCCACTTGCCCCAGCTCGATTCGCGGATGTCGACGACGACCTCGGCTCCGTCACGCAGGTAATCGTTGGCGAAGCGCGGATCGAAGCCGACAACGGGGTCGAGGGGATCGTAGATGTTGATCCACGGCCCTTTGAGCTTGTCCTCCGGGAAAGTGACGCGGCTCCCGCTCGGCGCGACCGCCTCCTGGACCTCGTCGAGCCCGAGCGGGCTGCCGAGCGTGATGAGGCCGTCGATCGGCGGGCAATCGGCGCGATTGCGCAGACAGTCGTAGGTGAGGATCGTCCCCATGCTGTGGCAGACGATGACATGCGGGCGGTCAGCAGCGTGGGCGATCACGCGCTCGAGAAAGCGCCGCTGCAGTTCGTCTCGAATGCGATAGTTTTCTCCAGGGCGCGGTGTATATTCCACATTGAAGAAATAGTGATGCACGTCCCGCAGCAGCATTTCCATCAGCGGCCGCTTGATGAAATCGGGTAGCGGGATGCGCTCCACAGCCGAGGCGGCGGTCGCACGAATATCGGCATCGAGCGAGTCGCCAGTCTCGAATCGCAACTGCTCCTCGAGCCGCCGCACGAACGATGCCTCCCCGGGCGAAAGTTCTGCGCGCCACTGGCCGCTCGCCGCCGTCATCGAGGCCGCAGCCGCGACGTCGACGACCGGCACGCCTTCGATCGACTCACGCTCTTCGTTGGCGCGCTCGTACCCGCTGAGGTCGGTCTCCGGCGGCTCATAGAGGACGTCGGCCCAGTAGACGGAGTCGAAGCTGGCGCCGATCGTCCCGAGATCGAGTCCCGCGTTCGGCGGCGAGTGGATCTCCGGCTTGGGATCATCGCGCGCGAGCGCGCGCAGCCACAGCTTGAGCATGACGTCCGCGGGGGGCTTGTTCGCCATCCCGTGGACGAAAGTCACGTGAGCCATCGTCCGGTCTCCTTGGATACGGGCGCGGAACCGAATATTCGTGAGGGAATGCGAGCCTGTCAACAACCGCCGATGCTCAGCCTGCGCGGCTGACGCCGACGCAGTCGTTTGTTGCGCAAGATGGGGCATGCGTTTCTGCATCGGCTTTGGTGATATCGTTGCCGCCAGAAACCAACGACCACTGATCGGGGAGACGACGGATGACCGTTAGACCCAAGGTTTGCTTCGATCGCATCCTCCCTCGCGACATGATGCGCTTCCAACGAACCATGCGCGGGCGCGGAGGCCGTGTCCGCGCCATATCGCCCATCGGGAAGACGTGGATGAACGGCTCGACGCTGCGAGTGCGGTTCATGTCTGGCACGCCCGCCGAACAGGCTGTCGCGCGTGAGCAGGCCGGCTGGTGGGCCTCGGTCGCCAACCTGAAGTTCGATTTCAACAACGCTGCCGATGCGGAAATCCGCATTACGTTCGACCCCAACGACGGTGCCTGGTCCTATGTAGGCACCGATTGCCGTGGCATTCCGTCAAACGAGGCCACGATGAATCTGGGTTTTCTCGACGGCGGCACGGCAGGGCACGAATTCGGCCACGCGATCGGACTCGCGCACGAGCATCAGAATCCCGCCGGCGGAATTCAGTGGAACGAGCAGGTGGTCATTCAAGAGTTGGCCAAATCACCCAATTTCTGGGACGAGCAGAAAGCCCGGCACAACGTCCTGCGAAAATACAGCGCGGACCAGATCAACGGGACTGCGTTCGACCCGGATTCGATCATGCTCTATTTCTTTCCGGCTTCGTGGACTTTGAATGGCATTGCCACCAAGGCGAACGACGTCCTCTCCCGTGTCGACAAGGAATTCATCGCGGGCGCGAAGATGTACCCGAAAACCGGCAGTACGGTCGTCGATGCGACGGTACTCGAGGTCGATGCGCGGAGCCGGACCCAGGCTTCGATCGGCAAGGTGGGCGAGGAGGATCTGTTCCGGTTCACTGCTCCAGGCGATGGGCGCTACGTCATCGACACGCGCGGCCCGACCGACGTGGTGATGAAACTTTTCGGCCCCAACAGTGAAACGGCGGTGATCGCCGAAGACGATGATTCCGGCGTGGATACCAATGCGCGGATTCCGGCGGACCTGATTGCGGGCGATTACTTCGTGCAGGTACGGCACTACAATCGTGCCAGCGGCATGGGGAACTACTCGATCGCTGTGCGCAAGTTTTGAGACTAGGGGAGTGCTTTCAGGCCCAGCTCTGCCGCGGCGTGATAGACACCTTGTCGGTGGGATTCGAAGCGGGCGAGAATGACCGTTCTCCGGCACTGCGTGATTGTCGTCATTTCTTGCACGATCGCATTCAGTAGCTTGCGGGCCACCTCCACCGGACCCATGCTCGTTGTCGCTGCCCCGAGCATGGGGAAGAGAATCGATGACAGTTCGGCTTTCGGCGCGGTCTCGGCAAACCGATCGAAAACATTGCGGACGCAATCGTCGAGCACTTCATCCATCATTTTATAACCGTCCCCGACTGCTCCCTGCAGGGCGGCCGCATGGAAGACATACTTGATGCCGTATTCCCGGTAAAGTCGGCTGGTGCGCGTTGCGACGACCCGGCCTGGCACCGTCGGCAGAACGATGCGCAGCTCCGCGATGCTCTTTTGCAGCGACTGATCGAGGCAGTCGCAGACCATCCGCCCGTCGGCTGATGGCTCTGCATCCAGATAACGCAGTGCGCCCGAGATCGAGTCGGCGTCGTAATAGCGCCCAAGCTGCAGGTCGGTATTCTCCAGACTCACGACCACATCGGTGCCGAACGATTGGTTCTGCATATCCGTGATGTCCCCCGTCAGGAGGCAGATCTCCCGTTCCGGATCGGCGGGCAAAGCGTAGCGCCTGTCTCGTCCGTACGGCAGAATCTCGGGTCGCGCCCGCTCCAGCATGTGGCGTACCTGCAGTTCGTCCTCGAGCTTGCGGGCGACGCCGAATTGCTCAAAGAGGTTCGGCGCCTTCCAGCCCTGTCGTTTGATGTCTTCGAGCATCTCCTGCACCCGGTCGGCGTAGGTGCCTTTGACCAGACGGGAGATCGGGACCATTTCGTACTGGATGCACCGCAGATCCTTCACGTCGAAGGGAAGAGGCAGTCCCTTCTCGATCAGGATGACCACTGGACGCGCCGCTGACTGGGCAACCGCCAGCTCGTAGAATACGTTCGGATTGAAGCCGGTCAGCAGAACCATGCAGACGTCGGCATTGACGATTTCGCGGAACATCTGGTCGGTAATCGTTCCGCTTTCCGTCATCTGGTCGGAGCGCACAGGCACGACATCGCACTTGGCCAGCGCAGGCTTGATGATGAATTCCAGGACGTCGTCCGCATGGGCGCGGACAGCCGACCCCTCTTCACCGATCGGACTGATGACAAAACAGCGTCGGCGCTTGTCGGAGACATCGCCTCCTTCATCGTGACTCGGCCCAGGCGTGGTCATGAATTAACCCTTCCTTGAAATGCTAGCATGGCCGGAATATTCTCAATAGCAAGGGCATCCCTAAGTCATGCACGGGATCTTCATCAGCTACCGCCGCGAAGACGCCGCCGGCTATGCCGGCCGGCTCTACGATCGGCTCGCAGCCCACTTCGGCGACGAGCGCGTGTTCATGGACGTCGAGGGAATCGAACCGGGCGCCGATTTCTTCGATGCCATCGAACGCGCAGTCGGCTCGTGCGAAGCATTGATCGTCATGATCGGCAACGAGTGGCTGGCCACCGATAGCGCGGGCCACCGCCGGCTCGATGATCCTGCGGACTTCGTGCGCCTTGAGACCGCGACGGCCCTGGCCCGTGGCATCCGCGTCGTGCCGGTGCTCGTGGACGGTGCCGTCATGCCGCGCGCCGACCAGCTGCCGAAGGATCTCGCGCCGCTGACGCGACGCCAGGCGGTCGAGCTGAGCCACAAACAATGGGACGCCACCACCGCCGAATTGATCCGCACGCTGGAGAAGATCCTCAACCAGGACAAGGCGCGAGTCGCCAAGACGCCGGCCGCCGAACCGAAGCCGCCGGCCGAGCCCCAGCGGTCTGAGCCGCCGCCGCTGGCAGGGGAGCGGCGCTTCGACCGACGCTACTGGGGAATCGGAGCCGTGCTGGTGCTAGGCGCCGTGAGCGCACTGCTCTATCTGACGCAGCCGTGGCGCGAAGACACCAAGCCACCTCCAGCGCCTGCCGTTCTTCGCGTCACCCCCGGCCAAGTGGAGTTTGCCGAGCAGCCTTTGCGCGTTACGGGCCCGGCCTCGGTAGTCACCCTCGCAAATGGCGGCGGCGCACCGCTGCGCGTGCGTAGTGTCAACATCGAAGGACAGGACGCTGCCGATTTCAAACTCAGCGAGAGTCAATGCAGCGAGCGCGAGCTCGGCCCGGGCGAAACGTGCACAATCAAGGTCACCTTCATTCCCCGGGCCTCGGGCATGCGTGTCGCCACGCTGGCGATCGCCGCCGAGGGGACCAGCACGGCGCCGACTGTCAGCGTGCAGGGCCGAGGCGCGGAGTCGGTGGCGGCAGTGGCCACACCTCCGCCCGACAAGCCCAAGCCGCCGCCCGCCGTACGACCGACGCCCCCGCCCGAGCGCAAGCCCGAGGTTGCGACCGCGCCACCGAAAATTCTTCCCCCGCCGCCCGCGCAGCTCATCACCGTGCCCGACCAGGTCGGGAAATCGCGGCGCGACGCGGTCGCCGAACTGGAGAAGGCAGGGTTGGAAGTGCGGGTGATCGAGGACAAACCGGGTTCGAGCGCGTCGGGGGTGGTCGACTCGGTGGTTTCGCAGTTGCCGAAAGGCGGCGAACAGTTGAAGGCGGGCGGCCGCGTGACCCTTCACGTCGCGATCGCGCCGGCAGCCGCCCCAGCGCCCCCACCGGCCGCCCCAGCGCCCGGACCTGCCGCCGTGCTCGCCACCGCCTTTCCGCGCGTGGGTGACACCTGGCAGTACCGCGTCAGGAGCATGTGGAAAAACGTCGAAGAGCGCACGTTTGTGCATCAGGTGACGGCGGTCTCGGAGCGCGAAGTGCGCGAGACAATGAGCGAGGTCGCAAGCGGGGACAATGCTGCCGAGAGCAAGTCCTTCGGCTCCGACCCGCGCTTCGTCGAATGGCGCGGGAAGGGCTTTTATTTCGTCGAGTTCAACCCCTTCCTCCAGGTTTTCGGCGCGTTGCAGCCCGACACGGCGTGGAAGGCGCTTACCGTACCGGTCGAGAACCCCAGCAGCTGGTATAGCCAGGGCCGCGTTCGCGGTTGGGACTCGGTTTCGGTGCCGGCCGGCAGCTTCAAGGCGCTGCGCGTCGAGCTGAACAGCAGCCGCGCGGCCAGGGCCAGCTCGGTTCAGGAGCCGCAGCGCGTCCAGTATGTCATCTGGTACGCCTCCGACGCCAAGCGCACCATCAAGCACGTGCGCACGGTCTACGCAGCAAGTGGTTCCAAGCTCGACGAGGAGACCTACGAGCTGATGAAGTACCGGGTCCAGTGAGCCGACGCCGTCCTCCGCGCGCATTTTCGAGGGCCGGCTCCGCGGGCAGACCCATTAACGTCCTTGTTGACCTGTCGCATCACAATGAAGCGGTCGACTTTGCCAAGATGAAGGCTGCTGGGATTGTTGGCGTAATCCACAAGGCCACGCAAGGCTTGACGTACGTGGATAAAACCTATGCGAGTCGTCGCCGGAAAGCAGTGGATTGCGGACTTCTTTGGGGCGCGTATCACTTCGGGGTAGGCGCGGACGGGTCGGACCAGGCACAGTTTTTTCTGAAGGTGACCAAACCGGACGAGCAGACGCTTCTGGTACTTGATTACGAACCCAACTTGACTGGACCGACCATGGCGCTCGATCAGGCGCGTGAGTTCGTCGAACACGTCGCTGAAGCAACGGGACGATGGCCAGGATTGTATTCGGGACACCTGATCAAGGAGCAACTCGGCGGCGTGACGCCGCCCGATCGTCAATTATCGAAGTGCTTTCTTTGGCTTGCCCAATACAACGGGCCGAAACCGCTCAACATACCATCGACCTTCAAGACCTGGACGTTCTGGCAATACACCGATGGTGTCCATGGTCCCGAACCTCATCGCGTCGATGGCGTCGGGCTTTGCGACCGAAATAAGTTCAACGGATCGCTTGCTCGACTGAGAAAACTCTGGGGCGTGGCCGACCGCTGATCATTGCCTGCAACCAGCTTTCCTGGCCGTCCGGATTTGACGCTGGATTTCAACCTGGGCACTGCGGTCTTCCGGCGAGCGCAAGCCCTCAAGCGTCATTATCATGCCTGCGATGGATGCGTGGATCGCGCCCTTGCTAGCCGCTCTGGCCCTGCCTCAATACGGGCTTAGTACGGTGTTCGTTGTAGCGTTCGTTTCTGCGACGCTACTGCCGATGGGTTCCGAGCCGGCCGTTTTCGGGCTCGTCAAGCTGAATCCGGAACTCTTCTGGCCGGCGGTATTCGTCGCCACAGCCGGCAACACGATCGGCGGCGCCCTTAGTTGGTGGATGGGCTATGGCGCCGAGCGGGCTTACGAACACGTCACAAAAGACCACGGTGCAGCGCATCCGCGCGCATTGCGCTGGCTCGAACGCTTCGGTGCTCGGGCCTGTCTTCTGTCTTGGCTGCCCTTGGTCGGGGACCCGCTATGTGCGGTGGCGGGCTGGCTGCGGCTGGCGTTCTGGCCGTGCGTGCTGTACATGGCGATCGGCAAATTCGCTCGTTACGTGATCATGACCGCCGTGCTGCTGTGGTTCTTTCCCGGGTCGTTCTCACTCTGAGCTATTGCAAGACAACGTCGGTCAATTCGTCGTCGACCCGCCAGCTGCCGCCCTCGTTCACCAGGACGACTTCGCCGGTTAGTTTGCTGCAGGGCGATTCGCCCGCAATCAGCAAAACCGCGTGGTTGCCCTTGCTGAACCCTTTGGTGATCTGCACCGATTTTCCCGGATGCTCGCTTGCCATGGAGTCCATTTCCGCGGCGGCCTTGCCTTTCGCCTCGGCGTTGGCCAGAAGCTCGCGATTTGCGTGCGACAGGAAGGGCCGCAGCGCCTGGGCGTCGCGCTTCACAAGCGCCTCGCGGTAGCCCAAGTACGCCTTGCTCCGGGTACCACCTCGGCGGGCAGCGGCGCGCCGTGGTCATCGGGTGTGATCGGAAGATTGAACACCACCTCGAACGTGCGTGACTCGTCCTTCGACTTGAGCGAACCCGCGAGCGATCAGAATGTTCTTCATGTTGACACCTCACCGGTCCGTCACAACGCTATGCGCTCACTTCGCCTTCGCGGGTTCCACCCTGAGGATGCGTCCGTTCGATTCGTCGGTCAGAAGATAAAGGAGACCATCCGGTCCTTGTACCACTTCCCGCACGCGGCCTGCATCAGGGAGATAACGCTCTTCCGAGGTCACGTGATCGCCGCTGATCGTCAGTCGAACCAGTGCACCCGGCCGCATTGAACCAACGAAGAGGCTGCCGCGCCATTCGGGAAAGGCATCACCGGTGTAGAACGTGGCACCCGACGGCGCAATGACCGGGTCCCAGTAGTAGACCGGCTGTTCCATTCCCGCCTTGGCCGTACCTTCGCCGATCCGCGCACCGGAATAGTCGACGCCGTAGGTGATGACCGGCCAGCCATAATTCTTGCCCGCCTGCGGATGGTTGAGCTCGTCACCGCCGCGTGCGCCGTGTTCTACCGTCCAGAGCTGGCCGGTCTTTGGATCGAGCGCCGCCGCTTGGACATTGCGGTGACCGTACGACCAGATCTCGGCTCGAGCACCGTCGCGCTTCACGAATGGATTGTCCTGCGGAATCGAGCCATCGGGGTTGATGCGGATGACCTTGCCGATCGTGGTCGAAAGATCCTGTGCGCGGTCGCGGTACGCGTAACGATCGCCGACGGTGACGAACAGCGTCCCGTCGCGCGCAAAAACGAGACGCGATCCCCAGTGGTTGGGCCCGCTGACTTTGGGTACCTGGCGCCAGATCACCTTCAAATCTTCCAGGCCGCCATCACTCAACCGGCCGCGCGCCACCGCGGTGCCGGCGCCGCCCTCGCCCGGCTCTGCATAACTTAGGTAAACAAGGCGGTCCTGGGCGAAGGTCGGCGACAGCGTGACGTCCAGCAACCCGCCTTGTCCGCTGGCAAACACCTGCGGCACGCCAGCCAGCGGTTTCCCCGCTTTCCCATCCTTTTCGACGATGCGCAGACGACCCGGGCGCTCGGTGACCAGCATGCGGCCGTCCGGGAGAAAGGCGAGTCCCCATGGATGCTCGAGACCGCTCGCAACAGTCGTCGTGCGCACGGGCGCATCGATCACCGGCGGCGTAGGCGAACGTGGCGCCTGCGCCGCCGCCGAGTGGGCGATGGCGGCCAGGATCGCGGCGATCGCAAATATTGTGGAGGTGCCACGAACTAAATGATGCCTTCCGTCCGAATCCGTCCTCGCGCATGCGGATCGGACCGCTTGCACCCGGATCGTCGTCTCGCTGATTGTCCGGTCGAAATGGTTCATCGCGCCGTCTCCTTTGTCGTTCCGTTGATAGAGGTTAGCAGAGAACGGCAGGCGCACCCGCTGAGCAATACACCGATGTCGCGAGCTCATCGCGCGGATGACGTCGGTCTTTGCGACCGCAATCAGTTCAATGGATCGCTTGCTCGACTGAGAATGGTCTGGGCGTGGCCGAGCGCTGATCGTTGCCCGAGTATTCTGAGCTACCGCTTGGGTGAACTTGCGCACGCCTGTTGCGCGAAGGCGTCCCCATCGCGCCGCCCGAGGTCGTAGGCGGCCTGCAGGCCGGCGGGATTCGTGTAGTCCCAACTCGACACGGGCACGTCGGCGGACGGCTGCGCGTAGACGCGCGATGCGTGCGCCGGCAGGCGGCGATAGCGTCGCGCGAGGAGGACGAGCGTCAGGCCGGGCGCATCGCCCAACGCAGCCACCGGGACGTTGTCGGAGATGCCGCCGTCGAGCGCGGGTTTCCCGCCATGGAGCAAGAGCGGCGTGAACGGCGGCGTGCACGACGACGCGAGCACGAGGTCCGCCAGCGCCTCGGGCGTGCGGCATGCGCGCACCGTCGCGTATTCGGCGTAGAAGCCGAGCCACGGCGCAAGCCGCGCATGCACCGGCGGGCCGAGCACGTGCTCGAGGGCATCGGCGAGACCGGCGACGGCGAAGCCGGTGCGCGCTCCGAGCCAGCGCGGAGCGCGGGTAACGGGCACTCGCATATCGGGACCGGCATGCAGCGTCGCGAGCGCGCGATCGTCGATGACCTCAAGCAGCGCACGACGATACATGGCGGCATGTGGAAAGATCGGCGCGCCATTGAACAGGTTCGCAAAATGGACGTTGCGCAGGTTGGCGGCCGTGGCGCGCTTGAAATGCGCAAGTGCCTCGTCGAAGCATCCCGCGAACAGCACGGCCGCGATCGCTGCGCCTGCGCTCGCCGCGGCGGCGCGCGCCGGCGCGAGGTCGAGCGCCTCCGCCAGGACGCGGTAGAAGCCCGCCTGCCACAGGCAGCGGTTGCCGCCGCCGGCAAACACTACGCTCTCGTACGTTTGCATGTTCGCAACAAAAGCATCGATCGCGTGCGGGTCACCCTCACGAAGGAGCACTTATCCCGCCGCCTCCAAACTCCTTGCGCCATATCGTCAATGTCCAGAGGCACGTCGCGAGATCTTGCAGCCCGGCACCCAAGGCAAGTGTTCCCGGCACCATCCCGAAATACCAGAGCACGCCCAGAATGGGCAGGACGAGCGGCCGGTCGAGCAAAGTGGCAAAAACAAAACCATTCGCATTGAGGCGCCCGCTGAGGACGTAGAGCAGGCCTATGCCGGCGACCCACACTCCCGCCAGACGAAAGTAGTCCACCCCCTGGTCTACGAGCGGTGGAATGCCCAATACCGTCGCCACGAGCTGAGGCAAGCTCATGCAGATCGCTCCTTCGATCAGGACGACCCACCCATAGATTTCCACCGTCTTCGCCGCGCGTCCTTGCCCCTCGGCCCGCAGCAGGCGGCGCAGCATCTCCGTGAACGTGACGGGAGTCGTCATGGCTCGAACTGGCGCGATGTTAGCAAATGCCGAGCCTTTAGTTGCACCAGAACCGGGCCGGCCATCGATTGCAAAACCTTTTGCACGAAAACTGTTGCGCATTTGATCATGCGATAGCGCTTCGCCGACGTGTCGATCTCGCCGCCGCATCCACGCTGCCGGACGATGTGATATGTTTGAATTTCCAATGGATCAGGTTTGCGTGTAACGCCACGCCGCGCCTCGAAGCGCTGAACTTCGCGCTGCAATTCCTGGACCCGCGGGGGCATCATGGGACGACGGGCATGACGCCGCAATCGACCTTCATGATCCTGGCACCTGTCGCCGACGGGCAGGAGGCAAGCCTCGCCGCCTTGCTCGCGTCGATGAACGGCGCTGCCGGCATGGCGGACCCCGAGAACGCCCTCGTGCCGTTCGGCCGCCTCGAGCGGCTGCACTTCGCCCGCTTCGTCATCATCAAGGCAAACACCGCGAATGACATCGGCGTCCACGGCGTCACACCTACCGATTGGCCGCCGTCACTTGCGCTCCTGGGCGACTGCGATGGACCGGCGGAGAAATTTCTCGCCGAACTCGTCGACCGTGCCGGACCCGGCCTGCGCCAGGTCTTCGCTCACTGTCGCGATTTCCCTGCCGACGCCGATCTTCGCCAATGGATGGATCAGCACGCGGTCACACCGGCGGCCACCTACGTCAACTGGATAGGCCGCACCGTGTTGCACATCCGCGAGGACGCCGCCCTGCGCGGCGCCCTCGTCGATCACCTGCAGAAAATGGGGTCCGAATCCAGCGGCCGGGCGCCTGCCGAGCTCTGCTCCCGCCTCATTGCGTTTGTCGACGAAGAGCGGCGAGCCGGCCGTCTGTCGCTGACCGCGGATGCGCCGACGCCCGTCGAGTGGTTATTGCGGGACTGGTTGCACAAGCTCGGCGTCCCGGTGGCGGTCCTTGCGCTGCTGCCGTTCCTGTTGCTGGCCTCGCCGCTGCTCGCGCTGCGGCTGCGCTCGCTCGAGAAGACGGACCCGGAGATCATGTCGCGGCCCGATGAGGACCAGCTGCGCAGCTTGGCCGCGCCCGAGGATTACGACTTCACCAATCAGTTCAGCGCTTTCGGCGACATCAAGCCGGGCGCGTTCCGGCGCTATTCGGTGATCTTTCTGCTCTGGCTGCTCGATTACGCGGCCCGCCACGTCTACCGTCGTGGCTACCTCACGCGCGTTCAGACCATCCATTTTGCCCGCTGGGTTTTGCTCGACGGCAAGAAGCGCATGCTCTTCGCCAGCAACTACGACGGCAGCCTCGACAGCTACATGGACGATTTCATCAACAAGGTGGCCTGGGGCATCAACCTCGTGTTCAGCGCTGGCGTGGGCTTTCCGCGCACGAGTTGGCTTGTCATCGGTGGCGCAAGGTACGAGCAGAAATACAACTCTTTCCTGCACCGGCACCAGCTTCCGACTGCGGTCTGGTACATGGCCTACCCGGGACTTTCGGTCGCCGACCTGAACCGCAACACGCGCATCCGCCAAGGTGTCGACCAGCGGACAATGAGCGAGAGCGAGGCGAGAGAATGGTTGAGCCTTCTCTGACGAAGACGGAAGCCGGCGCCACGCCCCCGGCTTTGGGCTTCGACTTCGGCGATGACGTTCAGGGCATCGTGTGGTCCGGTCATGGGCGCCTCACCGATGCCGTATTCCTTCTGCTGGAGATCGTCGAGCCCGAGGCCGCGCGGTCCTGGCTCCGAACTGCGCCGGTCACTACCGTCGTCGCAGCCGAATCGCGGCCCTCGACCGCGCTGCAGGTTGCGTTTACCCGCCAGGGTCTCGAGGCGCTCGGGATAGAGAAGAGCACGATCGCGCAGTTCTCCCACGAGTTCATCGCCGGCATGGCGGCGGAAGCGAACCGCTCGCGCCGCTTGGGCGACGTGGGTGCCAACGCGCCCTCGCGCTGGGAATGGGGCGGCTCGCAGCAGAGCACGCCGCAAATCGAGGAGAGCACGCCGCACTTTGTCCCGCATCTTGTCGTGATGCTCTATGCACTCCCCGGCGAGCTCGCGGCCTGGCAGGAAGCGATCAAGGGCGAACAGTGGAACGCGGCGTTCCGGGTGCAGAAGTCTCTGCACACCTCTCCTCTGGACGCCACCGAGCCTTTCGGCTTCGCCGATGGGCTCAGTCAGCCAAGACTCGACTGGCACCGTGACCTCGCGGTCAACCGCAAGGAGCTGCTCGAGTTCGACAACCTGCTCGCGCTCGGCGAGGTCGTGCTCGGTTACCCCAACGAATATGGCCTCTACACGGAGCGGCCGCTGCTCAATCCCGCGGCGGACCCCAAAGCGGCGATATTGCTGCCGGCGGAAAACGTTCCGGGCCGGCGTGACCTGGGGCGCAACGGCTCGTATCTGGTGCTGCGGGAGTTTCACCAGGACGTCAGGGGCTTCTGGCAGTACGTCGACCGGCAGGCGAGCGGTGTGCCGGAGCGCCGGAACGCGCTGGCGGCAGCCATGGTCGGACGGACGATGGAAGGCGCACCCTTGGTGCCGCCCGCAAGCGATTCCATCGCCGGCATCGCCAAGCCTGCACCCGGCGAGATCGCGCACAACCATTTCACATATGCGGCCGATCCCGACGGCGTGCGGTGTCCGCTTGGCGCGCATATCCGGCGCGCCAACCCGCGCACCGCCGATCTGCCGGGCGGCCGGCAGGGTTGGCTCAGCCGTTTGTTGCGCATGCTCGGGTTCAAACGCGCGGGCGTGCGCGACGATCTCGTGGCGTCCACGCGCTTCCACCGCCTGCTGCGGCGCGGACGCAAATACGGCGAGCCCCTCTCGCCGGAAGAGGCCCTGCAACCGGGCCCGGCGAATGAACCGCGCGGGCTGCATTTCGCCTGCCTGGTGGCGAACATCTCGCGCCAATTCGAGTTCGTGCAGAACGCCTGGATGACGAGCGTCAAATTCGACGGGTTCGCGGACGAAAGCGACCCGCTGGTCGGCAACCGCGAGCCTCTCCCCGGCTGTCCCGTCACCGACCGCTTCACCATCCCGCAGGAAGGTGGCCCCCCGAAGCGGATCACCGGGATGCCGCAGTTCGTCACCGTGCGCGGCGGGGCCTACTTCTTCCTGCCGGGAATCCGCGCGCTACGCTACATTGCGGGCGCGACCGGCGCGGCGATTCCGGATCCCATCGAACCGGCCCCTGGAGGATCAGGGCTGCTGCTGGCGTTACACCGCGCGTTCGTGGTCGGTTTGCACATCGAGCGCCGCCTCGAGCCCTTTTTCCGGCGCGGATTCAATCGCGCGTTTCGCGAGCCGCTCGCCGCACTGATTCAGTACTTTATCAACCGCAGGCGCCCGAACCAGGGCCTCAAGCTCGCCGAGGAGCGACTCGAGCCCGACGAGGAAGCAAGTCTCGACTCCATCATCAACAGCTTCTCGGGATACATGCAGCGAACCTATCGGGCGGGCACCTTCGAGCGCGGCGGCAACACAAAGACGCACGGCATCGTGCGGGCCACGGTCACCATCCGCGATGACCTGCCGGCGCATATGCGGCACGGCATCTTTGCCACGCCGCGCACGTTCCCGGCCTATGTGCGCTTCTCCGGTCCGGGCCCGAATCTTCCGCTCGATATCGAGGATGCCGGCTTCATCAGCATGTCGGTCAAGTTGATGGATGTGCCCGGTCCCAAGCTGATGGACGATGAGAAGCACACCCAGGACCTGATCTGCGTCTGCACACCGACCTTCGTCACCCCGAACACGCGCGAGAACGCCAAGCTGCAGATATGGAGCTTTCGCGACATGCCGGTGTTCTATTTTTTCAACCCCCTGGACTCCCACTGGCTCGATTTCTTCATGCAGTCCTTGTGGAACGAGACACAATACAACCCGCTGGGTCACCGTTACTGGAGCTGCGTCCCCTACCTGCTCGGCGAGGGGCAGGCGATGATGTATTCCTTTTCTTCCAGGTCGGAGGTGATCACCGACATTCCCGGGGTGCCGTTCGGACGGGTGCCGCCCAACTATCTGCACGACAACATGGTGGCGACGCTCGCGCGGCAGGACGTCGAGTTCGACCTGTTGGTCCAGGTGCAGACCGACCCGCATTTGATGCCGATCGAGAACGCGGCGGTGCGCTGGCCGGAAAAAGTCTCGCCCTTCGTCCCGGCGGCCACCATCCACATTCCCAGGCAGAAGTTCGACACGCCGGCCCACGTCGCGCTGGGCAAGCGGCTGTCGCTCAACCCGTGGCACTGCCTGCCCGAGCACCGCCCGCTCGGCAACCAAAGCCGCGCACGCCGGCGGATGTATATGGAGCTGTCCAAGCTGCGCCAGAGCCGGAACCAGACGCCGCATGAAGAGCCGACCGGGAACGAGCTGCCCGATTAGCAGTTGTGCGACCGCGTTCTCGGACGCTGGATATCGCGGCTCCTTTGTAGTTCACATCCGCACTCCGGGACGCTATTCTTCCTTATCGGGCTGTCGGCTGACGGCCTGTGCGCATCGGTCGAGAAGGAGAGGGGAATGAAACGGTCGACTTACGTCCTCGCTTTCGTGGCGATTGGCGTCGCAATCGCAGTCACCGCTGTGTCTAAGGATCCTCGACCACCCGAGAGACTTGCCCAGGCCGCGCCTACCACCGCAGCTCCTGCGGTGCCGGCGGCAAGCAAGTCGACGCCGGACAACCCCGGCTTCTATGCGGGCGAGGCGGGCCTCAACCCGTCGGAGCGCGCCGGCCGCGAGATCTGGTACAAGGCCACCGCCGGAAATGCCCGTTTCCACACCTACGTATTTCAGCAACGCATCAACGTGCTGATCGACTGGTATCGGGTGCTGAATGCAAAGGAGCGCAATGACCGGTTTGCTGCCTGGGGAATCATCAACGATCCGGGTTGCTGTGTTCCGGGTAGCGATGGTTGCCCCGCCAAGAGCCTCGAGGTGACCTACGGATTCGACTGGTGCCCAGGCGACGAAGAGCTGCTCGCATTCGTCGGCCGCGACGGGTATCGCGACCCCGCCTGCGATTACAAGGAGGCACCCGTGGACGGGGCCGACCCGCATCACAAGGCGAGGGACCAACGCCAATCCTCCTGCGACCTGGCGTTTGGCACGTCCACCGGGGCGCTCGGGTATCGCAAGTTCCCCAACCCGCGATTCGACAAGGCTCGCTGGCTCAAGGTCAACGGCAGCCTTGCGAGCTGGGAAGGCTATCGGGGCCGCATCTCCACAGACCCGAAAAGCAGCGACAGCGCAATGAACCGCCTCGCCGACGGTTCGATCGAGCCGCCATTTCTCATCGGCACCGCGTGCGGCTCGTGCCACATCTCGTTCGACCCGCTCAATCCTCCCCGGGATGCCGCCAACCCGAAGTGGGAAAACATCAAGGGCGCCCTCGGTAACCAGTACGCTCGCATTTCCGAGATTATGACGTCGGGCATGTCGGGCACAACGCTGGAAGCGCAGATGTTCGCGCACGCGCGGCCCGGGACCTCCGACACGTCGGCGATCCCGACCGACCAGGTGCACAACCCCGGCACGATGAATGCAATCATCCACACCAAGGTTCGGCCCACGTTTCCCGGCGAGATCGTCAACAAGTGGCGCAAGGTCGGGGCCTGCACCCAGGGCGACGCGAACTGCTGGTGCGAGCCGGGGCGCGACGGCAAGTGCTGGAAGCGCGGCATCGGCACCGAGACCGTGCATCACATTCTCAAAGGCGGCGAGGACTCGATCGGCGCGCTCGAAGCCATCCAGCGCGTCTATTTCAACATCGGCTCGTGCTCGGAGCAGTGTTGGACGAATCACCTGACCGATCTGCGTCAACTCGATCCGCAAGGCCGATACTTCGGCCAGACGCCGTTCGACATCGGCCAATGTCGGCGCGACTGCCCCAATTTCCGCGCGATCGAGGACCGTCTCCCGAACATCCTCGACTTCCTGTCGTCGAAGGAGACCGACGCCACCGACCTCGCGCAAGCCCGGGAAAATGCGCTGCGCCAGTCGAAAACGAAGGCTGTTTACTCGACAACGGAGCTCGAGCGCGATCTCAACAAACAGTTCGGTCCCAATGCCGTCGCGCGGGGGCGCGAGCTCTTCGCCGCGACCTGCGCGCGCTGCCACTCGTCGATCCCCGAGACTGCGGGGGGCGCATTCAAGAACCGCGACTTTCGCGCGCTGGGGCCGAGCGGCGTGCGCGCCGACTGGATGGGCTCGGACCAGGCGACGCTCGCCTCCGAGGTCGGCACGAACCGGTGCCGCGCGCTGCATTCGAATCACATGAGCGGCCACATCTGGGAGGAGTACGGCTCCGAGACGCTGCGCGCACGCGTTCCCGATCCCAACATCAAGGAGCCGCACGACGGCGGCCGTGGTTACTACCGCAACATTTCGCTGCTCTCGGTATGGGCGCACGCACCGTTCATGCACGACAACGGGATCGGTCCCGAGCTGTGCGGCAAGCCTGCGAACAAGGCGAACGACTTCTATCGCTCGCCCTACGTCGATGCGAACGGCAAGACGCTGGCCGCCGACAAGGCACCTGCCTGCTGGGCGTACGATCCGAGCGTCGAGGGGCGCTTCAAGCTTTACGTCGCCTCGATGGAGGAACTTCTCAATCCCGGCAAGCGTGTACCCAAGGTATCGCGCTTCGACCAGGATGTGCATATTGCGCTCGGCCCCAGAACCTGGGACGGCAACGAAGAAAAGCAGGTGCTTGGGTTTTCGGTCGTGCTTCCCGCCGGCACCAGTGTCGGCGCCTTGGCGAGCTTTCAGCACAAGGCGTTCGTGAACGACATCATTCTCGCAAAGCTCAAGCCCGATGAGCTCAATGCCAAACTCGTGAAGCAGTTCGGGGATGTCGAAGGCAAAAAGGTCGCCGCGGAGCTGGACGCGGTCACCGGTGAAATGGCGAAGGATCCGGAGCGCCTGGTCGACGCGATCCGCCGTTTTCCGCGTCTTGTCGAAATCTACAGCTCGTGCACCGACTACGTCGAAAACAAGGGCCATCCCTTCGGCGAGGACCTGCCCGACCGCGACAAGAAGGCGCTGATCGCCTTCCTTGCCACGCTCTGAAAGGGTCCCATGAAACGCACTGTGCTGATTGCCGTCCTCGCACTCGCGGCGTGTGGAGAGGCGCCGCCCCCCGGAATCAAATTCGGGACATACGGCCCCGGCTATGCGTCGAAACCGGATTTTGCCCGTGTCGAGCACGAGTTTCCCCTTGCACCGACCGACCTCGCGCAGCTGACTCCCGACAATATCAAAGCGTTCGATCAGGAGCAGATCGACCAAATCTACGCGCGCCTCACCGCCGGGCCGATTCCCGACGGTCCGTTCGACGGGGGCCTCTTTTTCCCCAAAGGCATCTCCGGCCAAAAGCGCATCGCCGAGATCATCGGCGGGCTGCCGGGTCTCGCCGCCGGGGTGAAGACGGAGAAGCTCGAGCTCATCGGCAAGCACCTCTGGCGCGGCAAGGTCTTCTATCGCGACGAGCGCGTGCTGCGCAATCGCATCGAGGACACGGCGCTGCTGAAGCCTCTCATCGACGGTGATCTCTCGACCATTCCGAAGATCACCGTGAACGGCAAGGATCAATGGCTGATGTTCCCCGCGCGCCTCTACTGCGGCCAGAGCCTTCTCGACTCGCGCCGCGAGTCGGTGCTCATCGACTATTTCTACACCGACGAGATTCCTGGCTACCGCGAGCGTCCCGACTACCTCGCCGGGCGCCGCGGCCTTCAGGTGCGCGACGAGATTCGCATGGTGCGGCCCGGCTTCTACCTTGGCCGCGCCTATCTCGGCAAGATCTTCCTGCTCAACTTCACGCTTTACAACAAGGAGATCGCGAGCCGTGACGGCGAGGCATTCATGAAGACCGGACGGGTCAAGGAAGACTGTTGGCCGGGGACGCAGCAGCGGCCGGCCTTCACCGCGGCGAAGTGACGCATGCGGGCATGCGTCATGGCGAAGCGCCTCCTTGCGGCGGTCGTCGCGCTCAGCGCCGTTCTTCTCGCGAGCGCCAGCGCGCGCGATATGCCTGCTTGGGCCACCGATCCGGCGGTGCCCGGTCCGACGCTGCCGCCGGTGGGCCGCTCGCTGTTCGACTTCGTGGCCGCAGACGGCGTTCCGTTTCCCTTCGAGGCACTGGTGCGCAAGGTGGAGGCGGACGCGGGCTGCGCGCCGGGTGAGTGCGTCAAGCCCGTGCTGATTCCCCTTGGCCGCTCGCTGCAGCGCACCGCCGCCGCGCCCGATTTCTTCGCGTTTCCGCGCGTCGTAGTCGCCGTAACCGGCGAAGGCGCGGGGCCAATGCTCGCAAGAGATCGCCTCTACCTGGGCTACCAGGAGAAGGCGAACCTCGTTGAGGTCATCAGCTACAACGA
>Ga0070697_100000822_pt1 | contig 23276 bp, 17 predicted proteins | sample KBSK1501metaG_FD_65475 | JGI IMG/M metagenome (GOLD analysis project Ga0070697, IMG submission 65475) | Corn, switchgrass and miscanthus rhizosphere microbial communities from Kellogg Biological Station, Michigan, USA - KBS K1-50-1 metaG | ecosystem: Host-associated > Plants > Roots >... | reverse complement strand
CACGATCCACGAAATCACACGAACGAACACGAAATTTCTCGTTAGTGTTATTTCGTGTATTTTCGTGGATCGTCCCTTCGTTGCTGCTGAAAACCACGCTGTGAACTCTGTGTCTCTGTGGTGGATAGCCGAGAGAAACACTCACCACAGAGACACCGAGCACACGAGGATGCACAGAGGAAGGCCAAGTTGTACGGCAGGACTATTCTTCTTCTTCCCCGCCGCGAATCCTTCCTTCCGCCCTGGATTGTTCGATAACTTTTTGAGCGAGATTTCCCGGTACTGGATCGTAGTGGGAGAATTGCATGTGAAAGGATCCACGCGCCGCGGTGATTGAATTCAGCGTGGATTGATAATTCAGCATTTCAGACATCGGCACCTGGGCCTTGATCAGCTGCTGTTTGCCGCTCGTCTCCATCCCCTGCACGCGGCCGCGACGAGAATTTAGATCACCCATAATATCGCCGCTGTTTTCCTGTGGCGCGGTGATTTCCACGTCCATGATCGGTTCAAGGATCGAGGGCTTTACCTTTTCCATGGCGGCTCGAAACGCTTTGCGCCCTGCCGCACGGAAAGAATGCTCGTCGGAATCGACGTTATGATATGAGCCGTCAATTAGCTGGACTTTGAAATCCACTAACGGATAACCGGCAATGGCTCCTGATTGTGCTGCTTCGATAATTCCTTTTTCGATCGCCGGCCGAAACTGCTGCGGCACCGAACCTCCAAAGATCTTATCTTCGAAAACGAAGCCCCCGCCTCGCGGCAACGGCTCAAAGATAACCTTGCAATCACCAAACTGGCCGCGTCCTCCGGTCTGCTTCTTGTGACGCCCCTGGACTTCAGCTCGTTGCGTAATGGTTTCTTTGTAAGGGACCTTCGGCGGGTGCAGAGTTACTTCCACCCCATAACGTTTCTTCAGTTTCTCCACCACGGTTTCGACGTGTAGCTGCCCGGAACCCGAAAGGAGGAATTCTTTTGTTTGCGCATCGCGTGCGAAATGAAGCGCCTGGTCTTCCTCCAGGATCTTGTGCAACGCCACGCTGATCTTCTCCTCATCCTGACGGGACTTAGGCTCGATGGCAAAGGCGATGGCAGCCTCAGGATACTCAACCGGATCGTACACAATCGGCGCTTGCTTATCGCAAAGGGTGTCGCCCGTTTGCGTCTCTTTAAGTTTTACACAGGCAACGATGTCACCGGCGTGAGCTTCCGGCACTTTGTCTATCTGCTTGCCCTGGATTGAATGCAACATGCCAAGGCGCTCCATGGTGCCGCGGCTGGAGTTGAATACATTGGCGTCATTCTGAAGTTTGCCGCTAATCACCTTCATGATGTTGATGCGTCCGGCGAAGGGATCGGCAACGGTGCGGAAGCAATAAGCTGAAAACGGTTCACTGTCGCTGTACTTGCGGGGAATCCTTTCAGCATCCGGACGCGCGTCAACCGGCCGGCCATACTCTGCTTCATGGTGTGCGGGATCTGGCGCATAGTCGACGATGCTATTGAGTAATGCTCGCAGGCCCACCAGTGTTTCACCGGACGCGGCGAACACCGGGCAAAGCTTGCTCTGTGCAATAGCCTTGTTGATGTTGGGGAGTATGTCCGCCTCATCCAGGGTTCCCTGTTCGAAATACTTCTCCATCAGGGCGTCGTCGGATTCGGCAACCAGTTCAACCAGCCGTTCTCTCGTCTTATCAACAAACTCGCGGCCTTCCGCCGGTATCTCAATCTCCTTGGCCTGCCCGTCGGCCCCGAGCTCGTAAGCCTTCATGTGGACCACGTCCACGACGCCGCGGAAGTCTTTTTCCTTTCCGATGGGAAGAGTGAAGGGGATGATTGCGCGGCTGAAAGTTTTCTGAGCGCTTTCAACTGCCTTACCAAAATCAGCATGCTCCTTATCCAGACGCGTTACCACCATCATTCGTGGCACCATAAACTCATTCGCATAAGCCCAGGTTTTTTCAGTCTGAACCTCAACTCCCTTGACTCCGTCAACGACGACGAGTGCGCAGTCGGCCACGCGCAGGGCCGGACGCGCATGGGCTACAAAGGCAGCGTACCCGGGCGTGTCTATGAAATTAATCTTAGTATCGCGATGTTCTAAATGGGCAAGTGCGGTATTGAGTGTGATCTTGCGGGCGATGGAATCTTCGTCGAAATCGGTAACGGTGGTGCCTTCCTGGACCTTACCCCAACGCGGTGTGGCTCCGGCGACGTAGAGAAGAGAACTGATTAGTTGCGTCTTCCCTACGTCGCCATGTCCGATGACCGCAAGGTTGCGAATGGACTCCGTGGCATAGGCCTTCATAACGATAAGTTCCTTTCCGAGAGCGGGATCAAGCTGGGACAGATTGTCTGTCCTTGTCAGGCAGCGCTAGTTATGCAACCACAGGCAGGGATTCTGTCTGTGCAGGGACGGGCAACAGGGCCTGTCCTACCGTGATAATCCGGATTGGGAAGTAATTTATCTGAGCAGTAAGGCTAAAGGCAAGCGGCGTTCGGCTAACGTATCGACCACCCACAAGCGTCAAAAGCGACAGAAATCATCGGCGACTGAAAGGAATCCTTTGGAGGCGATTCTGCATCGAAATCAGTGAAGAAAGTTTGGAAAGTTTTTTCAGAGATTTGGGGAGAAAGAACCATGTTTTACAGGAAATTTACTTCGTTTGCAGCGGCCGTGCTTTTGGCATTCGCAGCCACAGCAGCCACCCCCGCAGCAAACTCAACCGACAAACGAAACAACACTGAGCAAAACGCAAGAGTTCTCGAACCGCTGAACCTTGCCATACTGATACAGGATGACCTTGATTCGCAGGTTGGCAACGAACTAAGCGTCACCCGGGATTTCATCCGCTCGCTTCCCAGCGGCTCAACTGTGATGGTGGGCTACATTACTACTGGAACTTTACAGGTTCGGCAGCCCTTTACCAGCGACCTGGACAAGGCAGCTCGTTCACTGCGAATACCGTTATCCAGCAACGCAGCCTCGCCGTATAACCCTTATGTCGAAGTCATCGAAGCTTTACGGCACTTTAACGGCCTCAAGGGCAAGAATGCAGTATTGCTTATTTCGGATGGCCTCGACACGTCGAGGGGATTTGATACGACCAGTTCGGGCAATACAGTCGACCTCCTGCGGGCTATTGAACATGCGAACAAGCAAGAAGTCGCAGTCTATACGTTCTATGCGCCCTCAGTTGGTTTGACGAGCCGCAGCCGGATTGCTGCCAGTTATGGTCAGAATTCACTGAACCGTCTGGCCAAAGACACGGGCGGTAAAGCCTTTTTCCAGGGCAGCACGGGCTTCGTGACTTTCGATTCGTACTTCAAGCGCCTGAGACAGACGCTGAACCGACAGGAACCCTTCACGTCATAAGCCGGAGCAGTTAAACCAGAGCACAACCTGTGCTGCATATGAGACGCCGCCACGGAGTACCAGGTTCCGGGCGGCGTCTTTGGCTGGGACCCGAACTGTCGGGTTGCGTTTGCCTTGAATGGCTTGCCTTAACCTGGTAACGAGCTACCGACGGAAACCCTCTGTTTCAGGTACAGGTCGAAAAATCCGTATGCCACCACCGCAAACTAACAGTTTGCTTTACATTATTCCCTTGGATTGAGACGAAGCGCGGTGATAGAGTTGAGAGGTTTTCCAGGTGCAATTCCAAGTGCGCCGGTAGGCATTGATGCTAAAATGCTCTTGACGTTTGTGATGGTAGTCAACCTATTCTTTCGACTCACTAGCAGCTCACCAGCGGCTCACGTCTTAATCGACTGGTAATCAACTGGCAACGTGCGCGAATATTGTCTAATCGTCGAAGGGGCGTATCTTTCGGAAGCCGAAGCCGAGCATGCCCTGCGGGATCCTTTCATCGAGGACTGGGTCGAACAAACCGGGCATTTCAAAATCCACAACATGAATGAGATTCAAATTACGGCGGGCGTCACGCTGGGCTCGCTGGGCGTTGTAATGCTCGACGAGCGTCTATTCGAGATTGCTAGTGCTGATGAAGATCATCCTCTGACCGAGTTGAAAGCAAAAGGCGTTGCTGAAGCGCTGCGCCGGCAGGACATGTTTGACGAGATTGAGGTGAAGCCGCGCGACGAAGCACTAATCGATAGCGACCCGCCCGCTTCCGATGCCTCGGAAGTTTAGAGTCCACGTGAACTCTCAACTTGAACACCGATTTCTAGGCGGGCGCGTCGTTGTCACGGTTGGCGATATCACACGTCAGGACGTTGACGCTGTCGTAAATGCAGCCAACTCTACGCTATTAGGTGGTGGGGGAGTTGATGGCGCAATTCATCGCGCCGGGGGTCCAGAGATTCTCGAAGCCTGCCGCGAGGTGAGAAGAACGCAATACCCCGAAGGCTTACCAACCGGCGAAGCTGTAATCACTAGCGCTGGAAATTTACCCGCGCGATATGTCATTCACACAGTTGGGCCCGTCTACGGCCGGCATGACGGCCGCGAAGCAAAATTGCTGGCGGCCTGTTACCGGAATTCGCTTCACCTCGCCGCCAGCCATTCCCTGAATTCAATCGCATTCCCCGCAATTTCGACAGGTGTCTTTGGATATCCTCTACTCGAGGCCGCTTCGGTTTCCTCGGAAGCGATCATGGAATATCTGGCAGATGATGACATCCTGAGTTCGGTGCGATTGATTTTCTTTAAGCGCAGCGATGCCGATGCGTTTCTAGAGAATCACCAATTCGGATAACGGGCGAGCTCCTCAGATCTCCGCTTTGCATCTTTATCTATGCGGGTAGTGTCCTGGTTTGAAGTAACTCTTTGTGCAACCTCAGTGGTCTCTGTGTCTTTGTGGTAAATAATGCCCGGCAAAAGGCCACCACAGAGGCACAGAGAGCACCGAGGTTGCACAGAGAAAACTCAAATTAGAACACTGCTCGGGTGCGCGTTGAGTGTGCGACTGGTTACCGGCTGTGTTATAAGAACCGCTTTGTTTTTGCGTTGAGGGATATGACTCTTCTAGTAACAGGCGAGAATGGCGGTCCGACTTTATTGCAATGATTGAAACTATTGAGCAGCTAAACAAGAAACCTTTGTCCGAAAGCAGCGCACTTCCATCCCCATTACAAGCTCTTGAACGCCTCTCCTGGAATCTGTGGTGGAGTTGGTCTCGTGACGGCGCAAGTTGCTTTCGAGATATCGACGCAGCCCTCTGGGAAGAATGTGGCCAAAACCCCCGCTTATTACTGGCAAGAGCGTCGGATTATCGCCTGGCTGAGTTAGCCACCGATCCGGGCTACATCGAGCGAGTAAACAAGCTGGCTGAGGCTTTCGATCGATACCTGGTTCTGCCGCTCGAAAGTTTGCCTGGCTCCCATGGCGCCTCGACAATCACCGTCGAACACCCAGTAGCGTATTTTTGTGCCGAATACGGGGTCCACACTTCGCTGCCGCTGTATTCCGGAGGGCTGGGAGTGCTTGCCGGGGATCATCTGAAATCTGCCAGCGATCTGCGCCTGCCGCTCGTGGCTGTAGGTTTGTTGTATCACTACGGCTACTTTCGCCAGCGGCTCAGTCTTGAAGGTTGGCAGGAAGAGTCTTACGGTGAAACTAATCCCGCGGAGTTACCTCTCCATCAACTCAAGGCGGAAGACGGCACGCCATTATTTGTTGAGGTGTTGATTCGCGAGCGGATGGTCCGTGCTCAGGTTTGGCGCGCGGACATCGGCCGCATTTCGCTCTACCTGATGGACACGAATATTCCTGAGAACCAGGAAACGGATCGCTGGGTTACCGGTCACCTTTACGGGGGTGATCGCGAAACGCGGATAGTCCAGGAAATGCTCCTGGGAATTGGCGGGGTGCGCTTGTTGCGAAAAATCGGCATCGAACCAGGTGTCTTTCACCTCAATGAGGGCCACTCAGCTTTTCTTACGCTGGAGTTGGCTCGCGAGCTGATTCAATCGCGAGGGTTAAGCTTTGCCGAAGCTGCGAAGCAAGTGAAGCAGCAGTGCGTGTTCACCACACACACTCCGGTAGCTGCGGGAAACGATGAATTCCAGGTGGACCTGTTAATGCGTTCTTTTGGGTCGAGCTATGAAAAAGAACTTGGTTTAAGTCGAGACGAGTTCATCGCATTGGGCCGCAGCGGTCCCTCAAACACAAGTGAAGCTTACGGATTGACACCTTTGGCAATTCGTATGTGTCGGTCGACCAACGGGGTAAGTCGGAAGCATGGCGAAGTTTCTCGCGCCCTTTGGCAGAAGCTCTGGCCCGAAGACAAGGTCACCGAAGTTCCGATTACGCACGTCACCAATGGTGTCCACGCCCCCACCTGGGCGGCTCCTTTAATTCAGTCGCTCTATGAAGAACATGTGGGCGCCGACTGGCAGCACCAGGTGCGTGACCGTGCCAGATGGGAGCAGGGAATCCTACGAATACCCGACGAGCAGTTATGGGCGGCTCATTCCCGTTTGAAAGAGCGCCTGATTGCGTTTGTCCGTCATCGCTCATTTCTTGCGCGCCTGAATCGTGGTGAAAGCGTGGGGTATACCGAAGCGGCCAGGAACCTGTTCGAACCCGGCGCCCTGACGATCGGTTTTGCGCGGCGAGTCGCCGGATACAAGCGCTGGAGCCTCTTGCTAAGAGATCCGGAGCGCCTGCTTAAGATTATCAATAACGAAGATCGTCCCGTTCAATTTGTGTTTGCCGGCAAAGCTCACCCGCAGGATGGGGAAGCGAAACTTGTGCTGCAGCAAGTTGCAAAGTGGAAGTATGAACGGCGAGTTCGCGACCACGCGGTATTTCTCGAGAACTATGATCACGAAATTGCGCGCCAGTTGGTTCAGTCGGTAGACGTCTGGCTAAACGTCCCACGACGACCGCTGGAAGCCTCAGGGACCAGCGGCGAAAAGGTGGCCATGAACGGCGGCCTAAATCTCTCGGTGCTCGATGGGTGGTGGCTCGAAGGCTATGACGGCACCAACGGATTTGCGATTGGCAGTTCGGTTGAGGGGGCCGAGGCGGCCGACGTGGATGCCAGCGATGCCGAATCGCTCTACCGGATACTCGAGGACGAGGTTGTACCCCTTTATTATGAACGGGACCACGAAGGACTCCCGCGCAAGTGGCTCTCGCTAATGAAACGTTCTATTGTCACCCTTGCGCCCGAGTTTAACAGCGACCGTATGGTTGAGGAGTACGCGCGGAGAATCTACGCCCCTCGGCAGTAATCGCCAGGCTGTCCGCGTGTTTTCTCAGTTCCGGCTTGTATTTCATCAACTCTCCCGTCCCTAAACCCGCCGCGCTAACTCAAACTCCTCCATTACAAGGTGCCCGAGGCGAATAATTGTTGACGGCACGGTTGTGTTAGACTAACAACTTCCGACACTCCCTTTATGACGGACGTAACGAATAACTTGCCGGCGGTCAAGACCTCGCTGAAACTTCAATATTGATTTATCGCTCCGGATTTAAGTCTGCATGAAATACTGCACCCTTTGCAAAACAAAGTATGAAGATGGCGTGAGCTTCTGCCCTACTGACGGCGAGGTTCTGGAAGACGATCCGTCTTCCCTGGTGGGGGCGGTCCTCGATGGCCAGTATCAAATCGAGTCCCTGCTGGGCAAGGGCGGTATGGGGGCGGTTTACCTGGCGCGCCACATCCTGCTTGGCGATCGGGTTGCGATCAAGATTCTGCCGCCGGAAGTCAGAAACAATCCGGACTGGTTGCGACGCTTCCGTCGCGAGGGCCAGGCGGCCCGTCGTCTTCGGCACGCCAACGCCGTCGCGGTCCACGATTTGAGAACGGCAGCCGACGGCACGATTTACATGGTGATGGAATATGTCGAAGGCCAGACCCTTGATGCTGAACTAAAGAAACACGGAAGATTTACTCCAGCGCAGACTTTAGAGATTCTCGAACCAATAATGAGCGTCCTAAATACGGCGCACGCTATGGGTGTGGTCCATCGCGATCTGAAACCGGAAAACATCATGATCGGTAAAGCCGGCAATGGTGAGGAGCCGGTGGTAAAGCTGCTCGACCTGGGAATCGCCAAGATGCGCGAAATAGCAGGTGGGGAAAGTGGCGGCGCCACCGAACTCACGATGGCCGGACAGGTGCTCGGTACTCCCTATTACATGTCGCCGGAACAGTGGGGGGAGATATCGCGGGATGGCAATTTTGAGATTGATGGCCGGGCTGACATTTACAGCCTGGGCCTGGTTGCTTACCAGTTGATCTGCGGGAAGCGTCCTTATTCGGCGGTAACACTGAATGAGTTACGACGCGAACATATATCAGTGACGCCGCCGCCGTTAAGTGAGAAGGTTTCGGATGTCTCGAGGGCCTTCAGCGATGTGATAAGTCGCGCCATATCAAAAGACCGTGATGACCGGCAGGCCACCGCGGGAGAGCTTGCCGCACAGTTGCGTGCCGCCCTCCTTGAAACACCCGCGAGCTTTCCAGATAGAACTTTGCCGGATATCCCTCATGCGGACGCATCCTTCTCACATACGTTACCGCTGCCGGAGCCTCTGGATACACGATCAGACGTAAACGCGCCCACGATAATCACAGTTGATGCAGTACCCACCACGCCGCCAAGAGTCGCGTCGCCAGTGCAACCCACGCCGGGTGCCGAGGTGATCTCATCACCCGCAGGAAATGCCCGAGCGGACGATATGTCATCGAGCATGACGGTCCTACAGGCGCCGCGAGCCGTGGTAGCCCCAGCCGTTCCGCAGAAATCTCGTGGCAAATCGCTTCTGTTTGTAGGCGCCGGGTTATTGGTCCTGATTCTGGCTGTAGTTGGCGTGGGCGGATTCCTGGCATTCAACTGGTTCAAAGCAAAGCCGGATGAATCTGCAGCTGCGAATGGAAAAAAGAAGAACCTGGCGAACGCGAATGGTCCATCCGGGACTGACACGTCAGCCCCGACAACAGAGGTTGCGAAATACTGGCTCGAAGTGTTACCGAATTCCGTCGCGGCCGAGCCGACACGAGTTGCCGGCGCTGTGCCACTCGCTTCCGGCCAGGCTTTTAAGTTCCATTTTGAGATTGGCGAAGATGGCTATCTCTACATTGTTGGCCCTGGAGAAGGAAGCAAACCGACGGCGTTTTTGACTCGGAAGCCCGCCGCGGTCTCCGGTCTTGAAAGTAATCAGGTGACCAAAGCCGACGACTTCAGCTTTCCCAGCGGGATAGAACACTGGTTGGAACTGGATAAGAAGCCAGGCACTGAAACGTATACCATCATCTTTTCGCGAGAGCCGTTAAGCGAGCCCGCCCTTTTCAGCGAGCAGGTAACTGGAAAACCGCTCAGTGAGACGGACCGCGCGGAGTTTAGTGACTTCCTCTCGAAACATAAGACCGCCGAACCAGTAACGGAGCTTAATGATAAAGATGCGACGGCGCCCTTCGTTACAGTGAAATTGCCGCAATCTCAGGCGCCAAAAGATTCTAGTGCTCCCCTGATTTTCGAAGTGAGAATCCAGCACAAATGATACCTGCCTGCTAATTGAACTTGTCTTCAATTGAGGAGAACTTTCATGAGAACGAAGATTGTCTTGCTGAGTTTATTAATCACCTTTGCCGGCCTGGGCTCAATGCAGGCCTACGCGCAACAGGATGAAGATGTCCGGGGATCTTTCCTTACCACGCGACCCAAAGCGTCCACCAATACGGCCAAACCCGCTTCTACCCCAAGACCGAGCCGGCGCCGGCCCAAAGCGGCTACCTCGAGTGATCCGGCGACGCACACTACCGCGTCAACGACTGGTTCAGCTGGTTCTACGGCCGCTACGCGCAAGGCAAGTCCTCAGCGTCTTGGCCTGGGCTTGACCCTGTTCATGCGCGATTCGAATGGCTTGGCGGTGCGCACGGATCCGTCCCGCACTTTTCACAAAGGCGAGCGTGTGCGAGTTTTGATTGAAACTAACGCCGATGGCTATCTCTATGTTTTCAACACGACGGATGCCGGCCCGCCTGTGATGATTTACCCGGATCCTGAGCTGGAAGAAGCGGGTAATTATATTCAGGGACACGTGCCCTGGGAGATCCCCTCAAGCGCCGCAGCTGAAGAGAGACTGCGCTGGTTTACTTTTGATCAAAACAGCGGCACCGAGAAACTCTATTTCGTTTTCACGCGCGAGCCGCTGCCGGCCGTCCCTATCGAAGACGATTTGATTGCGTACTGCCGTGAGCACAGAGGGAAGTGTCCCTGGGGGCCCGCAGCCGATGTCTGGGCGCAGATTAAGAAAGAATTAGACGAACCGGTCAAGATTGCAAAAGCGGACAAAATTGGAGGCTCGCAGACAGCGCCCGAACACCAGGCTGCCACGCGCGGGATTGGTCTTAACCGGGATGATCCGGAACCGTCGTTGATTATGCTGACGGCCTCAACCAACAAGAACATGCTCGTCGCAATTCTGGATTTAATTCATAAATCCGAAATGTGAAATCCCGCTTCAAACAACCGGTAGTTGCAGTAAGCACGGAGGAGGAAGTTACAGTGAAAGCCACGGCCATAAAATTCATGGGTCTTCTCTTAACTGCCAGCCTATTGCTCGGATTCAATTCCGTGGCTTTTACGCGTGAGATATCTCCGGTCACCGCGCCGCCGGTCCAGCAAACAGACGGTTCTGCAGCCCTAAAAGAGGGCAGACGCCTGCTCAAGCGAGGAAAAGCGGATCAGGCTCAGGGACAACTTCAAACAGCACTGACGATTTACACTACGGCCAAGAACAATAAAGGCATCGCGGCGGTTCAGAAAGAGCTGGGCGATCTTTATTTAAGGCAGGGACAGGACAAGACGGCGCTCGATCATTATCAGAAGGCCTACGAAGCACTTACCGGTGTCCTCAGTAAGGAACAATCCGAGGCGGCTGCAACCAGCAGCGCTGCCCGGCTGGTGGATTCAAAGGCCGGCGCTGCAGCTGATACCGCAGCGAGCGTTAAAGACACCGGCTTCAATGCTCAGCTGTTGCTTGCGAAAATCGGTGACACTCATTACCTCCTGGGCCACATGAGTGATGCGGCAGGCTCGTACGCTCGAATGAGTCCCAAGAAGCCGGAGGGCGCCGCCAAAAAGGCCGGCGGCATGTTTGGCAAGCTGGCCAGCGGTATCGCGATTGGAAACGCCACGGACAGCGTCGCTCTGGGCTCGGCGGCTGAGGCCGTTGGCGGAGCGATGGTAGTGACGAAAGAACTCGAGCAGTATCGCATCGCGATCATCTACATGACTTACGAGGTTGGTATGGGCCGCATCTCGTTTGCCAATAATGATCTGATCGAGGCTCAAAAGCACTTCCAGAACGCTGTCGACGCGGGCAAAGGTGCGTTGCCAATGATTGCGAACCTGGGCCAGACGAGACGTTTCCGGGCCACGGCTCGCACCAGTCTGGCGGATGTAGTTTGGCGCCAGGGGAATTACAAAGAAGCAAGCAAGCTTTATGAACAGGCAGCAAAAGGCGCAAAGGACGACAAGCAACTGGATTTGATGTGGCCCGCCCAACGAGGATTGGGCCGGAGTCTATGGTCGCAAGCTGTTCAGGAGAAAGATCCGAAAAAGGCCATGTCGATGCGAGATTTGGCCGTCGGTAACTACCGCGATGCAATTACGACGATTGAAACATTGCGAGCGGGAAGTCTGAGAGCTGACGAGGCGCGGACATCGTTTCTGGCTACTACGAAGGACGTCTTCGACGAAGCCGCGAGTGCTCTGGCGGAGATGGCCCTGTTGTCTTCTCCCGCGGGCACTCCGCTTTCAGGCAAAGCTCTCGACTATGCGGCCGAAGCGTTCAAGGTGACGGAGCAGTCAAGATCGCGTTCGCTCCTGGATCTCTTGAGCGAAACCGGTGCGTCGATTACTGTAGGGATTCCTGCCGATCTATTGAAGCGCAAACAAGAGAACCTGGACCAGCAGCAGGACATCGCCGAAGCGCTGATGGGAATCAGTCTGTCTGACGAGCCGCCGAAGCGGAAACCCTCTGATCTCGAGGGCGACCTCGAAAAGCTACAGACAGAGTTTGATAGCATCGAAAACCAAATTCGGACCGCCAGCCCACGCTACGCGAGTCTGACGGCTGGCCAACCACTGTCTCTCGCCGAGGTTCAGCAACGGGTACTGGATGATCAAACGATATTGCTTGAGTACAGTTTAGGAAGCGAAGCCTCCTATCTTTGGGCGGTAACAAAGACTGGTGCGTCAATCTACAAACTACCCGCCCGGCCCGCGATCGAGAAACTGGCTACCGACTTCCGAGCCCAACTGATCCCTTCCAAACTTCAGCGGCGCATCGTTGGTATCGATGTGATGGCTGATTCTCAGCGCGGGCTGGGAGTTAGCGCCACACCTTTCGCGGAAGATGCGGCCGCTTTTGTTACCGCTTCATCCGCGCTCTACAAAGCGGTGGTCGAACCGGCCGCGTCTCTGATTGGCGACAAGCGCCTGCTGGTGGTAGCTGATGGTGCCCTGAACTACGTTCCGTTCGAAGCGCTCGTAAAAACATCCGACAGCGCCGACTATTCGTCTCTTCCGTATCTAATCAAATCGAATGAGATTATTTATTCGCCTTCGGCGTCTGTGGTTGGGGCAATACGAGCCCAGGAAAATAACAAGGCAGATCGGGCGATTTTGATCGTCGCCGATCCGGTGTTCAATTCAGCCGACACGCGCGCTCGTGGCACAACTTCTTCGACCGCAGCCGATACGCGTGGACTCGGAATCCAAAGCGCACTAACTGACGTCTCGGGCCAGGACGCTTCTGCAAGCGCCGGGACCACAAAGATGCAGGGCTTACCCCTGGCGCGACTCGCGGGTACCCGAGCTGAAGCTGACCAGATCGTCAAACTCGCCAGGGCAGCTGGAGGTCAGGCGGACGTTTGGCTGGATCTTGACGCCAGCGAGGAGAATATTGACGCACGCGACATCAGCAAGTATCGCATCCTGCATATTGCCACGCATGGCTTGTTGAATGCGGAGCGGCCGCAATTTACCGGTCTGGTGCTTTCGCTGATTGGCAATAAAAACGAAGACGGCTTTCTCCGCACCGACGAAGTGTTTAATCTTCGCCTTGGTTCACCGCTGGTGATGCTCTCCGCCTGTGAGACGGGCCTGGGAAAAGAGAAGCGCGGGGAAGGTGTTATGGGACTTACGCGCGCCTTTATGTATGCCGGCGCGCCAACTGTTGGGGTCAGTCTATGGTCCGTGGCTGACAAATCAACCGCGGAGCTGATGGCCGACTTCTACAAACGCTTGCTCAGTTCGTCACCGAACTCATCTGCAACCACTGCTTCCTCGACAGGTGGATCAGCCTCTAGCTCAATGCGCGAAGCTCAATTGGCAATGATCGCGGGAAAGAAGTACAGCGCGCCATTCTACTGGGCGCCATTCGTCCTGGTTGGCGACTGGCGGTAATTTCCTAATCCCCAGCCAGCCCCGCTGGAAGTCCGTCGGGAACAGAACGATCGCCGTGACTACGGGCGTATAGATTCCACCACTACAGAGAACCCTTACGCCCGCGCACTCGATGAGGCAGCGACAATACTTAATCGTGCATACCTCTCCTCGCTAAACGACGAAGAGAGATTTTCGTTGATGTTTTTATTCGTCATTCTGTTTGGCACAGTGCTTGTAGTTTGCGCGGCTGAAAATCTGCCCGGCCAACAGTGGTTGCGCTGGGCCATGATCGAAGGAAGGGAGAATAACGATGAAAAGCAGGAATCAAGGACTAACAGTTCGAGTCTTTATGTTGGCGCTGTCACTCTTCCTGGCGTTGCCAATGGCGGCTTTCGCACAAGGCCCCGGAAAGCCCAGTGATGTTTTTGTCAACGGCCACGATGCCAGCGACGGTCGCTGGGACAAGAACGATCAGCGGAATCGAGACCGCAATCGGGACGACGATGAGTGGCGTCGGAATCAGGGCCGCAACGATGATGAGTGGCGTCGAAATCAGCGTCGCGATGATCGCGGACGCCGGAACGACGACAATGATCGAAACCGGCGTGGGCGTGACTGGGGTGGTTACGGCGGCTATGGGGGCTCATTCCAGCTGCGCCAGACGGCGCTGAACGCCGGCTACAACAACGGCATCGAAGAAGGCCGCAAAGATCGCCGGCGTGGGGAACGCTTTGAGTATCGTGATGAGAGCGACTACCAGAAAGCGACTGAGGACTATAGTTCGAGACTGGGTGACCGCGAACTATACCGCCGGTATTTCCGCGAAGGTTTTGCGAACGGCTACCGGGCCGGCTACAGCGGCTACTAATAGCTGACAGCGGTAGAAAACAAGGCGGGAGTGGAAAAACGTTACGTTCTTCCACTCCCGCTTTTTGTTGGTTCATCTGGTGAAACGTGATCTTCGCGTCCCTGGCGCTCTTTGCGGTTAATTGTCTAAAGGCTTCTTTCGCAAAGTCCGCCAAGTGCCGCAGAGGTGCGCCAAGAAATTCTTCAGATAGGACATTACCAGCTGTAGCCCTCCCTTTGTGTCAATCCAGACGATCAGCTACTATCAAATCATCCGTACCGGGGTTTAGGCTAATGGGAAATCACTTCGTCAGAATTACCGACACCAAATCATTCGAGGAGTTAACAAATCGCTCGAAAGAGCGGCCGATAGTTATCTTCAAGCACAGTTTGACTTGCCCCATCAGCGGAGCCGCATACGAACGGATGGAGAAATTTAACGGAGAAGTGGCGCTCGTTGAGGTGCAACGTGCCAGGGCGCTTTCAACGGAGATCGAGTCCCGTTTAGGAGTTATACATGAGTCGCCCCAGGTCATTGTTTTGAGTAAGGGCCAGGTTGCATGGAATGCTTCGCATTTTCAAATCACTGCCGAAGCGGTGACCGAGGCGGTACGTGAAGCGGCTGAGAACAGCAGGGAGGCAGTCGGCAGCAGTAGTAGTCCCGAGTAACAAGCCTGAATAGTCCCTGCTGAGGTGCTGGCGTATTAGAGATGATCGAGACCACTGAGAGGCGCGGGCCTGCGATTGAGCCGCGTGAGATCAAACAGGAGGGCGAATCGGGCCTGCGGATTACCTGGGGAGACGACTGCGTCTGTGGTTACACGGCAGCCGAGCTTCGAAGAGCTTGCCCCTGCGCGCAATGCGTCAATGAGTGGACTGGCGAGCGCGTCTTGAAGCCGGAAGCGGTTTCGGAGGAACTCACGATTGCGGACCTGAGTATTGTTGGACGCTACGCGCTTAACTTCCGTTGGAGCGATGGACACGAGACAGGCATTTACAGTTTTCGCTATTTGCGGGAACTGGGGGAAAGATAAGGCCAAAGTCAGACAGAATGAATTATCATGAATGAACAAGATTACTTTAACGAAAAGCAGGAATTGAAAAAGGCGACGTTTAGCTGCCCTCACTGTCGTAGCCGCGAGGAGTATGAAGTGCGCTGGCTCAAGCGAACCAAAAAAGCGGCTCCTCCCAGAGGCGCCAATGAGCAAGACCGGGCGCGTTTTCAGAAATCGCGCGACTACATGGTGCGAGTCGATGACATGCTTGCTTGCAAGAGTTGTCGTCGCCGGTTTGATATCCCCAGCTCGCAGTCAGTAGTTTTCATCTAGTCGAAAGCTAAGCCTTCCTCAGTCAACTCCAAAGCCACGGTCTAACGTTATCTCCTACCGAGTGCGGCGAGTATCAGATCGATGGGTGTCCGAAACAGATGTCGCAAAAATCTTTCTAATGACAGGAAGAGCGCGGACCGCCCGGATCAAATCATTTCTTGAGAAAGAGTAGAACTGCGAATAAGCTGGCGACTCCCGCGTAAAAAGGGTGCTCACACGCCTCAGGAATCACCGCCGCCACTTGGCCTCAACTTTGCTCTACTTCGAAGCAGATCAAAGGATAGGAATCAAAGACTCATGATAGAAACACAAGGGTTTGCCGGCGCCGAAAAGACCAATACATCGTTTCTTTCACCGCTGGAGCGGCGCCTGGCGCCTATTGTTATCCCCCGAATCCCAGAATGGCTGGAGACTTATCATCTGACGATGTTGACCCTCCTGTGGTCGTTAATGATTCTGGTCTTTAGCTTTTTAGCGGCAAGAAACCTTCGCTGGCTCTGGATGGTTTCGCTGATGATATTCCTGCAATGGGTAACGGATCATTACGATGGCAAGATCGGCAAGTATCGCAATACGGGCCTGGTCAGATGGGGTTACTACATGGACCATCTGCTGGATTATGTATTCCTCTGTTCCATACTCATCGGTTATGCATTCATTCTTCCCGAGCATTCGCGCTTCCAACTATTGTTGATGCTGGCGCTGTTTGCTGCCTACGATTTCAGCACCTTCCTGGCGTTTGCGGCTACCGATAAGCTCCAAATTAGCTATCTAAAGTTTGGACCCACGGAATTCCGATTGGCGCTGATTATCATCAATGGACTGGTCGCCTCCTTTGGCACCAAACACATGATCGGCGGACTGAAGTGGGTCAACGCCGGCGCGGCAATCGGGCTGTGCTTTCTGGTTTATGAAACTCAAAAGAAGATCTGGAAGCTGGATATGAAAGCCGCTCAGCCGAAAGAGTTAGCCAGGGTGGAACCGCTGTTAGAGAAACCGTACGTGCCAGCCCGCGAGTGTACGTTTTAATAACGTCCCTGAGCTTTTCTCGCATCACCGTTTTCCCGGCACCCTCTAATCTGTCAAGGCCGAGTCAATTAACTGTCTGTTTGGACAAGTTGTGGCCTAAGGTTTGCTGAGGGAGACGCAAGAATCGCAAACGATGTCCGTTCTGGATAAGCAGGAAGAACATAAGAATCCGGGAACTCTGCCCCGGAAAAAACGTTTAATGGAACACGCAGGATGATTGGTTAGAAACACAAGGTTGTTAGTAATGTCAGAAAAGAAACCCATTCGAATAATTAAAAAGGGCGAACGCACCCGCAAGGAAAAGCCCGTCGCCAAGGGAAACACCGCTGCTCAAACCGCGCGTGAAATGGTTCAAACTGTAACCAATTGGGTTACTGAACTTCAGCAGAAGCGCCGCGTCGAAACCGCCAAAGCAATCAAGTCTTTGCTTCCGGAGAACCCTCGACCGCACGAGGCCTAGTCGAGTTACCTCGCAGCTACCCAGGGCAAATCAAGTGCGCGTAGTCAACTTCGCCGGGAGACGTTTGGAGAATGTTGACACCCGCTCAACGCAGGGGTAGCATGCCGGAAAACTTCGTCAAGTTGGGTCTTTTTCACCAGAGGTTTCGGGCGAAATGCCTAGAAAAAGTTCTCCAAAGCGAAAAGCAAGAAAAGAAGGGCGGCTTGTTTTTGAAGGCATAAGGAAGCCGCTGGCGCCTCCGGGCCACCCGATGAGCCACGCCAAACCGGAAGAAAAAGCAAGACCGTCCGGTCGCACCGCCAAGCACAAGCGCAAGCCGGAGATTTTCGATCCCGAGAACGCGGAATGATTAAAGAGTCACGCTGGCTCAGACTCACTCAAAAACAATTAGATATGATTGCCGCCGACGGAGACTCTCAAACTAACCTTTCGCGTGCTTTTATCGGGCAGGCTCGGGAGTTTCTGAGAGACGAATATCTGCCCAAGATTGAACGCTGTCTGGAGAAACTCACCGACGAGCAGGTTTGGTGGCGTCCAAATTCGGAATCAAACAGCATCGGCAATCTGCTCCTGCACCTTTCGGGCAACGCTCGTCAGTGGATTGTCTGTGGCTTGGGCGACGAAGCTGACGACCGCGTGCGTCAGGCTGAGTTTGACGAAAGAAGAACCATCCCTCGCGATGAATTGCTTGCCACTCTCCGGGGAACGGTCAAAGCTGTGGATGAGACGCTCGCCGGCTTCGATCCCGGCCGGCTCCTGGATGGATTCAAGATTCAGGGAAATGAAACAACCGCCGTGGCCGCAGTCTTTCATGTGACGGAGCACTTCTCAATGCACACCGGGCAAATAATTTTACTCACTAAGCTATTAGCTGGCGCCGGAATGCATTTCTATGAATTTGAAGGGGACGCGCCGAAACATAACTGGCTGCCTGATTTAAAATAGGATCAACGCACGGCGCTTTCTTTTTATGGCGACGCTTGCAGTGCAGATATTGCTGCGGAGTCTGCCGCGATTTCTGGTTCCGCGGCCATTCCCGTTGGATCTCCAGCCAGGACTGCGCGCGCTTGCTCCATGTCGAGCGCGCCCTCCCATTTTGCAATTACCATCGTGGCTACACCATTGCCGATCAGGTTCGTGATGGCCCGTGCCTCGGACATGAAACGGTCGATCCCGAGCAATAGTGCGAGGCCTGCGACCGGGACGTGCCCCGTGGTGGAAAGCGTCGCCGCCAGAGTTATGAAGCCGCCACCCGTCACGGCAGCCGCGCCCTTCGACGTTAACAACAGCACCGCGAGAATGGAGATCTGCTGGCCCAGCGTGAGTGGAACATTGGTGGCTTGCGCGACGAAGATCGCCGCCATCGTGAGATAGATCGACGTGCCGTCGAGGTTGAAAGAATATCCAGTGGGAATCACCAAACCAACCACCGGTTTGGCACAGCCGACATTCTCGAGCTTGGTAATCATCCGAGCCAGGGCCGCTTCGGACGAAGACGTTCCCAGCACGATCAGTATCTCTTCTTTGATGTAACGCAGAAATTGCCAGAGGCTGAACTTCGCCACCCGCGCAATGCTGCCGAGCACAACGAACACGAAGAGCAGGCAGGTCAGGTAAACGCAGGCCATTAACTTGCCCAGCGAAACCAGCGTGCCGACACCGTAAGCGCCAATAGTGAATGCCATCGCGCCAAAAGCGCCGATGGGGGCGAAGCGCATGACGATCGCGATTACGTTGAACAGCGCATGTGAGAGCTGGTCGATAATGTCGACCAGAGGTTTAGCCTGGTTGCCAAGTCGGGCAAGCCCCAGCCCAAACAGGATCGAGAACACGAGCACCTGCAGAATTTCCCCGCCGGCAAAAGCGCCCACAACTGTGTCCGGAATCATGTGGAGCAAGAAATCTACGGTCGAGAGTGATTTTGCGCCGGTTGCATAACTCGCCACTGTGTTTGCATCGAGCGTGCTCGGGTCTGCGTTAATGCCGGCCCCGGGGCGCACCAGGTTGACAACGACGAGGCCGATAACCAGGGCCAGCGACGAGACCAGTTCGAAATAGATCATTGCCTTAAGGCCTATGCGACCAACTTCCTTGAGGTCGCCGATGCGCGCAATGCCAACCACCACGGTTGTAAAAATGATGGGTGCGATCATCATCTTGATGAGTTTGATGAACGCGTCACCGAGCGGCTTAAGTTTCGTGGCCAGGCCGGGAAAGAAATAGCCCAGAACTATTCCTGCGCCAATGGCGACGAGCACCTGAAAATACAGGTGCGCGTAAATTGGTTTGCGTTCTGATTGGTTAATGGCGAGCCTCACTGTGTTGTGTGCGCGCTGGGTTTCATCCCGCCCGGCTCGCGCGACTTGCTCAGGTATCTGTGGAGCAGTTCCTGTGCAGTCGGGGCCATCTTTTTCTGATCATGGTCAGCGCCCGGCACATCGATCAATTCCCAGCGAGTGCGAGCGTTGATCGATCTGGCCTTCTGGATCATGTAAGCGGCCCGCTCATAGCGGTTCTTTCCCTGGGCGTTGGCCTCAGGCGTGACACGCAAGTTGTGATCGGCATTGATGTCCGCCGTACCGCGCAGGATGATTAGATTCTTGTCTGTCCACGAAATCAGATCGCGCCTGGTGAACGGCACGAGCGGATGCTTCAAGCCGTAGGAGAAGGGAATGCTGCGGTCGGGCACGGTGTACCAACCGGCATTTGCGGCAATCGCATTGCGCACGCTCGCGTTTGGCTTGAACAAAAGGAAGCGGTGCACGAACTGCGCGCCTGCGGAATGGCCGAACAGGTCATATAGCTTGTCGGAAATTTCGAAACCGTTACGCACGGCTTGATGGATGCCTTCGACAACGGTGAACGACCACTGCGACTCCGGCTTCTCCCGGCCAGCGCCGTCTTCGCCGGTGAAAACATTTCCCAGCATGTAACCGCGCGAACCGGGCCAATGCGCTTCATCAAATTGTGGCGCGAGGGCGATGTAATCGTTGCGCGATGCCCACTCAATCCATGAATCAAGATAAGCATCAGCATCGCGCTGCTGACCCGCCATCACTACGACAATCCTGGTTGCCGGACTCAATGTCGGAGGTACGCAGGCGTACGTTTGCACGTCCGGATTGCCTCGACTCCTGTACATAATCGAAAAGCGCACACCGGCCGGGAACACTTGCACGCGTTTGGTATCGCTGAAGCCAGGACCGCGCGCATGAATATAGTAGACAGTCTCTTTGCCGGAAATTTTGGGCAGATCGAACGAGGCGCTCACACCCTGGGCTGTGCCAATCCCGTGGGTCAGTGTCGAGGCGCCGCCGCCCTCGGGAGTCTCTTCGCGATCCACTTCCCAGTTAATAACATCAGTCTGGCGAACGCGCGTGATCGTAAAAGCGTGCCGGCCAGCCAGCCGAAGGGTGGGGCCCCCGGCGATTCGTGGGACTGAACGACCTGGCCGTGCGGCAGCATCGCCGATCGGAAGCAGAACCGCGAGCAGCAGGCCGGCAGTGATTCGCCAGCCGGCCTTTCCGGGCCGATTACCTTTAGTAAATGACATACCTTGTCCTTGTTGTTTCGCCCTAAAAGTTGTAACGCAGCGCGAACTGAATCACTCGCGGTTCAGCACGGATGGCGGTGATCACGCCGAAGTTAGGATCGTTGATATTGAGATTGGGATTGTCGAAGTTTACGGTATTGAAGACGTTGAAGAACTCAGCGCGGAATTCGATGTTCTGGTGCTCAGTTATGCGCGTGCGCTTGAGCACACTGAAGTCAGTACGGAAGAAGCGGGGACCGGAAAGAATGCCGTGCGCCAGGCTCCCCAGCGTGCCGGGCGCCGGGTTGGCAAACTTCGTCACCAGCGCCGGATCGATATAGTAAATGCGGCCATTGAGGGTGCGGGGGCCCAGCGCAGCGCGCAGTTCGTTAAGGGAGATTCCAGCTAAATCAACGGTATTGTTAAAGGCGTTTGTGGCGTTGGAACTGCGCAACCGGCTATTGAGTGTGCCCAGTCCGCTGACGAGGGTGAGTGGCTCGCCGCTCCTTAACCTCACAATAGTTCCGAGTTGGAAGCCGCCCAGTACCTGACTCAACACCCCTTTATTGAAATATCGCCTGCCCTTGCCCAACGGTACTTCGTAGATGGCATTTCCCTTGAACTGATGATTGGGACTCTGCGATTGGTAGTCATAACCCTGATTGCGCAGATCTATGAACGAGCGTTGGTTGTTGGTCGAGCCGGTAAAGTCGGAAAGCTCTTTTCCGAAAGTATAGTTTGCCTGGAGTCCGAGCCCCCGGGCAAAGCGGCGGCGAACCTCGATTTGCAGGGCGCTATAAGTTGCTCGTGCGCCATTGTCGGCGTACCAGGCGGCGCGCACGTCGGGGTTTGCGCGGAAGAAATTGATCGGCAAGCCTGAATTAAAGAGCAGCCCGCCGCGTATGCCGCCGACCAGTTGCCTTGAAACGAGGTCGGCCAACTCGCCAACTTCTCCCGAAGAAACGGCCCCGACAAAAGTAGCATTGGAAGTAGAGGCAGCGCCTGCACCTACGAAGATTCGCTCGAACAGTGGAATATGCTGACTGCCGAGCACCGTAGAGTTAAAAGCGAAGTTGTCGCCCTTGCCGGCTGCGCGCGAAAGCGCGAGGTTATTTCGCGCCACCAAAAACCCTTCAAGAAATGATTGGCCAGTCACTGAATCGCGGGCAAAAACATTTACTTGATTGATATCTGTTACGCGGATCAGATTGTTACTCTTGTTTCCCACGTAGCGAATCTCGAGTGCCGTATCCCGGGCAATCTCACGTTGAAAAGAAACCGTAAACTCCTGGGTGTAAGGAGTGCGCACATCGGGGTTGAAGCCGGCGAGGTCCGTGGTGCTGCTCTGCTGAAACAGAGTCTGCAGGCTGATCGGGAACGTTACAGTTGGCGCCGGCACCGGAGGCAGCCCGTTCTTCAGGAAGTTATTGACCGTTACCGTATTGGTGGCAAACAAGCCGGGATTGAGGCTGACGATATTGTCAAAGAAGTCGAAGTTTTCACGGATGTAGCTGAGTCGATAGCCACCGCGAATCGAAGTCCTGGTCCACGGGCTGTAAGCAAAACTCAGGACCGGCGAGAAATTGTTCTTATCGTTCCTGAAAAACAGCGAGTCCCGAGCGGTGAGATCAATAGTCGTGCGCGGACCAAGTGTGCCGCCGGGGACAAAGAGATTCTCGGGTGCGGTTGGTCCAAATATCCCCCGTTTCCCCCCGACCGGCAAAGTGACCAGCCCGTTCTGCTCCCGCGGAACCGTCGTGTATTCGTAGCGCAGGCCCAGATTGAGCGTCAGATTCCGACGTGGACGCCAGGTATCCTGCACGTAAGCATCATATTCAGCGGTGTGATACTCGCGCCGGTAAGGCTCGCCGGAAACTAAGCCACTGGTGCGACTGGCTGCATTGAAGGTTTGGGTGATTGAACCTATCGCGCCGTTGAGATTATTCAAGAGGCTGGAAGCGAAACTGACACTGGCGGGGTTTGCGGTCGAGGTGCTGATGCCAGGGAAGTTGGAAGCTGCCAGTCCTGGATTGTTCGTCGTGGCGCTAAAGTCCACGGTTGGCATGGTGCCCACAAAATCGTAGATGCGGCCTGTAACATGACGCAGGTCAACCCCCGTTTTGAAGATGTGATTGCCACGCGTCCAGGTTAAATTGTCGATGTACTGGTAAACCGGCGCGATGTGCGCCGTCGGCGTTCTGGTTTGGAAGGGGTTATCGATCGTATTCAGCGTCAGAAATGCCGGCGAGGCGCCAAAGTAGCTATTCGTGAAAGCGAGTTCCGAGTTTTGAAAGCCGAAGCGAAACTCGTTTACCAGTTTGGGACTGAACGCGGCCACGAGCGCCGTTGAAATGCTGCGACCGCGCAACTTGCGATCGACGCCAACCTCATCGGGAAACTGCTGCAGCCGATTGTTCGTCAGGTCGCCAATTTGGAAATCGTTGCCGTACGATTGATTGAACTCCAGCGAATACTTGTCGCTGAAGTGATGATCGCCGCGGAAGCTGTAGATGTCGCGTGGCGCGCCGCGGAACGCGTTGAAACGAAAGCCGCCGGTATTCAGGCCATCGCCGATATCAAAGTTGTTGGGCAATTGAGTGCGTGCCAATTGGGCAGCCGTAGTCGGATCGATCGTGTTGCGGGTGGCCTTGAGCGTAAGCAGGTTGACGGTGCGAATCGCGGCAGGATTTGCGGCGACGTTTCCCGG
>Ga0070697_100000820_pt1 | contig 23284 bp, 18 predicted proteins | sample KBSK1501metaG_FD_65475 | JGI IMG/M metagenome (GOLD analysis project Ga0070697, IMG submission 65475) | Corn, switchgrass and miscanthus rhizosphere microbial communities from Kellogg Biological Station, Michigan, USA - KBS K1-50-1 metaG | ecosystem: Host-associated > Plants > Roots >... | reverse complement strand
GGGTCGAAGATGTTGCGGCCGTCAACGATGACGGGACGGCGCATCAAGCTCTTGAGGCGATCGAGGTCGAGCTCCCGAAACTCGTTCCACTCGGTCACCACCAGGAGCGCATCGGCGCCCTTGGCGACGGCGTAGGCATCCGTGCAGTAGTCGATCGAATTCATCTGCGCCTTGAGCACCGGCATCGCCTTCGGGTCGTAGGCCCGGACGGTCGCGCCCTTCTGCAGAAGATTTTCGATGACATCGATCGACGGCGCCTCGCGAACGTCGTCGGTATCGGGCTTGTACGAAAGCCCCAGGATGCCGATCACCTGCCCGCGCAGGCCGCCCAGCACTTCGCGCAGCTTCTCTACGACCAGGGTCCGCTGGTCGAGATTGATCTCCATCACGGCGTCGAGCAGCTCCGGATGGTAGCCCATCGTCTCGGCCATCCGGGCCAGCGCCTTGACGTCCTTCGGAAAGCAGGAGCCGCCGTAGCCGATGCCGGCGTCGAGGAAGAGGGGACCGATCCGGCGGTCAAGCCCCATGCCTTCGGACACCACCTTGACGTCGGCGTCGACACGTTCGCAGATGCGCGCCATCTCGTTGATGAACGAGATCCGGGTGGCCAGGAAGGCGTTGGACGCGTACTTGATCATCTCGGCGGTGTGAAGGTCGGTGATCAGGATCTTGGTGTCGAGCTTGCTGTAGAGGGCGGCCACCGCCCGCGCCGCGGACTCGTCATGCGAGCCAAAGACCAACCGGTCGGGGTGCATAAAATCGTAGACCGCACTGCCTTCGCGAAGGAACTCGGGGTTGGAGACCACGTAGAACGGGATTTCGTCCCCCAGGTTCTCGCCCACGATTCGGGCGACGATGTTCCCGGTGCCAATCGGGACGGTGCTCTTGTTGACGATCGTGACTGTCTTCTTCATGGCGTTAGCGACTGCCTTGGCCGCCTGCTTCACGAAGTGGAGGTCGGCCTCGCCACGGCGGCCGGGTGGGGTCCCAACCGCGATGAAGACGAAGTCGGCGTCGGGGATCGCCTCGTCGTAATCACTGGTGAAGCTCAGCCGGCCGGCCTTCAGGTTGCTGGCGATCAGCTCATCGAGACCGGGCTCGTAGATGGTTGGCGTGCCCCCTCGGAGCTTCGCGATCTTTGCCTCGTCGATGTCCACGCCGATCACCTGGTGGCCGATCTCGGCCAGGCAGACGGCGGTGGCCAGGCCAACATAGCCCGAGCCGATGACGGCGACCGAACTCATATCCTGAGAGTGTAACGAAGCGTGTCCGTCAGAATTAGCAGGATGCAGGTACGCCGCGAGTGATCACTGTGCGTGAAACTCCGCTCGCCGGGGTGCTCTTGGTCGAGCCCGTTGTGCATGCGGATGAGCGCGGCTTCTTCCTGGAGACGTACCGCAGGGAACGGTATCGGGAGGCGGGGATCGACCTCGACTTCGTCCAGGACAACCGTTCCCGATCGCGCAAAGGCGTCCTTCGCGGCTTCCACTTTCAGGACCTATCGGCGCCGATGGCCAAGCTCGTCCGCTGTTCCAGCGGGGCCGTGCTCGACGTCGTCGTCGATCTTCGGGTGGGCTCGGCGACCTTCGGGAAGTCGCTCGCGATGGAACTGACGGGCGAGAATCACCGCCAGCTGCTGGTGCCGGTCGGATTCGGGCACGCCTTCCTCGCCTTGTCCGAGCAGGCCGATGTGGAGTACAAGTGCAGCGGCTATTATGATCCCTCTGCAGAACAGACCATCGCATGGAACGACCCTGAAATCGCCGCCGCCTGGCCAATCAAGACCCCTATCGTTTCGTCGAAGGATGCCCGGGGAATGACGCTCGCTGAATATCGAACGCACCCGGCGTTTCCCTGATGGCGCTCCGACTTCGCCGTCTGCTCGTGACCGGGGGCGCCGGGTTCATCGGCTCGGCATTCGTGCGCCAGCGTCTCAAGGCCGACTCCGAGGTTACCCTGACCGTACTCGACAAGCTCACCTACGCCGGCAGCGAAGACAACCTCGCCGAAGCTCGGGACGACCCCCGCGTGCGCTTCGTGAGAGGAGACATCTGCGACCCCGACACCGTCGACGAGCTGGCACGGGACGTCGACGCGATCGTGAACTTTGCGGCCGAATCGCATGTGGATCGGTCGTTGCTCAGCGCCGGCGCCTTCGTCCAGACGGACGTCTACGGCACCTACGTCCTGCTGGAAGCCGCTCGCAGGCACAAGCACCAGCGCTTCTTGCAGGTGAGTACCGACGAGGTCTACGGCCACGTCAAAGAGGGCCGGAGCCGGGAGACGGATGCGCTGACGCCGCGCAGCCCGTATTCGGCGACCAAGGCGGGAGCGGAAATGCTGGTCGCGGCGTACCACTCGAGCTTTGACGTCCCGACCCTGATCACGCGAGGGTCGAACACGTACGGCCCCTACCAATTCCCCGAGAAGATCATTCCGCTGTTCATCACCAATGCCCTGCAAGATCTTCCCCTGCCCATCTATGGAAACGGCTCGGCCGTGCGCGACTATCTCTATGTCGAGGATCACGTCAGCGCGATCGCCCGCGTCCTCTGGAAGGGCGAACCCGGTGGCGCCTACAACATCGGCACTGGCAGCGAAGTCAGCGGCGTCGAGATGGCTGATGCGGTATTGCGCCTCTGTGGAAAGCCGTCTGGCCTGAAGCATTTCGTGAAGGATCGGCCGGGCCATGACTACCGGTACGCCGTCGACACACGAAAGCTGCGGCCGCTTGGCTGGGAGCCGAGCATCCAATTTGCTGAAGGCCTGCGGCTCACGGTGGACTGGTACCGGCGAAACGACGCCTGGTGGCGGTCCCGAAAGAGCGCCGACTTCTGGCGCTACTACGAGGAAAACTACCGAGGCTTACCGGCAAACGCCGTCCCTCGATAGCGTGCGCATCCTGGTCACCGGCGCGGGTGGTCAGCTGGGACGCGAGCTGATCGAGGTGCTGGCGTCACACGAAGTCCATGGTCGGGACCACCGCAGTCTCGACATCACCGATCGGCAGGCGGTCGTTAGGACGGTCGAAGAGGTGCGGCCCTCGTGGGTCATCAACGCGGCCGCCTACAACGACGTCGATGCTGCCGAAGAGGCGAGCGAGCTCGCCTTCGCGGTCAATGCCGCGGGCGCGGGCTACCTGGCCGAGGCGGCCGCGCGCGCCGGTGCCGAGATGGTGCACATCAGCACCGACTACGTCTTCGACGGTCGCAAGGGGTCGCCTTACACGGAGCTGGACCGGGCCGATCCATTGAGCGTTTATGGACGGTCGAAGTACGAAGGCGAGCTGCAGGTGCAGTCCGCGCACCCCTCGGCCTGCGTCCTACGAACCGCCTGGCTGTACGGCGAATACGGCAAAAACTTCGTCAAGGCCATCCTTACGGCTGCCGAGCGGGGTGGCCCGCTCAAGGTGGTGGCCGACCAGGTCGGGAGCCCAACCTGGACGCGGCACCTGGCCCAGGCGATCGGCGAGCTGATCCAGACGCCGGTGAGGGGATTGTTCCATGTGGCGAACGCGGGTGCGTGCAGCCGCTTCGAGTTTGCGCGGGCCATCGTGCACGGCCGAGTCGAGGTCCAACCGATCAGCGCGACCGATGCCGCTCGGCCGGCGCCACGTCCGGCGAACAGCGCCCTGGTCAGCACCCGCTGGCAGGCGGCGGGGCTGCGACCCCTGCCGGATTGGGAGAGCGCCCTTGCCGATTACCTTGGCGAGGATGGTCGGCGCCGCTGATATCAGGCGGCGCGCTGGTCAAAGGGTCGAAGCCGGTCGGTGACCAACAAACGCTGGTAGGCGTCGATCAGGTGGGCGACATGGAAGCGCATGTCATAAAGCCGAGCCGTTTCTGCCGCCGAGGCGCGAAGTTTCGCGACCAGCTCGGGCGATGAGCGCAGCCGCTCGATGGCGGCGGCGATGCGCGACTCATCACCCGGTTCGACCAGCAGCCCGTTGACTCCGTCGCGGACCATTTCGGGAATGCCGCCAATGCGGCTCGCGATCACGATCGGGCCCGACTGGAAGGCGTCCTGGATGCTGACCGGGTAGTTGTCCGGCCAGAGGGAGGGAACGACCATGCAGTCGGCATTCTCGATCAGCGACCGGCGGAGCTCACCGGCCACGAACCCATAGAAGCGGATTCGGTCGTCACCGAGCGCGAGCGCCTTGCAGGAGTCGATTGAGGGGCCCGTGCCTGCCACATGGAGACGAAGGGTGGGATCGGTGGTGCGGCGAAACGCCCGGATCAGAACCTCGGTGCCTTTGTAGAACTGGACGCGACCCATATATAGGATGTCGAAGGTGCCCTCGTGTCCGATTGTTGAATCCCCCTCCCCGCTTGCGCGGGAGGGTCGGGGTGGGGGGTTCTCAAGACCGTAGGGCAGTATTTGTTGGGTGGCCCGACGGAAGAATCCACGGCGAAGGTGTTCGTCCAGAACGTAATGCGACGGGCTGATGACCAGGCCGACGCCGTTGACAAGCCATCGATCGAGGTCGGCTAGAAGGCGGCAAGGAAGATCCGGTGCGCAGGTATGGCCATCCGGATGGAGAATCGACGCATAGGCGCAGAGAAGCCCATAGTCGTGCAGCGTCAGCGCGACGGGTATATGCGGCGCGCTCCTCGGGACGTTTAATAGCAGCGCGGCGAGCGAGAGACCAACCCAATTGTGAAGGTGGATGAGGTCAGGCCGCTCGCGACGGATGATCTGGCTCATCGCGGCGGCGACCTGTGGGTGGTAGAGATCGATGGCCCGGTAAGCTGCCTGCGCCAGCAGCGGTAGGGGAAGAGTGACGTTGTGCGCAACATTTAGACGTGCCAGGCGATAGATCACGATGCCTTCGCGCGTCACCTCGCGTCGAGGCGCGAGGTGAAAGCCCGGTTCGCTCGTGACCACCACGACCTGGTGATCCTCGGCCAGGGCCGTCGCCAATCGGCCGACATAGATCTCGGCGCCCCCCTGCCCGAGCGGCGGGTAGAGGTTGCTCACGAGGCAGATTTTCATGCGGCCTTTTCAGAACTCGGAATGGAGAAGGGAGTCTCCCCGACGAGGGACTTGAGCGCGGCCTCCATCTTGTTGACGTAGGCGTCCCACGAATAAGTTGCCGCAGTCGCCAATGCGGCCTTGCGCATGCGGGACTGGAGGAGAGGGTCCGCCAGGTAGGCCCGAATGTTCGCGGCCATCGGGTGCGGGGCGAGATCACAGATGATGCCGCTGACGTCGTCGCGCACCAGCTCGAGGGCAGCGTTGTCTGGGTGCTGGACCACCAGCGCTGGGACGCCACACGAATTCGCCTCGAGCACCGCGACCCCGAAGCCCTCCCGCGTGGACGGAAAGACGAGCAGCCGGGCGCTGCGAAGACGGTCAAGGACTGCCTCGTGAGTCTCGGGTGACTCGAAGTGGACGCGGTCGCTAAGGCCGAGCTCGCCGGCCAGCTCGATCAGGCGATTCTTCTCTGGACCGCTGCCCACGATCAGCCCGGTCACGCCTGGGGCCAGTGCCAGCGCCCGGAGAAAGACGTCGACGTGTTTGTGGGCCAGCAAGCGGCCGATGAAGATGCAGTCGATTCGTTTAGAGGCCCCACCCTGCCCTTCCCCAGAGGGGGAGGGAGTTGTAACGCCGGGTGCGAGCACCAGCACCCGGTGGGGATCAACTCCGAGCCATTCGGTGAGGCGTCGTGCCGTCAGTCTCGAGTCGGCGAAGATCAGGTCGGCGGAGCGGGCGGCAAACCGCTGCAGGAAGAAGCCGATCGGGCCCAGCCTGCCCATATATTCACGCCAGTAGTCGCGGTCCCAGACCTCGTACCAGGTCGCGGTCATCGGACGGTCGCGGAGCCAGCAGACGAGGCGGGCAGCGAAGAAGGGCGTGAACGGAAACTGGTCGACATCGAGGACATCGAACTCGGGGCTCCAGAGCAGGCGCAGGCTGCCCAAGCCGAACACCATCGATTCCCATACGGAGCGCCCGCCTTTTGAGGTATAGAGCGCGGTTCGCGGCGCGACTGAGTGAAAAACAATGCCATCCCGGGCGATCGAACGATTGCGCGTCGGCCACCAGTGCATCGTGAGGATCCGAACCGCGTGGCCTCGCCGGGCAAGGCGGATCGACCGCTCGTAGTGGAGCGTCTCCTTTCCACCGTGGTGGAAGGGATAAACGGCGTCGGAGAGGAACGACAGCCTCATGTCGTCAGGTCTTGGGTCAGGCGATCCTCGCGCCAGCGGCCCGAAAGCGCGGTGGCCTCGGCGAAGCGGCGGTTAATGGCACTCACGACGAAGCCGGTCACGAAGAAGACGGAGGCGAGCAGGATCAACATTGCCGACAGGATGGCCAGGGGCAAGCGCGGGACGAGACCAGTCCTGACGTAATCGCTGAGCACGATCACCCCACCGACCAGACCGAGCAACGTGATTCCAGCTGCAAGCGCCGTGAAAAATGTCATCGGCCGGTAGTCGCGCAGCAGCGTCATGATCGTCATCAGGATCCGGTAGCCATCCTTGAAGGAGCTGAGCTTGGACCGGCTCCCCTCGGGGCGGCGCCGGTATTGCACCGGTACCTCCAGCACGCGGAAGCCGCGCTCGAGCGTCTCCAAGGTGAGCTCGGTCTCTACCTCGAATCCGGGGGCCAGCAGCGGCAGCTCGCGAACCATGTCGCCCGAGAGCACCCGGTATCCAGACAGGATGTCTTGCAACCGAGTGCCGAAGCTGAGGTTGAGGAACGAAACGATCAGGCGGTTACCCCAGCGATGGAGCGGGCGGATGGCATCGGGCTGCACGAAATGCTGGCGGGCGCCAACCGCCATGTCGCAGTCGCCGCGCAGCACCGGCTCGATGAGATCGGCCACGCGATCGGCAGGGTAGGTGTCATCGGCGTCAACCACGACATAGACATCGGCCTTGACCCGATCGAAGGCGTAGCGAAGCACGTAGCCTTTCCCCTGGCGTGGGACCCGGATGACCGTGGCACCCGCGGCTTCCGCCTTCTCTGCCGATCCGTCGGTTGAAGCGTTGTCAAAGACCAATACTGTCGCCCTCGGCAAGGCGCGGCGGAAGTCGGAGACAACCCGGCCGATGGTGGCCGCCTCGTTGAGGCAGGGGATGACGACACAGATACCGGTCTCCCGTTGGGCCTGGGGAAGGAGACGCGCGGGTACCGCCACGATGACGCAACGGGAGAGTGAGGATGACCTAGCTCTCGCAAGGGGCGGGGGAAAGAGACGTTACTTGCCCGTGACATCCGTACTCATCGATCTCCGCTGGAGCCAGGGGGAGCCGGCCGGAGTCGGCCTGTATATGCGCGACCTCGCTGTCGCCCTCAACGAGCGGCTGCCCGTCCGGGGACTGGCCAGGCCCGGCATCCGGCCCGCGGTCCCGTTCGACGTCACAGTCCTCCCCGATCTCCCCAACTTCCGCTTCGACCTGATGGAGTCGATCCTCGCGCGCCGAACCGGGCTCCCATTGATCTCGCTCAGCCGGCTGCCGCTCTTGCTGGCCCGGCAGCAGGCCATGCCGATCATCTTCGATCTCAGCCCGCTGATCGTCCCCTGGACCCATCCCACGCTGCGCGGTTTCTTCGAGCGGCAGACTTATTCCGTCGCGGCGAATGCCGAGACCATCATCACCATCTCGGAGACCTCCCGGAGAGACCTCGTGGAACGCCTTCGGGTACCGGCGACGAAGATCATCGTGGTTCCCCCGGGGCGGCCCGCGCGACGCGAACCGATCGGCGGAGTCGAGCGGCTACGGGCACTCGGCATTCGTGGCGACTACGTGTTGACCATGGGGACGCTCGAGCCGCGTAAGAACCTGGCCGTCCTGATCGAGGCCTTTACTCGCAACCTGCGCGACCTGCCCCTGCAGCTTGTTGTAGCGGGCGGATTCGGCTGGAAACACGGGCCGATCGTCGAGCAGATGGCGCCGCTCCGGCAAACCGGACGGCTGGTGTACCTCGGGTATGTCTCAGAGGACGACAAGGCATTGCTCTACCGTCACGCCGTCTGCCTCGCGTATCCCTCCCTTTACGAGGGATTCGGGCTACCGATCCTCGAGGCGATGACTTACGGAACCGCGGCTGTCGTCTCCAGCGCGCCGGCATGCCGGGAGGTGATCGGCCCTGCTGGTATCGTGCTGGACCCGAAGGACAGCGCCGCCTGGGCGGGGGCGATCGACCGGCTGACTCGCGATGCGGCCAGGCGGGCGGACCTCGGTCAGGCCGGTCGGGAGCGGTCCCGGGAATTCAGCTGGCAACGATCGATCGCGCCCCTCGTCGAGCACCTCGGGCAGAGAGAAGCCACGGCAGCTTAGCGATGCGGGGCTGATCGGCGCAGGAGATCGGATAGCCGCCCCGTTACTCACCTGTCACTTCCTATGGCCTTGAACCCTCTGTTCTGGCGCGATCGCCCGACCCTGGTCACCGGCGCCACCGGGCTGGTCGGCAGCTGGGTGGTGAAGCAGCTGCACAACCTGCGGGCTGACGTAGTTTGCCTCGTTCGCGACTGGGTTCCGCAGAGTGACTTGATCCGCAGTCAGCTCCTCAAGCAGGTCAAGGTGGTGCGCGGCGACGTGCGGGACCAGGCGCTCCTCGAGCGGGCACTGGGCGAGTACGAGATCGACACGGTCATCCATCTCGCGGCGCAGACCATCGTGCCGATTGCGGCTCGCAACCCGGTCTCGACGTTCGAGAGCAACATTGCCGGGACGTGGACCATCCTCGAAGCGTGCCGGCGGAGCCCCAAGGTCAAGCAGGTGGTGACGGCCTCGTCGGACAAAGCCTACGGCGACCATGATGGTCGCCCCTACGACGAGGACACGCCGCTGATGGGCCGGCACCCCTACGACGCCAGCAAGTCCTGCGCCGACCTCATCGCCCAGAGTTACGCCAGCATTTTCGAGGTGCCGGTTGCCATCACTCGCTGCGGAAACTTCTACGGTGGCGGGGACCTCAACTGGAACCGTATCGTGCCCGGCACCATCCGGTCAGTACTGCGAGGCCAGCGACCCCTGATTCGGTCTGACGGCCGATCCGTCCGCGACTACTTCTACGTCGAGGACGGCGCGGCGGCATATTTGACGCTGGCCGAACAGCTCCACTCGAGACCGGAGCTCCGCGGCCAGGCGTTCAACTTCTCAAACGAGACACCCGTCGCCGTGCTCGACCTGGTCCAGCGCATCCTCGACCTGATGGGCTCGCGGCTCCAGCCCGACGTGCGCAACGAGGCGCGCCACGAGATCGCTATGCAGATCCTGACTGCCGAGAAGGCGCACCGAGTGCTCGGCTGGTCGCCCAGCTTCAGCCTCGACGAAGGCCTGAGGCGGACCATTGATTGGTACGCCGAGTCCCTCGAGGCGGCGGCGTGATCGATGGCGTCGCGATCCATCTCCTGAAACAGATCCCGGACGAGCGCGGCAAGGTGATGCACATGTTGCGCGCCGATGCGCCGCACTTTGAGCGCTTCGGCGAAATCTATTTCTCGGTCGTCTATCCCGGCGCGGTCAAGGCCTGGCACTTGCACAAGCGCATGACGCTGAACTACGCGGTCGTCTCGGGGTTGATCAAGCTGGTGCTCTACGACGGCCGCGAAGGGTCAACGACGCGCGGTCAGTTGATGGAGCTCTTTGTGGGAGAGGCCAACTACTGCCTGGTCAGAGTGCCCGCCGGCGTGTGGAACGGCTTCAAGGGGATCGGCGGCGAACGCGCGATCGTGGCCAACTGCGCGACCCACCCACATGACCCCGACGAGATCGTGCGGATGGACCCGGCGAGCCCGCAGATCCCCTACTCGTGGGAGCTCCGAAATGGCTAAACGTGCGCTGGTGATCGGCGCCTCCGGCCTTACGGGAGGCGCCTTGATGCGCACCCTCGAGGCGGAGGGCTGGTCGGTCATCGGCACCGCGATGAGCCGGCCCCGCGAGGGCTTGCGCCCGCTCGACCTCGGCGAGGGGGCGGCGGTCTCGGCGCTGATCCACGAGCTGGCCCCCAACATCGTCTTCCTGGCGGCGGCACTCACCCACGTGGACGGCTGCGAGGAGGACCCGGCGCGCGCTCGGCGCATCAACATCGACGGGCCGCGCACGTGCGCGACCGTCTGCAAGGCGATCGGTGCAGTTCTCGTCTTCTACTCCAGCGAGTACGTCTTCGACGGCGAGCACGGCCCATATAGCGAGACGGACGCGCCGCGTCCCATCAGCGTCTACGGACAGACCAAGCTCGAGGCAGAACGCGCCATCGCGGACATCGGGGTGGACTCCCTCATCATCCGCACCACGGGTGTTTATGGCTGGGACCGGACCTCGAAGAACTTCGCGATGCAGGTCTGGCAGCGGCTCTCGGCGGGTGACAGGATGCGGGCGCCGTCCGACCAGGTCTCGACGCCGACGCTAGTGGACAGTCTCGCCGAGATCAGCGTTCGCCTCGTCGAGCTCGGCATGGGCGGCGTCGTGCACGTGGCGGGCCGGAACCGACTCAGCCGCGCCGATTTTGCCCGCCGGCTCGCCTCCACATTTGCCCTCGACCCCGCACTGGTTGAGGCCGTGCCGACGGCCGAGCTTAGCCAGCGGGCACCCCGCCCGCTCGCTGGCGGGCTAAAAACCGATCGACTGGGTGGATTGCTCGGCACCGAGGCGATGCCGCTCGATGAGGCCCTCAAGCGCGTGCGTCGCCAGTGGCGCGCAGATACCCATGTCGCGGCCGGCCCGTCCGCGCAGGGCGGCGCCGACTCGCTCAAGCGCGAAATCCTGGAAAAGGTGCGCGAGTACTACGTGGCTGCACATCAGGCGAGGCCCTTTGCCCCCTTTGCGTCACGGGTGCCGTACGCCGGCCGTGTGTATGGCGAAAGCGAGCTCACAAATCTGGTCGATGCCAGCCTCGACTTCTGGTTGACGCTCGGTCCCTGGGGTGACCGCTTCGAGCAGACCCTGCGGCAGCGGCTCGGCGTTCGCGACGTCGCGCTGGTCAACTCCGGGTCATCGGCCAACCTGGTCGCGGTTACGGCCCTCACATCGACACAGCTCGAGGAACCGCTTCGTCCCGGCGACGAGGTGATCACCCCGGCGGCGACGTTCCCGACCACGCTCGCCCCGCTCCTGCAGAACCAGTTGACGCCCGTGCTGGTCGACTGCGAGATCGGCACCTACAACATCGACCCCGCACTGGTCGACGCGGCGGTCTCAGAGAAGACCCGCGCCATCATGGTGCCGCACACGCTCGGCAATCCCTGCGACCTGGAGCAGCTGACCACGATCGCCGCCCGCCACCATCTCTACCTGATCGAGGACAGCTGCGACGCGCTCGGCTCTTGCTACGACGGGCGCCCGGTCGGGACCTTCGGCGACCTGGCCACGATCAGCTTCTACCCCGCCCATCACATCACGATGGGGGAGGGTGGAGCGGTGATCAGCAATAAGGCGCGCTACGGCCGGATCGTCCGCTCGGTGCGCGACTGGGGCCGCGACTGCTGGTGCGCGCCCGGCGAGTCGAACACCTGCGGCAAGCGCTTCGGCTGGAAGCTAGGCGACCTGCCACAAGGCTACGACCACAAGTACAGTTACTCGCACATCGGCTACAACCTCAAGCCGACCGACCTGCAGGCTGCCGTCGGCGTGGCCCAGCTACAACGACTCGATGACTTCGTCAATCGCCGGCGGGCCAACTTCAACCTTCTCTTCAACGGCCTGAAACCGTTCGAGGATGGCCTCATCCTCCCGCGATGGGATGCGCGGGCCGAGCCGGCATGGTTCGGATTCCCGATCACGGTCCGCGACGGGGTTTCACGCCGCGCGCTGGTGCAGTGGCTGGAGGACGCGAATATCGAGACCCGTGACGTCTTCGCGGGCAACATCCTCCGGCAGCCCGGCTATGTCAATGCGGCGGTGCGGGTTTCTGGCCAGCTGACGCAAACCGACCGCGTGATGCGCGACGCGTTTTTCATCGGCGTTTTTCCAGGGCTGACGCAGAAGATGCTGGAGTTTGTGATTGAGCGGTTCACCACTTTCTTCCGAGAGCGCGTCCGCCTCAGCGCCTGACGTCAACGCGCCCCGGGTGGGCGCGGGGGCGCTGAGCGGATTCGCGGCACTGGCCGCCGGCGTGGTCGCCACCGTGATCACCACGCCCGTCGTTCTGCACGCCCTGGGCCAGGCTCGCTTCGGACTCTGGGTCGCCCTGGTGGCGGCCGTCTCCTTTGCCGGCCTGCTCGACTTTGGCTTCAGCCAGGCGGTCGCGCGCTTTAGCGGCGAGCACCGGGCCCGGCATGACCCCAAGGCGGTGGAGGCCTTCATTGTTGCGACCGGGGCCGCCTACATCATCGCCTTCGTGCTGGTATTGCTGGCGACGGCCGCCATCGGGACGGTCTTTCCAGTGATCGTCCATGTTCCATCGGCCGACCGTGGGGTGGTGCTCATCGGCGCAATGCTGGTCGGACTTGCCACGGCACTCGGCTTGTGGATGGCATTCTTTGGCGCCATCCTCCACGCTCACCAGAAGCTTCTCCAGGCGAACACGATTCGGGCCGCGTACTGGGTCTGCTTCACCGCGCTGACCGTGATCGCCGCGCTCGGCGGATGGGGGATCGTGGGGCTCGCCGGCGCGATGGCGGCGAGCGCCGCCGTGTCGTGCGTGGCGTTCGTGCTCCTCGTCCGGCACACGTTGCCGGAGCTTCGCATTCGCCGGCCGCAGTGGACCTACCTGCGCCAGGCCCTTCGCTACAGCTTGTTCATGTTCATGGTCTCCGCCGGCGCGGCGGTGATTTTCGAGACGGACACGCTGGTGATCGCCGGCTTCCTGGGGGCGGCGGCGGTGACGTCGTACGCGATCGCCCTGAGGCTCACGCGCGGATTGACCGGGTTCCTTCACAAAGTGCCCGACGTGCTGTTTCCGTTCTACGCCGGGATGCAGGCCGCGCGAGACCGACGGCGCCTGCGCGAGAACTTCTTGCTGAGCGCGCGGCTGGAATTGGCAGGTGCCGCCGCCGTGATGCTGGGGTTGGCGTTTGCCTGGCGCCCCCTGATCGCGGCCTGGGTGGGGCCGTCCAGCGTCGTCGGATCCTCCGTGTTCGCCCTCGCCCTCACGCTACTGCTGTTCGAGTCGTTGGTCCACCCGGCGGCCGTCCTGGCCGCCGCAACGGGTGGTGAGCGACGCATGGCGATGGTCAACACTTCCGAAGCCGTCTTGAACCTCGGGCTGTCGATCGTCTTCGTCATTCGCTTCGGCGTGGTGGGCGTGATTGCCGCGACCGTCCTCGCACAGGCGCTGACCAACCTCTGGTTCCTGCCCAGCTGGGCGATGCGGTCGCTTCAGATTTCGGTGCGACAGTATGTTGCTGCCACCTTGGCCCGCGTGGTCGCGCCCGCGTCTGCCGGTGGCCTTGCCGGATTGGTGGTCGCCCAGTTCTTCCGATCGGACATGGGGCGCATCATGGCCGCGACCGCTGCTGCCGGCCTCTTCGTCGCCGTCTACCTGCGAATCGGCGCCGGGGTCGAGGAGCGGGGCTGGATGCGTGGCCTGCTGGCCGCCATCCTGGCCGCCCCGCGCCAGCTGCGGAGGGCTGCATGAGCGTCACCATCCTCATGCCGGTGTACAACGGGGCGGCGTTCTTAGCGCGAAGCCTCAAATCGATTTCGGAGCAGACCTACGGTGACTGGCGGGTCGTCATCGGCGACGACGGGTCGACGGATGACTCGCTTGCCGTGATCGAGCGAAGCGGTCTGCCGCGGCTAACGCTCCGCCGGAATGCACGCAATATCGGCTGGGCGCAGACCGTCAACCTGCTGCTGGCGGAGGTCGATACCGCGTATGTCGCCGTCCTGCACCAGGACGACTGGTGGGAACCAGGATTCCTTGCCACGGTGACCGCCCTGCTGGATCGAACGCCAGCTTCTCTGCTAGCGGTTACCGCGGCCCGCGTCGTGCATCCGTCTCGTCCCGATGCCGTCTGGGGCTTGCACCAGGGCTTTTCGGTGGAGAAGGGCTCGACCTGTCCTTCCCCAGTGGCGGTGTCCTTGTTGCTGCCCACCGATCCCATCCGATGCCCCGCCGTGCTCGCCCGCAGCGAGCTCTACCGTCGGTACTCGTTTGACGAATCGCTTCCCTATGCCTGCGACTGGCTGATGTGGCTTCGCGCGGCGGCCATGGCGAGCGTCGAGGTATCCGCCGAGGTGCTGGCGAACTTCCAGCTGCATGAAGCCAGCCAGACCGCCGGCTTCATACGGGCTAACTTGACCACCATCGACATGCTGCGGATGGTCGAGGTGCTGCGGACCGAATGGGCGGACGGTCGCGAGCCGGTGAAAGACGCCATCGGAAAATTGACCGTTGGCATCACGAATGAGATCCTTGCCGACGCCGGCCTGAAGATCGAGGCGGGTGACCTCGCTGGCGCCGAGGTGCAGCTGCGGTTCGCACGGGCCATCGCCCTATCAGTCCGGCAGTCGGTGCTGAGCCTGGCCGGGCATCGCGCCGTGGGGCTGTTGCGCTTGCCGCTGATGGCGAGCCTGCGCACGCCCATCACCCAGCTCGGACGGAGGCTCTGGTGAGCCAGGTCACCGTGCTGGTCCCGAATTACAACGGCGCGGCCTACCTGCGCGAGTGTCTCGAATCGATCCGCGCCCAAACCTTCGAGGACTGGGAGGTGGTCGTCGGCGACAATGCCTCGACCGATGCCTCGTTGTCGATCGTTGCCGCGTTAGCCGAGCGGCGGATCCGAACCGTGCGCCGGCCTCGGACCATCGGCTGGGTGGCCAACGTCAACCTGCTGATGGCCGAAGCATCGACACCGTACATCGCCATCCTTCACGCCGACGACTGGTGGGAACCCGCATTCCTCGAGACGACCGTGTCGATGCTGCAGGCAGCACCGCGCTCGCTGGTCGCGACCGGCGCCGGCCGGATCGTTCGCACTGGCCGCGCCGCGGAATTGACCGGCCTCTTCCAGGCATGGGCAGTCAGTCAGGGCTCGACCTGCCCCGCCGGGGAGGTCGCCCGGTTGCTCACGCCGCGCAACCTGATTCCATCCGCCACAGTGCTCACCCGGGCCGAGCTGTACCGGCGATTTCCCCGCTACGAACCGGCGCTGTCGTTGCTCGGGGACTGGCTGATGTGGTTGCGCGCCGGGGGTGTCGCCGATTTCGAGGTCACAAACCAGGTGCTTGCAAACTATCGGGTACACGCCGCCAACCAATCGGCCTTCGCGGAGGCGAACAACCTCTGGGCGATGGACGTGCTGCGCGTGGGACTTATCCTGCGGGCCGAGTGGGCGGGCACCGCCTCGCCCTATCCGGGTGCCGCCAGGGCAATCGCGGCCTCCATCGCCAATGACCTGATCGAGCGAGCGGCGCTTCGATTGGAGCGAGGCGACCAAGCGACGGCGCGGCGGCTTGCCCGGCTGGCCTGGGCGATGGCACCCAGCGCTGGCCAGCGAACGCTGGCTCGAATCGGCGAGTTGGGGATCCGTCTGTTCGGCGGCGGGCCGCTCGCCCGCCTCCGCGAGCCTCTCTCCGGCATGGCACGCCGGGTCAAACCGGCCGTGCAGCGGAGCTTGATGTGAGAAAGGATGCCGTTACGGGGTCGTTGCATTCAGGACCGATGCAAAGCCTCAAGGTCGTGATCCTTTGCGGCGGGCTGGGGACCCGACTTCGCGAGGAGACCGAATATCGACCCAAACCGTTGGTGCCGATCGGCAATCGGCCCATCCTGTGGCACATCATGCGCAGCTATGCCTCCTTCGGGTTCACCGACTTCATCCTGGCCCTCGGCTACCGCGGCGAGATGATCAAGGACTACTTCCTCAACTACGACGCCTTGACCAGCGACTTCAGCCTCGAGCTCGGCTCGAAGAGCGTCCGGCGATTGAGTCCGCAGGAAGACGACGCTCATTGGCGCATCGCCTTCGTGGATACCGGCGAGGACACTATGACCGGCGGCAGGTTGCGGCGGCTGCGGCGGGTCCTCGACGGCGAGTCGCGATTTCTCCTCACCTACGGCGACGGTGTGACCGACCTGGACATCGGGGCAGTGGTCGACTTCCATCGTCGATCCGGGTGCATCGCCGTGGTCACCGGGGTTCATCCCCAGACGCGGTTTGGCGAGTTGACGGTGAAAGGCGACCGTGTCGTCCGCTTTGCCGAAAAGCCCCCGGACAGCGACACGTGGATCAACGGCGGCTACTTCGTCGTGACGCCGCAGGTATTCGACTACATCGAATCGGACCGGACCGTCCTCGAGCGTGAACCGTTGGAGCGATTGGCCGCGGAAGGTCAGCTTGGGGTTTACAAGCATGACGGCTACTGGCAGCCGATGGACACCTACCGGGACATGCAACTGCTCAACGAGCAGTGGAAGTCGGGCCGGGCGCCGTGGATCAGCCAGTGGGAGCGGGCAGCCTAAACCACGTCCTGCGATCGTGGCGCAGGAAGCAAGCCACCGCCGCGCCGCGCCCCGGGCGGCTGAGCATCCTGCTTTTTGCCGTCACGGCATTCGTGTACCTACTTTCGGGGCGGACGTTCTTCGGGTACGACGGCGAGATGATGTACCGGGTCAGCGAGAGCATCGTGCTGCGCCACTCGATTCAGGTCGTCGATCCTATCTATCACCTGAGCGAGCCATACGCCGCCTACGCCATCGGCCTCTCGTTGCTGATGGTGCCGCTCGTGGCGATGGGCGCCGGGCTGTTCCATGACCCTCGGCTGTTGGTCACGCTCCTGGAGCCGACCGTCGCGGCGTTGACCGTTGTGGTCTTGAACCTCTTGCTGGTGGAGCTGGGCTGTTCGTGGCGCCGGAGTGTTGTGATTGCGGTGGCGTACGCATTTGGAACGCTCGCCTGGTACTACAGTGGCGTCCTATTCACTGAACCGGTCATCGGGTTGTGTCTGTTGGTGGCGGTCCTCGGTATGCTTCGCCACCGGCGCGGGGGAAGCGTCGGTTCGCTCGTCATCGCAGGCACCGCTGCGGGCCTTGCGGTACTGATGCGGTGGGACTCGGTCCTGACGGCGGCCGCGCCGGTCGGCCTCTGCGCCGTTTGGCTCGTGGCCCGGGCGCCCGCGCCGCTGCGGTCCCGGATTCTCAAGCTCGCGGCCTTCGGTGCTCCGGTCGCGATCGCGGTCGGCATCGACCTCGCCTACGATGTCCTTCGATTTGGGCAGCCGCTCGGTGGGCCGTATTCAGGGGACCAACTCGGCTTCTCCACGCCGTTCCTCAAGGGCGTCTTCGGATTGCTGCTGAGCCCGGGCGTCGGGTTGTTCGTCTACACGCCGGTCCTGATGATGAGCATCGTGGCATTTCCTTGGTTCTTGAAACGGTGGAAGGTCGAGGGGGCGCTCATCCTGGCGCTGTTCGCCGTGCGGATGGCTTTCTTCGCGCGCTACTGGTCGTGGGACGGTGGGGCCACCTGGGGTCCGCGTTTCCTGGTGCCGCTGATTCCTCTGATGCTGGTGCCAGTCGCATTCCTGCCGCGCGACCGCCGGATCGAGATCGCGACCATTGTGCTAGCCGCAGTGGGGGTTGCTATCCAGCTGTTGGGCCAGCTGGTGCCGTATGGCCTGTATTACGGCACCATCGTCCCTCAACTGACCACACAGTTGGGGTTCTGCCATGGGTGTCTGCCATTCCCGGGCCCGCAGAGTGAGGCGGTGAGCAATATCACCGACTTCGACTGGCGCTACGCACCGTTGACGGTGCAGGTGAAGTATTTGCTGCAGGGGATAACAGCCCCGCCGTGGGGCGAAATTGGTGTTGCCATTCCACTCCTGTTGGGGATGGTCGGATACGGATTGGTCCGGGTGCAACGGCTCGCGGTTGGGCTCGACGCGGCTACCGAGCGTGTGGCGGCCTGACCCACACGCCTAGTAGCCGGCCGCGTGGTAGTGACTCAAGACTTGCGCCGCCGTCAAGGCGCCGGGATAGACGGCGACCTCATCGAGGGTGCCGTTGAAGGGCAGCTGGACGGTCCCGTTGCCACTGGCGCCGATCCCGACCCCGGCGCTGACGTTGTTGAGCGGCGCGCCGCCGTCATTGCCGTTGGCCACAAGGGCCCCGTTGATATAGAACGACAGCTGGCCGGTCGCGGAGCGCGTGCCGACCAGGTCATACCACTGGCCGATGACGGGCGTGAAGTTCTGATCCGCGTCAAACCGATTGCCGCCGATGAAGGTCTGGAAGCCGAGCCCGGTGCCCGGGATCCACGCGATCTCGTAGGCGCTGCCGGCCGCGCTGGCGCCGTCGCCCTTGTTCACGATCACCTGCGCGAACTGGCTGTTGGAGGCGAATTTGACCCAGGCCTCGACGCTCAGGGCGCCCGTGAGCTGCAGCCCTGTGGCGTTGGGGAGCGAGACCCATCCGGTCGACCCGTTCAAGCCGACGGCGGGATCGGGATCGCCGAGCGGACCGCCGGGCTGTCCTTGCAGATAACCGCCCGCGTAGGTGCCACTGCTGCCGTTGCCGGTGGCATCGGTGGCGGCGGTGCCGAAGGTCTCGCCCAGGCGCCAGTACCCGGCCGGGTTGTCACCCAGCACGGTAGCCGCATAGGGATAGGCGGGGCCCGTCACGGCCGCGGCGTTGGACGCCGCCGAGGGCGGGCCGCTGCTGACGGCGTTGCGCGCCACCACGGTGAAGGTGTAGGTGGTGCCGCCGCTGAGGCCGGTGACGGTGGCGCTGCTCGCCGGGCCCGCGAACGCTTGCGGCGTGCGCAGCGTGCTGCCCACCTGCGGGGTGATCACGTAACTCGTCACCGCTCCTGCCGGTGGCGTCCATGACACCGTCGCCTGGTTCGGTCCGCCGGTCGCGGTCACGTTGGTCGGCGGTACCGGCACCACACCGGCCGCCTGCCAGTGGGCCGCGACCTGCGCCGCTGTGAGCGCCACCGGATAGACGGCCACTTCATCGAGCGTCCCGTTGAAGGGCAGGTGGCCGGTGCCATCGCCGCTGGCACCCACCCCGACGCCGGCCGTCACTGCATTCAGGGCGGCACCGCTGTCATTGCCGCTGGCGACCAGCTTCCCATTGATATAGAAGGAAAGAGCGCCGCCGCTGCTGCGCGTGCCGACCAGGTCATACCACTGGCCGGTCGCGGGCGTGAAGTTCTGGTCGGCGTCGTAGCGCGTGCCGCCGATGAAGGTCTGGAAGCCGAGCCCGGTGCCCGGGATCCACGCGATCTCGTAGGCGCTGCCCGTAGCGCTGGCGCCGTCACCCTTGTTGACGACGATCTGCGCGTACGGGCCGGTGGCGTTGAACTTCACCCATGCCTCGAGGCTTACCGCCCCGGTGAGACTGAGCGACGGCGAGTTCGCAGCGCGGCCGAATCCACTCGACCCGTCGAGGAGGACGGCCCCGTTGCCATCGCCGGCAATCGCCCCTGGGGCGTTGAGCGTGACGCCGCCCACGTAGGCGCCGTTGTTCGCGCCGGCCGTCGAGTCGACCATGACGGTACCGGATGTCTCACCCAGCCGCCAGTAAGCGTTTGGCCCGTCGGCGTTGATGGCCGACGCGTAGGTCGACGCCGCGGTGACGACCAGCGTACTCTGGGCGGCGTGGCTGAGTGAGCCATTGACGCCAGTGACCGTGTACTGGTTGGTACCAGCCGGCGTGCTACCGCTGACGGTGAGGGTTAGGGTCGACGTCGTGGTCGTTGGGTTCGGCGAGAAGGCGGCCGTCGTGCCTGCGGGCAACCCGCTGGCGCCCAAAGTCACGGCTCCGGTGAAGCCGGCCTGGTCCGTGATCGTGACGGTGTAGGTCGTGCTCCCGGGCGGCGTCACCGCCCGGCCGGTCGGCGAGATGCTCAGTGTGAAGTCGGGGGCCACCGTCGCCGTCACCGCGAAGTTGCGGGTGGCCCATTGCGGGTAACCGAAGAAGGTCGGACCGTTAAGCTGGTTGCTGCCCCACACGACACCGGCGGCGTTTGGGTCGGGGCTGGCGCCCGAGTAATCGCCCCAGCGGCAAGGCGGTCCATAGGGCGCCGAGCAGCTGAGGTCCGTGTCGGCGGCGACGCTGCTGCCGATGAGGAGTTCGGATCCCATCGTGCTCAGTGGGTCGCCATGGGTCCGGCTGACCGCTCCGATCACGGGCGTCAGCGAGGCGTTCGCCCGGTCGTAGAAGAGCGCGGCGTCATTGCCCAGGATGGAGGGCGCAATCGCGCCATTGAAGAGGTAGTCGGTTGCACTCGCGAGCTCACCCTGCTGCCGCACTTTGAGCTGGCTCGGGATGAACTCGTACCAGCGGACCACGGACCGGCTGGTGGTCGAGACGACCGTGTGCTGGGTCCACACCGCCTCCGCGTTCGCATCGGGGTCCAGGTGACCGACCGCCTGAGTGAGGCGCGCGTCGAGTGAGTCGAGCGTCGGTCCCGGCTGCGGAATCGGCGACGGGATATTGAAGCTCTGCACCCGCAGGTCACCATCCTGGACGAGCTGCGGACCGCCGGAGCCTTTGACGATGTGCCAGGCCATCACCTTCGTCTGCGCCCCCACCGGCGGGCTCGCCGGCGAGTGCGCGGCCACGATGTAGCCCGCGTTCGAGGAATCCGAGGTATTGACGGGAACGGGGGTGAAGGCGACCGAGCCATCCGCGTTCAGCAGCACGTGGGTGGGATCGGCGAAGTGACTCGACGACCCGACGGCGCAGCTGGCATCTCCCGGTGCCGGCTTGGGCAGTGCCCAGATGTTGGCGGTCACGAAGGCAAAGCCCGCCGTCCGGTCATCGTATTCATTGGTGCCGACCAGCAAATAGTTGTTGTCGTGGCCGAGCTTCGGGTAATCCTGGAGCAGGTTCGCCGTGTAGATCCCGTAGTGACACCAGCCGTTGGCCAGGTCACTCGGGTCGGCGGTCTTCGACCAGCCCAGCAGCAGGTAGTTGTTGCCGGTGGCAAAGGCAACGGCGGTGTACAGCCAGCGGTTGCCCTGCGAGTCCCACTGCAGCTGTGGATCGCTCGTGTTGAGGCCGGCTGGTGTTCCGGTGAACGTTCCGAGGTCGGCGTCGCTGATGCGGTTCAGGCTGCGGTCGTAGACACGCACCAGGTTGTTGACCATTTCGACGTAGTGGTTGGGCCCGATCGATCCCGTCGTGTCGGGGGGCGTGCAGCACGCGCCTTCATCGGCAGCGCTGATACCGGACTGATTGGTGTTGTTGTATATGACGGCCTTCGGTGCCGTTATTCCGATCGACGGTGTCCCGGTAGAGGGCGCCAGGGCAGCCTTTTCCTTGGCGACCCGCAGGGCGGTGGGATTGATCGTCCGGAACGGGAGGACAGCGTGGCCCTCTGGGCGTGCCTGCTTTGACGGATGGAGGACAGCGGGGCGTGCGATCCCGGCAGGAGCGATGCCCTTCGGGGGAGCGGCGGCGGCCTGGACCATGGCCGGGCTGGTAATGATGAGCCCGGTGGCCAGCGCGGCCGCCAGACGATATGCCGGCGATCGACCGAAGCGACGTGCCCCCATTGAGTGCCCCCCTGACTCAGCGCCGATTCGCGCCGACGCCGCGTCCGCTGGCCCGAACTATAGGAGGAAACCGATCGCTGTCAAGAGCAAACCTGAAATTGCCCACCCGAAATGACAGCGGGTCCACCCGCATCGGTCTGGGGCGTCTGCTTGTGGTCTGCCCGCGGCTCTGGTTAAGGCGCCGCCCGGGTGGAAAAGAAAAAGGGCGCCCCGCAGGGCGCCCTTTGCGAAGATCGAGTTCCGGCTAGGCGGCGCGAACGTGATTCGCCCGGGGACCCTTCTGGCTCTGCTCGATGTCGAAGCTCACAGTCTCGCCACCGCGAAGGCTGTCAAAGTTGAGCGAGGTGTCGACGCCACTCTGGTGGAAGAAGTACTCCTTGCCATCGTCGGCGGCGATGAACCCAAATCCGCGGTCGGAAACGATCTTCTTTACGGTGCCTTTTGGCATTGCCCGTTCTCCTCCTCTCGAACACCGAATGGAACGCATCGGCCCTGTTCGAGAGAGAAGAATGCCGGCCGCACGCGAGGTCGCCCGAAGGCCGAGCAACCGGGCGTACTCTATCACACCGGTCAAATACGGTGCATCGGTGATCTCGCCACCCAGAGTCGCTGGGGCGGTCAGCGGCGATCGGTGACGAGTTTGAGCCCGAGGCCGACCAGGGCCAGGCCGGTTAGGGCCTCGAGGGCCCGGCGAACCCGATCGCGGCGCAGAAAATCGCCAACCCGGGCCACGACCACGGCATAGAGCGTCAGCCAGCTCACGGTGATCGCGCAGAAGATCAGCCCGAGCAGCAGCAAGCGCTCGAACGACGCCTGGCCTCGGTCGATGAACTGGGGGAGCAGGCTCAAAAAGAAGACGACGATCTTGGGGTTGCTCAAGTTGCTGAGCAGCCCTTGCCGGTAGGCGACGCGTCGCTTCAGCCGTACGGTGGCGTGGCCGGCGGCGAGCTCGCGAAGATCACCCTTTGTGAAGATCGCGGCCCTCAGCGCTTGGAGCCCGAGGAAGACGAGGTAGGCGGCGCCGGCCAGCCGGACCGCCACGAAGAGCGGCTGCGAGGCCGCCAGCAGGGCGGCCAACCCGGCACTGCTGGCCACCGTCCAGGTCGCGAGCCCGGTGACGACGCCGAATGCGGTCGCGATGCCGCCGCCACGTCCGCCGACCAGGGTGTTGCGGATGGTCAGCGCGGTGTCCGGGCCGGGCGAGAGGATAACGATGAGCGAGACGCCCAGGAAGGCGGCGAAGTTGATGCCCACGATGGCGGAAGAATAGATGATGAGGTGATGCGAATGACGGTTCAACTCGAGCGCTACACGATCACGTTGCTGGTGCTGCGGCCCGATGCCCCGAAACTGGACGATAAGGCGGCCGCGGCGCTGCAGGATGCGCACATGAGCCACCTCGCCGATCTGCACGAGGCCGGTCGAGCGCTTGCCGGCGGTCCGTTGTTCGACGACCAGCTTCGCGGCCTGAACATCATGCGGGCCACACCGGAGGAGGCACGCGCGCTGCTTGAAGAGGACCCCGCCGTACGGATCGGGCGACTCTCCGTCAAGCCCATCCCCTGGATGGTCCCCGCGGGCGCCATCCACTTCTCGCCGACGCATTTCCCGCGTTCCTTCACTGAAGTGGAAGGGGTGTAAAAGAAAGCCCCGCGCACGTCGCGCGGGGCTCTAGCGGTTGGTCTTTAGACCTTAGGCCGCCAACTGAACGTTGGTGGCGCGAGGACCCTTGGGGCTCGGCTCAGTAATGAAACTGACCTTGGCGCCGGTATCCAGCCGATCGAAATCGATCGTGCCGCTGCGGTGGAAGAAGTAGTCGTTGCCGTCTTCGGCGGTGATAAACCCGAATCCGCGCTCGGCGACGAGCTTCTTGATGGTTCCAG